>Ga0187887_10004029_pt1 | contig 11143 bp, 9 predicted proteins | sample June2016WEW_7_10_FD_132977 | JGI IMG/M metagenome (GOLD analysis project Ga0187887, IMG submission 132977) | Peatland microbial communities from SPRUCE experiment site at the Marcell Experimental Forest, Minnesota, USA - June2016WEW_7_10 | ecosystem: Environmental > Terrestrial > Soil > Wetlands... | reverse complement strand
GCTATACGGTCGTCGCCGACACCGAACGCAAGACCCTGCGCAATGTATTCGAAGACGGCGATGCCTGGTACCGCACCGGCGACCTGATGCGCATGGACGCAGGCGGCTTCTTCTACTTCGTCGACCGCATCGGCGACACCTTTCGCTGGAAAGGCGAGAATGTGGCGACCTCCGAAGTCGCCGCCGCAATCATGGCGTTCCCCGGCATCACCGAGGCGAGCGTCTACGGCGTTTCCGTCCGCGGCACCGAAGGCAAAGCCGGCATGGCGACGCTCGTGACCTCCGGTGCGTTGGACGTCGCGGAACTGCGGCGGCATCTCGCGCGTCGGCTGCCGGCCTACGCCAGACCGCTCTTTCTGCGCATCAAAGATCGCATCGAATTGACGGCAACCTTTAAGCCCAAGAAAGACGAACTGGCACGCGAAGGTTACGAGCCCGCCATGGTTTCGGATGCCCTTTATTTCGACGATCCCGCCGCGCAATCCTACCTGCGGCTCGATGCCGCGCTTTACGCGCGCATCGACGCCGGCAAAATGCGGCTCTAGCCTCCAGCCTAAAGCAGAGCTTATTGAATGAGGCGCAGCCGCCACTGGCGGCTGCGGATTTCGACCGATAGGATTGGTGCGTCCCTTCACGACGCGCGCCGGGCGCCTCGGTCCTCATGCGGTTGCCAACTTCGCTTTATCCCGTCCCCGCTCAGGCCGCTGCGCCGGCCGACGCGGCGACAGCACCGATCCCGCCCCGAGGCTTGCCTCCTGGCTCAACGCGTGGCGCAATGCGCGCAGTCGATGTGCTCGCGGAGGGCCTGGTCATTGCAGCGCTGCTCGGCGAACTCGTCCTCGTTCTCGCCAATGTTTTTGCCCGCATTTATTTGCATCATTCGTTTCTTTGGTCGGACGAGGTCGCCCGGCTGACCTTGTCGGTCCTGACTTTCATCGGAGGCGCCGTCGCCTACCGGAGGCGCGACCACGCTTTCGTTCGCATCGTGCTCAATCTTGTCCCCCGACGGGTCGAACACGCCTGCGTCGCGCTTTCCGACGTCGTCGTCTTATTCGTCGTCGGGCTGGCCGGCATCGCGTCCGCCGAATTCATCGTTTCAAGCTGGGGCGAACGCACGCCGGTCTTGCAGGCGCCCGCGGCGCTAATCGCGCTGCCGCTCCCCGTCGGAATGGCGCTGATCGCGCTGCATGCCATCGATAATCTGTACCGCAAGGACAGGCGGATCGCGTGCGGCGTTGGCGCCGCCTTCGCGGTCGTGCTGGCAATGACCGCCCTCACCCGCGAATTCTGGCTGCCGCAGCTTAGCGGCGATGCCGCCATCATCATGGCCCTGGTGCTATTCTTTGTCGCGATTTTCGCCGGCGTGCCGGTCGGCTTCGTGCTGCTGCTGGCGACGGCGGCCTATATCTGGGCCGCCGACGCCGGGTCCTTCGTGGTGCTGCCGCAGTCCATGGTCAACGGCACCGGCAATTTCATTCTGCTCGCCATCCCATTCTTCATCTTGGCCGGGCTAATCATGGAGCGCGGCGGCATCAGCGTGCGGCTGGTCCGCTTTATCCAGGCGCTGGTCGGTCACTGGCGCGGCGGGTTGCTCCAGGTCACGGTCGCCAGCATGTACCTGGTGTCCGGGCTGTCGGGCTCCAAGCCCGCCGACGTTGCCGCCGTGGGCACCATCATGCGCGAGCAGTTGCGCGAGCGGAACGGTGCGGCGGAGGGCGCGGCCGTGCTCGCCGCGGCGGCGATCATGGGCGAAACCGTGCCGCCGAGCATCGCCATGCTGATCGTCGGATCGATCACCAGCGTGTCGCTCGCGGCGATGTTCATCGGCGGCATCATTCCGGCGGCGGTGATGGCGCTATGCCTGATGGTGCTGATCTACGTGCGCGCCCGCCGCGCTGGCACGCCGCGCCTGCCGCGGGCGTCGTATCGGACGATGGCGGGCACCGGGCTCGGCGCAGTGCTGCCACTGTTGATGCCGGTGATGCTGATCGGCGGCATTTTGTTCGGCATCGCCACGCCGACCGAGGTCGCGGCATTCGCCGTCCTCTATGGACTGGCGCTCGCGGCGGTATTTTATCGCGAAATGGACTTCGGCAGCTTTTTGCGCACGGCGGCCGACACCGCGGCGCTGACCGGCGTGCTGCTCTTCATCTTTGCCGCCGCGTCGGCGTTTTCCTGGACGCTGACGGTGGCCTATCTGCCGCAGCGGCTGGTCGAGCTGTTGCACGCCATGGGCGACTCTACCGCGATCTTCATGATTGGCTCGATCGTGCTTTTGATCGTCGTCGGCGTGCTGCTCGAGGGGCTGCCGTCGCTCAACGTCGTCGCTCCGCTGCTGATCCCGATCGCCGGCAAGCTCGGCTTGAGCCAAATGCACTACTCGCTGGTGCTGATCATCGCCATGGGCGTCGGCGGCTTCATGCCGCTCGCCGGCGTAGGCTTCTACGTCTGCTGTGCTATCATGCGCTGCGACATCGAGCGGGCGTCGCGGGCGATGCTCCCCTATCTGGTCATGGTTATCGTCGGCCTGCTCATCGTCGCTTTCGCGCCGTGGTTCGCGCTGGCATTGCCGAGGTATTTCGGCTTTCGCGTGTAATAGAAGAGTAGGGGGAATGCCATGAATCCGAAAACGTTGCATCTGAAAGCAGTCGACCGCAGGACTTTGCTCAAGACCGGCGTCGCCGGCGCCGCTTTCACCTTGTCGGCGCCGTATGTGTCGCTTCATGCCGCACCGCTCACCTTGCGGTTTGCCCATTTCGGGGCGGAAGATCACCCCTCCAACATCGCCGCCAAGCAGTTTGTCAGCCGCGTCGAGGCGCGCACCGACGGTGCGATCAAGATCAATATCTTCCCGAATAATGTCCTTGGCGGGCCGCCAGAGCAGGCCCAGCAGATCAAGCTCGGCACCATCGACATGGGGCTGCCGACGCAGGGCCAATTGGACAAATACGACACCGCCTTTGCCGCCGTCGAGCTACCCTTCATCTGGGACAGCCCGCAACATGCCTTCCGCGTGCTCGACGGCCCCGCCATGACCTGGCTTTCGCCGCTCGCTGAACGGCAAGGTTTTATCCTGCTGCATAATTGGGAATACGGCTTCCGCAATGTGACCAACAACATCCGCCCGATCAACACACCCGAAGACGTCAAGGGTCTGAAGCTCCGCACACCGCCCGAATTGCAAATTCAGGCTTCGATGGAAGCGCTCGGTGCATCCGTGCAGGCCATTGCCTTTCCCGAACTCTATCTCGCGCTGTCGCAGAATGTCGTCGACGGCGAGGAGAACCCGGTCGCGGTGATCTATTTCAACAAGCTCTACGAGGTGCAGAAGCACCTGGCGATCACCCGGCACATCTACAACAACATGATCCACACGGTGAGCGCGTCGACCTGGAAAAAGCTCGATCCCGGCCAGCAGGCGATCTTCCGCGAGGAAAGCGCCACTGCCGGCAATCTCATGCGCAAGCTGATCGCCGACGACGAAGCCGAGCAGATCAACAAGATTGCGGCGGCGGGCGTGAACGTGACCCGACCCGATCTGGCGCCGTTCCGCGCCTTCATGGGCCCCGCTTATACCAGGATCGCAGCCTATGCGGGCGAGGACAACGTGAAAAAATTCCAGGACATGGCCGAACAAGGCCGCAAGGGCTGAGCCCGAAATGACCCCGGTCGAACAACGGCTTGAAAACTACCAAAAACTGTTTCGGCTCGACGGCAAGACCGCACTCGTCCTTGGCGCCGCGTCCGGCATCGGCAAGGCATCGGCCGAAGCTTTGGCGGCGCTCGGGGCCACCGTCATTTGCGCCGATAAAAACAAGGACGGCGTCGAAGCCACCGCGGCCGAGATCGCCATGCACGGCCACGCCGAAGTTCACATCCTCGATGCCGGCAACGCCGACGCCGTCAATGCGCTCGCGGCGGCGATCGAGAGCACGCATAAGCGGCTCGATATCGCGGTCACGACGCCGGCTATCCACGTCAGAAAGCTGATGCTGGATTACACCGATGACGAATACGACCGTGTCGCCGATCTCAATTTGCGCGGCACCTTCATGTTCCTGCGCGCTTTCGGCCGGATCATGGCGCGGCAAGGCCATGGCAGCCTGATCGCGAGCTCCTCGGTCCGCGCCACCACGCTCGAACCGGGCCTTGCCATCTACGGCGCCACCAAAGCCGGCATCATCCAAATGGTGCGCGGCCTGGCGTCCGAAATCGGTCCGCTCGGCGTTCGCGTCAACGCCATCGTGCCGAGCATCGTGGAGACGACGCTGGTCGCGCCGCTGAAAGCGCGGCCGGAAATCTGGAATGCCTTGGCCGCACACACGGTGTTCAATCGTTGGGCCCAGCCGAGCGAAGTTGCGGCGGCAGTCGCCTTCCTCGCGTCCGATGCCGCAAGCTACATCACCGGCACCGCGCTTCTGGTCGACGGCGGGTGGACCGCGATCGACGGCGCGCCGACGGGGCTGACGAAAACCCACAATGACGTGGGTCGGTAAGGCTGGCCCAAGCGGCATCTGCCGGGCGGTAACGTTACGCGGTCGCTCCGGCGTCAACGGTCAGCACCGTCCCGGAGATGCTCTGGCCCTTGTCGCTGAGCAAGAATTCGACGGCGTCTGCCACATCGTCGACGCTGGCGAGCCGGCGTAGCGCGCTTCTGCGCATCACTTTCTGGCGTTCGTCGCCGGCCAGACCGTGCGTCATGTCGGTGTCGAGGAAGCCGGGCGCCACGGCATTGACCGTAATGCCGAGGCGTCCGACTTCCCGCGCCAGCGAGCGGGTGAAACCGAGCATCGAGGCCTTGGTCGCGGCATAGACCGAAAGCCCGCTATAGCCGGTGAACCCGATGATCGAAGCGACATTGACGACGCGGCCAGTTCGCTCCGACATCATCGAGCGCACCACATATTTGCTGAGCACGATGGGAGACAGCGTGTTGACACGCACCAATTCCTCGATCTGCGAATTGTGCATGGTCGCGAGCACGCCGTCGAAGCCGACCGCGGCGTTGTTGACGAGCCCGTAGAGCGGACCGAAATCCCGGCGCAGCGTCCGCACTAGTTCCGGAATGGCGTCGATCTTACCGAGGTCGAAGGCGACGAAATGCAGCTCACCGCATTTGCTCCGCTTCGCTTGCGCCATCGCCGTGGCGAGATCCTTGTTGGTCTTGCGCGCCACCGCGACGACGTTATAGCCCGCCGCGACGAGCTTACGCGCGATGCCGAGCCCGAGCCCGCGGCTCGCGCCGGTGACCAAAACATTGCGTAGCGGTTTGCCTGGCTTTTTCGCCATCTTGCCTAACCTTGATCCCTAACCTTGCCGCCGCGCCAGTTTGCCGCTCGCGGCGACGTCCAGCGCGGCAACGAAGCTGATGGCGGCGGGGATTTTGTGTTGCGGCAACGCGTCACGGCAGAGCTGCAATAGTTCGCTTTTGACCTCGCGGGATTGGCTGCCGGATTTCAGCACCACGTCGGCGATCACGATGGAGCCGGTGATCGGACTTGCCTTCGGCCGCACCAGCGACATGCGCACCTGCGGGTGTCGGTTGATCACCGCTTCGATCTCTTCGGGATGAACTTTCAACCCGCCGATATTGATGATACCGCCGCGGCGGCCGGCGAAGACGTAACGATCGCCGCGCAACGCCAGAATATCGCCGGTATCGACAAAGCCTTCTGCATCAATGAGCGCCGCATCGCTGCCGATATAACGCGAGGCGGTCCGCGGCGAGCGGATGCGCAGCGAGCCGTCCTCGATTTTCATGACGACGCCGTCGCGCATCTCTTCGAAAAATCCGGCGGGAACGCCGGCTAGGCCGTCATTGACTTCGAAGGCGACGCCGGCTTCCGTCGAGGCGTAGGCGTGACCGACCGCGGCCTCCGGAAACATCGTATGCAGGCTATCGAGAATGGCCTGGTCGGCAATTTCTCCCGAGAGACGAACATAACGTGGCGAAATTTTGCGGATCGAAGGTGACATCAACGCGCGGCGCCAATGCGACGGCGTGCCCGAGAGATGCGTGATACCGTGCTGCGCGAGCCGCAGCAGATGCTCGACGATCGGTTCGCCTGAGCTCGACAGCACGAGCGATGCGCCGCCGATCACCGCGCGCAGAAATATTTGCAGGCCGCCGTAGCGGCGTATGTCGTAGAACGTGCCCCATACGGCGGCGCCGTCGAGGCGCCGGCCCGCGCCGATCGGGGCGGTGAGACCGTCGAGGCTGTGCACGACCATTTTCGGCACGCCCGTCGTTCCGGAGGTCAGCATCACCCACTCGGTCTCCAATGCCGCGGCAGGCAGGCGCTGGTCGGCGACAATGTCCGTCGTTGCGGTGACGCGAATCGGCAACGCCAAAGCGGCATGAGCTCGCGTGTCGCGGTCGACGACGACGGCGTCGACCTCGGCGCCGGCAAGGAGGGCTGCGAAATGTGCGGGCTCGGCATCGGGCGGCAAGATGGTGAGGCGGCGCGCGATGCCATCGAGTTCGATCAGCGCCAGCGCCGTCGTCAGCTGACTGCCGGTGGCGATGACGACGGATTTGCCGGCCAATTCGCAAAGCCGGCCGCCGAGGCTCGTTCCACCGACAAGGTCCGATATAGCCACGCGCGCGGCGCGATCCCAGAACAGGCCCGAACCGTCGCCGATGCGCTGCCGCAGCGATTGCGGCCTAGCGCGCGCCATTTTCGTAGACTTTCACGAAGTCACCGAAAGTCACGGGAAACAGCGCATCCTCGGACGCGGTGAACGGATCGACGCCGAGCTGGTCCTCCAGGCGGGCGACCAGCACGGCAAAGCCGAGCGAGTCGAGCCCGGAATCGAGCAGCACGAGATCGTCGCGCAACGGCGCCAGAATCTTGCCGTGCTCGCGCGCGATCTCGGACATCTGGTCCATTATGGTTAATTTTACCGACATTGCTGGCAGACCTACGGTTTATTCACTTCGCGTCGGTATATTCCGGGAACAATTACGATCAAGTTCACGTAAGCGACGTGGTCAATGCGAATGGTTTCTGCCCTTTCGGGAATCCGCTGCCGACAGATCGAAGAAAGCGACGTTGACGCCGTCGCCGCGCTCTTGACCCGCGGCTTTCCCAACCGCAATAGCCAGTTCTGGCACCACGCGCTCGATCAGCTGACCCGGCGCGAACCGCCGCCGGGTTTGCAGAAATATGGTTACCTTCTGGAAACCGGCGGCACCCCGGTCGGCGCGATCCTGTTGATCTGCTCGGCGATGCGGACGGGCGACACCGTCGCGCCGCGCTGCAATTTGTCGAGCTGGTATGTCGACCCCGCGTACCGGGCCTATGCGCCGCTCCTGGTCTCCCATGCGCTGCGTCACAAAGAAGTCACCTATCTGAACGTCTCGGCGGCGCCGCATACCTGGCCGATCATCGAGGCGCAGGGCTTCTCGCGCTATAGCGACGGCCTCTTTGTTTGCTTCCCGGCGCTGAGCCGGATGCCTCCCGGCGACGACGTCACGGTGCTCGACGCGCGGCTTAAGCCCGCGGTCGCATTCGATCCGTTCGAGCAGGACGTCTTGCGTCAACACGCCGAGCACGGCTGCATCAGTCTGTGGTGCGCGACGGCTGAGCGGGCTTTCCCCTTCGTGTTCCGGCCGCGGCTGGCGAAAGGCGTCATCCCCTGCGCGCAACTGATCTACTGCCACGACATCGCCGACTTCGTCCGTTTCGCCGGATCGATCGGCCGGCATCTGGCGCTGCGCGGCCGGCCAATCGTCATCGTCGACGCGAACGGCCCGATTCCAGGCCTGGTCGGGATTTTCCGCCACGGTCGCAAGCCGAAATATTTCAAGGGTCCGCAACGGCCACGGCTTGGCGACTTGGCTTACACCGAATACGCGATCCTGGGAGTTTGACGGAAACGCGGCGCAAACCCGGCGCCGTCCGACTTGGCCCCCACCGAGGGCGCCTCGGCCCAGGCTCGCGCGTCTTCAGAGTCCTTGGGATATGTCGGTGTCGATCCCTATATTGATCGGTGAGACATGGCGCTGGAATCCACTGGCGCCGAAAGGCGCCCATCATGGCCGTTGCGGAACGCAGTCCGATACCCCCCGCCAATCCGCAATATTTTCCGACCGGCGAAGTGCTGGAACGGCCGCCCGCGACGCGCCCAAAGCACGACACCATCGATGCAATCATCGACTGGCTCGGGGGCCCCGCGCAGCAAATTCCAACCTTGATCGAAGAGTTCGACGAATTCTCATGGCGGATGCTGGCGGCAGGATTCCCGCTGCTGCGCACGACATTTCACTTGCGCACACTGCATCCGCAATACCTTGGCGCCACCTTTGTCTGGTGGCGGACCACCGGCCAAACCGTACAGACCTATGTCACCCATGAGGCGCAGGATTTGTACGGCCATGAGGATAACCCGGTCCGAAGGGTGCTGATCGGTGGCGAGACGCTGCGGCGGCGCGTCGATGTCGCCGACAAAGCACTCGATTTCCCGATTCTCCACGATCTCAAGGCCCAGGGCGCAACCGACTACTTCGCCTTGCCGGTCAGGAGTTCGTTCGGCACCAATTACATGGTGAGCTTTGTCACCGATCGTAGCGGCGGATTTTCGCCGCGAGAAATCTCGGAACTGACCCGCGTAACGCAGCGGCTGCCGCTGTTGGCCGATCTGCGCAACCATCGCCGCATCGCCAGCAACATTCTCAACGCCTATCTCGGACCCAAGGCAGGCCCGAAGGTGCTGGCGGGCCAGATCCGGCGGGGCACCGGCGAGGACATCATGGCCGTGCTGTGGTCGTCGGACCTGCGCGGCTTCACGGCGCGTTCCGACCGCCTTGCCGGACACCACATGATTGCGATGCTCAACGCGCTGTTCGACGCCCAAGCCAAGGCGATCGCGACTCACGGCGGTGAAATCCTGAAATTCATCGGCGACGGCCTGTTGGCGATCTTCCCGATCGAGCATCCCGGCAAGGCCGCCACGGCCGCGCGTTGCGCGCTCGATGCCGCGATCCAGGCGGTCGAGGCCGCGCGCGGGATCCTGCACGATCCGGCGCTCCTGGACGAACCGCCGCTCGAGATCGTGGTCGCGCTGCATGTCGGCACCGCAATTTACGGCAATATTGGCGCTGCCGACCGGCTCGATTTCACGGTGATCGGTCCCGCCGTCAACTTGGTCAGCCGGCTCGAAGGCGTGGCCAAAGCGCTGAACGAGCCGATCGTCGTCAGCGACGATTTCGCGCGGGCTTATGGTGAGCCGCTCAAGCCGCTCGGCCGTCATGAGCTTCGCGGGCTGGCGACGCCGCACGATCTGTTCGCGCCAATTCTGCCGCCGCCCGGACAATAGTTTTCGATAACCTGAGCGGAGCGACGGCAAAGTTCGTCGTCAAACCTCGATCGCCTGGCGCACCCGTGTCGGCCATTGCCCGAATTCGATGCCGTGGGTGGCGAACAGCGCCAGAGCCAGACGATCGATGCCGAAGGCGACGCAGCCCGTGTGGCAAACTTGGCCCGATTCGTTGCACAGATTCCACGCCGTGCCGAAATGGTCGCGGTGATAGTTGAAGCTCATGCAGGCGGTCGGCTGCTCTTGCGAATGCACCGGGATGAGCAACTCGAATTTCAGAGCCTGCTCGACCTGGCTCTTCGCCATCAGCTTGCCACCGCGGCCGAAGAACGGATCGCTCGCCTGGTCGATGCCGTAAGGCAGGTCGAGCTGAGCGGCGAATTTTTCTGCCCGTTTCATCCAGCGGGCGCGGAACTCCTGGATCTCTTCCGGCGTGCCGATGCAGACATATTCGCGCATGCGAAACGATTGCAGCCGGTCGAGCATTTTCGACGGTTCGCGGCGGAAGCAATCGCAGGCGACGTCCAATATAAGCCCGCCGGCCGGCACGTGGCCGCGGCTCGCGACCAACGGATAGACCGGATAGCAGGCCGCCGGGCTCAATACGAGATCAGCGGCGGCAAGCCCGCTCGTCCAATCGCCGCCCGCTTCGTAGCGCTCGACGCTCGCCCGGATATCATCCTCGGCGCCGCCAAGGCAGCTCACGCAACCGAGGAAATGCGGAAAGCTTTGCAGGTACCCCGACTTCTCCAATTGCCGGCGGCTCATCACCGGCGGAAATCGCAATACTTCCGTTTCAGGCTCGCGATAACGCGAGATCAGCGCGGCAAGCCCGTCGACGACCCGTTCGAACGCGGCGGTGCGGGCATAAACACCGTCAATGCCGGTCGGCAGTAGCAGCGCCTCGGCGATCGAATCGAATGAATGGACCGCCCGCACCGGTTGCTTGAATGCAACATTCATCTGATTTGCGCCTCGTTGCTGGACTAAACGCTGAGCGAATCTGGTACGCCGCTCAACAAGGCGGCGGCGGCGATATTGGCGAGGATGCGGTCGTTGCTGATCATGATCGGCGACGACAGCACGTCGCGCAGATGGCGGCCGATGCTGAACTCGCCGTCGTTGCGATAGCCCGCAAGTCCGCAGGTCTGCATCGCGCCCATCACCGTCGCGACCGCAAGCTCGGACGCATTGACCTTGAGCAGGTTCATGCCGGTCTGAAAGTCGAGCGCTTCAAGGGCTGTCGGATCCTCCGCGGCGGCGGCATATTTTTGCGTCGCCGCGGCAATGAGGCTGCGCAGCGTGCGCAGCGAAGCGTTGGCGCGCGTCAGATGGGCGGCGGCGGGCGGCAACGCGCCGCCGGAGCGTTGGACTGACTTGCGGACGAAAGCGCGGGCGCGCTCGACCGCCGCGGTGGCGATGCCGGCCCACGCGGCGCTCCAGGCGAGATGCGCGACCGGCATCGTGGTCTGGGCGTGAATCTTGTCATAGCCCACCGGCAGTATCTGCTCGCTCGAACCCGAAGCGACAAGCCTGAACCCTTCGCTGCAAGTGCCGCGCATGCCGAAGGCGTCCCAGCCGACCGTCGGCTCGAGCGTGTAGTCCTGCTTGAGGAAGGTGACGAGCACCTGGTCCGAGCTCGCGGCGTCAGTTGAGCGGCGCGCCGTCGTGACGACGGCGTCGGCGGAGCGGCCATAGGAGATGACGGTGGCCTGGCGTTCGAGCCTGATGCGCGAGCCGTCGCGCTCGATCGCGGCGGTGCTGTTGCGGATATCGCCGCCGCTTTGTCCCTCGGTGGTCGACGACGCGAGCAGCAATTGTTCGT
>Ga0187887_10004024_pt1 | contig 11155 bp, 9 predicted proteins | sample June2016WEW_7_10_FD_132977 | JGI IMG/M metagenome (GOLD analysis project Ga0187887, IMG submission 132977) | Peatland microbial communities from SPRUCE experiment site at the Marcell Experimental Forest, Minnesota, USA - June2016WEW_7_10 | ecosystem: Environmental > Terrestrial > Soil > Wetlands... | reverse complement strand
ATCCTTTTCTTTCTTGCCCATTAGGTACAGCCCCACAGCAATAATAGCGAATAGCACTGCTACTAGCAGCATCAAAGGAAAAGCTAGTTTCTTAGAATCCACGTCCGGGCACAGCCTTGTAATATGTTAGCAAAGAACCGTAAATATATCCATTTTGTACCACTAATCCCAAGGGAATACAGTATTGGCTCAAGAAACCCACTTCCAAACGATAATGTGCTCGCTTAGGTACTGAAAGAGCCAATCTCTGCAACCCTCAATGATTGACCAGTCTGAAAGCTAGGAGCTATATTGAAGATATAGACTGCCGAGATTTCCTCACGTGTAGCATCTGCTTGTTTTCAAGCTCATCCCAATCAGATTCAAAGAACTCTTCCTGTGAAATGACCAAACGATTGTCGATGGTGGTAGAATATATCCTGAAGTAGTTCTTCGATTGCCTCGCTTCGCGGTACGTGAAAAGATCAGAACCGTTCGAGAGAAGAAACGTGATGCTGGAATACCTGTACTTTTCACGCATTTCCAGGACACAATCCGCTATTGCGGTTGGCATCTCTTTATCCCTAGATTGTTTCATTATCTCCGCAAAGAACGTCTGGCTGTCGGTTACGTCGTTTGGATGTGGTATGTTGTAGATTGTTCCATTATGCGCGAATGCCCAGTTGCCAGATATGAAAGGATGGGTGTTCTTGCGAGTATTGGATCCCACGGATGCTTTTCGCAAGTGCAAGAGCAGGTGTGATTTGAGCTTTCTGTCATCTACCTTCTTGCATGCCGCATCGAATTTTTTGTCCGTGAGTGCATTAGTTGGTTCCCTGCCGAGATATTCTGGTTTTCCGTCCTGCCAAACGACCATGCCCCAGCCGTCTCGATGACCGGGCTTCTCGCCTGCTGGAACTTTGCCACTTTTTGCTAATTGCCTGAACTCTTGAAGCAGACCTGATTCAAGACTCGTGTTCTTACGTGGAACTACTGCGAGCATCCTGCACAACTGCGCGAGACTTCCGTGTCTGACTTTATGGAAACTCTTCTTTAGTATTCCTATCGTTTGATGGTCAATACTATTATCTTTCATTTTAGAAGACAAGCCAGAATGAATGCTTACATCAGGAAGCCCAAAGAGAGTGAACTTCCAATTGTCAGAAAGCTCTTTCTTGATGTGCTCGAAGAAATTCCGTATTATAGTGCTCTTGCAAAGAGAGATGAATCTCGAAAGTACACTGTTTCAAAACTTGCGACTAAGCTACGCAATGACAGGTACTCTGTTGCTTGTGCTCTGAATGCATCTGACGACATCGTTGGCTTTCTTTTCAGTCACTTTGATGATTATACCATCTGGTTGGATTGGATCGGAGTTAGTCGAAATGAAAGAAATGCAGGTATTGCCACGTTTCTGCTAAAGGAATCGTTTCGGAATGCGCGGCTGCGCGGGTGCCACAAGATCTGGTGTGACTGCAGAACGACCAACGAGCCGTCAAAGGCATTTCTCGAAAAGACTGGGTTTACGAAGATCGTGGAAATCAAGAATCACTGGTATGGGCAGGACTTTATCCTGTGGGAGCGGTTTGTTTGAGTAAAAATGATGATTCTGTTGCGTGGAGCTTCTCAAACAGATTCAATCGAGCTTTTGAGGTAAAGTCTCAAATCATCTCTGCAATTCCGCAACTACAACTCGACGATTGTCGAGAATGCCGTGTCATACCACTGTCACTTTGCCTTTTCATATGTATTTCAAAAAAGTAAAGAAGTACATTAAGAGTTGCTATTAATGAAATAATTCTTTCGTAACCTGTTCTAGAAATTCAGTTCAATGTATTTCTTGCGATCCCGCAACTCCCTGCGCAGATATCCGTACTCCTCGAGCTTTCATGACTTTGGACCTGCTGACACTTGTTTGATTCTTGAGGTAAAGTCTGAGATAACAATTAATCATCCAGTAGAACCATCATGTCATTGACATCCATTGTTTGTCTGGAACTAGACGGATCAAAATCGAATGCGATCTGAATTTCAAGAATTGGTTGTATTCATCCGCGCCCAATGACCTAAACTCACGGGTCAGGTCTCTTGTAGATATTCTCAAATCTGATCCATTTGCCGGCGATCATGTTCAGCGGCGACTCTGGCCTAGAAATTCAGCATTGTATAGCGCAATCAATAATCTGTATAGATTGAGAGTGAATGATCAAGCCAGGTTGACTTACACAGTAATTGCTCATGGGGAAGACGAAATTGTCGTGAGAATCTTGGAATTCTTTGAGACTCATAAAGAGTACGAAAAGCGATTCGGTTACGACTGATCATTACAGTTCTACGCCGGTTTTTAGAAGAGCTTCCAGTTTTGGGTTGTCGGCTGCAATCCAGACGATTCTTTTTTCCTTGTCGTACGCGATTTGATTGTGGCTTTCCAAGTATTCGAGTACTCTTTCGAATGTTTGATACATCAGTGATTTCGGGACAGCTTTGAAGAGCTTCATCTTCTTCAGTGGTTCATCGCTTTCCTTGATGGTTCTTTCAACCATGAGCATGGTGGCCATGTTTGGCAGATGCAGGCCGTTGGTCTTGGTAGCCAATTTTTTCTACTGATTAGATGAGCAATTCATTATATAAAAGTATATTATATGATATTATCTAACTGCACTCGATAAATGTGGTTACAAGTTCTGTTTCAGAAGAACTGCATTGTTAACCTGCAAACCTTTCCCTATATGTTCAGTTCGATGTAATTCATGTGATCTTTCATTTCTCGTCTGAGGTAGCCGTACTCCTCGAGCTTTGACAGCATCCTTGAAACCTCTCCCTTATCCAGCCAGAGTATGAACTGGTAGAGCTCTTTTTGTGGGAACGGCCCTTCGGCTTTGGAGAGGATGTTCATCACCTTGAGCGCGTCCTTCCACTTTTCTCCTCTTGGAAAGAGCTGCCGGAGCTCCACTTCCCACTCTTTTCCCATTTCTTCTTCGGAAAGAGCTTCCTTTACAGTGTCTGCGTTGATTGGGCTTTCATAAGCTAGGGCACCCGCGCTCTGGATGTGGAGCTCGAGGCACAACTGCAGGTACTTGAGAAATCGCCGGAATATCCCGCGGCTCATCCTGGCTATATATCCCAGATCTGCTTCTTCGAATGGGTACGATCCTCCGAATTCCTCCTTGTAGGCGCTGACGAGATCGTCTGGTGCAAATGGAATTAACTCGAACGTCCTTGCCTTGCCGAGAAAGTAGTTTGCTGCCCTCGCCTGTTCTGAGAATGCAAGTTCTTTCTGGAGGACGAAGACGAAGTTGGGCGCTCTTGTTTCATTTGCGAGGTGCTCGTTGATCCTCTGCCAGAGCCACTGAATTTCTGCAAGGTCCGTGTTCATTGCCCTGACGTCCTTCATGCCAAAGTCTCTCAGGTCCAATAGGATCGAATGGCACTGCGAGAGGAGGTGGATTACTAGCTCCTTCTCCCAGCTCCTCGATTCCTGCTGACCCAGGAGCCTTCTTGCGAGCACCTGCGCATCCTGATCTTTTGGCGGGTCATTCTTTAGCGAGATCAATAATTCGCCGGAGTCAGTCCTTTCGAGTACTTTTCTGGCAGGAGCTCTTTCAGCTCGGATCTTAGCACACTTGGGTTTCTTATGATCAGGGCGCGCTCTGCGATCTCTGATATCAATTCCTCGTTTGATTTGGTTATGCCCTGTTCGTTCAGCAATTGAAGAATGCGATCAAAGTTTGCTTCAAAGTATCCTGGCCACTTGAAGTGGACTGCTCTGAATCCTTTTTCTTTTAGTTTCTTTGCGATCTGGCTCTGGGCGGAACTCTTTCCCACTCCGGATAAACCCACTAGTGCTATGATTGATCCGTTCGAGAGTTCAAGAGCCGTCAGGAGTCTCTTTGCTGCTTCCGGCCAGTGGTACTTGAAACCAGTTGAGAGCCTAGTTTCAGAAGTGTTCTGACTGACCCATGTGTAGACCTTCCTGAACAGAGCTTCTTTGTCGAGAGATATTTCTGCCAAAGTTCGGATGAAGTTATGATCGTAATTTCTTTGATATAACTTAAGATGCGAAAATTTTCGTCGCTAGATTCTGGCCACATTCTTGCTACCTATCAAGATCCATAACTATCTTGTTAAAACAAAGCGGACCAGGTCAGGCGGTTATTCGTTCAGTCATGCTACCGGTACTCATGATGATCTGGGATACGCGCTGACTTGCTGGAGTGCGAGGAATGCTCCCACTATCATAATGATGCAGTTGGATGACCCTGCAAATGGGATAACGTGGCAGGAAAAGTTGGGCAAGCCGGTGGAGCGATGGTGAGACATCCAGGCAAAAAAATAGCGTTGCGGGCCCTCGTCTGAGCTCATAATACGTGGACTTGAAAGGCGCGTAAGGAGTTAAATACACATACTGCAGTAGACTACATGTAGTACATCTTGAGCCAGAAGGCAACCTCTGTAAGACTCTCGCCGACGACAGCGAAACGGCTTGATCGCTTAGCAAAAGTGATAGATCGCCCGAAATCACATTTGATTAACAAGGCCCTTGAGGAATATCTTGAGGAATACGAGGACTATCTGGTGGCCGTTGGAAGGCTAAACGACAAAGACGACTCGATAATATCAGAGAAGGAAATGCGAAAAAAGCTTGGCCTGTAGGATCGAGTACAAATCATCCGTTTCGCACGATCTGAGACAACTCGACAAGCAAACCGCAAGCAAGATTCTTTCGCAGATTGAAGAAATGCTATCGCGTGACCCTGGCGTCGGAGAAAGACTTCACGGTGAATTTGCAGGGTTGTTCAAATTGAGACTCGGTGATTACAGAGTGATTTATTCAAGAATCGGAAAAGACAGAGTTCTCATTCTCAGAATTAGACACCGTGGCAAAGCCTACGAATAGCTACGTTAACGTATCGAACCATTTCACAAAGTCCAGATGAGTTAGTGGTGACTACTGTGCGAGGACTAGTTTCTGATTTGTGCATCTTCATTCCGTTGATTCTAGAGACCAACCTCTTCCAGAGAGAAAATGGTTAAAATCCTTTGACTCTGTTATGAATCGGTCAATCGCCCTCAAGATTATCGCGTAAAAGAACTCCATCGCTTCGTGGTTTCTGTTGCACTTGGGGCATATGTTACCCTCACTAGAATTTGGTAAGAATGGCTTCAGCTCCTTTCGGGTTGCAAAGTCGTTGTGGACATTTGCAAAAATTCCAAGCAAATCTTCCTTGAGCTTTTCGTTGATGGCTTCTATTTCACCGCTAAAAGCCAGTGCGTCCGAGAAATGAGCTTCGATGCCGTATTTTCCCCACGTCCCCCTCTCACAGACATAACGCTTCTTTCTCTCGTTTCGTGGACGCTTCTCTCTAGGGTAGATGAAGACAAAATCCAGTCTGCGCAGCTCTTTCAGTGTAGAATAGACAATGCTTGGAGGAAGATTCAGTTCCTTCGAAATCTCGTCTGCTGAGACTCCTCTAGCGCCGACCTCCCTGATGTGCTGCATGATCTTCCACGTGCTTTCTTTTGAAAGTACGTCAGCCTCGAGGTACGATCTAACAGGAAAGTGCGTAAGGTAGGTTTTTGCATTTGGAATCGACTTGCCCGATTTGGTTGGATGGATAGCAACTGGCAAAATTTGGATCACGTTTCATATGATTTCTGGAATTCTGAGAATTTCAGTTTTTCCAAAACAAAGATTTATGTGCGGATAAATTGCAGGATGGCCTTTGTGATTGACATTTGTTACGAATTGAACTCTTTAGACCAATTATGAAGCAAGCAGCAGCGCATTGCTGTTTGACTTGAACGCCAATACATGAACTGAACACAGCTGAATTACATTTTCAGAATGAATTGCAGATTATGATCTAGAAGACAAGCTCAACACGACGACACCTAGCACAAAAAAAGATCTTGAATCAGAATTGTTCATCCCTGATTATTCTTCACTATTTTTTGAAGGCACCATTCTCTGCCTTCTCGTTGGAGCTCTTCTCCCTCTAGGGTTCAAGGAGGCGAGATGGACAACCATCCTGTCGTTCGGACCAATGGCGTTGGGTTCGATCATGGCCATGGCCCTGTCTCTGCGCATAATTCTCAACGGGTCAGTACTCACCATCAATTCTTCCGTGCTCGCTCCAATACATGGCTCTCTAATGGAGCTTCGCGTGAGCGGATTTGGAGCCTTCTTCATATTCATGATCGGCCTCGTGACGCTCTCAGTTTCCATCTACTCGATAGGATACTGCAGACAATACTATGGGAAGCACAGCCTGAAAGCGCTGGGCTTTCTAGCCAACATCTTCGTGCTTTCGATGATACTAGTTCCAGCGGCAAACGACGTGTTCGCATTTCTTGTTTTCTGGGAGACGATGTCTCTCGCTTCTTTCTTTCTGGTGATATACGAACATGAGAGCGAAAACAGCGTAAAGTCCGGCTTGACCTATATTATCATGACACATTTTGGAACGGCGTTTATCACCGCGTCCTTTCTGGTGATGTATTATTACACTGGAAGTCTCTCGTTTGACTCATTCAGAAATCCTGCGCTGCCTCTGCCAATTCTCGCAAAAGAAGTCGCATTCGTGCTTGCCCTAATTGGTTTTGGGTCAAAGGCAGGCCTCGTACCGCTGCACATCTGGCTTCCCCAGGCCCATCCTTCAGCTCCCAGCAACGTGTCAGCGCTAATGTCTGGTGTGATGATCAAGGTGGCGATCTACGGCCTCGCACTCGTGACACTAGACTTTGTTGATCCAAGTACTCCTGGATTGGCGTGGCTCGGGATGTTAATGGTTATCACTGGTGCAGTATCATCGCTCATAGGAGTCCTCTACGCATCCATAGAACATGATCTAAAGAGAGCACTCGCGTACCACAGCGTGGAGAACATTGGGATAATTGTCCTCGGGCTGGGTCTTTCCGTGGTCTTCATGTCTTACGGCTTGACGGCCCTCGCGGCTCTCGCTCTGCTCGCTAGCATGTATCACTCGCTAAATCATGCACTCTTCAAGAGTCTGCTGTTCATGGGTGCGGGTTCGGTCATTTCCAGCACAAACACGAGAGATTTGAATCGCATGGGTGGGTTGGCGAGAGTGATGCCTTGGACTTCGCTCCTCTTTCTCATTGGTTCGATCGCGATAGCTGGTCTACCTCCACTGAACGGCTTCGTGAGCGAATGGCTCACGATGCAGGCATTACTGTCATCTTACCAGGTGCCCAATGTTGTGCTGCAGGTCTCCATTAGTTTCGCGAGCATTGCATTCGCACTAACTTTGGGACTTGCCCTTGCCACATTCGTGAAACTGTTCGGCATTTCCTTTCTCTCAAAACCCCGTTCAGAAGAGGCCCAGAACGCCAAGGAGTCTCCAAAGATCATGATTTTGGGCATGTCCATCATTGGCTTTTCATGTGTTGTTCTGGGAATCCTGCCGTTCTTAGCCACTAGGCTAATCGCTTCGTCTTTCGGTTTCGATCCAAGCCTCGTTAGCGCTGCGTCTCCATTCGGTGCCTTAACCGTGGCATACAGTGCTTCCGGAGTACATTCGGTTAGCGGCATGTCAATGCCCGAAGTGGTGGTCCTCATGGGATCAGTCGCAGCACTACTGTTGGGTTTCACTTTGGCTACGAGCCGTGGTAGAAAGACCACCAGAAGAGTGTACGGCACGTGGGATAACGGTTTTGCAGCCCAGGACGAACGGATGGAACAAACTGCGAGTTCACTTTCCAGACCTCTTCGCACAGTGTTCAGCGTACTATTTCGACCTCGCACAGACGTGCAAAGAGAGTACTACTCCGAGACAAACCATTACATCAAGAAATCTATACGTATGGAATCACACATCAGAGATTTCTTCGAAGAGAAAATATACTCTCCTGTTACGCGTGGTGCCCTAAAGACCCTCGATACAGTTCGAAAGATTCAGACAGGTAAGATCAATTCGTATCTTCTGTACATGATGATAATTCTTGTCCTCTTCCTCGTTATTGTGGCCGTGACATAGTGATGGCAATGTACGATTTGGCTCTGGCATTGAACGCCTTGGATGTAGCAAAGGACGTTCTTGGAGTTCTCCAAGTTTGCTCTATACTTGCTCTCGCACCACTGATGACCGGAATAATGCGAAAAGTCAAGGCCAGAACTCAGAAGAGGCGAGGCTCGAGCGTCATTCAACCGTACTTCGAACTCTTGAAACTGATGAAGAAAGACGAGGTTGTCTCCGACCAGAGCTCCTGGATATTCCGTTACGCTCCATATGTCATGCTTGTGTCAACGATTACGGCTGCACTCTTTATCCCAGTGTTCTTGCCGTTCAGCCCTTTCAGTTCTGTCGGAGATATCCTTGTTGTGCTCGGTCTCTTCGCACTTGCAAACTTTTTCATGATGCTTGCAGGTCTGGACACAGCAAGCGCTTTCGGTGGACTGGGAAGCAGCAGGGAGATGATGCTGTCTGCACTAATCGAACCCGCGCTCTTCATCACGATATTTGTTGTTTCACTCACGCTTGGCGGTACTAATCTCACTGCTCTTGTTGGTGCATCTGCGTCCACTGGTCTTGTGATAGCGCCAAGCATGCTCTTTGCACTGATCGCGTTCGCGGTAATATTCCTCGCGGAGACTGGAAGACTTCCGTTTGACAATCCGGCAACCCATCTAGAGCTTACAATGATTCACGAAGCCATGGTGCTCGAATATTCTGGAAAGGGACTTGCCATGGTCCAATGGGCGCAGTCGATAAAGCAGCTGATACTCTTGACTCTCATCGTAAACCTGTTTTTCCCAATCGGAATGCCAGTGCAGATCAGCAACGTGATGATATCGCCTATCGCGTTGAGTATTGCTTCGTATTTGGCAAAAGTGGCGCTTCTGGCTGCAATCATGGCTTACGCTGAGAGCAGGGTCGCAAAGTGGAGGATGTTCCGACTTCCTGACTTGCTTTCTGTGGCTATAGCCAGCTCAATGGTCGGTGTGGTCTTTCACTTTTTGTAATGGGAGGAAATTGACACGCAAATCCAACTGACCGATCTGCTGACATTATCTTCTGCTGCTCTATTGATAGCAACCTTCGGAGTATTGGTGAGAAGAGGATTCGCTGGTTGGCTGAGCGCCTACCGCTATCAGTCGATTGCCCTAGGAGTCGTTACCGGGTTGATAGCTTACACAACAGGTGTGTGGGAGATATATCTGGCAGCGTTACTGACAGTTGCGATAAAGGCTGAAATAATTCCGCGATTGCTCGTATGGGCAACCAGAAACATCAAGAGTGAATTCAAGGTCGAGACAAATCCGTACATCAGTCTGAGGCTCTCAGTTCTGATCTCGGCCTTCCTTGTTGTAATATCGTATGGTCTTACGAACCAAATTCTAGCAAACTCAGGCATGAACAATGTGGCAGTGACGTACATACCCGCATCGATTTCTCTGTTCTTCATCGGGCTTTTCGTCATGGTCAGCAGAAGAATGGCCTTGAGTCAAATCGTCGGTCTATTGATACTGGAAAACGGACTCTTCCTCTTTACGACGGCGCTCACTCCAGGCGTCTCGCTGGTAATCGAGGTTGGAATACTTACCGACATCATTGTTGCAGTCACAATCTCATCAATACTTCTGTTCAGGATGAACCAGACTTTCGACACACTCGACATTAGCAACATTGAGAAATTGAGGGATGATTGAAGCAATGATCGATTGGAACTTTGCAGATGCAATACAAAATGGCTATGCCATTCCCTCTGACATACTGATTCTATCACTGCTCGCGACTCCTGCAATAGCAGGGATTCTGATCACGCTGGTGCGAAAGAAGCGTGTGGCAGAAATGGTCACTCTCGCGTCAGCCTCTCTGGTTCTAGTTCAGACATTGATCCTGGTTGCCGATGTCCTCAGCGAAAAACAGATCTCTGCATTTGGGAATCTGTTCTATCTTGACGCTCTTGGAGCACTCATCATGCTTCCAATAGCCGGTGTCGGCTTTGTCTCTGCGTTCTATTCAATCAATTACATGGGACGGCAATACGGGCGCGGAATAGTGGATGACAGACACCTCATCCGGTACTACCAGCTCTTCAATGCCTTTGTATTGACCATGCTTCTTGTTCCAGTCTCGAATAACATGGGACTCATGTGGGTAGCCCTTGAAGCAACCACGCTAGTATCCGTGCTTTTGATAATGCTGTACACAAACGCAGGTGCCATAGAGGCAGCGTGGAAGTATCTCGTGATTGCGACAGTCGGACTCTCGTTGGCGCTTTTTGGTATCGTGTTATTTTCCTACGCGAACGCTACATCAGTGATTTCCTCCACGGGATCAGGAACTTCGCCCAATCTTAACTGGACGGACATGATAGCAAATGCCAAACTCTTGAATCCGGATATCGTAAAATTCGCGTTCATCTTCATTCTAATAGGTTTTGGCACCAAAGCGGGTCTCGCACCGATGCACTCCTGGCTTCCCGACGCGCACAGCGAGGCTCCAACGCCAGTGAGCGCACTTCTGTCCGGTGTGCTGCTCAACTGCTCAATTTATGCAATCTTGAGATTCAACATTATCACGTCTGGAGCGGTCGGGTCGGCATTCTCGAGCTTTTTGCTGCTCATTCTTGGGACGGTCTCGATGGGTATCGCGGCGGCTTCCATATACTTCGCAAAGGACATGAAACGGATGCTGGCCTATTCCAGCGTGGAACACATGGGGATAATCACAATTGGAATTGGCTTTGGAGGATTCTTGGGGCTGTTTGGCGCACTGTTCCACATCATAAACCACTCTATCGCAAAGCCGTTGATGTTCTTTGCAAGCGGTACGATAAGTCAGAAGTATGAAACAAAGGCCATGTCGGAGATCAAAGGGATCATCAAGACAATGCCCGTCACGGGCGTACTCTTTCTGATTGGAGGATTTGCCCTAGCCGGGATCCCGCCGTTCAATATATTCGCGAGTGAGTTCTTGATATTAACTTCGGGATTTGCGAGCGGTCAGTTTCTTGCAGTTGCTCTGTTCCTAATATTCTCAATCGTAATATTTGCGGGACTAACGAAGCACTTGATACCGATGGTCTTTGGCAATCCTGGGGATTCCAGAAGGAAGGTACCGACTGAGGTGTTGGCAAAAAAGAATGAAATGGGTTTGTTTGCAGTCGTACCCATGATAATCCTTGCGATCTTCCTTGTCGTACTAGGATT
>Ga0187887_10004022_pt1 | contig 11155 bp, 8 predicted proteins | sample June2016WEW_7_10_FD_132977 | JGI IMG/M metagenome (GOLD analysis project Ga0187887, IMG submission 132977) | Peatland microbial communities from SPRUCE experiment site at the Marcell Experimental Forest, Minnesota, USA - June2016WEW_7_10 | ecosystem: Environmental > Terrestrial > Soil > Wetlands... | reverse complement strand
TCCCGCCCTTCCAGTACCGCTGCCAATGCGAGAATCGAGAGCGGGAACCTGCGATTCTTTGGTTTGGCGAGCCGTGGATAGTAGAGAATGATCATCGCGTCTCCGTTGTTTCAGGGGTTATGGTCCCGAGATAGATATAGAATTGAGATGGCCTGCGACGTCCGGCGATGCGGGCAAGAATTGGCCGTGCCGCCCATCGCCACCCACGCCAGGGCGAGTAGAGCCGCCAGCGGATTCGGGGCTTCTCCAAACGCGCAAGCCTTTCCGGCGTCAGATACTCCTGACCGCCCATGTTACCTTCGTAGCTCCCATACCTGCGTAGAAACTCATTCGACTTCTCGCGCTTCATCGCTTCGCCATCAGCGTCATTGCGATAGGTTGGAGAATCGACAATCAGAATCGCGCCGCCTGGTCGCAGCACACGCAGCGTCTCGCGCAGGGTGACCTCGTAATCCTGCGCATAGTGGAACGAGGCGTTGAAGATCGCCATGTCAAACTGGCCCGAGGTAAATGGAAGCCTGTCCATCTCCGCTTGAAAGCGCGGGAAGCTGAGTCCCGGAACAGTCCAGTAATGCTTGGCTGCGTCCAGGCCATCCAAAGGGCTTACGCTGAGATCGACGGCGACTGGCAGATGCCCGAGCAGAGAAAGTCTATAACTCATCCAGCAGTTTCCAGCGCCAAGGTCCAATATCCGCAAGCGCCGCTTCCCAATCATCTTTATGCAGATGGGAAATAACTTCCTGGTTATAAACCGAAAGCTGCGCGCGCGTATCCTCCATTGTTCGACAAATCTTCCCGTTGTATCTTTCCAGGGCAGAGAAAGGTAGAAATCCGCATTGTTCGACCAGCGTCCCTCCGCCTTGCGAACAGCTTCATAGTTCAATAGCGGCCCGGCAAGAAGAACCGCTCTATCAGGGCGGATTGCACGCCATATTCCATCGGTTATAAATAGGATTGATTTACAATTGCCACAGGCCTTTTCACCCTGCACAGACTCAGAATCTGTTATATGCGCTTCCATTTCACCATAGCAGTAAGGGCAGCGAATGAATAGTTCAGACCACTCATCTGTGCCCGACCGCTCATGACGAATTGCAACAAGAGTGCTCATGCCGCCCGCCTCACAAAATCCAGCAGAATGTGATCGCCCCAGCAGCGCACACCAGGCAGGTGAGCGAACCGTGAGTCAAGAGACGCAAGCAGGTTCAGCATTCTTTTTCTTCCTAGAACGTGCGGTTCGCAATAGGAGGGAGGGACAAACACACCGACGCCGCGCCATCCGCATAGCTGAAACCCAGAGGAAAATAATTGCCTGGCCTCACTTATGGATGGGTAGATGATGACCAGGGAGGTTCCATCAATATGGGCGATGGACGGGCCTCGGCGTGCGCGCCGGAAGGCTTTGCGGAAGCGCCCTCGCAGAAGCGAGTGGACCATCTCCCACAAGCACATTCGTCCTAGTATGCAGAGCAGCAGATGCCCCCCCGGTTTCACGAGACGTGCAAGCTCGTCCGCAATACCCCTCCAGTCAAGTGAGCAATTGAGTCCTGCAAAGTTTGACAAAGCCCCATCAAATGAACCTTCCAATTGAAAAAGATGCTCGTTGCGCAGGACGGAGAATTGCACTCTTAAGCGGAACGGCTCACTGCTCAGCTTGCTGCTGGCGACACTTACCATTTTCGGGGATGCGTCGTACGCACTTACCCTCACGCCGCTTCGCGCCAGTGCCAGCGCATCCTCTCCGGTCCCGCAGTTGAGTTCGAGCACATGGCTGCCGGGAGCAAAGCAGCGCTCGATTTGCCGCAATACCTGAGACCGTTGCGCTTGTCCAATCGCCGAATGAGTAAACACCCGGTCGTAGTCGATCGCGATTGGGCCAAAAGGATCGACTATGGCGGTTGCCTGCGCGATGAATTGGCACGCTGAAGCTATCATGCAGTCCTCAACTCACTCTGTGCGGCCAAATGCAGGCTCGCGCGTTCAGCTAAAATCCGTCCTCGCAAAAAGCCGGCTTCTTCCTGTTGAGCCGGATCTTGTTTTACCTCGATCCGTACTAACTCCACTTCATGCTTGAGCAACTGGTTCGCGATCTGGTAGAAGTCGCCGCTGCGTCTTCCCAGTATCTCGAGTTCCCGGTCGGAGCTCTCCGCCCACGGGCGGATCTCACGAATGAGCCCCTGCTCCTGCGTCCGCTTGAAATACGGAGTTCCTTTAATCGGATAGGCGACGGTGGTGAGAAAGACATCAGGCTTGGAGGCGCGCACATGCTCGATGGTGGCCTCGATATCTTCCATCTCCTCTCCCTCATAACCCCACATCAGGAACATGCCGGTTTGAATTCCATGGTCCCGGCAGAGCCTTGTTGCCCGCTGAACCTGCTCGACGGTAACTCCGCGCATCATGCGGTCGAGAATGCGCTGGGAGCCGCTCTCCGAGCCGATCCAGAGACGAAAGCATCCCAGCTCCGCCAGCGTCCGGATAACTTCTTCCGTCAATCGGTCGGCTCGCGAGATACATTCGAAGGGGATATGAAGCGAGCGTGAAGTTACCTGCTCACGCCACTCCTGCAACCATCCATGGTGGATCGTAAAGACGTCGTCCGCGAACCAGAGCATGTCGGGTTTGTATCGTTTGCGCAGCCATTCAAGCTCATCGGCCACAAACCGCGGCTTACGGCGGCGGTGCGTCTGGCCGTAGACCTGGTGACTGCACCATTGGCAGTGATAGGGACAGCCCCGCGCCGTGATCAACGAGATGGAACCCATGCCATGATGGGTCCGCCAGGTTTCCACATAACGCTGTGTATCGATGGCTTCCCGTTCCGGCCACGGTTGTGCGTCGAGGTCCTGGATCTGTTGCCGCGGCGGGGTGCGAACGGTATTTCCATGCTTATCAAGAAATGCGATGCCGCATACACCATCCAGTTGCTGCGTTCCGCCGCTGCGCAGGGTTGGCAACAGCTCTTCCATCGTGAGTTCGCCCTCGCCCATGACCACTACATCGGCTCCGGCGCGGAGATACTCCTCGACATACGCCCCCGGCTCGGGGCCGCCAACAATAGTCTTCCAGCCATGGCGTTTCGCCGCCGCAAGAATCCTCACCACCTTGGGGCGCGTCATCAGATTGGCATAGACGCCCAGTATGGTTGGCGTCTCTTCCCTGAGCCGTTTGTGGAGAGCTTCCTGCGTGGAGAATGTGCTATCATGAACTTCAACTGTGAACCCGCGATGGCGCAGATGCGAACAGATGTAGAGAATCCCCAGTGGCGGATAAGGCTTCATGATCTGCATCTCTTTGGGATCTTCATGGAGAAAATACCCGTGCGTCAGCAGAAGATCGGGCATCTGTCACCTCTCTTTCCATCTTTCATCGCGCTCCGGCTACTGAAACGTCCATGGACTCATGCTCCCGTGAATACGGCGTCGATTGTTGCGGATAAATGGGAAGACTCGTGGGCCGGGCGGTTCTGCACACGGCTTCAAGCGCATAGACTTCTTTCCAAAGCATGCGGAGCTTCCCAGCGGTTCTGCGTTCCGCGGGTAGATGCCCTTCCGTCACCTCAAAATGCAAGGCGTTGCGCAAGGAGCGATAGAATTCCGTGCTGTAGGCGGAGCGAAACATCATGCTCAACTCGGCGCTGTCCACCCAGTTGCGCTTGTCCCCGAGTTGCTCGCTCACTCGGTCGTAGAATAGGGTGTTGGGCAGCGGATAGGAAACAGAAACTCCAATATCGTCGGGCTGGGTGGAACGCACCAGATCGATGGTAGCCTCAATCTCCTTGAGGCCCTCTCCGGGATATCCGAACTGCAGAAAGTAGCAGGCGCGAATACCGTAGCCGCGAAGCAGTTCACGCGCGGCGGCCACCCCTTCGACGCGCAAGCCTTTGTCCATTGCGTTCAGCACGCTCTGCGCGCCTGATTCGACTCCCATCCAGACTTCGCTGCACCCCGCGCGCTTCAGGTCCGCCACCGTTCCTGGGCGCATCAGATCCGCGCGGCTTTGTATCTTGAAGGGGAGCACGGCGCCGTAGTGCTCCATGGCATCCGCAAACTCCTCAGTCCACCTGGCGCTCAAGGCAAATATATCGTCCGCGAACCAGATATGCTCAATGCCATAGCTGCTCTTCAATTCCGCAATTTCCTCAGCGACCGATTCCGCTGGGCGCAACGAATAACTGTTTCCAAAGACTGGCTTCGCGCACCAGTTGCAGCGGAAGGGGCAGCCACGGCTGGCGACAACATTGGTAGAGATATATCCGGTGCTCCGGCTCCATGCATCGGCATAATCGGAGAGGCGGGCAAGGTCACGTGCGGGAAAGGGGAGAAGAGAAAGATCGCGCTGCCGCGATCGAGCCTCGGTTCTCACCACGCGCCCTGACGAACGGTCGCGCCAGGCAAGTCCCGGTATTCTCCACTCCGACACCTGGCCTCGGCACAGGATCGCATCGAGCAGATCGCAAACGGTCTGTTCCCCTTCGCCGAGCAGCACGGCGTCGAATCCCTGCTCAAGATACTCCTCGATGTGGTCGGCGGCATCGGAGCCGTGTGCAATTACAATGGCCCCGGTTGCCGCGGCGGCTGCGCGCATCTTCCAACTCAATTCCCGCGAGCGGAGCAGGCACATTTTGCTGAGATAGTTGAAGCTGTCTTCGTAAAGGATGACCACACGCGGTTTGTGCTCTTGCAACGAGCGCGCGAAGCCTGCCTCCGGATCTTCAAGCATACTGTCGAAAACGGCCACGCGGAAACCGTTTTCCCGCGCCGCGGCTGCGGCGTAGAGCGTGCCCAGAGGAGGATACGGCTGGCCGCGCTCCAACTGCTTGGGATCATGCGCGAGGTGATAGGCGTGAGTGAGCAGGACATCGGCCGTCCGTGCGTTTTCCAATGCGTGTCTCATCGGCTCAACCAACCTCCTGTTCGCGTGGCCGGCAACGATCGCTTCTTCGTCCTCGTTCTCGCACACTTCTTCTTCCCGACTTGATTATGCTCTGGCTTTCCCGCTCGTATGTCACGGTCTTGTCATCTATTTGTAATTCCCTGCTTTCAGCGGTTTTCAAAGGGTTTTCCGAAGTATCCTGAACCCAGTGCGGCAAGAGTTACACAGATGATTGAAGGCGGTCGCAATGCGGATGCACGGTGCTCGACAACCCTTGGCCTGGCCGGGTACGCGTGTTCGTTGCGGACCAACTCGGCGCTCCTGATGGAAATTGCCGGCGCATTCTTTCCCCCAAACCAAGCTCGGGAAGCGTCAGCATCGCGCGCGGCTATTACCCTGCTTGCCGGTTGCCGCAGAGGCGTATCGATTGGCCGTTGCCACTTCCCCATCTTTCGCGGCAGAAACGAATTCGTTCACGCCGACTACGGACGCGAGGGCTCTGTGTGGTTCGACTTGAAAGCGCGCGAGGTCGCGGGGTTGCTGTCGGAAGAGATCATCGCCGACGAAGGATACCTTCGCCGCGCCGTGCTGGCTGTCATTGCTGGCATTCTCGCGCCGTCCTTGGGGGTGATTGCGCTGCACGCCGGATGCGTGGTGCGCGATGGCAGGGCCATCCTGCTGGCGGCCCCATCGGGCGTGGGTAAATCGACCATCTCTCTGGCGCTCGCATTGCGCGGCTGGAGCCTCCTTTCCGACGAATGGACCTTTGTCTCTGCAGCGCCGAATGGCTTGAGCGCGTGGGGCATGCGCACCTCGATCAAGCTCTTGCCCGATGCAAGGCGTTACTTCCCTGAGCTATCTACCATGTCTCCGGCTATCTCGTTGAACGGTGAGTTGTCCTATGAAATCGATCCCTGGAGTTTTTTTAGCGTTGACCGCGCTACGGATGCAACGCCGTTTGGGATTGTTTTCCTGAAGCGCGCTTTGGAGTCCGGCGCGCGTATCTGCCATGCTTCGCACTCGGACGAAGAGGAGACAATGCAGGCTCTGCTTGAAGAGATCGAGGAGCAGCCAGAAGCAATTGCGGGACAAAACTGTTACCGGCGATCTCTGATGCAACAGCTTTGCCGGCTGCCCGCACTGAAGGTGCGCTTCGGCGGCGAGCCTGCGGTCGTTGCGGCAGATTTAGATGAAATCCTTACGGAGCAACTTTGTGCTTGAACGAGATTCCACCATCGCTCAAAAGGCTGCGGCCGCATCAACCGACCTGCTTCACAGGCGTATTCTCCTGCCTTATTCGTTTCAATTTGTTCTGAGTGAATCTTCCATATGCATCAGGACCGATTCCACGCTCATCCGTGAGGCCCTTTACAGTTTGAACATTCCGGCCGATCTCACCGGTGGAGTGGCGAATGCGGAATGGGAGATCGCGGTGGAGACTCAGGGGGAATCCGAAGCGGCTATGTACCACGGGGCCGAAATTGAGCCAATCGAAGTTTATCGATTCGGCCCCAGTTTCGCCCTCCGCATGGGCAGCGGTTCCTGGTTCGCGCGCACTCCTCCATCGCTGAACGGCGTCGGGTTTGCGATGGTGGTTGGAACTGAACACGATCAGATTGATCAGCTATCCGTCTACCTCCGCGCGATCGTGTCCTTTCTTGAAGATGGCGGCGCGCGATCTATTCCAGCCGTGACGCTGGAGGTTTGTGCATGAGCAGAGAATTCCTGTCGAGTGTTGTCGATGCCCTCCGTTTCTCCGCCAATCAGTCTGCGGACAATCCGGATGCTGAACTCAAGAGACGCGCTTTAGCTGACTTCCCGGCGCGTGAATGGTCGCGGCGGCTCGGTGTGCTCGATAGAGTCGGGCTTACTCTGCCCTTATACGTCCATTTGCTTGAAGAAGGAAGGTGTGCTTGTCTCCCGGCGTCGGCGATTGCGGCGCTCGAACAACGCCGGCGCGACAACGCGCAGCGAATGAGCGGAATGCTCGTGACCTTCGGGCAGGCAGCCATGGTTTTGCGGCAGGCGGGCGTGCGTTTTGTCTGCGTCAAAGGGTTCAGTCTCATTCCCGAGTACCTGACGGAGTTATGGCAGCGTCACCAGATCGATTTCGATCTGCTTGTCGCGCATGAAGACGCACTTCGCGCACAGCAGGCTCTCGAAAAGCTTGGCTACAGATTGACCTCTGTTGACGGAGATGAACGCAGGTTGCGCATCCCCGCATCTCGACCTCTCGCGCACGATGCCTATCTTTACAATCCGCAGGAGGGCGCGGCTATCGAACTGCATTCCGAGTTCTGGGATGCCGGAGCCGAGGCGCACCCGATGCACTGCCCCCATGACGCCTTTGCCCAGGCGGAGATGCACACAGTTGGTTCCGTTTCCTTCCTGCGCTTGGCACGGCATCACGTATTTCTCTATCAGGTGCTTCACGTCTTTCGGCATTTCCTGGGTTCGTGGGCTCGCCTGCTTTGGCTCTATGAGATTGCCGCATTCATGCACCGTCATCAAGGAGACGATGCGCTTTGGCAGAAGGTGCGGGAGCTGCTCTGCGCGGATGCGCATCTAGCGGAAGCCGCCGCGCTTGTGCTTCTGTGCGCGCAGAATCTATTTGCCTGCCCTTTCCCGCCGGCGCTGGAGAACGTCTGCACTCTGCCCGCCGGCTCGCCGGTGCGCCTCTGGATCCATCGCTACGCGCAACGGTGGCTGCTAACCGATATGCCCGGAAACAAACTCAATCTTCTGCTGCACCCGCATTTCTATTCCGATCGACTTGCATGGCGGCGTCATCTGGCCAAGCGTCTCGCGCCGGTGGGCAATCGTCCGGTGCTGTGCGAGGGCATCGAGCGGAAGGCCGCGAAATCCCTGGCATACAAGACCGCCAATCTTCGCTTTCAGGCAGCGCGCATCTGGCACCATCTTGGCACGGGCGCCGAGTTTGCCTTTGCCAGCATTGCGTGGGAGATGCATCTGCGTTCGGGCCATTCCGCCCCCTCGCCAAACGAACTGCGCCGGGGTGAATCATGATGGGTGGCGCAAACATGCCGACGGCGATACGCCGGCTTCTTCCGGCGGCAGAGCTGTTCGTGCTGATCGCGTTGTGCGCGCTCTTTGTGGTCAGAGGGCTGGTCCCCGGATGGCGATCTCTGATCTCTGACTTTGGAAACTACTACACCGTGGCCCGCCTGTTGAGCAACCACTACGCTCTCGACAGGATTTACGACTGGATTTGGCTGCAGCGCGTGAAAGATCATTGGTCCATCCAGCAGCCACTGGTGGGTTTTGCGGGCCTCACGCCCTTTTCCGCATTGCCGATGGTTCCTTTGGCATGGATGGACGCACTGGACGCGAAGCGGGTTTGGCTCGTGCTGAATCTCGGCGTATTGGCCGCGTCGCTATACGGTTTACAAAAAATCAACGGCATGGGAATGCGCCGTGTTGTTCTGATCGCATTTCTCGCCATCATTCCTTTGCGCAACAACTTTCTGCTGGGACAGATGCACGTGGTTGTGCTTGGCCTGCTCGTGCTTGCCTATTGGCTCGATACGCGCAAACGCTGGTTCAGTTGCGGCCTTGTCTTGGCGTTTGCGGCATCGCTCAAGGTCTATCCGCTGTTCTTTGTCTTCTACTTTCTGCGCAAGCGCCAGTGGAAGCCTGCAGCCGTCCTGGCCGGCTCTACCCTCGGCCTTCTCGCCCTCTGTTTGTTCCTCTTCGGAGAGCCCGCGATGCGTGTGTTTTTGATCGAGCAGTTTCCTCGCATGTTGCGCGGCGAGGTCACTGACCCGTTCAGCCTGACGGCTCCGTCGGCATCCAGTCTGTTTCATCGCCTATTCCTGACGCAGCCGCTGGTGAACCCTCAGCCGCTGCTTTCATCCCCGATGCTGTACGCCCTGCTCTATCCGCTCTGGCAGCTTTGCCTGCTCGGCGCGACATTGCTGGCGATCTCTTCGCAAGACGTAGATCCAAGGCGCAGAAGCCTGGAGTGGGCCGCCTTTACCTGCCTCCTGCTCGCTCTGTCTACAGAGCCTTCCTCTTATCATCGCGTCGTGCTCATCTTTGTTGCCGTCCTGGCGGTCGATGCGATCAAGGGCGTCTGGTACAGGGCGATTCTGCTCGGCTGTTACGTCGCGACCTGCAACCTGCACCCGGCCGTTTCAGCCCAGCATTTGATCCGCGCGTTGTCGATTGACTTTCTTCCTTTTTGGGCGCTCGTGGGGATGCTGGCCTGTTTACTGGCGGGATTGCGCGCCGCGACATCCATGTCATGGGCCGCGCGATCGGGATGGCGGCGTTGGAAGATTGCGATGGCCCTGGCTGGCTTTGCGGCCATTTGGTGCGCAGCTTCAGCAACCACCCTCGCCCACACGCGATCGCTCGCTGGCCCTCAGTATCTGGCGGATCGCGCCGGTAGAAGCTTTGCGCGATTTGCTCCGCATCCGGCCGGCAAGCACACAATGACCGTGGCCATGGGCTGGCAGGGTTATCGCGTGGAAGACGAAGAGGGCGGAGGAGTGCAAACGGGTCCGCCAGGAGTTGAAGAAGACCAACTCGCCATCGGGTCGAGTCGGGATGTGAATCGCTATTGGATCGAATCCGTGAGCGGTGGGGTCTCCCGGCTGGTGGAGTTGCCGGTGTCATCAAGCTCCGCGTCAATTGCTCCCATTGCCACCATCCTCAATGCGGAAGCGCCGGCTCTCTCGCCGGATGGGCGTAGCTTGGTCTTCTTGCGCGAAGTCAACGGAGCCGGCAGGGCGTGGATGGTTCATCTCGATGAAAGCGGCCTGATCCTGGATGCGCCGTTGCCAGTCACTCCCGAGAAGATGAACGTTTGGGACGCGGTCATTGCCGCACCGGGCGTGATCCTGTTTTCTGCCGCGCAAGATGGAACCCCTCACCTGTTTGTTACTTATTCAGGGGAGCCGCCCCGAAGAATCTATGCGGTGGGCGATGCGATGGATTCATCCACCGTGAATCCTGCGAACGGCCTGCTTGTTTATCGGCAGCGGAATGGAAGTTATTGGCACTTGTTTGGGGCCGGCTTGCTGCCGAATTCCGTCACCCAACTCACCTTCGGCGATTGCAACGCGTATGGCCCGGCATGGAGCGATCCTGTCACGCTGCTCTACATCAGCGATTGCGGGCGAGGCATGGGGCTCGGCGCCGTGGCGATCAGCCATCCAAGCATCGTTCCCAAAAAGCCTGACCACTCGCTGACATCCGCGTTCCTTGCAGATCGCCCGCAAGGAGAAGCACAACGATGAGCATAGAGATCGGCTCAACCTCTGAAACCGGAGCTCGCGAATACCAGGCCAGTGCCGTGGCTCGGCCTGCGCTTACGGTTTTGGACTTGCTGACGCTGCTGGCCGGCCGCTTGCGGTTGCTCGCCAAGGCTGCATTGGCTGGCGTGGTTGTGGGCCTGGCGCTTGCATTTCTGTTGCCCACGCGGTACACGGCTGTCACCACGATTCTTCCGCCGTCGTCCGCTTCCTCGCTGGCTTCTGTCTTTGCCGCACAGTCGGGTGAGCTGGGAGCTCTTGCCGGATTTGGCGGTGGCAACTTTGGATTTCGCTCTCCAGCCGAGGTTTGCTTCATCATGTTGAGGAGCCGTACGGTTGAAGACTCCATCATACAGCGCTTTCAACTGATGAGCGAATATCGCAAGAAGAGGCTGTCCGATACGCGCACGGCATTGGAGCGCAGAACCTCGGTGACGCTCAATCTCAAGAGCGGCATCATCGCAATCTCCGCTACAGACGGAGATGCGGCGCGCGCGGCGGAAATTGCCAACGGCTATGTGGACGAATTCAGGAAGTTCTCGGCGTCGCTCGCCATCACCGAGGCCAGTCAACGCCGTCTCTTTTTTGAGCAGCAGCTTCTCGAGGCCAGAGGCACTTTGACGCAAGCGGAAGAATCTCTGAAGAATACGCAGCAAACCACGGGAATGCTGGAACCTGCCGGTGCATCGAAAGCCTTGCTCGAAAGCGCTGTCGCCATCCGGGCGCAAATCGCCGCCAAGCAGGTTCAGCTTCGTTCCATGCGTACTTATGCCACGGAAGATAATCCCCGCCTGATTCAGGTGAAGCAGGAAACCGCCGCGCTTGAGTCGCAGCTTGCGGAACTCACCGGAACGAATTCGGAGGCGGCAGGCGATCCGCTTGTGTCCAAAGGCGACATGCCTGAAGCCGGCGCTGAGTATCTGCGCCGTTTGCGCGATGTCAAGTACAACGAGTCGGTGGTCGCGTTGTTGGCCCGGCAGTTGGAGATCGCGCGACTGGACGAG
>Ga0187887_10004021_pt1 | contig 11159 bp, 9 predicted proteins | sample June2016WEW_7_10_FD_132977 | JGI IMG/M metagenome (GOLD analysis project Ga0187887, IMG submission 132977) | Peatland microbial communities from SPRUCE experiment site at the Marcell Experimental Forest, Minnesota, USA - June2016WEW_7_10 | ecosystem: Environmental > Terrestrial > Soil > Wetlands... | reverse complement strand
TCACTGGCAACCCATACTTCCGAGGCGTTGGGGTGGGACTGTTGATCGCTGGAGTGACGAGTGCCGTGGCCGTTCTTTACAGGAGGATGTCAGCGAATGCGTCCTAAGAGTGGTTCAACCGCCTGCCGACCAACCGATCTCGGGGACCCATCGGAATCTTACCGACCGGGAACAAACTTGGGTGAAGCCAAGGGAGGGCCACAGCGGAAGGTCGGCATCCCTGCCACTCAATTTGGGGCAAGTCTTCGGACCCGAGGAAATCCGATTCATCTCGAAGTCAAGTCATGATAAGGGTGGGGAATCGAGGAAAAGTTCGACTTCCCTGGACAATGCCGGTCGGCGCATAGTTGCTTCCGCATAGATCTGAGCGATCGGGCGGGAACGCGTTTGAGTCAACCTCACCCGCCTTGCAAAGGGAACCCTTTCGAATGCTCCGAAATCCTCGACGCCAGCCGAATCGACCCTACTCCCGGGAATGGACCGGACCAAAGGGAAGGTCCTCGCACATCCGGACGGATTCCGTTCAGCGGATTCTATTTCGCGTCGGGAGGTCTCCCGTCCTCTTCGGCAGGATCGCTCTTTCGCCGCCCGCCACGCCACGCGAATAGAGCTATCGCCAGCGCAACTACTCCAACGGCCGCCCCCAGGACGACGTACGTAACCTCGGATGGTAGGCCAAGCAGGGTTGGCGCTACGGGCGCGGCCGTAGAGGTGAAGTTGATCGTGACGCCCACCGAGGAGCCTTGTACAATCACGACGCCGGTCGATGGGATCGCCAAAAACCCGGAGACATTTCCGACTTTGTAGGGGTACGTCCCATTCGGAAGCACGAGGGTCATGATCTCGGTTGTAGCAGACCTCGTGGTTCCATTGATGAATATGGACCAAGCGGTGCCGGTTGGAAGGCCATTCTCAATGAAGGCCACCATCGGAGGAGTGTACATGACGCAGACGTCGTTGTTCAGAATTGGCGAGACCGAGTAGGTATTGTTCACGACGTCGCCGTACCAAATCTCCTCATGACACCACGCGCCATTGCCGGGAGTTCCATTCCAAACTTTCCAGGTAAGTTGCCAAACTCCGACATTTGGGTAGGGCCCGCCCGCTGGAGTGAGGTTCGCGGCAGCCCACTCCGTGGTCCCGTTAACCATTGTTGAACGTAGATCTCCCCATTCGTCGACCAAGTCTCCGAACAAGGTGGTCGCGCAGAGCTTGTGCCAGATGATTGTGACGTTCTTGGTGTAGTTCGTACCAGTAGCATTGTAGCTCTGACCCGGCCACGGGCTCAATCCGTTTGTCAGCTCGCAACTCACGTTCAACTCGCTGCTCGATGGGGTCGAGGGAGTCACGAGCAATGGCGAAGCACGGATGGGCGTGGGAGCGAACAGGAGACCGGCGACGGCAAGTGCGATGAGCAGGATCGCGGTAGTGGGGACTCCGTTCATCAAACTCCAGTACCCCAGAAGATTGGATTAGGGTATAGTGCGAAATGACTGACCCTGAGCTTTCCCGAGTCTGAAGGCCACCTGTGTAACTTCCGCCCGAGCCTTCACGTTAGCACGATGAGTTATGGAATGGCCGCGAGGCCCCGCCGAACTCCTTGGACACTTAGTCCGAACTTCCGTAGAAGGGCGGGCGGAAGCTCCGTAACCTCCGCCAATGCGTCCCGGAGTCGGTCGGAGTTCGTTCGATCAGGGGGACACCCGGGCTGACGGGCGCATCCGCTCCGACCTCCCTTCAGTTGCCGGGTTAGACGCGGTTCGACTCGGTTAAGTCCGCAATAGGAGTCAACTTCGAGTGCCGTGGGGATTCAAACATTTGACCTGGTAGATGAGCGGTGGCGTATTCGCGCGCGGCGAGACCGGCTTGTAACGTTCCTCGCCCCGATCATCACTGCGGCCCTGGCGGTGTTTGTGACACTTCGACTCAGGATGCTATACCCCGCGCAGCTCGGCCTCACCCTCGAACTGTGGGGTTTGGGGGGTGTCATGCTCGCAGCCATTATGATCGTAGTAGGAGGGGGTGATCCGACGAGGATGACCATTACCTCGACGACACTGGAGTTTGCCAGACACGGCCGTTACTCTTTCACAATTCGACTCGACAAAGAAAAGGTATCAGCAACCCTCATTGACCAATCAGCAAACCCGGCCGTGGCCAAGGGGTCATTGGGAGCATTTCCGCCATACTTCGCCGTGTTCAGCCAGGCTATAGAATCGGTTCCTCTCACTGCTGAAGCGTTCGAGGCACTCAGACGGGAGCTCCCGGGACATGGATTTGTCTTGACCGAATCCGGGCCGGCGCCCCTACTGAGGGGCACTCTTCGCTACGTGTATCGCAAAGGGTACCGTGGAGTCCGACTATCAAAGACACATCAATCGAACCAACCACTCCCACCTTGAGAAACCTCCCCGTTGAAAACGGTGGGCGCCTCGCGGGCCGGCCCGGTGTTGACAAGGGACTTCTTTCAGGGACGGCTGCGGCCGAACGCGGTTCAAATTTACATCCCGGAAGCGGTCAAGGGGCATCTCGTAGAGGGCATTGACGAGAAGTGCCACTCCCAACAGGCTTACCCAGTAGGTTGGCTTTCTACCACGCCCGTGATCGGTCAGCCCGAGGTGCAAGTACTGCGCACCCAGTTATCACCGTTCACGAGTCCCGTTGAACACGTAAAACGTGAGCCTGTTCGGACGGCGTGAAGCGGCGTGCACGACGGTCATCGAGAGCTCGCGGGGCGTTTCGCCCCGCAGTGGACACTTGGTCTGCGTCGGTTCGACGCTTTGCGAACGCGGACTTGGCTCACCTCGCCGTCGGCGAAACCTGGAAACGTCGAATTCTCTACGAGATCGGACGCACCCCGTCGCTCCTTCGAAAGGTCGGAGTGACTTCGCCGCCCTCGACTCCGGGCCGCCTCAGAGCGCCTCATGTCGAACAGCTCAAGCGAGGTTTGCCGTGGACCCCAGCGACCTTCGCCGTCCACTTCAACGCGCTCCGACGATTCCTCCGCTGGTCACATAACCCGCTCGGCACCGACCGGGGGGTCTGGGCCGTCCCCGCGGAGACGACGGGACGCAGAAGGTGGCTCTCACCAGAACACCTGGTTCGCCTCTATCGGGCTGCCCGGGGTCGGGAACGAGTTCTTCTAGCCTTGGAAGGTTTCAATGGGCTCCGTCGCGTGGAGGTGTTGCGGCTACGCGCGAAGGACGTCGATTTTGCGCGACAGCGCCTTCACGTCCTCGGTAAGGGTCGAAACGGGGGCAAGTGGCGCACCCTACCGATGTTCTCCGAGACCGCACGCGTGCTACGTTCCCTCCCCACGGAGGAAGGCGAAGACGCCTTGGTGGTCCCCTTGTCCCGCTCGGGAGCGGACCTCATCCTGCGTCGGGTCGCGGAGAGGGCCGGTTTTCCGAGTCTCGGACTACGGGTCTCCCATCACGACCTGCGTCGGACGTTCGGGCGCGTCGCACACAAGGCGGGCATGGACCTGGTCCAGTTGAAGAATCTTTACGGACACACGTCGATGGATCAAACCGTTCATTACATCGGCCTGGACGAGGATGAGATGCGCGACGGCCTCAACCGGCTGGCGAACTTCATTGGACCTCTGTTGGAACCCTGAGGTTCCATCGGGTGATCCCAGAGGGCGTATCGATCTCGTGGTTCGGGTCAATCCCTTCCCAGAAGTTGTCTGAAAGAAACCAAGGAACCTCGAAGGAGTCTGCTCAAATCACTCTTCCACGTTTGGATAGATTTTTCGGACCTGCCTACCCCATCGAAAGGGGGGCCCAGTTCCCAGGGCTTCGCCCCCGCATAGGTTTCGCGGTGGGAATCGACCTAGGGGCTAGAGCCAAGGGAGGGCCACCGAGGAAAGTCGACATCCGCGTCCCTCAAACCGGGGCATGTCTTAGGGCCCGAGGAAACCCGATTTACCTCGAAGTCTAATCACGATAAAGTTGGGAATTGACGAAAAGTTCGGTGCTCTTTCCGAAGTCCTAGACCCAATCAGGATCGATAGGGGTGTCAAATCTGGGACTCCCCGGCCTCGCAACATGTTGGACTGGTCGGTATCCGCATCCCCAAGAGATTCTAATCCAGCGGTGAAGCCAAACCTGCAACCAAGGCGTGCAGAGAAACCAAGAGCTCGCGAAAAATGGATTAGGGGATCTGCTAACGCTGCTAATGTTCAATAGGGTCAGAGGTATCTTGTTGAAATTTCACTTGGGGTCTAGTCTCAAAGCGCTTCCACCCCCTCCGCGGACGACGATCGTCGGGAAGAATGTTCAGCATCCAGACTCCATGGGATGAAACACCGACCTCCAGCGCTACCCTATCGGTGGAAGAACCGCCCGATGGTTCGGCCAGGCCCCGCCTCCAACATTTTCGAATCACGGCCGACCAAGGGTACTTGTCCTCGAAAGCCGTTCACGCCCCGGTGAGTCCCATGTCGAACCGAAAGCGTGTCGCAGCTCTTGAGTTATCTGCTGTAGCCCTCGTATGCCTACTGCTGGCAAATCCGCTTTCTCTTAACCCGCATCCTGGGCTGGGCGAGCTACCTTCGGCCGGCCAATCCAGCAATCTGAAGCTCACACTCAACAATTCTACTCCGCAGCTCTCCCCTGCCGGGCTCTCTATCGCGTCTTTCGGCACCTGGCCCATGTACGATGAAAATGACCTGCGGACTGGCGACCAACCTCTGGAACAGACATTAGCTACCACAAATGTTTCCGCGCTTGCGTTAGCGCCTCACTTCCCTTTTGTTGCTAACGGAGCCATCGCGGGGTCAACTTCAGTCGCGAACGGAACGGCATACTTTGGCACGATGGCTGGGCATCTCTACGCACTAAACGTCACCAGCGGACGGGTAACCTACTCATCTGGCACCTCGTGGATTTCCAACACTACTGGATTAGCCATGGATAACAACTGTACCCAGGGGTGGCCGCGTGGAATCATTTCAACACCAGCACTCTGGGGAAACCTTGTGATCGTAGGCACTGGTGGCACAGTTGGCAAACCGGGCTACGGCTGGGTAACTGCCTACTATGCAAGCGGCGTGCACATTGCCGGCACAGTTGACTGGTCCAAGAATCTCTCCACTTATCAAAATGGCTCCTGGACAGGTGCTTATGTCTGGTCGAGTCCCGTCGTATGGAACGGGGACGTCTATGTCGGATACTCGAGTGGTTGTGATGGTCCACTGGTGCAGGGAGCGCTTTTCCAACTGAATGCCACAACCGGGCATGTCCTCCATATCGCTGACATGGTCCTTTCAAATCAAACTGGCGGTAGCATTTGGAGTTCCCCGTCAATCGATACCAGGAACGGTACGATCTGGGTCACTACTGGGAACAATTACTACGCAACTCCCAACGAACCACTCGCTTCCGCCATTATTGAACTGAACCTTTCGAACGTGAGCCACATCATAGCGCATTGGCAAGTGCCCAGTGTCGCGGGACTCGACGACGACTTCGGCGCAGGCCCTACGCTGGTCACCGGCTCTCACGGTGCCCCGATCGCGATTAGCACCAACAAGGATGACATCGCGTATGCATTCAACCGGAGCAACCTCGCCGGTGGTCCAGTTTGGCAGGACTCAGTTGGTGGGCCGCCTGGACAAGGCGCTGTTACCCCGGCTGCTGCAGGCGGAGGCCTGGTATATCTAGCCGGTGGTCCAGCCGGTCTTAGTTACAGTTACACGGGCTTGCCGTCCGGGTGCAGCTCGTCCAACACACCGGACCTATCGTGCACCCCATCCGGAGCTGCCAGTGGCCTGTACATCATTGAAACCAAGGCGGTCGACTCTGCCGGCCATATCGGCTACACTAACACTAGCCTAACGGTGGCAGCGTCGGGTTCCTTCGAGATTAACAGATTCACCACTAACATGCCTGACGGAGTTTCGGTACGGACCCCCGTGCAATTCGCGGTCAATGTGATGAATCCAACGGGGACGGTTAGTTACGCCTATACCGGGCTTCCCAGCGGTTGCGCGTCTTCAAACACGCCTGCGCTCGTGTGTACACCGTCGGTGGCGGGTGCCTACCGGATTGAAGTCTATGCAAATGAGTCCGGTGGCAGCCATTCCAGCGTCATTGCAATGCTCACGCTCGGAGTTGTCCCCCAGTCAACGGAGATACAGATTCTCGGCTCGTTCGATCTGTTGGCAACCGTGACCAATTCTCAAGCAACGGCGGTACTTGTGTCAGTCTCCTCTGACAAGTCACCCGGGTCGATCTGGGCCGTGTATCCGAGCAACGGAACTTCGAAGTGGATCCACGGATCGCCTGGATTTTTCTATGCGGGACCAACCTATGCGAACGGCTTAGTTGTCGACGCGGCGATGGCCGAGAACTATTCTTGGACGACAATAGAGGTCCTAAACGCTGAGACCGGAGTTCTCTCGGCAAGCTACAATGTCTCTGCCATGGTTACGGGAGAACCCATTGTGGCGGACGGACGTATCTATTTCGGAACAACACCTGCCGGATACAGCGGAAACGGAAGTTTTTACGCCCTTGAGATTCCGTTGCACGCTCAACCTAACGCTTACCCCACCGTTACGCCCACCCCGTCGGTGGTGTTCGACGGCCTTGGCATTGGGGGATCTCCACCATACTCTTGCGCGTGGATATTCGCGGTTGGTGCTAAGTCAAGCACTTGCGGGCTTGTGAGCTATTCATATAGCAGCACCGGTGTCTATGAGGCCAGTCTCTGGGTAAATGACACAGTAGCAGAGTCTTCGAGGTGGATATATTCGATCCAGGTCGAATACAACGGGGGTTGCCTCTTGGGCCACCCTTGCTCTAACTGGATTCTAGTAGGGAATTTTACCGCCGCTGGTTGTTTCGCGATGCCCCCTTCAATTCTCTGCCCCGTGAATGGACTCCTCACGTTCGTGTCCTACAACACGGGGGGGACGCCGCCCTACACTTACTTATGGAATTTCGGCGACGGGACACAGTCGGAAGCGGCTGCGCCAGTTCATCAATACAATGAACCAGGCGAGTATACCGTCACCCTGACCCTAACCGACGCACACGGTTTGCAGGGCACATTCCAGATCGAAGTAACAGCGACCTGACTTGCGCTCGGGAACACCCAAATCCGAGGGCCGGCAAGAGTGGTGAAGATGGGAAAAGCCCCGAGGTCCAGTTCTCTGTCTCGCGGGCCCCGCAACATGCGGCCACGTATGTTGGGTTGGCTGGTTCCGTCGATATTCCTAAGTCTACTGTTGGTGAGTTCAGTTCCTGCTTCTGCGGGGTTGGGATCGCCCCCAGCTAAGTGGTGGTCGGGAGATTTGTTTCCCCAACTAACAACCGCCGCGGCTACGCCTTCGCCGCCCGGTGCCCTACTCTCATCCCCCTCCCCGCTATCGCGATGGATTCCCACTGCGACCGCCTACACGTTTGACCCGTTCAATGACTCCCTTGTCCAAGGTGAATTCAACCCCCCCTCACCTGGATATCCTACTGCCGCGATAGACATTCCATCCACGGGAAACTTTGTAGTCGGGGACTCTGCCGGGAATTATGCCTATGAACTGAACGCCTCCACAGGGAGGGAGGTTCGCGCGATCGATTTGGGTCCGCCCACTCTGCAGTTTGTCGGCAGCGATCCAATCGGTTTTGGGTACAATCCTTCAAACGGCCTCCTGTATGTTGCGTTGCTCGGTGACAGCTCAATTGCATACATCAATCTCACGACAGGAGAGGTAGTCCGAAGCATCAGTGTTCCGGGTTACCCCGATGGCCTCGTTTATGATGAGGAGAACGGACTGCTTTACGCTACCAACGACACCGGCGTGTTTGCGTTAAACGGGACGACTGGAGTTGCGACGGGCTTTCTTCCCCTCACTGCCGGAGTGACACCCATAATCCTAGACCCGCTTACCGGCGATTTGCTGGTGGGCAATGGGGTGAGCAGCATCATCTATGTGGTAAACACGTCAGACTTCCAAGTGGACACGCACTTTTCAACGGTCGTGAGCGGGGCGGGCTACGGCCCTGACGCTCTACTATACGACACCGACACAAAGGAGGTCTACTCTGCGGATGGCGATGGGAACATTTCGGTCTTTGACGCCCGCACCTACAAGCTAAACGTAACCAAACCTGAGATCGAGGTTGGAGGTTATCCCAACTCACTTGCGTTCAATCCACTCCGGCAACAAGTGCTTGTGAGCAGCTGTCAGGCGTTCGGGTATCGGGTATGCGCAATAGAGGACTCCAACAACACCCTCGACAACTCCACCCTTCCAAACGCTTGGCCGGGGTACGTTGCTTACGACCCGGGCTCTGAGCACTTGTTGGTTTACAACAACAATGACACCGCCTACCTGTTCAACGCAACGGACGACCAGGAGATTTCCTTGACTTCAATGATCACCTCCTACCTCGGGGCCGCCCTTGACCCCTCTAATGGTCTCGAGTATGTCGCGACTCCCGCGCTAGGTGGGATTTGTACGCTGCCCGGGAGCGTCTCAATTTTCGAACCCGGCTCGCACCCGGCTCTTGTCGGTTCCCTCCCTGCCGGTGATGGCCCAAGCCAGGTCACTTTCGACGCCACGAACAATCGGGCCTTCATCACCGACTTTTGTTCGAATTCACTCACGGTAGTCGATACCTCGAACGATTCCCTCGTTCGTCTCAGCTTGCCTGTGGGCTCGGCGCCCTATGGGATTGCCGACGACCCCGATTCCAACTTCATTTTTGTCGCGAATGAGTACTCACAGAATCTCACGGTCCTCAATGGGTCCACCCTGGCTGTTGCCGCCTCTATCCACCTTCCACTGAGTGACCCATACGGAGTCGTTTTTGACCCGGCGAACGACTCAATCCTTGTTTCCGACATCGATGACGGAGTAGTCACGATTGTCAACGCGACCACATTCTCTGTTTCAGTCCCTGCCTTACCCGTAGGGGCCAATCCCCAAGGGATGCTTTACGATCCTCAGAATGGCGTCATTTATGTCTCGAACACCGGGTCAAACAATCTCTCTCTCCTCAATGCAACCACGTACGGAAGCGTAGGCAGTATCACGTTGGTCGGAGGTCCCTCGGTCCTCGCACTTGACCCAATCGACCATCTCGTATTTTCTGCCGACGTCGACGGCAGCCGAGTTTCCGTGATAAATGCCGCCACCGAAACCGCAGAGAATCCAAGTCTACCTGCGTCGGCTGACCCGGAAGGGATCGTCTTCGCGTCGGCCTCTCAGCAAGTGGACGTCTTCAATTTCGGGGCTGGGGCAATCAACATCCTGGCCAATGCCCCCACTCCGTCCACCCTCACCGCCACTCCGGCAAGCACCGAGATTGGGAGCTCAACCACATTGTCCTTGACCTTAACCAATGGAACTCCCCCCTACTCATTCAATTGGACGGGACTTCCGAGGGGGTGTACGCCAGCCAGCAGCCCCGCGCTGGTGTGCATTCCTGCATCCGCGGGCGCATTCGAGGTGAGCGTGACTACCGACGATGCGGCCGGTTACACTTGGTCGACAACTGTCAGTGTAACGGTTCTCCAGCGTCTTGGATCGGAAACACTTGTGGCAGAACCTGCGACGCTCGACCTTGGGATGAGCACGACCATCGAATGGAATACCTCCGGCGGGGTTCCGCCCTTCACGTACAAGTACACAGGACTCCCTTCGGGGTGTTACTCTGTCAACGCCTCTGCAGTCAACTGTACCCCGCTATTCGCGGGATCTTACAGTGTCGTTTCAACGGACACGGACGCCCTTGGTGTTGTCGCCTTCGCGAACGTAGGCCTTATTGTAAACTCGTTGCCGGAGGTTACTGCATTCGTTGCGGACAGTTACAACCCGATCGTAAACACTTCTGTCCTGCTCGCGGCGACAGTCGTAGGAGGCTCGCCCCCGCTCGCATTCTCCTACACTGGTCTCCCACCTGGGTGCGTGACTGCTGATGTTCTGCTCCTTGAATGCGTCCCGCTGGCCCCGGGTAACTACACGCTAACATTCACCGTGACTGACTCACTGGGAAGGATCTCCCATTCGAGCCTCTTTATCACGGTCCTCCCGGCTCCTACCGTACGGACCCCTCCACCCGAGATCGTCGCGTTCTTCGCAAGTCCCTCGTCGCTGAGCCTTGGATCGAATACCACCTTCTACGTCGTCATAGAAGGCGGAGCCTCGCCTTACTCCCTATCATGGGCAGGTCTACCCCAGGGGTGTTCTCCAATCTCAAGCACGGCGACCGCGCTCATGTGCACTCCCACCCATTCTGGGTCGTACTCGGTGCGGGTGAACGTTACAGATGGACTCGGAAGATCAGTCGATGGGGGGACCTCGCTCTACATTGGTCCGGCCAACATCGGTGCTTCCTCTTCTGCCCAAGGAGTGTCGGAGTCAACGCTACTCGATGTCTCTCTTGGGGCTGCGGCGCTGGGTGGATTGATAGGAGCGGCGACTGTCGCCTTCGTCCTGCGACGCCCTCCCAAACCGCCGATGACCGAGCGGTCGGGAACATAGCTCGAGTAGTCAGAGCGAGCCACCAACCTCAAGACAGTCTGCACTCACCGCACCTTTCGCGGTGTGAATAGGCAGAACTCCAATCTCTCGCCAGGTTCAAATCGGGGCTCGGTACGGGGGCCGGGATAATGGACCGGTCGCCGTCCACTCCCCCGGGCGGTTCGAATCCAATCAAGGGGAAGCCAAGGGAGGGAATCGAACCCCCAGGAAACGGATCTGCAGTCCGTCGCATTAACCATTCTGCCACCTTGGCGCGGTCGGGGCCAAGAGGCCTCGGCTTAAAGCCCTCGGGGAGGACGGGCGAAGGGCTAGATCGGGCGAAGGCCGCGCGTCAGGAACTTTAGCCCGGTGGCGACCGCCACCCGCAACCGCCCCGCGAAGGGGAGGGACCGGCCCCCGGCCAGGGTCTGGCCCCTCCGGAGGGCCTCCAGAAGGTCGTCGGCGGTGCGCGCCTCGTCCGGGAACTGCGTGAAGGCCCGGCCGAGTTCGTTCAACACGTGGACGTCACTCCCGCCGGTCATGCCCAAGAGCCGACGGGCCGCAACCACCTCGGCCTTGGCGTTCGCCACCTCCGAGTTGTGGCCGTTCCGGCACTCGATCGCCCGGACCGGGGCGGTCTCGGCGACCCCCCCCCCCCCCCCCCCGTTCCCTCGGTTGTGGAGGGGGG
>Ga0187887_10004015_pt1 | contig 11165 bp, 10 predicted proteins | sample June2016WEW_7_10_FD_132977 | JGI IMG/M metagenome (GOLD analysis project Ga0187887, IMG submission 132977) | Peatland microbial communities from SPRUCE experiment site at the Marcell Experimental Forest, Minnesota, USA - June2016WEW_7_10 | ecosystem: Environmental > Terrestrial > Soil >... | reverse complement strand
ATTGAGAAAGAACACGACATAGACCGTCAGCGCCGCATCCGGCGTCTGATAGATTTGGACGACCAAAACGGTAAGGGCAGAGATCAACGCCAGACGGATTGCGAGCTCGAACCTGCCCGGCCCTGGCGCCATCAGACGCACGATGTCGGGAAGACGACCCTCACGCGCGCGCTCTAGCGGCATGCGGCACCGTGCTTGATTTCGACCACGGCGCTCGCGCCCAGCCGCATGAGGACCGGCGGCGGCTCTTCCAGGCGAATGCGAACGGGGAAGCGCTGCGCGACGCGCACCCAATTAAGCGAGCGTTCGACATAGGGTACGGAACGCGGAATGTTGACGCGGTCCTGATCGGCCACGCCCCAGCCTATGCCCTGAACGATCCCTTTGATCGGGACCTTGCGGTCGAGCATTGAAAAGACCGTGGCGCAATCGCCGACGGCTATCGCACTCAGATCGGTTTCGCGAAAATCGGCGACGGCGAACCACTCGTCGGCATTGATCAAGGTGAACAGCGATTGCGCCGGGATGACCATTTCGCCGGTCGAGACAGTCAATCCGACGACGAGACCGTTGTGGGTCGCGCGCACGGCCGTGTCATCAAGCTGGCGCTGGGCGAGGCCGAGAGCCGCCGTTCTGGCTTGCACGGTCGCCTTGGCCGAGGTTTCCAGTTCCTGCGCCTGAATAAGCTTCGTCGCGGTGTTCTTTTCCACCACCTGCGCCTGATCGAGCTGTTGCTGCGGCACATAACCGTTGGACGCCAGAGGACGCAGCCGTTCCAGCGTGCGCGCCGCCAATTCATGGTCTTCTTGTGCGCTCTTGGTCTGGTCGACTGCGACTGCCGCGTTCGATCGGGCGATAGCCAGATCAGCCGCACTTTGCTCAAGCGCCAGGCGATAGGGCAGCGGATCGATCTGGAAAAGAAGGCTGCCCTCGGCGACGCGCATATTCTCGACGACGGGGAGCTCGATAATGCGGCCACCGACAGCGGCGGCGACGTGGACAACATCGGCGTCGATCGAACTGTCGCTCGATGTCGGGTAGGTGTTGCTTTCATGCAGCGCATACAGCGCAAGCGCGACAGCAAAAACGACGATGGCGATTGATATCAATCGACCGCGAGGCAGAGTGCGGGTTTTTCCGGCGGCCTCCATCTTCAGCGTCCAAGCCCGATGAACCAGATCAGCACAGCCGTGATCACGCCAATCGCGGAACAGACCGCAAGCTGATAGGGTAGAGTATTGGCGAGCCCCGTGGTGACAAAGACGACGCGAGCGACGACCGCACCGGCAATTCCGATGATGCCGCACAACAGCCAAGCGGGAAAGAATGCGCCGAATAGGTCGAAAGAGGGCGCGCTTCCCCCAGAGCAGCCGGTCAAGGTCATGCATTCGAAAAACAGGAGGGCGAACACCGCGTTCGCCTTCGGTGAGATAATTTGTCGTCCTGGCATTCGCTTAGCCCCCAACTCCACGGTCGATGCCATTACAAGGTCCTCGGAAAAGCATTATAACATCCCCCCAGAGGGACGAAGAGAGCTAGTCGACGACGATCCAATCAAGGTGCAGTCGCAGCATTATCTTATAGGGGAAAGTCTCGATATATAATCCAGCTCCAGCTCGCCCTCATAAGTCTCAGCGCCGACCTTCAATGCTTCTGCCACACGCGCTTGCGCAACCTCGCTAGCGACAGTCAAATCGGACTCATGGGTTTCCACCAGAAGTCCCTCCGCCAGACTTACGATTGGGTTCGGCGACCTCACCGGGATCTGCGAGCGCTTCGGCTGTTTTCTTTATTCACAGGCGTCACCGCAAGCGACAATCCTGCCCATACTCGCCGGTCGTTCGAACCGACCGCCTTCGCCGCATTGACGGCTTTGACTTCGCCGCGGCTCGAGTACATGCCGGCCATACCGTCGGATCCGAGGACCACTGGAAGCGACAATGCCTGATCCCATAAGTGAAACGGCAAATTAAGATGCGATTCGTCGACCATCACACGCTGGCGCAACGGCGTATCTTGCAGGTCCGCGATATTCCCATGCAGCGTGTTCTGCTGGAAAGAACCACCGTTGATGTAGTCGTAACGGAAAAGGGGGAAGTCTGGCTTCGCGTCGTTTGCGATCGGCTTCAATGCTCGCGATGATCATGAATTTCGATTAGTAAGTGGCACCGCCGAACGCGCGCTGTACTGGTCGGTCGACGCGTTCACGCCTCCGACCAAGCGGTTACGAGCGCGCTACCTTACTCTTGGTCAGTGACGAATGTTCCGTTTGGTTGCGGCGTATTATTGGCTATCGATTGGTTGGCCCCGCGAACCATCTCACCAAGGATTGGGCCGTGCGCTGTTCCGGCTCGACGCGCAGCACGCGTCCGGTTGCGGAATCGAGCACATAGAGCTGGCCATCGAAAACGCGCGGCGAATGCGGCATGCAGAGCCCGTCAAGCACCACTTTGCCGCTAGGCACTTCCATCAGCACCCCGCTAACGAGTCGCCGCTCGCTCCAGCCGCGCGGTGCGTTCGACGACTTGAACGCCGTCGCGTAGGCAATGCGCTGATCCACGACCGCCAAGCCGTTGAGGTGGCAACGATCGTCGGGCATCAACTCGGTGACGAAGGGCGGCTTCCAGGCCGGCGTGAAGCTGTAGCGGCCATCGATCGCGGCGATGCAGGAGAACCGGGTGTTGCCGGCATAAAGCTTGCCCCGACCCAGGCCAAGTCGTGAGCATCGATGTCGCCGGAACATAATGTCGCGCGCGGAACCAAGAGGTGGCGGTAGCGGCCCGGATCTCCCGGCAGTGCCGGCGCCAGCAATGGCGCGTCCGCGAAGATGACTACTTCCTGAAATGTTGCGATCGCCAAGTGCAACTCGCCGTCGGTGACCGCGGTCGCAATCCCCATCGGTCTAAGGAACCCGAAGGACTCCAGCTTTGCCTTGTTGTCTTCGCGCTGACCAAAATCACCCGGTTCGACATGTAGACCGAGATCGCCAGCGAGCAACCGCTCGCTTCAAGCAGGCGCACGAAGCTGGCGGTGGCTTCGTAGCGTAGTTGCGGCGGCGGTGGCGTCATTACAGTCCAATCACGAGTGCCTTTTCGGCCCGGCAACGGTAAAGGCAGCGACAAAGCCCGTCGAGCCCGCAGCCTTCAGTAACCGATCCGTCATCTCCTCGAGCGCGAAACGTGGCGCCTCAGGAGTTCGATCGAGGCGCCGTTCCTCCGCCGTTAGCTTCGACGAACTTGCTGCGCGGCCGTATCGCCAGCAGACACGGCGCCCCCGTGCAGCTTTGCTGTTCAGAACCCCTTCGGCGAACGGCGGTAAATCACAGTCTGGTGGAGGGAGCGGGATTCGAACAGGCAGATAACTAGCTGATTGTACTAACAGAATTTACTTTACCTAAATTTCATCCACGTTGCAATCCACGCGTTTCGCGTGCCGGAATGTCCAACGCCGAACGTAAAATCGTTTTCACAACCACCGTAAGGAAGCTCCCCCTTTCCCCTACAATCGGCGCCTTGTCGCTCGGGATGACCATCAGGCCCGGGGCCCGCAACAGAATAAAATCTCGGCTCCCGCCCCTCGTGCCAACGTCATTGCAACGGTTCGACCACGACCGGCAGCGACGATTCCGCTGTGTCGCCCTCGACCGACCATGTGTCGCCCTTGCGCAGCAACGCATTGAGGTCTCGGGTCTTGCCGGACGCCACGGTGCGGTTCTGCTCGGTCACGGCCCCGTCGAACGCCGACGTCGGATCGCAATAGATGACCCCCAGCGCCACCGGAAACTCGCCGAACGGCATCTCGATCAGGAGCCGCGCGATCGTTTTGTTGGTCTCGTCGTGGACAAGAATACCGGCCGCCTTCGGGTCTTGGCCGGTCATAGCCACGACCTCGAGAGTCATGGCCTTAGGATCGAGGCGCAAACCCTTCGCGCCGTCGGCGAATAGCATCGGTTTGCCGGCTTCAAGCCAAAGCTGCGAATCGGCGGCGGCTTTCTTGCCGGCAAACTTCTCGAACGCCGCGTTGTTGAAGACAATGCAATTCGAGTAGATTTCGACGAAGCTCGTTCCCCGATGCGCGTGGGCGCGCGCCAAGATTTCCGGAGTCTTGGTTTGCGCCAAATCAAAAGATCGGGCCACAAACCGTGCGCCAGCACCGAGCGCAAAGCCACACGGGTTGAGCGGCTGATCCAGCGATCCGAACGGTGTCGACGGTGAACGCGTGCCGAAACGGCTGGTCGGCGAGTATTGCCCCTTGGTCAAACCGTAAATCTCGTTGTTGAACAACAGGACCTGGCAATCCAGGTTTCGGCGCAACAGATGCAACATGTGATTGCCACCGATCGACAGCCCGTCGCCGTCGCCGGTCACAATCCAAACGTCGAGTTCCGGGTTGGCCAGCTTCACGCCCGTGGCGATCGCGGGAGCGCGACCGTGGATGGTGTGGTAACCGTAGGTCTCGACGTAATACGGGAATCGGCTCGAGCATCCGATGCCGGAAATACAGACCGTGTTTTCGGGGCGGGCGCCGATCTGAGACAACGTGCGCTGCACGGATTTGAGGATCGAGTAGTCGCCGCAGCCCGGACACCAGCGCACTTCCTGGTCGGAGGCGAAATCAGCGGGAGCAAATTGTGGAAGCGCGTTCATTGGATCAACTCCTGGCGGCTAATGCTTGTTCAATGGCGACTTCGATCTCTGCGATCTTGAACGGCTGGCCAGAGACCTTGCTCAGCGGCTGGGCGTCGACGAGAAACTGGTCGCGCAAAACGGTCTTGAGCTGGCCGGTATTCAGTTCCGGGACGAGAATCCGTTCGTAGTTCTTCAAGAGCGCGCCGAGGTTCCTCGGCAGCGGCCACAGATGCCTGACATGGATATGGCTGACATCGCCGCCGCGCGCCCGCACCCGCCGGACGGCCTGCTGGATCGCGCCATAGGTCGAGCCCCATCCGACCACGGCGAGCTTGCCCCGCGCCTCGCCGAGGGAGACCTCCTGCTCCGGAATGAAGTTCGCAATACCGTCGATCTTGGCCTTGCGCGTGTCCGTCATTTTTTGATGGTTCGCCGCGTCGTAGCTGATTTCGCCGGTGCTGAAGCCTTTCTCGATGCCGCCGATCCGGTGTGTGAGGCCGGGCGTGCCCGGCTTGATCCACAGCCGTTTCAAGGTCTGCGGATCTCGTTGATAGGGATTGATCCGGCCCTCGGTCGGCACCGCGGTCGAGAACTCGACCGGAAAGGCTTGGTGCGTCGTCAAGTCAGGAATACACCAAGGCTCGGCCGCGTTGGTGATGTACCCGTCGGTCAAGAGGATGACTGGGGTCATGAATTGCACCGCCAGACGCACCGCCTCGATGGCGGCGTCGAAACAGTCGGATGGGCTGCGCGAGGCGATAACAACCAACGGGGCGTCGCCATTGCGACCATAGATCGCCTGATAGAGGTCGGATTGCTCTGTCTTGGTCGGCAGCCCAGTCGACGGGCCGCCGCGCTGGGAATTGACCACCACCAGGGGCAATTCGGACATGATAGCGAGACCGAGCGCCTCGCCTTTGAGCGCCACACCGGGACCCGACGACGTCGTGACGCCGAGCTGGCCGGCGTAGGAGGCGCCGATCGCCGAGCAGATCGCGGCAATTTCGTCCTCGGCCTGAAACGTCGTGACGTCATATTCCTTCAACCGCGCCAGGTAGTGCAAAATCTGGCTCGCCGGTGTGATCGGATAGGACCCCAAAAACAACGGTAGGCCGGCAAGCTGGCTGCCGGCCACCAGGCCGAGCGCGATCGTTTCGCCGCCGGTCACGGTGCGGTAGAGACCGGGCGCCATCTCGGCGGGCGCGACCCGAACCTGCTTGAGCGGCGTGCCGATCTCGGCCGTTTCGCCATAGACATGTCCGGCGTTCAGCGCCGCGACATTGGCGGCGACGAGCTTGTCGCTCTTGGCTCCGAACTTCGCCTGCAGCGCGTCGATCAAAGGCTGCCGGTCGCGATCGAACATCCACAGCGCCAATCCGAGCGCCCACATGGCCTTGCAGCGTAGCCCGTCGCGATTGCTCAAACCGAGCGGCTTGACCGCCTCAAGTGTCAAACGCGAAATGTCGAGAGCCACGACCTGATAGGGCGCCAGAGAGGAATCTTCGAGCGGATTGCTCGCGTATTCCGCCTTTTCAAGGTTGCGCTCGTCGAATGCGCCAGTGTCGGCTATGATCAAACCGCCGGGGCGGAGCGCCGCCAGATTGACCTTGAGCGCCGCCGGATTCATCGCCATCAGTACATCGGGAACGTCGCCGGCCGTCTCGATCGAGGTCGATCCGAAATTGATTTGGAATGCGGACACGCCGAATGTCGTTCCCTGCGGCGCGCGAATCTCCGCCGGGAAATCGGGGAAGGTGGCGAGATCGTTCCCGGCCAGCGCCGTGGATAGCGTGAATTGACTGCCAGTCAGCTGGATCCCGTCTCCAGAATCGCCTGCAAAGCGCATCACCACCGCTTCGGGCGCCAGCGGCGGCAGTTCGCGGTCGGCTATCGGAGAGATTGCAAGTGCAGTCGTCATATCGGCGTCCTCGTCAGTTTAAGCCATTTCGATATTTGTTCGAGCCGTCCGCTCAGCCGCTGGTCGCCCGATCCTCGACGTCGATTGCGACAGCCTCGCAAGTCGCAGCCAATTCGAGATACTCCGCTTGTCGATCGGCATACTCGAATCGGAGCGCTTCCGCTTTGAATCGCGCCGCCTCGTCCCACCAGTAAAGCGCCTCGATCATGACCACGACCTCCGAGCCGCCGACGGCGGAAGCGACTGCCCGGCACCGATGAGCGGCGGCGCATTGGCAGTGGCGAGCGTCGCGGCCGATGGATCCGCGCTCACGCGCTTGCGGGTACGGCTGCCGCTCATCGCGCGAGCCCAATCATTTCGCGGCCGCGCATGATGACGAACGTCGCCCGGGCGACAAACTCGACGGTGTAATACACGTTACCGAGAAAACTCCAGCGTTCGCGAACGATGCCGGCATCGCCGGACTGAACCAGAATTTCGCCGATGTCCTTGTGCGGATAGACGCCGTCGTTCTTCACTGGTCTGAGCGAGCGGACTTCCTCGCCCGGCAAGAATTCATGCCCTGCGGCAAGGTCAATTGACTGTTCCGCGCGCCGTGACCGAGCATCGCAACAGACGCGCCGAACGGCGGCATTGGCTTTCTCGCTCATGTGAAAAACTCCCGTGCTTTGGTCAGAGCTCGCACCAGGCAGTCGACCTCGTCGCATGTGTTGTAGAGTCCAAATGATGCCCGGACGGTTGCCGAGACATCGAAGCGTTCGAGCAGCGGCATTGCGCAATGCGTACCGGCGCGCACCGCGACGCCGGCACGATCGATGATCGTGGCAAAATCGTGCGGATGCGCGCCCTTCAGCTCGAAGGAGACGATCGCGCCCTTCTCCTTAGCCGCGCCGACGATCCGCAGAGAATTGATCTCGCCCAGCCGCGCGTGCGCGTAGGCGGTCACCGTGGCCTCATGCGCCCTGATGCGGGCTTTTCCGAGGGAGTTGATGTAGTCGATCGCGGCGCCGAGACCGATCGCCTGTACGATCGCCGGCGTGCCCGCCTCGAATTTGTGCGGCGGCTCGCCATAGGTGATGCGATCCTGGAAGACTTCGCGGATCATCTCGCCGCCGCCGTTGAACGGCGGCATGGCGCAAAGGTGCTCGTGCTTGCCGTAGAGCACGCCAATGCCGGTTGGGCCATAGAGCTTATGACCGGTAATGACGTAGAAATCGCAGTCGATATCGCGCACATCGACGTCGAGATGGACCGACGCCTGTGCGCCATCGATCAGTACGGGAATTCCGCTTGCATGCGCGATCCGTACTACGTTTTTGACCGGCACGACGGTCCCGAGCACGTTTGACATCTGCGTGAGCGCAACCATTTTGGTGCGATCGGTGAGCAGCCTTTCGAATTCGTCGAGAAGGAAATTGCCGTCGTCATCGACCGGCGCCCACTTGATCACCGCGCCATAGCGCTCGCGCAAGAAGTGCCACGGTACGATATTGGCGTGATGCTCCATGATGGAGAGCACGATCTCGTCGCCAGCCCGGATCCGCTCGCGCCCGAACGTCTGGGCCACAATATTGATGGCTTCAGTCGCGCTGCGGGTGAAGACGATTTCCTCGTTCCGTCCGGCATTGAGGAAGGTCGCAACCTTTCCGCGTGCGCCCTCGTAGGCTTCGGTTGCCGCATTCGCGAGGTAGTGGAGACCGCGATGCACGTTGGCATATTCGGCCGTGTAGGCCCGCTGCAGGCGATCGAGCACGGCCTTCGGCTTCTGCGCGGAAGCGGCGTTGTCGAGGTAGACGAGCGGCTTGCCGTGCACCGCCATGCCAAGGATCGGGAAATCATCGCGAACGCGAGCGACGTCGTAGCTGCCATTGCTCACGGCGGGATGCATCGTTCCCGCGGTCATGGCTGCCGTTTGCATCGTTTCCGCTTGCATGGCGTCACCCTCGGGCCTGAAGCCAGACGACGGCCGCATCCGTCAGCGCATCTTTCAGGCCTTCGTGGGCAATCGCTTCCAAGGCTTCGCTGACGAAGGCCTCAATCAGCAGCATCTCGGCCTGCTTTGCCGGAACGCCGCGCGCCATCAGATAGAATTTGAGTTCGCCATCGAGCGCCCCGGTCGTCGCGCCGTGACCGCATTGTACGTCGTCGGCAAAGATTTCGAGTTCCGGCTTGTGCACGGCCTCCGCGCTTTCCGACAACAGCAGTGCCCGGGACATCATCTTGGCGTCGGTTTTCTGGGCATCAGGCCGAACGATGATTTTGCCCTGGAACACGCCATGGGCCTCGCCGTCGAGCACCGACTTGAAGAGCTCGCGGCTCTGGCACCCGCCGACCGTATGATCCGCGACCAAGGTCGTATCAGCATGCTGGCGGCCGGTCAGCAGGTTCACGCCGCGGATGTCGGCGACAGCGCCTTCGCCGACGAGATGCAGAAACATCTGGTTGCGGACGACCGAACCACCGGTAGTGAAGCTGAAGTCGTTGAACTTAGCCCCGGCACCCATCGAGACGAGCAGGCTTGCCACGTGGAGCGCATCGGCTCCTTCATGGGTGAACTTCAGGTGGTCAACGCGGGCACCGTCGCCTATGGCCAATTCGAGTGCGGCGTTGACCTGGTAAGCGGCGTCGACCGCACCTTCGTGACTCTCGACCAACGTCACCTGCGCGCTATTCTCGACGACGACGAGGGACCGCGTGAATATCGCCGCCGGCTCGGCGCCGACCGTCGCGAAGACGAGGTGAAGCGGCCGGCCTATGGCGCTTCCGGCCGCAACGTGAATCACGGCTCCGTCGCCCATCAGCGCGGTGTTCACCTCGACGGCCGCGTCGCGGACGGAAACGACTTTGCCGAGATGGCACACCACCAGGGGATCGCCGTCCGTCAGAGCTTCCGCCATCGGCCGAATAGTCAAGCCGGATTCGAGATCGGCGAGGTCGGATAGCTCAGCGACGAATGTGCCGTCGACGAAAACGATCCGGCGAGATTCGACGTTGCGCAAAGGCCCACTCATGCCTGCGGCATGCGTCCTGGCATCCGCGTCGGGAGGAGCCGCCAGGGGTTTCACGTCACGCAACAGCGCACGCAAGTCGGTATATTTCCATTCCTCGATGCGCCGATGCGGCAGACCGACCGAAGCAAACCGTTCGAAGGCGGCCTGTCGCCAAGTGGCAACCCTGCGGTCACCCGGCAGCGTCGGCTTTGCCGCCGAGAAAATATCGGCCAAGGCCAATTCAGCTGTGGTTTTCATTGGGCGCACGTTTGCATTCATGACCGTTAGGCCGCCTCGCCTTGGTATTGCGCGTAACCGGTTGCCTCGAGTTCCAGCGCCAGTTCCTTGCCGCCTGTACGCACCACCCGACCGGCAGAGAGCACATGCACCACGTCGGGCACGATGTGGTTGAGAAGCCGCTGATAATGGGTGATGACGATGAAAGCGCGCTCGGGGGAACGCAGGCGGTTGACGCCTTCGGAAACGACTTTGAGCGCATCGATGTCGAGACCAGAATCCGTCTCGTCGAGCACGCACAGCCGGGGTTCCAAGAGCGCCATCTGCAAGGTCTCGTTGCGCTTTTTCTCGCCGCCGGAGAAGCCGACATTGAGCGGCCGGCGCAGCATCTCGGGGTTGATGTCGAGTTTCGCCGCGATGTTCCGAACCCGCTTCATCAGATCGGGAACGGACATCTCCTCCTGTCCGCGCTTCTTGCGCTGCGCGTTGAAAGCCGTGCGCAAGAACGTCAAGGTCGCGACGCCCGGGATTTCCAGCGGATATTGAAAGGCGAGGAAGAGACCGCGGGCGGCGCGCTCGTCTGGCTCCATTGCCAGCATGTCGTCACCCTCGAACAGCACCTCGCCTTCGGTCACGTCGTAGCCCGGCTTGCCGGCGAGCACGTATGACAGCGTTGATTTGCCCGCCCCATTCGGACCCATGATCGCGTGCACTCCGCCTCGGTCGACGACAAGATCGAGACCGTTGAGGATCTTCTTGCCGCCAATCTCGGCGTGCAGGTTCTTGATTTCCAGAAGGGGCTTCATCGTGGGCTTCCTCGGCTCAGGTGTTTCGCGCGCTCATTTTGTCTTCCTCAACGCCGGATCACCCGACGCTCCCTTCAAGGCTGATTGAGATCAGCTTTTGCGCCTCGACCGCGAACTCCATTGGCAGCTGCTGCAGGACGTCTTTGACGAAGCCGTTGACGACGAGCGCCGTGGCCTCTTCGGCCGACATGCCGCGCTGCCGGCAATAGAACAGCATTTCGTCGGAGATTTTCGAAGTTGTCGCCTCGTGCTCGAACACCGTGGAGGAATTCTTCGCCTCCATGTACGGCACGGTGTGAGCACCGCAGTGCGGCCCAATGAGCAGACTGTCGCAGTTGGTGAAATTGCGTGTGCCGGTGGCGCGCCGGTGCGAGGTGACGAGGCCTCGATAGGTGTTTTGGGAATGGCCCGCCGCAATGCCCTTGGAGATAATTCGGCTCGTGGTGTTGCGGCCCAGATGCAGCATCTTGGTCCCGGAATCGACCTGTTGGCGGCCGTTCGAAATCGCGATCGAGTAGAACTCGCCGCGCGAATTGTCGCCGCGCAGGATGCAGCTTGGATATTTCCAGGTGATGGCCGAGCCGGT
>Ga0187887_10004013_pt1 | contig 11166 bp, 10 predicted proteins | sample June2016WEW_7_10_FD_132977 | JGI IMG/M metagenome (GOLD analysis project Ga0187887, IMG submission 132977) | Peatland microbial communities from SPRUCE experiment site at the Marcell Experimental Forest, Minnesota, USA - June2016WEW_7_10 | ecosystem: Environmental > Terrestrial > Soil >... | reverse complement strand
CTGGCCGCCGTGCTGCTGGCCATCTTCGGCACCACGCTCTACCTGATTTACTCCAACCGGAGGCTCTTTCAGCACCTGGCCGCGGTATCGGAACATCGCAGCGATCTGGCGCGCAAGCTGATCACCGTGCAGGAAGAGACCCTGCATTCGCTTTCGCGCGAGTTGCACGACGAATTCGGCCAGGTGCTGACGGCTATCGGCGCCATGCTGCGCCGCGCCGAGAAACGCCTGCCCGCCGATTCGCCCTTCTGCGTGGACTTGCGCGAAGTCCGCGAGGTGGCCCAGGCCACGCTCGAAAAGACCCGCAACCTCTCGCAGTTGATGCACCCCAGCATCCTCGACGACGGCGGCCTCGAGAAGGCCATCGACTGGTATCTGCCGGTATTCGAGAAGCAGACTGGAATTAAGGTACGATACGAGAAAAAGGGAACCGGTCCGGAGATCAAGGACCGGGTGGCCATTCATGTTTACCGCGTGTTGCAGGAAGCGCTGAACAATCTGGCGCGCCATTCGGGTTCGGCGGAGGCTATTGTGCGGCTGGATTTTCCGCCTGGGCGGCTGAATCTGGAGGTGGAGGACCGCGGCGCCGGGATGCCCGAGCCGCGCAACGGCGCCACGCGCAGAGGCATCGGCATGACCGCCATGCGCGAGCGCGCCGAGTTGTTGGAAGGCACTTTCGAGGTGCTGCGTCCCGGCGAAGGCGGTACGCTGGTGCGGCTGGATGTTCCGTTAACGGATAGCTATGAGTAATGAAATCACGGTAATGCTGGTGGACGATCATGGGTTGGTGCGCAAGGGCTTCCGGCGCATGCTGGAAGACGATCCCGGCATCCGGGTCGTGGGTGAAGCCACCAACGGCCAGGAAGCCATCAAACTGGCGCAGGAGTTGCGTCCGCGGGTGATCGTGATGGACATGGCCATGCCCGGCCTGGATGGCGTGCAGGCTACGCGCGAAATTCTGAAACAATTGCCGGAAACCGCGGTCCTCATTTTGAGCATGTACTCCGAGGAGAACTACGTGCGCAACGCGCTGGACGCCGGCGCACGGGGGTATGTGTTGAAGGAAGCGCTGGACGTGGATCTGGCCGGCGCGATCAAAGATCTGGCAGCCGGAAAGACAGTCATCGGGCCAGGTGTGCTGACGCCTCACCACGAGCCCGATCCGGATTACGAACGCCTGACGCCGCGCGAAAAACAGATTCTGGAGCTGATTGCCCAGGGGAATTCGAACAAGGAGATCGCGGCGATTCTCAACCTCAGCGTGAACACGGTTTCCGTACACCGCGCCAATCTCATGTCCGCGCTGGGCATCCATCGCACCACGGAACTGGTAGTGTGGGCCGTCAAAAAGGGGCTGGTGCATCTGCCGTGAACCGTCGGGAGTTTTTGTGGGGCTCGCTGTCCCTGGCGCCGGTGTCCGCTTCCCGCGCCGCGCTACCGAGCCACGACCGTCAGGGAGCGGACGTCAGTTTCCGCTTCACCGATGTCACTACCTCAGCCGGCATCCAATTCCGCCACAATAGCGGCGCTTTTGGGGCGAAGTATCTTCCGGAAACGCTGGGCCCGGGCTGCGCATTTCTGGACTACGATAACGACGGCTGGCAGGACATCCTGATCATCAACGGGATGGACTGGCCCGGCCACGCGAAGCAGCCGAGCACCATGCACCTCTACCGCAACAACCGGAATGGCACGTTTACAGATGTGACGCGCGCCGCCGGCCTGGATGTGGAGATGTACGGCATGGGCGTGGCGGTGGGGGACTTCAACAACGACGGTTTTCCGGATATCTACGTCACCTGTGTGGGCCAGAGCCGGCTGTTTCAGAACACCGGTAAAGGGCGGTTCCTGGATATCACGGGACCGAGCGGACTGGGCGGGCGGCTGGGCTTCAGCAGTTCCGCGCTGTGGTTCGATTATGACGGCGACGGGCTGCTGGATCTGTTCGTTTGCAACTACGTGAAATGGTCGCCCGCGCAGGACGTGTTCTGCAGCATGGACGCCAAGCACAAATCGTACTGCACGCCGGAAGCGTATCGTGGTGCGACATGCTGGCTGTTCCGCAATCGCGGCAACGGCACCTTCGAGGATGTCACGGCGAAGAGCGGCATCTTCGACCCCAGTTCGAAATCGCTGGGGGTGGCCATGCTGGACTACGATCAGGACGGCTGGATCGATCTGATGGTGGCCAATGACACGCAGCCCAACAAGCTCTATCGCAACCAGCGCGACGGGACCTTTCAAGACATCGCGGTGAAAGCCGGCGTGGCCTTCAGCGAAGACGGCAAGGCCCGCGCGGGCATGGGCGTGGACGTGGCCGATTACGACAACTCAGGTATCGCGGGCCTGGCCATCACCAATTTCGACAACGAGATGATCGGCCTGTATCGCGGCACTCGCAGCGGCCTGTACGTGGATCAGGCGGAGCGCTCGGACGTGGGCCGGCTTTCACGGCGCAGCCTGGGCTTCGGCTGCTTCTTCTTCGACGCCGACCTGGACGGCCTGCTCGACCTGCTGGTGGTTAACGGACATATCGATCCGGGTATCCGCGAAACGCGGCCCGAGACGGGGTATGCGCAGCCGCCGCACTTGTTTCTAAACAAAGGCCGCGCCGGGTTTGAGGATGTGGCCGGCGCGCTGGGAGGCGGATTCGCCGACCCCAAAGTGGGGCGCGGCGCGGCTTTCGGCGACTTCGACCGGGATGGCGATCTGGATGTTCTGATCACCACCAACCAGGGGCCGGTTCATCTGTACCGCAACGATCAGTCCAACGGTCACCACGCCATACGCTTCCGGCTGGTGGGAACCAAGTCGAACCGCGACGGCATCGGCGCAACCGTGCGCGTGACAAGTGGCGGCGAGACCGGATCGCGCATGGTGAAGAGCGGCTCCAGCTATTTGTCGCAGTCGGAAATGCCGGTGACTTTCGGTCTGGGCAAGCGGGATAGCGTCGAGCGCGCTGTGCTGCACTGGCCCAGCGGCGCGGTCGAGGAGTTCAAGAGCCTGCGCGCCGGGCGCATGTATGAATGCGTGGAAGGCAAAGGGATTCGCGACACCGGCGGGTTCTAGAAAACCACCGGAACCACAGATGAACACGGATCGACACAGATAAAACCAAAGGCCGGCCGCGTTCCGTTTCTTTTTGAGCGAGGATTGTCCGCGCCGCGCCACTCATCAATTAGCTTTCCCTGGAAAGTGGAGAAGCGGGTTCCTGCGCGAAGCACTTGAGCTTCAAAACAGGAAAGCCCGGGATAATAGCCCGGGCCTTCGCTGGAAGCGGAAAGGAGGATCCTTTATGATCCTTTTGCTGATAATTCGGCTGACGTTCGTCGGTCGGATCTCGGCGTTGATCGTTTGGACCCGTAAGAGTCCGCGGTAAACGCCGTGGCGGGATCGGCGACGCTCGCCGGTCCCGTTATCAGCATCATAGCAGGTTTTCCCCCGATACGGAAAGGGGCTGAAAGCCACCGATTTGCGGCCATCCTGCAACTTTTCGGGGGCTGCGGGCGTCATATCTCTTCGGCCATATGGCTGTCGGAATGGGAAGTAGCGTGAAAAGCAAATACGAGACTTATAGAAAAATACTAGAGAAAAAGGCGGAAGAGGTGCAGAGCAGCATGTCCGCCCAGAAAGCCGCTCAGGTGCTGGCCCGCGAGGAGCACCCGCACGACGAGGGCGATCTCAGCCAGCAGAGCCACGAAGAGTGGATTTTCCTCAATCGCAACACCTTGGATATCAAGCTTCTGCGCGAAGTCCAGGACGCCCTGCGGCGCATCGAGCAGGGTGCCTATGGCGTCTGTTACGAGTGCGAAGAGCCCATCTCCGTCAAGCGGCTGGACGCCGTGCCATGGGCCAAGTTCTGTGTGTCCTGCCAGGAGCGCATCGCCGCCAACGCCGAGATGGGCAATGAGGAGGCTTTCCAGGAAGCCGGCCGATGAAATTGTCCGACCTCCGGAAGGTTACGGTCAAAAGGCATCTTCGCATCCGTTTTCCTCTTTCCAACGGCATGGAATGCGTGGTCAACGAACACGGCATCGCGCAGGTGCCGGCCCTCCGCTCCGTTCCCGCCTTCAACCTGGAACAGGAACTGGCGGGCGCGCAGACGTTTGTGGTGGAACCGGCGGACGCCGGCGACAAGGACAAAGGCAAACCTAAGGCTCGCAGTTATACACGCGGCGAGATGACGGCGTTGGCTACGGCTGGAACCGGAGTCGAGGCCGCGCCCGACGAGCACGAAGATTGAACCCGGCCCGCCCCATATAGCTTCCCGATTTTCCAGTCGATAGTGTCTCTGGCGGGCAGACAGATGCCTCGGCCGGAGAAGCGTGCTGGCCGTTGTGGTGGGATGCTTTCAGTTGCTCAACCGCCGTCCGATCGTAAAGCCGCTGCAAGGCGATTGCTGTGCGAAATCGGGCAGACGCTGGCCATGGCTCCGGCTGTGGCCAGCACAACTCCACCGCTGGCGCAGATGGTAATCTCGTTTGCGAAATTCATCGGTTGACCGCATCGGCAAAATCATCAAAGTGATCGACGAACTTGCCTTCCAGGCCAATGTGCTGGCTCTGAACGCCGCCGTGGAGGCCGCGCGCGCCGGCGAAGCCAGGCTGGCCTGTTCCTTTTATTCTCGACTAATCGGCCGGGCGCCGGATTTCTTACGGTCGAGCCTCAAGGCGTCGTGCGGAAACCCAATTGCACCGTTGCAAAATGAGCGTCCGCCGTCAGCACATCGCGGATGCCCAACTCGCTCATGACCACGAAGCTGGTCAAATCCGTAAATGAAATGCGGGGTTTGTCGCGATAGCGTAGGCGCATACGATACGCACGCGCGAAGCGCTCGCTGGTGACGGGTTCCACACGCACCATCCCGGTATCCCGTGCGCGCAGGACCGCTGAGCAAAAGCGTTCCGCCTCCGCAAACGGGCTGCCGCCGAACAGACGCGTGAAGGTCTCATCCAACACGTAATCGGTGGTGACCAGGATTCCGTCCTCGGTGTGCCGGCGCCGCAGGGCTACGACCTCATCATGGCGGGGATCGCCGGCGTCGGCCAGCACGATCCAGCCCCAAGTATCGACGAACAAGAGCGGGCGCTCAATCGCCGTAGAGGGCTTCATCGATGTCCTGGCTCAGCCGGCCGTGGCGCACGGCGCCCTCGGCCTTGGCCAGCGGATCGCCGCGCGGCTTGTCCGGCTGGCGGGCGCCCAGTTCCAGCCGCAGGCGGATGATCTCGGCCATGCTGACCCGTGTGCGAAAAGCCTCCTGCCGCAAGCTCTCGTGCAGCGCGTCCGGCAGGAAGACGGTAGTCCTCTTCATATTCATATAGGCATTATGCCATATATATGCATCAGTGGCAAGGACAATAATCTCCGCGTTCCTCCTGCTACAATCGCGGGATGTTCCGCAAGGTCCTGATTGCCAACCGCGGCGAGATTGCCGTGCGCGTGATCCGCACGCTGCGCGAGATGGACATCGCCTCGGTGGCCGTTTTCTCCGATGCCGACCGCACGTCGCGGCATGTGCGCATGGCCGACGAGGCCGAATGGGTGGGACCCTCGCCCTCGACCGAAAGCTATCTGCGCGCCGATCGCATTCTGGACGCCGCACGCAAGCATGGCGCAGAGGCCATCCACCCCGGCTACGGCTTCCTCAGCGAGAACGCGGATTTCGCCGCCGCGTGCGAAGCGGCCGGCATCGTTTTCATCGGCCCGTCGGCCGAGTCCATCCGCCGCATGGGGTCGAAGACCGCCGCGCGCCAGATGGCTATCGCCGCAGGCGCGCCGGTGGTGCCCGGCACTCACGAAGTGCTGGGCGGCCCCGCGGAAGCCCGCGCTTTCGCCGCGCAGTTCGGCTATCCTCTGCTGCTGAAAGCGGTGGCCGGAGGCGGCGGCAAGGGCATGCGCCGCGTGGATTCCGGCGCCGGCCTGGACGCGGCGTATCGCGAGGCGGCCAGCGAAGCCGAGCGCTCCTTCTCTAATCCGGACCTGTACGTCGAAAGACTAATCGAGCGCCCCCGCCACATCGAAATTCAGTTAATGGGCGACCGTCACGGCCACATGGTGCACTTCGGCGAGCGCGAGTGTTCCATTCAGCGGCGCCATCAGAAGGTCATGGAAGAGTGCCCGTCGCCGATGGTGGCGGCGCGCCCCGGCATGCGGGAAGCCATGGGAGAGGCCGCCATCCGCGTGGCGCGCAGCGCCGGTTATTACAATGCCGGCACGGTCGAATTCCTGGTGGACGCCCACGGCGATTTCTATTTCCTGGAGATGAATACCCGGCTGCAGGTGGAGCATCCCATCACCGAGTTGGTGACCGGCCACGACCTGGTGCGCCTGCAACTGGAGGTGGCCGCTGGCGAGGAATTGCGGCTGCGCCAGGATGACATCGCGTGGCGCGGGTCCGCCATCGAGTGCCGCGTCTACGCCGAAGATCCTTACAACAACTTCTTCCCGTCGCCCGGCAAAATCACGCGCCTGACACGTCCCTTGGGCCCTGGCATTCGCATTGATGGCTGCGTCTACGACGGCTGGACCGTGCCCATCGACTACGATCCGCTGCTGGCCAAGCTGGCCGTGTGGAGCGGCACGCGGCCGAGCGCCATAGCCCGCATGTTGCGCGCTCTGCGCGAATACGACGTGGCCGGCATCCACACTAATATCACCTTTTTCCGCCAGATCCTGGAAGACGAAGAGTTTCGCGAAGGCCGGCTGCACACGCACTTTGTGGACGAATTCCTGGCGCGCCGCAAGCCCTTCGATCCGCCGCCGGATCTAGAAGCCATCGCAGCACTAGTGGCCGCATTCCACTCCACACGCAGCACCACGCGCGCGGAGAGCGCGCACGCACCGCGCAGCCGGTGGCTCGATATCGGCCGCCAGGAGGTGCTGCGATGAAGGTCTCGCTGGCGATCGAGGGCCGGGCCCGCGAAATCGACCTGGATTCCAGCGGCGCGCAGATTGTGGCCGTCGAGCCCGGCGTCTATTCGGTCCTGCTGGATGGTCGCAGCTACGAAGCGCGCATCGAGCACTCCGATGGCTGCGTCATCGTGTTTATCGACGGCCACCGCTTTGAGGTCGAGATCCGCGACCCGCGGCGCTGGTCGCGCCAGACCGGCAGGCAGGGCGTCGAAGGCCGGCTGAACGTGGCTGCGCCCATGCCCGGTAAGATCGTGCGCCTGCTGGTGGCGGCGGGCGACACCGTGGAGGCCGGCCAGGGTCTGCTGGTGGTGGAAGCCATGAAGATGCAGAACGAGATGAAGGCGCCCAAGGCCGGGCGGGTGGTTTCGCTCGCGGCCCGCAAAGGCGCCACGGTGGCGGCGGGGGATGTGCTGGCAGTGATTGAATAGGGCATCGAAACCAGCAGACGGACACACATTCGCACTGATGGTGCCCACACTTCCGCGCGATAATAGAACTTCATGCCCACGGAAACCGTGTGCCCCAATTGCGGCGGCAGCGGCTGGAAAATCATCGAACGCGCCGACCTTTCCGGCGCCGAACGTTGCGACTGCGTCTTCGGCGAGCGCGCCCGCCGCCTGGAAGAAAACGCCGCCATCCCGCCGCTCTACCGCAACGCGTCGTTCGACAACTTCGCGCTGCCCCGCGACAACCCCATCGGCCACCGCGAGTTGGCCAACGTACTGCTCACCGTGAAAGCCTTCTCCCGCGAATTTCCCACCGGCAAGCACCTGGGGTTGATGCTGGTCGGCGAGCCCGGCACCGGTAAGACGCACCTGGCGGTGGCCGCGCTCCGCATCCTGATCTCGCGCGGCTTCGAGGGCCTTTTCTTCGATTATCAGAACCTGCTCGACCGCATTCGCGCCGGCTACAACCAGGCGTCCGGCTCCGCCGACCGCGAGGCGTACCGCTTCGCCCTCGACACCGAAGTGCTCCTGCTCGACGACTTGGGCGCGCACCGCGTCACCGATTGGGTCGAAGATACTGTCACCAGCATCATCACCTACCGCTGCAATAACAAGAAGCCGCTGATCGCCACCACCAACCTGCCGGACCCCGACGCCGGCAGCGTCATGATGGACCGCTCCGCGCTGGGCAAGCCGGATTACAAAACTTCTCTGGCCGACCGTATCGGTTCCCGCGCCCGCTCGCGTCTATTTGAAATGTGCAAGGTTGTGCGCATGCCCCTGGTCGAAGATTACCGGTTGCGCAGGTCCATTTGATGCGCCTGGTCCTGTTGCTGCTGACTTTCACGGCGGCGCTGCCCGCTGTGGAGCCGGCCCCGCCGCCTGAGTTCGTGCAGGCCGTCGAATTCCCCTATTACCTCTATCCGCCGACGCTGTGGGAGCGCGAACTGGTCTGGCTGAAAAACATGGGCATCCGCACGGTGGAATTCTCCATCCCGTGGAACTGGCACCAGGTGGAAGGCGGGACTTGCGATTTCACCGGCGCTACCAGCCCGCGCCGGGATCTGATGGGCTTCATCCGGTTGTTGCGCCGCCTGGAAATGCGCGCGTGGATCCGGCCCCTGCCGCCGGTGAAAGGATGGGTCAACAACGGCTACCCGGCCGGCTTTCAGCAGAGCCTCGCGCCGGTCCGCAAGTCCGCCGCCGGATGGCTGCATGCGCTCGAAGGCCAACTGGCGCCCCAGACCGAAAAGCACGGCGGGCCGATCGCCTTTGTCGAAGGCGGCGCCAGCATCGTACTGGACGCGCCCGGGCCGCCCGTACCGGTGACGGTGGTTTCCGCGCGGGACCCGGCAGCCATGACCCATAGCCGGCAGGCTCTGGCCACGACGGGCGGCGCACTGCTCTGGGAAGATGTCGAGGACGCCCTGTTCCCCGCCGGATGGGAGCGGCCTGGCGGTCCGCTCTACCGCGCCGGCGCGGTCTCCCTAAATGGAGATGAGCGGCCCACCGTGTCGGCGCTGCGCCGCAATGCGGCCCTGTTGCGGCATTGGGCGGCGCTGCTGCCCGGCATGAAACCGGAACGCGCACACCCGGTGCGGCTGGCCACCGGCAAGCTGCCGCCCGGAGTGACCGCCGTGGAATTGGTTTCCCGCGCGCCGGGCGTGGCGTCCGCCGTCAGCATCGTCAACGAAAGCCGCCAGCCGTTCCGCAACGTGGTGCGCGTGTGGGATCCTTTTGCCAAACATTCGCTCGAAATCGAAAATGTCTCTCTCGCGCCCCACGAAACCTTGTGGCTGCCCGTGAATGTCTCGCTGGGCGGCGTGGGGCTTTGCCGCGAATGCTCCGCATTTTCCAACGCCGAGCACATCGTCTACGCGACGGCGGAACTGCAGAACATCGAATTCGAAAATGGCACGCTAGCGATGGAGTTCGCGGCGCCCGCCGCGGCGGAGGCCGTGCTGCAACTCGCGCGGCGCCCCAGCGGGCCCTACCTGGCGGGCGGCCATCTGGCGGATTTCGACTTCGACGAGAAGACCATGCGCGCCCGCTTGAAGATCCCCCAGGGCAAAGGACGCGCCAACCAGGTGCGCGTGGCGCTGGCCATTGAGGCGCCGGAGCACTCCGCGTTTTTCGAGGAGGCCAAGCGCCTCATCATCGGCCGGGTAAACACACTCTCCACGTCATACTCTTCCGCGGAACTGGCCGGCCGTTCGCGCCTGCGCCTGCCGGAAGGCTTCACCGCCACGCCAGCCATCAAATCCCCATTGGAAATCGATTATGCGGTGGATGTGCCTGCCGACGCTCTGCACGGCAACTGGGCCGATCTGGCCATCGAGGGCGATGGTGTACCGCTGGGCCGCGCGCATTTGCAATTGTTCCGGCCCGCGTCGGTACACCTTGCCGAAGGCATCCGCCTGCATTTCGGCGCTGCGGCGGAACTGGCCGTCGAGCCTGCTATCATCCCCATCGACGTCACGGCGGGTCGCTCGGTGGACGTCAATGTCCTGAACAACTCTCCGGAAATCCAGACTTACTCGATCGAGCCAGCCGGCGAAGGTTTTCAGTTCCTGCCGCCTAGAGCCGAGTTGAATTCCGCCGCCACCGCAGATCGCGTGGTCACGTTTCGCGTCTTCCCCGGTGGCGTGGCTCCCGGGCTGCACGACTGGATTTTGCGCTTCTCCAGCGGCGCGAAGCTGGAGATTCCCGCCCGATTCCTGGCCATTCCGCGCGGCCAGGCAGTGGTGTGGTCGGCGGACCTGGATGGGAGCGGCGTGCCCGAGTGGGTCTTGGAAAACCAGAAAGCCCGCGCGGTGTTTTCGGCCCAGGATGGCGGCCGATGGCTGGAGTTCGTCTGGAAAGATTCGGCACCCAACGGCCTGAATGTGCTGCCGGAAAGTGGCGCATTCGCCGGCACAGGTTCGGTGGATGTACACGCCGCCGATGGCGCGCTCGAATTCACCGGCAAGGACTGGAAACGGACTGTGCGGCTGGCGGGCGCCGACGCCAGAGTCACCGTGGAACAGACTACGCCGCTGCCCGTCGAGACTCTCGAAACCGGCAAGCATGACGAAATCAGCTTCCAGGTTTCGCGCGAGTCCGCCAGCCGCGCGGTTTACACGATGGTGAAGTAGGGGGCAGCGGGTCTGGAGACCCGCTGCAGGCGTGGACGCCCGCCCCACACTAGCGTTTGCGCACGCTGAACCAGTAACGGGTGCGGCGAGCCGCTTCGGTCTTCGGGTAGCGGCTGTGGAGCAATTGGAAGGCACGCTTCACCCAGCGGTCCGTCTGGTCGTCGCCGCCACAACCGTAATGCCCGGCGCGCACCGTCAAAGACAGCGCCTCGGGCGCGCGCGGATCGTCCGGATGGGCCTCGATCCATTGCACCGTTTGGCGGGCGAGCAAGGTTGGGGCGGCCGGGGACGAAGCCAGCCGTACCTGTTCCCGTTGAGCGGTGGCACGCTGAGCCGGCGAAAGGAATCGGGCCTCGGGCGAATCGCCCTTGTACAGTAATACGAGCGGCGCGTTCATCGGCCGTTGCGCCGTATCGGCCGCACACCACCAGTTATCGCGGAAGTCATCCATCTTCGCAACGGGCGCGAGGCGACCGGCGCCCGAATCAATCCAAGGCCGCATTCCGGGATTGTTCAACATCAGCCAGGCCGCTGCGAACGCGCGCGTCTTTTCGTCCGGCGCGGCCAGGTAGCCGTCGATGTATGGCTTGAACTGTGGGGCGAGCGAGGCCAGCGCCGGCGCGATCCCGGCCGCGGTACCGGTATCGTTCAACAGGATGGACCGCACCCACACG
>Ga0187887_10004007_pt1 | contig 11181 bp, 13 predicted proteins | sample June2016WEW_7_10_FD_132977 | JGI IMG/M metagenome (GOLD analysis project Ga0187887, IMG submission 132977) | Peatland microbial communities from SPRUCE experiment site at the Marcell Experimental Forest, Minnesota, USA - June2016WEW_7_10 | ecosystem: Environmental > Terrestrial > Soil >... | reverse complement strand
TAAAAATTCCGTTATGGGAATTTAAGGGAGGAAGTTTCTGTATCAAACCCATTATTTCAAGTAATTGGAGACTACAATTTAGTTTATTCCATTCTTTTAGCTCTGGTCTTTTCCCCATTTGAGCTAAAATTAATTGGCTTGATATAGGCCCATCATTTTGTGAGATTATGTGGTAGCTGGAGATAGTGTAATTTTTACGCGCTCCACAATCTGAAATTGTTGCTTTGCGTGGACCTACACTATCGCCATCCCAAGTGACCATTTCAGGTTGGTTTGCCTCCATCGCATGCATTTTCCTTGCAGTATCCTTAAGTTCTTGCGAATTGAGTCCATAGATAAGTGCAGTAGCCCCAATTACTTGATAGGCATGACTTCTCTTTGTTTTTTCGTGCAATCGGACCAATTGCGCTATACGCAGTACTCTTTCTGCAGCCATAAGTCTTGTTAGCTTTGTACTTGATGCTTTTTTGCCTTTCTTTCTCTCTTCCGCTACGTCTACTACTGCCTTTTTTAATAGCTGTTCTTCCCAGTCACTATCGGGTATGAAGGCAATTTGGTTATATCTGATATGTCTGCCAAATCTAACTGTAGCAGTAACTATCTTTGCGGCATGACTCTGATATCGCATTCCGATTGGACTTTCCTGAAGTATGGACCAGTCCGCTCTCTGACCAAGTTGCATGCTCGCCAATTTTGTTGCATATTTCATTAGGACCAACCAAAATAGGTGTACTGCCTGTTGGTGGTAATAGTCACCATAGGTACTACATAAACTATGAATTCTCAGATATATATGCTTTCAGTAGAGGTTTGTCGTCAGAGACCTTGATTCGATAATAAGCAAGTAAAAATTAGGGCTGAGGGCTTTATATGGGATAAAGAGACCTTCTGAAGCAGCTTTATCGCAGGCCTCAATGTCTTGCTGGACAGCGGTTCAATTTTTATCCTGCTTGCCATCTTATGACCAAAGTTATATCGTTAATCTACCCTGAGCCCGAACTCAGCAATGCTTGATATGCAATCTGAAACCTCTTTCAGAAGCCTTGCATTTGCATGGTCCATCCTGGAACTGGACAGCTTCTTGTGTATCAATTCACGCTGCCTTGCAACGCTCTCTATTGATTTGAGACTTCCGTTCAGGCCCAGGAAGCTCTCATCGAACTGCCTTTGCAGGTCTTCGAATATCGACGTGTGCTTTTGGTCGATTTCTGATGAAACTTCAGTGATCTTATCCGATATCCCCTCAATCAACTCCAGCAGCTTGAAGTATTTCAGCTCGTCTTTTGGCCTGGTCATATAGGTGTGCCTTGCCCCAAGCATGTAGAACCTGTTGACTATCTTCTCGGTCTTTTCGACAGACTTGAAATTGCCTTCATGCATGTCCTTGAACTCGAAACCTATGAGCGATCTCAGCCTGTTGACGATCTTTTCCATAGTTACTTCCTTCGCGTCCATGAAATCCTCTATGATCACATCATTCTTCGACTGGCTTGTTATCTCAAATCCTGCGCAGTCGTAGTTTATGCGCTCCTCTATCGCATCCAGCTGCTGCGATGTTATGCCGTCCTGCGAATGTATCCTTATCTTGCTGACTCCATAGATGTAATGCAGTCCGACCCACCTTCCTACTATCGTCGGCTTAGTCGAGCTTTCAATAAGCACGTCCGTATTCTTTTTTACAACGGACTTCGTAGATATCATCAGCTCGCCGCCATCAGTCTCCGCTAAGTATATACTGTCCTTAGGCTTCAGTGCATTTTTGTCTGCCCATCCCTTTGGCACGACCATTGCAATACTGCTCTCACCAAACTTGAAGACATGTCTCTCCATGAGTATATATGTATAAAGCAGACATATATGCTTTATGCAATTTGCATATATACAAAGATGAGCCATATCCATTTGATGATAATATGGACGTGAACAAACTTGTCGGAATAATAGATGAAACAACAAAGGTGTATAGGAAGGGCGAGGAAGTCACGATGAGGCAGGAGGACGGCCTCAGGGTTGTGGAGGTGTACGGCTATCCGCACACGACGGAAGCACCATCAAAGGACGGTTTCGAAAAGACCGACATGGTATTCGTAGATGTTGTGGTGGATAAGGAAAAGGCGGCAAAGCACAAGGACGAGTTCCTGAAAATAATCAGGGATTATCCTGAGCCAGAGCGATTGAAGGGCGGTCCTAGCTACATCGAACTTGCCGGAACGATAGGGATCGAGCAGGAGACTGCATTCAGGATGATGGCATTGGGCAGGACGCTGGGTCTATGGAGCGTAATAACTCCTGGCACGCTGATGAGACATGCCAGCGATGAGGTTAAAAGAGAGCTTGCTGGCAACGGCATGATAATGATAAGCGGATTCAGAGAGCTTGGCAAAGCAACGGACAGAGACAGAATATAACAATAGGTGATAACATGCAAGCGTCAAAAAGAAAAGTGGAAATGGTTAATCTGAAACCTGAGCTGCAATTGCCCAGCTCGGTCAACAAGCTGATTAGGTCGTGTGCAAACGGGTTATCAACAGATTCATTGATAAGGGACGATAGGACGATTGCCATAACTCTGTTCAACAAGTTTGAAGGTGCTAATGCGGATCTGATAGTCACTAACATAAATTCTGGACGGCACGCCCCAGGAGAGACAATTGCAGAGAGGGATGGCAAAGGCTACAGATTTATAAACACAAATGGCAGGAAAAAACTCGATTCCGAAAAAGACTATATGTGCGCCGCAAGGATGTGGTTCTTCACAGGCTTGCCCGTTAACACTATAACATTCGTGGCCTATTATGTCAAGGCAGAGTGATGCTGCAATTTCGCTGTGACTAGAGTACTCTGTCAGCTTTTTCCATAGCGTTCAAAATATCCTCATATCGCGAAGTCTATCTTGAAGAAGGTCTCGGCATGCTTGTACTTCCATTTCTTGCCAAGGTTTGCTGACATCTGCCTCATCCACTCCGGGTTCTGGCCAATCCCCTGGCTCTTGTGTATGCCAAGGCCCTTTATCTTCCTGTCTATGTACTTGGTTATGTCGACCGCGTAGTTGGGCGTCTGCATGTTCATGAGGTACATCTGCGCCACCCTGTGGTGATCCAATCCTTCCTTCTTGAGCTCCGGGAATGTCATGGGATTCCTTGCCGCAGGGAATACTGCGTCTATTGTGGCAGTTCCGGCAGCCCTGTGGTCGGCATGGTTGACGAACCTTTCAGAGTACATGTAAGTGGGGTCCTGGGTGACCACTATGTCCGGCTTGAGCCTCCTGATGTAGCGCACGATCTCCTTTCTGAGCTTGAGGTCGGCCACCAATTCCCCGTCAGCATGGCCCAGGAAGAAGACATCCTTGATCCCTGCCATCTTGGCCGACTGGCGCAGTTCATCCTGCCTTATCTTGGCGAGCCTGGCAGCGGTCATCTTAGGGTCGCGCGAGCCCTTCGAGCCATCGGTAAGTATCAAATAGTAGCAGTCATAGCCGTCATCGACGAACTTGCAGAATGTGCCGAAGGCACCGAAGTCAAGGTCGTCTGAATGGGCTGCAACCCCAAGCACGACTTTTTTGGTTCCTTTTTTCATGTTGTCACCGTGTATGATTTCTTAATATCAGGCTTATAAAAAGCTTGCCCTGTTTTTTTGGCACTTGGCTGTCCGGCGCTGCTTATTTATACTTTGCCGAATAAATAATTTCGGGGTAATCTGATGTCTAGTCTTAGCAAAGGATCCAATATGAAAATGGTAGCCGCGGCTATCGTAGTTATAGTTATAATCGCAATAGGAGCTGTTGTCCTTGTTGGGAGCAGCGGCAAAAAGGCTGCCCAGCATGTCACTTCTGTCGCTACAAGCTCGATTCCAAGCAAATCCGCTGGTGCGAGTTCAAGCGCATCATCAGTGCCAACAACCGCGCCTACAACAACGGTGAAGGCATCAAGCAGCAACAGCTCAAATATGTCCCTTGACACACTTGTAGGGGAGAATCTCACAGTGGGGCAGTTTGCCAGGGATGTCAAGTCTGTAATTTATGCAAGCACACCAAGTCAGTCTAACATAACCTATGATTACAAGACCTCCATAGTTTCGACTGGGTCGTACTCCTTCTCATTCAACTCGACAGGCCAGATAAATACAGCAACATATCTCAAGAACCTCAGGATAACAACAACCACAAACGGCTCAAGCGGCTCGCACACAACAACGGTCTACATATACAATGCGACCTCCAAGACATACTACATATGTGACAGCTCGGCAGGGTCGTCCTACAGCTGCTATGCCTCAGAATACAACGTCTCCCAGTCCAACGTCTCCAACCTGGGCTATTTCAGCAGCCTGAATAACTCCACCAGCGGCTATATAAGCAACGTGCAGATATCCAGCAGCAGCTACAACGGCCAGTCCTGCAAGCAGATAAGCGCGACAGTGCATTTCGTCAACACAGTTGATGGAATGGCAACAACTACTGACGGAATGCTGAGCATGTGCTTCTCGCAGCAGAACGACGCACTGCTTACGCAGACGATAAAGGCCAACGTTAAGAGCACGAGTGGCAGCAATACGTATGATTCAACGCTCAACTACTCGGACAACGAGGTATCGATGAGCGACAGCAGCTCGGCATCAATAACGAATTTGCCCGGACCTCTCAGCGGCTAATTGGGCCGCTGCTATGGTTCTGCATGCAAGAAGCAGGAACAGGACGAGAAGTCATGCCCGATTCTCTTGGGCATATAATTCAGTCTAGTTAGTACTATTGCTACGTTAATTTATGTAAAATAAACGGTTAAAATTCGAAGAAGAAATGATTTTATTGTTGGTTTTCCTCTTCCTGCCTTTTTCTTCTGGCTTCTTGAGCTACATTCTGTTGCTGCTCAAAACCTTCTTGGGTTGCTTGCTGCGATTGTCTATAACCATCTTTGGTTTCTGCCATTTCCCTCCTATAACCTTCCCTTGTCGTTTCCATCTCTCTCCTATAACCCTCTTGGGTTGCTTCAGCTCCCCTTCTATAACCATCCTGTGTGGCTTCCTGCGATCTTCGGTAACTTTCTTGTGTTAACCGTAGCTGCTCATCCTGCTGTCTTTGTACTTCTACCTGCGCCTTTCTACGATTAATTTCTTCTTCTCCATCATCCATTCAATCCCTATTATACTACACAGCAAGAGCTTATATGGTCTGGCTTTTGTTTAGGTATAAATAACTAGACGACAGAAAATCTGAGCACCAGAAGCATACCACAATGAGGGATCCGCCAAAACACAAATAATTACATTCTTTGCCCTAAGCAGACCAAATTAAAGGAGCAGATTTATTTTAGCTGGCGGTACATTCCGAAGAACGCCTGGTAAAGATAAAATATTGGCATCAATGCAAAAAATGCAAGGCTTATGTATGAGCTAAGAAATGAAAATGCTATTCCAAATATAAAAGTAAAAATCCCAAACCAGTTGTTCCTTGAAGTTGTGTATAGCAACTTGTCTGAGCTATCATGGTGCCCAATCACATAACTGGTTGTTATCCTGAACATTACTGCAAGCAGCAGGAAATTTATCCCGTATAGAATTATTGCCGGCTGTTCCAATGGATATCTTCCTAAAAAGGCGGTGCTGAATGGTACCACTCCGATAAGCATCAAGAATATTCCATTCAGCCATAGCACCCGCGGGTTTATGCTATGGAGATATCTGAACATGTTGTTGTGTCCTATCCACATTACTAAAAGAACCGTGAAACTGAAAACGTATATTATTATGCTGGGAAGCAGGGATACAATAGTCGGGAAAAGTTGTTTGGAAACATCCGGACCTGTAATGATGGGTACCACTAAGGCAAGAATTAATATTGTCATGACAGTAGCAAATATGCCATCTGTCAAAGATTCCATCCTATGCTTGCTGAAGGAGTCATCGTGCTCTTTTGCCATAAGATGTTTCGCCAATTAAGCATTATAAGTTTTTCTAAAGATCAGTCGCCCGAAGCAGAGGTCATCGTAATGCGCGACCCCCTTTAGGTTGATATATAAGCTCATTTGACAGCTGAATTAAAGACAATTTGCTATTTATCGCTTACCTAACAAATAATTAGCATGAATGATTACGGACATTTTGACAAGTTTTACATTGCTAAGTCCAAGTACGGAATAGGTGTATTTGCAGCTAGGCCGATAAAGAGAGGAGAACGGATAATGGTTTTCAAAGGACCATCAATTACATGGAAAGAAGCACAAATGCCAGAACATAGAAACCACTTCTTTCAGATAGGTGTGGATAAATACCAGGGCAAGATGCCAAGTAGAAGAAGACCCGTTAACCATTCTTGCAATCCAAATGCAGGCATAATTGGAAGAATGACTCTTGTGGCTGTACGCAACATAAGAATAGATGAAGAGATAACCTTTGACTACTCAACAAGCATGTACAATGATCCCTCTAGAATGAAATGCAGATGCGGAGCTAAGATTTGCAGGCATGTAATAAGGGAATTCAAATACTTGCCCAAACAGACTAAACAGAATTACATAAAATTAGGAATAGTGCCCAAATGGTTACTTAAGGCACTCTCTGAAGAAGCTGATTCAAGGATTCCTAAACGATATAGGAAATTTTGGTATAAATTTAAGACAAATTCAGTATTGTATCACATTACGCCAAGAGCAAATCTAAAGAACATAATGAAGAAAGGACTTGAGCCAAGAGATCCTGCTCCAAGAAATTGGAGAGGGATGCATGCAGTATTCATGGGTTATCCAAGATCTTCAGAATATAAGCCAGCTTTAAAAAATGTTCTTGCACATGCGAAGAAAAAGAGCGAAGATGTAGTTAGATTACATATAAGAACAAAGCAGCAATTATACAGAAGCTCTAATCCAAGCCGAACATTTCAAGTAATGTCTTTAGATTATGTTCCAGCCAGATGCATTATAAAAATTGAGGATATTTTAGGTTAGCATGGACTCCTCTTTATAGATAAAAGAAACCAAATATCTAGCGTAACAGAGGTCGGAATAATCAATAGCGCCCGAAGCAGGGATCGAACCTGCGACCTAGTGGTTAACAGCCACTCGCTCTACCACTGAGCTATTCGGGCATTTCAGAAGAATGGGAATGGGTTTTTCAGGTTTATAACCCTTATGTATATTGCCGTCTTCTCAGTGAAAGTGTCGGCAGGCTCAATGGAATCGTTGCTGTAGTTGTAGCGCAGCGCGCCGAACACATTCTTCCTGTCCATCTTGGCATACGTGAATATCTTTGCTGACGACTCGTGGAAGAAATCGAAGCTCCCTATTATGTGGTCCTTGCCCCTGAAGAATGCATACAGCTTCTGCGGTGCGTCATCGTCATGCGCATGCCCCGCCAGCGCCTTTATGAATGAATTAGCGTCCTTTGCCTCTATCTTTATGATGTTGCCCGCCTTCTTCATGTCCTTTGCCTCTGTATATGGGCCGCCCAGCATCTCTACTATCGGGGCCCTGTATGACTTGTAGTCCGCCTGCTGCGGCAGCGTGTCCTCAATACTGCACCTCTCTGTGGGCTCGGCCTCCGGGGTGTATACGAAGAAATTGCCTATCTTGTCTACCTCTGTGTAATAGATCAGCCTCACTCCTCCCAGCCGCTCCCCTGTTGTGACCAGTCTGTACTTATTCTTTTCCTTGACTGCGTTGATGTGCCTTGATGTGTAATCAAGCGCCTGTCTTGCGAAGTCCAGGATCGAATCAAGCTCTATGTAGTAGGCGTATATGTTCTTGTCCGCCTTCTTGCCGTCCTTCTTCTTGGCTTTCTTCACCATTTATAATCACTAAATAGACAGACTAAAATCAGGCGTACTTCGCCAGCAGGCTTATCAGGTACATCACTGCATATGCCGGCGCATATACTATCGGGAAGGTCAGTGCGCCCTGTCCCAATGCCGCGTAGTCATTGCCTACGCTTGCCCTTGCAACCATCGTTATGTTGCTCTGCTCGTATATGAGCGGGCTTGCGATAGAGCTTGCATAGAGCTGTATGTGGTACTCTCCAGGTTCATTCTCGTACACCGGATAGACGAATCGACCTGTGGTGTGGTGCAGCGCTATTACAGTGCTGCTGTAGTTCCATGCGGGAAGCCCGTGCACGGTTATGTTGAACGGGCTGTCAGAGACTCCTGTGTTGTTTATTGTTACATATATGTCAGCTGGCACTCCTGGCCCTGTGTTTATGTATGTAGGGGTAACGCTTAGTATGAAGACGTCGGGTGTCACATTCACATATGCGGTGAACCTTAGGCTGCCTATCTTCGAGTAGTTGCCAACGTTTATGGCGGTAATGTTGAATGAATATGTCCCGTTCGCCGCATTGGGTGCGACAGATATCTTGGTAGATGGGTAAGTGGTATAGAGCGGTGAGTTCTGGGTAAGCCATCCCTGCGGAAGGCCCGATGCAATAAGCTCGTCCCATCCCAGGCTGACATTGGCCCCAGACACGTTCTGCGTCGCGGCGGATATGGTCACATAGAATGTCTGTCCCGGCCCTACCTTCCCTAGGTATATGCTGGCATTCTGCTGTACCGTAGCATTGAACGGTTCAGTCATCGTGACATACGATGCATGTGAGAGTGCGAGCGCTGCGAATGCAAAAAGCACCGGAGCAAGCAGTAGCATGTACCTCAAATTTACACCTAGATTATATGTGTTGGTAGCTTATATTAATCTTTTTAGTGCCTCATGTGTATTTTGCCGAGACCGATGCCATCTGTTGTATGTTGTGGTAATTAGATGGCAGCGAGCTTACAGTGTAATTTATCCATACGTATCCGGTGAATCCATTGCCGAGCTGGCCATTGGCAAATCCGGATGGGCCGTAGCAGTACATGCTGATCCTTGTGTTGTTGCTCGAATACACGATTATGCTGTTCCACTGCCCGCTTGCATAGTATGCAGAAGATGGCGTGACACCTATGTTCCCGAACCTGGGCGCGGTCGCGTTGTTGCTCGGCTGGGTGGAGCATGCTACTCCTGTCACGTTCAGCGTCGCCCCGGTCGATTGCGAGAAGACCATCGTGAGCAGTCCGTTTGTGGCTATTGCATAGCCTGCGCATGAGAACGATGGCGCGGCATTGCAGTATGTGGGCGCGAGCCTCGTATTGAAGACGCCCAGCTGCAGGATTACGTAGATGGCTATCGAGGTTATCAGTATGGCTATTCCATAAGCCACGAGCATGTCTATGGAAGCCTGCGCCCTGCGCTCACGCATTGTCAATTACCTTTGTCATCCTCTTCCTTGCCCTTGCTGACCTGAAGGTTTATCCCCTTCATGTCCCTTGTTATCCTGACATCGAGATTGTCGTTGCCGAACATCGATATTATCTCGTCGTAGGTGTACTCGCTTATGTTCTTCTTTGCCGCGCTCTTGCTCTTTAGTATCTGGTCTCTTCTTGCCTTTATCTTGCTCTTCTCGAGCTCCTCGTACTCAAGGGACAGCCTTGGCACCTCCTTTGACTCGAACAGGTCGTCTATATTGACGTTTATCGGCTTGTAGCCCTCGTCCTGCAGTATGAAGGGCATCACCGCGTTGAACTCCTCCTTTAGCTTCTCGATGCTTGCGCCGACGCTCTCCTTCGGCCCTGCAATCACGAACACCTCGCTCTCAAGCCATCCAACGAACAGCTTGTTGTCGCTGTTCCTTACCATGTCCTGGAGAAGCTGTGATATGAGACGTAGTATTACCATTGCCGAGTCGACTCCGAGCCTGTTGGCGTAGTCGCCAAGGTTGTCTATCCTTACCTTGCCTATCACGTACTTCTCCTCCTCTTTTATGGAGTGCTCTATCTCATTTGATATGCCCTCCCTGTCAGGCAAGTCGATCAATGGATCGAACCTCTTGCCCTTCTTCTTGAGGAATATCGTCACAAGGCTCCTGAGCTCTGATGGGTCAAAAGGCTTTTTTATGTAATAGTCAGCGCCGTACTTTATGCCCTTGAACCTGTTCGAAGTTGGATCCATGGCGCTTACAAGTATGACTATCGTGCCGCTTACACCAGGGTCCTGTTTTATTGTCTGGCATATGTCAAGCCCATCCTTGTGCGGTAGCATAAGGTCCAGTATTACTAGATCAGGCTTGTTCTTCCTGACAAAGCCTATGGCCTCCCCGCCGTCGTATATCTGGTTGACCTCGAATCCCCTCCCTATCGAGAGCGCCATTAGCTTGTTTATGTTCTTGTCGTCCTCCACAATTAGGACCTTGCTGAACTTGCTCTGCTCCTGAAGTGGATAGTATGTCAGGACGCCTCCGCTGCTCCTTGATGCTATGACCTTCATCTTTTCCAGTTCCTCAAGCGCCTTATTCAGCTTGTCCTTTCCTATGCCCATGCTGAAGGTCCAGTCGCTTAATTCGTTGAAGGTCATCTGCTGCTTTTCGTTTATTATGTCAAATATGTCACTTGGGCTGCCTACCTTTGAATTGTCGGTCATCTTGGTCACCTGTTATCATATAACAACGAAAAAGGTTATTAGGCTTTTGATATGCTTAGCTAGGCGCGCCTAAGCTGCAATCCAATTGGTAGAAATAGCATATCAAATAGTTTCTATCTATTTAGGCGCATAGGAGCAGATATGATGCCCTCCCATGCATATCTACTTCCCAAATCCTCTGCGATCTCTTTAAGGGAAGAGCGTTCAACTAAAAACTGACCATCAGTCATGCTGATTCCGCCTCTGAGAAGTCTTGCATGGTCCTCCACAAGCTTACGATTATTATTAAATTGATGTATTGATGAATCCTCCCAGTCCCTTGCAGCTCTTTCTTGCTGTTTGCGTGTCAAAAAGGGAAAGTTGGCTTTTTCAAAACACATCGCGGCCTCCTCCCTCCTTAAGGCCGCTTCCATAAGTGCTAGGTCGAATGCATACACCTCCTTTTCACTTCCCCGTGCCCTCAATACATGTCCTATGCCCTCCTTTACAAGCTTAAGCCTCCCACCAAAAGTCAACCCTTTTTGTCCTTCCACATTATCACTGAAATTACTAAGATTTTTCTCATATTTAAACATTTGCAGCCCTTTGGCTAAACTTCACTGGCCCTTTTCAAATAGCCCTGTTCAGGAACATATTAAAAAGCTTTTTGAGTAATAAGTACGATCAGATGGCTATGGACGAAGACGGACCAAAACACAAGCAGCACAAGAAGATGAGCACAGGCACAAAGATAGGCATAGTGCTC
>Ga0187887_10004003_pt1 | contig 11186 bp, 11 predicted proteins | sample June2016WEW_7_10_FD_132977 | JGI IMG/M metagenome (GOLD analysis project Ga0187887, IMG submission 132977) | Peatland microbial communities from SPRUCE experiment site at the Marcell Experimental Forest, Minnesota, USA - June2016WEW_7_10 | ecosystem: Environmental > Terrestrial > Soil >... | reverse complement strand
CGCACGCTCGGGCAATGGACGCGCAAGGTGCGCAGCATGGCCGCCGACTTCCAGAACCAGTTCCAGGAAGCGATGCGCGAAGCGGAGATGGCCGACCTCAAGAAGGACATCGACGACATTACCAGCGGTATAAAGCGTTTCGACCCGCTCAAGGACGTGCGTGCCCATGTCGAGGCGGCAGGAAAGGACATCCAGTCTTCGCTGGAGCGAACACCGGCCCCGGTAACCTCCGCGACGGGGCCCGCAGAAACAGCGGCGGTGACGGGGAGCGAAGCTTCCGTCTCGTTGCCGTCTGATCCGGCGCCGCCGCCTGCCGCCGAATTGCCCATCGCCGAAGCCGCAGCCGACCTCGGCGACGCGAATGTTGTCGGCGCAGCCACCGGCCCGGTCACGACGGAAGCAGCTGAGAAGGCCGCCGGCGAATTCCCCGCTTCGGAAGCGCCTCGCTACGCCCGCGAAAAGGCTGTCGTGGCCGCAGCCATAGGTCCGGTCGCGCCGGGGGGAGCCGAGACAATCGCCGAGCCGAAAAGAACGGGGCAAGGAGGATGACCACCGACGACGAAGAAAAGGCGATCGACGCCACCAAGGCGCCGTTGATGGATCACTTGGTCGAGCTGCGCGGGCGGCTCATCAAGGCGCTCGCCGCCTTCGCCCTTGCGGCAGTGGTCTGCTTCTTCTTCGCCCGTCAAATCTACAATGTGCTGACCTGGCCTTACATCTGGGTGGCCGGTCCGGAGAATTCCAAATTCATCTATACCGGCCTGCTCGAATATTTTGTCGTGCAGCTCAAGCTCGCGATGTTCGGCGCGGCGTTCATCGCGTTCCCGGTGATCGCCAGCCAAATCTACATGTTCGTCGCGCCCGGACTGTATAAGAAGGAACGGCAGGCGTTCCTGCCGTACCTTGTCGCCACGCCGATTTTTTTCCTGCTGGGCTCGATGGTCGTCTATTTCATAGTTTGGCCGATGCTGGCGCGCTTTTCGCTGAGCATGCAGCAATTGGGCGGTCCCGGCCAGGCAACAATCGAGCTGTTGCCGAAGGTCGAGGATTACCTGGCGCTGATGATGAAGCTCATTCTCGCCTTCGGCATCGCCTTTCAGCTTCCGGTGATCCTCACGCTGCTCGGTCGCGTCGGCCTCATCACCTCGGATCAGCTCAAATCGAAGCGCCGTTACTTCATCGTCATCGCCTTTGTCATCGCGGCCGTGCTCACGCCGCCCGACGTGCTCAGCCAGATGTCGCTTGCGCTGCCGCTGGTCGCCCTCTACGAGGGCTCGGTCTGGTCGGTGCGCTGGGTGGAGAAACGGGCGGCGGCCGATCGCGCGGCTGCTGCCGCGGCGGCGTCGGCCAAGCCGGCCGAGTGACGAAGGCGTAGTGTTGGTTTATTGATTCGTCATGCCCGGGCTCGTCCCGGGCATCCACGTCTTGAGCAGGCACCTATGTACGACATTCGCTGGATAAATGAGAACGCTAAGGCCTTTGATAAAGCACTTAGCAGGCGCAATCTCAACGACGAGGAAAGAAAAAACTATTCGTCACAGAATCTTATTTCCATTTATGACCACAGGCGCGCGCTCATCCGGGTTCTTGAGAGCTGGCAGGCCAAGCGAAATGCAGCGTCGAAAGCAATCGGTCAAGCCAAAGCTAAAAAGGACGAATCAAAGATCCAAGAATTGATGGCCGAGGTTGCCATATGTAAGGCGTCCATTTCGAAGTTGGAGAGCGAGGAGAAAGAGGCTGGAGAAAGACTCAACAAACTCTTGGAGCAAATTCCCAATCTGCCGCTCGACGACGTGCCCGACGGCAAGGACGCAAGCGACAACGTCGAGCATCGTCGGTTCGGGGCGATGCGCAATTATGCGTTTACGCCGAAGCAGCATTTCGATCTCGGCGAAGCGCTCGGCCAGATGGATTTCGAGACCGCGGCAAAGCTTTCCGGCGCGCGCTTTGTCGTTTTGAAGAAGGGCCTCGCGCGGCTCGAACGCGCGCTCGGCCAGTTGATGCTCGACGTGCATACGAGTGAGCACGGTTACTCAGAAGTTGCGCCTCCGCTGCTTGTGCGCGACGAGGCAATGTTCGGCACGGCTCAATTGCCGAAATTCAGAGATGATCAGTTTGCATCAATTTCCCTGCAGCTCTTTTCTGAGGAAGAAGCTGAGAACTTATCAAAGCGTGTGAAAAGCGAAATTTTTCACAACTACGTTAATGCTGAACATGGCTGGCCAATGCCAACCGTGAAAGACATGTCTCCCGACATGATCTTGAAGTTCTATGAAGACAACAAAGAAGTTGTCACAGTTCTTCAATTTAAAACTGTTCTAGACGCCTTTGGTCGAGAGTTCGCCGAACAGGCCCTTCGGCAAGCATCGGCGAATCGTCGGTGGCTCATTCCCACCGCCGAAGTCCCGCTGACCAACCTCGTCCGTGAATCCATCGTCGACGAAGCGGAACTGCCGATGCGGGTGACGGCTTGTACGCCGTGCTTCCGCGCCGAGGCCGGTGCCGCCGGCAAGGACACGCGGGGCATGATCCGCCAGCATCAGTTCACCAAGGTGGAACTGGTCTCCATCACCACGCCCGAACAATCGAGGGACGAGCACGAGCGCATGCTGTCCTGCGCCGAAGAAATCTTAAAGCGCCTCGAACTGCATTATCGCGTGGTCACGTTGTGCACCGGCGACATGGGCTTTGCGTCGCAAAAGACCTACGACATCGAAGCATGGCTGCCGGGTCAAAACATGTACCGCGAGATTTCGTCGTGCTCGGTCTGCGGCGATTTCCAGGCGCGGCGCATGAATGCGCGCTATCGCACCAAGGAAGGGCGTAACGTGCGCCACGTGCACACGCTCAACGGCTCCGGCGTGGCTGTCGGCCGTGCGCTCATTGCCGTGATGGAGACCTATCAGCAGGAGGACGGCGCGATCGCCGTGCCGGATGCGCTCGCGCCCTATATGGGCGGAATCAAGAAGATCGAGAAATGAAGAGCCCGATGCGCATCCTGGTCACCAACGACGATGGCATCCACGCCGAAGGGCTCGACGTGTGCGAAAAGATCGCGCGCGAGCTCTCCGACGACGTCTGGGTGATCGCGCCGGAATACGACCAGTCGGGCGTCGCCCATTCGCTGTCGCTCAACGATCCGCTCCGCTTGCGCCAAATCGGCGAGCGGCGTTTCGCGGTGCGCGGCACCCCGACCGACTGCGTCATCATGGGCGCGCGCCACCTGCTTGACGGCAAGGGGCCGGATCTCCTGCTTTCCGGCGTCAATCGCGGGCGCAATGCCGGCGAGGACGTGATCTATTCCGGCACCGTCGCCGGCGCGGTGGAAGGTACCGTGATCGGCGTTCCGTCTCTCGCTTTGTCGCAAGCCTATGCGGGGCGCAGCGGACGTGAACCCTATTGGGAGACGAGCCTGCGCTACGCGCCCGACATCATTCGCCGCGTCCTCGCCGAGGGCATCCCGCGCGACGTGCTGATCAACGTCAATTTTCCCGATTGCCCGCCGGACGAAGTCAAGCGCATCGCCGTCACGACGCAGGGACGGCGCGGCGGCCAGGAGCGGCTGGAAATCGATCGGCGCAAAGACGGTCGCGGTAATCCCTATTACTGGATCGCGTATGTACGCCACGGCTTTGCCAAGGCGCCGGAGGGCACCGATTTTGCCGCGCTCGAGGAGCGCTGCATCGCGGTCACGCCGCTGCGGCTCGACATGACCGACGAGCCCTATATGACGAAGCTCGCCGAACTGTTCGAGTAAGAGACCGTCAACTGCGGACGCGGGGCGCGGCCGCCTCGATCGCTTGTGCGAGCGCGTCCGCCTGGAACGGCTTCTGCAGGGTCGGCGTGTTGCGATACGGTTCCGGTACGCCGCGCTGGCCGTAGCCGGTGGCGAACACGAATGGCAGTCCGCGATCGATCAGGATCTCGACCACCGGCGAAATCGGCTGGCCATTGAGATTGACGTCGAGGATGGCGACGTCGAATGCGCCTTCTTTCGCCAGCGCCAAAGCCTCCTCGATCCCGCCGGCTTCGCCGGCGAGCGTGTGGCCGAGGTCCGCCAGCATGTCCTGGAGCAGCATGCGGATCATCAACTCGTCCTCGACCACAAGGACGCGCTTGCCCGCAGGAGATTTCACCGCTGCTTTCATTCGAGACCCCGTGCCAAGCATTCGAAATTACTTCGCAATCCACCTGTGCATCAATCGCCGCCGGTCGGCAAACACGGACCCTACGCCCGCATTGAAAACCACAACGCCGAAAGCGCACGATCGGTTCCGAGTGCGGCTTGCTCGGTCTGGTGCCTGCCGCCAAAGCGGGGCAGGACAACAGACCGCGATACCCGAACACCCGGTGCAAGCCATCGCGGCATAATGGTAGAACACGCCGCGGCGCGTTCAGAAGAGCGAGGTCAAGGTGACCGGAATCAAAGCGGCTGATGTGGAACGCATGGAGTTTCAGCTCGGGCTGCGCCGGCGTGGCATCAGCGACCAGACGGTGCTGCGCGCCATGGAGAAGGTGCCCCGCGAGCAGTTCGTCGCTTCCACGTTGATCGACAGCGCCTATGCCGATCAGGCCTTGCCGATCGCCTGCGGCCAGACCATCAGCCAGCCCTACGTCGTCGCCTATATGACGGAGCAGCTCGAAGTCGAACCGCATCACCGCATTCTTGAAATCGGCACCGGCTCCGGCTACCAGGCCGCCATTCTCTCGCGGCTGGCACGCGAAGTCGTGAGTATCGAGCGCTACCGGACGCTCGCCGATACCGCACGCGAACGCCTCGAGACGCTGAGTTATACCAACGTCACCGTTCTCACCGGGGACGGCTTTGCCGGCGCGCCGGAGCGGGCGCCTTTCGACCGCATCATCGTCACCGCCGCCGCCGAGGAAGTGCCAGAAGCGCTGGTCGATCAGCTTGCCGAGGGCGGTATAATGGTGCTGCCGCTCGGTCCGCGCCACGGCACGCAGCACATCGTGAAGCTTTTCAAGGCGGCGGGCGGCGGGCTGACACGTCAAAATCTCATCGCCGTGAGATTTGTGCCGCTGTTGCGCGGCCAGGCGCGGGAGTTGTGACCATTTTATCGCAAGGCGGCATTATTTGTTTCTTGTTCGGATACTTAAAGCCCTGTTTACCGCAACGATGTTTATTCGCTCGTAGGTAAAGTTGCGTGCGAGCGAGTCACCATGTGCGCATTGCGTCGTTCGGCCGTTGGGCCCCAATTGGTTGTCATTGCGTTAATCGGATTGGGCGCCGCCAGTTGCAGCAGCGATTCCGGCCGCTTTTCGGACGTTTTCGGCTCCGACAGCGCTTCGCGCAATGAAGCGACCGGATCGATCCCGCAGGGCACGAAGAGTGTCGAGAGCCGGCCGCTGCCGCACCTAGCCAGTAATGCCGGCGAGGGGGCCTCGGGCGGCGGGCGGGGCATGGGCTCCTACCAGCCCGGCAACAGCGAGGTTACCGGCTCCTTGCCGCCAGCGGCGCCACCGCCGCCGGTCTGGACCTGGGAAGGTGGCACCCCGATCGCAGTGGCCCCAGGCGAGAACCTCGAAACGCTGTCGCGGCGGTATGGCGTGCCTGTCGCGGCCATCATGGAGGCCAACAGCATCACCGCCCCGGCCATGGTGCATCCCGGCCAACATCTGGTTATTCCGCGCCGTCGCGGACTGGCGGCAGCCCCATCAGTGCCGCCGACGCGTATAGCCACGACCGCAGCGACCGTGCCCTCAGCCGCGCCGGTCGGCCCACCCCGCACCGCGCTCGCGCCGACCACGAGCGTCCATGTCGTGGCGCCGGGCGAGACGCTCCACAGCATTGCGCGGCTCTACGGCAAGCCGGTCCTGGCGCTGGCCAAGGCCAACAACATTCCGCCGGACAACATGGTGAAGATCGGCGAGCGCATCGTCATTCCCGACGTCCGGGTATCCGCGGCGCCCACGCCGCCAGCCCCGGTCGCCCCACGCGCCGAAGCGCCGGCGGCCGCCGCGGCCGGGCCAAATCTTGCCACCGCGGAATCTCCCCATAGCGCGCGGCTTGCCGCGCCGGTTGCGCCGAGCGGCGAGGAAAGCGCGGTGAAGACCGCAGAACCCGCCGGCGCGCTGCCGTCATTCCGTTGGCCGGTGCGCGGCCGGATCATCGCCGGCTTCGGCCCGAAGCCGAACGGCCTGCAAAACGATGGCATCAACCTCGCGGTGCCCGAGGGCACGCCGATCAAGGCGGCGGAAGACGGTGTCGTCGCTTATGCCGGGAACGAACTCAAGGGCTACGGCAATCTGGTGCTGGTGCGCCACAGCAATGGATTCGTCACTGCCTATGCGCATGCCAGCGAAATTTTGGTCAAACGCGGCGACATGGTCAAACGTGGCCAGATGATTGCCAAGTCGGGCGAGACCGGAAATGTGACGGCGCCGCAACTGCACTTCGAGATCCGCAAGGGCGCCACGCCGGTCGATCCGTCGCAATATCTCAACGGGGCCTGAAATCGGACGACAGAGGACAGACGACGGATGACAGATCGCCTTTATCCGTCCTCTGTCGTCTGTCGTCCGTCCTCAATCCGCACCCCAAGCCGGCCCGCCAGGTCCTGGACGTATTGCCAGGCCACACGGCCGGAACGCGCGCCCCGCGTCGTGGCCCATTCGAGCGCTTCGCGACGCAGTTCGGCGCCCGCAAGCGGAATGCGGTAACGGCCCACATAGCCCTCGACCATGGCTAGGTATTCGTCTTGGCTGCAGCGGTGGAAGCCGAGCCACAAGCCGAAGCGGTCCGACAGCGAGACCTTCTCCTCGACCGCCTCGCCGGGATTGATCGCGGTGGCGCGTTCGTTCTCGACGATGTCGCGCGCCATCAGATGGCGCCGGTTGGACGTGGCATAGAAGATGACGTTCTCCGGCCGGCCCTCGATGCCGCCTTCGAGCATGGTCTTCAGCGCCTTGTAGGTGGTGTCTTCGGCCTCGAAGGAGAGGTCGTCGCAGAACACGATGAAGCGCTGCCGCGTATGACGCAGTAGGCCCATCAGTTCAGGCAGCGATTCGATGTCCTCGCGATGAATTTCGATCAGCTTGAGCCCGGCGGCGGGATGCGCGGCGCCGACCGCGGCATGGGCGGCCTTGACCAGCGAGGATTTCCCCATCCCGCGCGCGCCCCATAAAAGCGCATTATTCGCCGGCAAGCCGCGCGCAAAGCGTTCCGTATTCTCGACCAGCAGATCGCGCACCCGATCGATGCCCTTGAGAAGCGACATCTCTACACGGTTGACGCGGCGCACCGCCGCGAGTCTTCGCCCCTCGGGATGCCAGACGAACGCCTCGGCGGCGGCAAAATCAGGCCCAGGCGGCGAGGGCGGCGCAAGGCGCTCCAGGGCCTCGGCAATCCGACCCAGCACGTCATCGACGGCGCCATCACCGAGGGATCGCTGTTTTGTCTCATTGCCGGCGCGCGCATCCGCCGCCTTGTGCCGGACGCTTGGAGGAGTTTTAGCCATGATTGCACCGCGTTACGAGGTCTTCCCCTTAGCGGGGCGCCGGAACCCTCGCAAGCGCGCCGCTGGGCAGGCGCGGCGTTGCAATTAGGCCAACGGCCGCTATAGTCCGCGCCGATTTCTCGCGCAAAATCGGCCCTTCATCGTGAGGCCGGCGCGTCCCCAAACGGACCGGAGGAGCAATGCTGACCACGCCCGCATACGCGCAAGGCTTGCCGTTCGGCCTCGGCGGCGGCGACAGCAGCGGTATGATCACCTCGCTGCTGCCGCTGATTTTGATCGTCGTGATCATGTATTTCCTGGTGCTGCGGCCGCAGCAGCAGCGGGTGAAGCAGCATCAGCAGATGGTCAAGGCGCTGCGCCGCGGCGATACCGTGGTGACCAATGGCGGGCTCGTCGGCAAGGTCACCAAGGTGGTCGACGACGACCAGATCGAGGTCGAAATCTCCGATGGCGTGCGGGTGCGGCAGATGCGCTCGATGGTGTCCGAGGTTCGCGCCAAGGGCGAGCCGGTGAAGGACGAGAGCGCGAGCTGATCGTTCGTCCGGCACGGCGCGATCGTAACGAGGACTATCGAATCGATGTTGTTTTTCACACGGTGGAAGGCGGCAGGTATCCTGCTCACGGCACTCATCGTGTGCCTGTTCGCCCTGCCGAGCTTCTTTTCCGAAAGCACGCTGCGGACGTGGCCGTCATGGGCGCAGCGTCACATCGTGCTCGGCCTCGACCTGCAGGGCGGCTCCAGCCTGCTCTTGGAGGTCGACACCAATGCCGTGCGCAAGGAGCGGCTGCAAGGGCTTGCCGACGACGTACTGCGCGTGCTGCGCCAAGCCCGCACTCCCTTCACCGGACGCGCCATTCACGGCAACAGCGTCGAGGTGCACATCACGCGCGACGGCGACGTCGATACCGCGCTCAGCAAGCTGCGCGAGCTGTCGCAACCGCTGTCCGGAATACTCGGCTCCTCGGGACAGCGCAGCATCGACATAACGGAGAAGGGCGGTCTGATCACGCTCACCCCGTCGGACGCGGCGATCACCGAGCGCATCCGCCAGGCCGTCGATCAGTCGATCCAGATCATCGAGCGCCGCGTCAATGAGCTCGGTCTGGTCGAGCCGACCATCCAACGCGAGGGCGCCTCGCGCATTCTCGTCCAAGTGCCCGGCCTGCAGGACCCGTCGCGGCTGAAGGAGATTCTCGGCAAGACGGCCAAGCTCGACTTCCGCATGGTCGATCTGTCGATGACGCCGGAGCAGGCGATGGCGACGCACCCGCCGTCGGACTCCGAAATTCTCGACGGCGAGGGCGGCACGAAATATCTCATCGAAAAGCGCGTGCTGGTCTCCGGCGCCGACTTGATCGACGCCCAACCGGGCTTCGACCAGCGCAACAGCGAGCCGATCGTCAGCTTCCGCTTCAATTCGACCGGTGCGCGCAAGTTCGCCGAGGCCACACAGCAGAACGTCGGCAAGCCGTTCGCTATCGTGCTCGACAACAAGGTCATTTCGGCGCCGGTCATTCGCGAGCCCATCCTCGGCGGCTCCGGGCAGATCTCCGGGAATTTCACCGTTCAGCAGGCCAACGATCTCGCCATCCTGTTGCGCGCCGGCGCTTTGCCGGCGCCGCTCACCGTCGTCGAGGAGCGCACAGTCGGACCCGGCCTTGGCCAGGACTCGATCAATGCGGGCGAGCATGCCGCCTATGTGGGGGCCGCGCTCGTCGTCTTCTTCATGTTGGTGACCTATGGTCTGTTCGGGCTGTTCGCCAACATCGCCGTCGCCATCAACGTCGCCATGATTTTCGGCGTACTGTCGATGCTCAGCGCGACGCTGACGCTGCCCGGCATCGCCGGCATCGTGCTGACGGTGGGCATCGCGGTGGATTCCAACGTGCTGATCTACGAGCGCATCCGCGAGGAGGTCCGCACCGGCCGCACCGCGATCAACGCGATCGATGCCGGTTTTTCCCGCGCCCTCGCCACCATTCTCGACTCCAACATCACCACCTTCATCGCCGCGGCGGTGCTGTTCTATATCGGCACTGGACCGGTGCGCGGCTTTGCCGTGACGCTCGGCATCGGCATCCTCACCAGCCTGTTCACCGCCTTCACGTTGACACGCCTGATCGTGGCCTACTGGGTGCGTCTGTGGCGGCCGCGCACCGTCCCCATTTAACCCGCTCATCCATGTGAACCATCGTGCGCCTGCTTCGCATCGTTCCCGACGACACCCGTTTCGACTTCATGCGCTTTCGGCGCATCAGCTTTCCGATATCGGCGATGCTGTCGATCGTGGCGATTCTGCTCTACTTCTTTCACGGGCTCAATTTCGGCATCGACTTCGTCGGCGGTACGCTGATGGAGGTGCAGACGAAAGCTGGACCGGCCGATCTCGCCAAGATGCGAGCGACCATCGGCTCGCTCCATCTCGGCGATTTCCAGCTCCAGCAGTTCGGCGCGCCGAACGACGTGCTGATCCGCATTTCCGAACAGCCGGGCGGCGACGCGGCGCAAGAGGTCGCGGTGCAGAAGGTGCGCGATGCGCTGGGCAACGAGGTCGATTATCGGCGCGTCGAAGTGGTCGGACCGAGCGTCTCGACGGAACTTCTCTCCTACGGCACCATCGGCCTCGTGCTCGCGATCGGCGCGATCCTGATCTATCTCTGGTTCCGTTTCGAGTGGCAGTTCGCGCTCGGCGCCATGATCGCCAACGTCCACGATCTGGTGCTGACGGTCGGCTTCATGTCGCTGACGCGGATCGATTTCGATCTCACCAGCATCGCGGCGCTGCTCACCATTCTCGGCTATTCGCTCAACGACACGGTGGTGATCTACGACCGCATCCGCGAAATGCTGCGCCGCTACAAGCGCATGCCGATGCCCGATCTGCTCAATGCGTCGGTCAATGCGACGTTGTCGCGCTCGATCGTCACCCACCTCACGGTTTCGCTGTCGCTGCTTGCTCTATTGCTGTTCGGCGGACAGGCGATCCGCAGCTTCACGGCAACGATGATGTTCGGCGTGGTGCTGGTCGGCACGTATACCTCGGTATTCATCGCCTCGCCGATCCTGATCTATCTCGGTGTCGGCCGGACGCGGCTGGGCGAACCGGAGGATACTGAAGCCGAGGCACCGCCGACGGCACCGGCAGCGCCGCCGCAGGCGCCAACGCCGTCGAAACCTTCTCCGCCGCCGCGGCGCGCCAGGGTCCGACGCTAGTGGACGAGCCGCATCTGCCGCGCCAGGCGCTGATCGACAGCCATGGCGGCGGCGGGTTCTATTTCGCCGGCATGTCGCATCGCGGTTCGTTGCTGTGCCTGCCTGAGGGTATCTGGGCCTGGCCGGTCGCAACTCCCGATGCGGTGACCGAAGAAGCCCTCTCGCGGGTCTTCGCCGGCGCCGGCAGCCTTGATTTCTTTATCGTCGGCACCGGCTCGAAGCCTTGGGTCTTTCCACCAGCTTTGCGCACGCGATTCCATGAAGCGCACATTGCGCTGGACACCATGACGACCGGAGCCGCTGTGCGCACCTACAACGTCATGCTGATGGAGAGCCGCCGCGTCGGCGCTGCCCTGATCGCGGTCCGGTGAATACTGCTAAGCTTGCTCCATGCAGGATCCGTTCGCCCATGGCGCCGAGCTTGTCCGCGCCACCGACCGTGACCGCTTCATCGCCTCGCTATTCGCACCGGCGGAACATCGTGGCGCGATCTG
>Ga0187887_10004001_pt1 | contig 11188 bp, 8 predicted proteins | sample June2016WEW_7_10_FD_132977 | JGI IMG/M metagenome (GOLD analysis project Ga0187887, IMG submission 132977) | Peatland microbial communities from SPRUCE experiment site at the Marcell Experimental Forest, Minnesota, USA - June2016WEW_7_10 | ecosystem: Environmental > Terrestrial > Soil > Wetlands... | reverse complement strand
TTTTAGCTATGGCAATGTCAATGGGATCGTCGGGCGGCAGCATGTCCGAGATCAACGTTACGCCGATGATTGACGTTCTTCTGGTGCTGCTGATCATCTTCATGGTCATCGTGCCCGTGACGCCCAAGGGCCTGGACGCGCTGGTGCCCCAGCCGCCCAAGAACCCGCAGCAGCAAAACCCGACCGACCGCACGATTGTGGTGCAGGTTTTGACCACCCGGAGCGGTGAATGCGCCTCGTCGGCGCCGACGCTGCCGCCCTGCTACAAGATCAACGAAACCAGCGTGCTGAATGGCGTTGGCGGACCGGCGGCCCTGAAAGAGCTGCAGACTCGCCTGACCGAGATCTACGCCAATCGCGCCGAGCGCATCATGTTTGTCAAGGGCGACGACGATCCGAAGCACAATCTGGACTTTCGCTACATAGCCGAGGTCATCGACACGGGCCGCGCCGCGAACGTCGATCACATCGGCTTGATGACGCCCAGGATCATGGCCGGCCAATAGCGTGCCGAGCTCGCTTTCTGAAAGCGGTTCATCCGGGCGGAAACAGGAGTACAATCTTTCCATCCTGGTTTCGGCGCTCCCCGCCCGATGCCAGTCGAACTTGAGATTCCAGGCGCGCGGCCGAGAACCGGGCGCATGAAGGAGAAGGACAAAGAACATGAATCGACCAGCACGTTTTACGGTGCTCGCGGTTGCCTTGGCCGGCATGGCGCTTTCCATGAGCGGCTGCAACCGCCTCTTAGCCCGTGACCAGTTGAACAAGGGAGTCGAAGCGTACAAAGGCACTCATTATGAAGAGGCCATCGACCACTTCCAGAAGGCCACGCAGCTGGATCCTAGCCTGCCCATGGCCAAAAGCTACCTGGCGACCGCGCTGGCCCAGAACGTAGTGCCCGGGCTCGATTCGCCGGACAACATGAAAACCGCGCAGCAGGCCATTGACATCTTTCAGGAGGTTCTGACCAAGGACCCCCACGATGTGAACAGCATGAAGCAGATCGCCGGGATTTACTTCCAGATCAAAAAGCTGGATGATGCCAAGGCGTGGCAAAAGAAGGTTCTTGCCGAGGACCCCAAGGATCCCGAGGCGGCCTACACGGTGGGCGTGATCGACTGGATGGCGGCCCACACAAACACTCTGAACGCGCTGGTGCCCGCCGGAATCAACGATGACGGCGCGGGCAACGTCAAGGCGCCCAAGAACGTCATGGAGCCGCTCAAAGAGCTGAATGGACCGCTGGTCGACGAAGCCCTCCAGTATCTCAACCAGGCGGTGGCCAACCGGCCCAACTACGACGACGCCATGGCCTACCTGAACCTGGTCTACCGGCGCAAGGCCGATGTGGACTACGGCAATCCGGATGCGGTCAAGGCCGATGTGGCCGCGGCCGAGGATTGGCGCAACAAGGCCATGGGCACGCGCAAGGCCAACGAGGAGAAGAAGAACGCGGGCCCGGGTGGCATCACCATGGGCGATAACGGCGAATTGAAGTAAGCATCAGGGCTTCACGCAAACGCACGACGGCCTCCGCATCTGCGGAGGCCGTTGCTGTCTGGCGCCATAGCCCAAAGAAGCGCCGTGCCCCGTCCGTGCGACTCTTCCCGGCCGCAGGGGTGCGAAACAACGATCCCCGCATTACGAGAGCAGTGAAGATGCTCTCGCGCCCTCGACCTCCAGCAGTTGCCGTTTTCTTTCCACGCCCCAGCGGTAGCCGGTCAGAGCGCCGCTCGCCCCCACGACACGGTGGCACGGCACCACCAGCGCCACGCGATTACTGGCGCAGGCGCGGGCCACGGCGCGGGTCGCCTTCGGCTCGCCCAGCTCCCGCGCCAACTGACTGTAGCTGCGTGTCTCGCCGCGCGGAATTTGGCGCAGCGCCTGCCACACACGCAGTTGAAAGGCCGTCCCACGGAGGTCCAGAGGGGGCTGAGGCGCGGCCTCTGTATCAGATGGATGTGCCGGTCCGGCTACCGCGCCCAGCGCCGCATCCACCAGCGCGGCCAACGACGAATCGCGCTTCAGGATCGCCAGCGGAAACTCCGCGCGCAGGCTCGCCTCCGCCTCGGCCGATGTAGCCGCCAGGGCCAGCCAGCAGAGCCCGCGCGCCGTCGAGCCTAACACGAGCCAGCCGAAGCGGGAGCGGGCAGTGGTATAACCGATCCGCTCGCCACGGCCCCCGGCGGCAAATCGCGCGGGCGTCATGCCCAGTTGCGCGCCCTCATAGCCGCGGCTGGATGAGCCGAAGCCGGCGTTGTAGATTGCGTTGGTCACGGTCTCTCCTTGTTTGAGCGCCCGGCGAAGGCTGGCAGCCCGCAGGGCGCGCTGATATTGCAGCGGAGTGACACCCAGAGCCGCTTTGAATCTCCGCTGCACGGTGAAGGGGCTGAGAGAGGCCATCCGGCCCAGCTCGGCCAGCGAAACCGGCCGGTCGAGATGGGCCTCGATGTGGGCGCGAACCTTCTGCAATGAACTGCCCTGCGCGGCGCTTTCTGGCTTGCAGAGTTTGCAGGGGCGAAAGCCGGCGGCGCGCGCCGCTTCGACCGAGTCGAAGAAGCGCACATTCGCCCGCAGAGGCCGGCGGCTCGAACAGGCTGGACGGCAAAAGACGCCAGTGGTCGAGACCGCATAAAAAAATTTAGCCGCCGGATCGCGGCTCAGAACTAGCCGCCACGCGGCTTCGGGGTCCATTGCCGCTGCCGTACTGTTAGCCTGCGCGCGTAGAGGTTTGCCGCTCATGAGAACCATGGTCGCTTATCTGCCGGCAGAGACGCTACCCGGTTCTTGCGCGCAATTCGGATTCATCCTCGGTCGAATGTCGAATCTGAAGCGAATCCTCCGTGCCCCTATCCTTTCGTGCACTTCGCGAAAGGCGGGAGACCACGAATCTCGACCGTCCATCGTCTATCGCGCCCAACGTTTCCGCAACACCGCCTCGGCACGCAGCAAATCTGCCTCGGTGTCCACGCCGATGGTGTCGGCGGGCGCTTCAGCCACGTAGAGGCCGATACCATTCTCGAGCAGGCGCAACTGCTCCAGCCGCTCGACCAACTCCAGCGGCGAGGGAGCGAGCGCCGCAAAGCGCTCCAGCGCGGCCTTCTGGTAGGCGTAGATCCCCAGGTGCTTGCGGTAGCCGGTGTAGCCCGAGCCATCGCGGTCGAACGGGATTGTCGCCCGTGAAAAGTAAAGCGCCCGGCCGTCCAGAGCCGTTACAACCTTCACGGCGTTGGGGTTGGCGAACTCCTCCGGCGGGCAGCGAACGGCCAGTGTAGCCGCCTCGACTTCCGGACGATCAAAGAGCGCCAGCATGGGCGGAAAAAACTCCGGCGTCAGCATTGGCTCGTCGCCCTGGATATTGACATAAATGTCCGCGTCGATCTGGCGGGCCACTTCTCTCACGCGATCCGAGCCGCTGGGGCACTCCGGCGAGGTCATCGCCACGGGAATGTTGCGCTTGCGGCAGACGCTGGCCACCTCGCCGGAGTCCGTGGCCACCACGACGGGGTCCATCAGGCCGCTGGCCGAGGCGGCGCGCCAGACCCACTCGACCATCGGGCGGCCGGCGATCTCGCGCAGCACTTTGCGGCTGAGCCGGGTGGAGGCGAGCCGGGCCGGAATGACCGCGGCAATACGGAATCTGCTCATGCAGCCGAGTTTACACGAGTGGTGGGCGGGAGTTCATTCGCGCCAGCCCATGACATCCGCCCGCTCCGCGGTTTACCCTGAGACTGACGATGCCCCGCTTTGGCTCCACTCCGTTCGCCTTCCCCGAATTCCGCGGCGCAACACGCCGCCTGATTCTGTGGAACCTTGCGGCTTACTTTCTCCTCGCTCTGATCCAGATGGCCGCCGCGCCCGCTGTCCGCGCCATCGCCGATTCCTTTCAATTCACTCCCGCCGACTTCCTGCACGGCTCTCTCTGGCAGCCGCTGACCTACAGCCTTGTCCATCCGACCCTGTGGAGCGCACTCTTCGAGCTGCTCTCTCTCTGGTTCCTCGCCGGATTCTTGGAGAGTTATCGCGGCGCGAACTGGGTGACGGGACTCTACGTCACCTCCGTGCTGGGAACGGCCGCCGCAGCGACGGCAATCTATGCGTGCAGCCAAACGCTGGGCTTTGCGCTGCCCGCGATTCCGCTCACCGGCTGCTTCGGCGGCATCTTCGGTCTGCTGGCGGCCATCGGCGTGCACTATGGGGACGTGCAATTCATGCTCTTCCCCCTGCCCATGGGCATCAAGGCGCGCTACTTGGCGGCGATCTACGCGCTGGTTGCGGTTGCGATGGTTTTCAGCGAGGAGAGCATGTACGCCTTTGCCCAGTTGGGCGGAGCGCTGGCGGGGTTGCTTTTTATCCGCTTGGCTCCGCGGCGGGGGCTCTCGTTCGGCTTGAGCGAGCGATGGTACGGCCTGCGCAACCGCTACTACCGCTGGAAGCGCCGCCGCGCCGCGCGCAAGTTCCAGGTCTACATGCGCCGCCAGGGGCGCACGGTCCGCTTCGACTCGAACGGCCGGCCAATCGAGGACGACCCCAACGACAAGAGCCGCTGGAACTGAACTTGGGTCGTTTCACGAGTGCGTAGAAATTGGCAAGAATAGCGGGCTTTTCTGGCCATAATGGCCTCTTTTGGGGCCAAAAGGAGGGCAAAAAACGGGGTTTGCAGTTACTGATTCGTCAACATTACTAAAATGCAAGTCGTTGATTTATTGAACGTTACGAGCTATGGAGAGCACAGAAACTGTGCTCCACAGCGTTTTTTTTGATTTTTGATGCGGATTTGGGGGAGAAGAAACGGAGAACAGAAAGCAGGGACTAGGGACTCGGGACGAGGGACTAGGGACTAAGATTGCGCGGGTTGGAGATTGTAGGGTGGTCATTTGGGCCTCGCGTTTGCGACTGGTTCTATCATCCGCGCGGGGTGGCAAATTATCTGCAAGCTGCCTGCGGTGATCTCCCAGGTCTCAAAGGCGAGACCCCCTTCGACGTTGCTCAGGGCAGGCTTTCGACTGGCTCTGGGCAGGCTCTGGGGTGCCTGGCCTGAGGCAGTAGCGCCGTCCCTACGGGACTCCGGATGAATTTATGGTTTCGCTAACCCCACGCTGAAGCGCGGGGCTAATAACCACTGCGCCTACGGCGCGGGCACCTAGCTGCTGGTGCCGAGCTGCGGGCGACGGGGCGCCTATGTTATGCTCGGCTGCAACCGGCGAATGCGAGTCCCCATGCCTGATTTAGCCAGTACGAAGCCCTCCCCCGACTCAGACCAATTCGATTTCTTCGTCTCCTACGCCCGCAACGACAATGCGGACGGCTGGATTACGCGATTTCTTGAGGAACTCAAGGCCGAACATGAGAAGTTCGCCCCCGGCCGGCCTTTGAAACCCTTCTTCGACAGGGACGAGATCCGCAGCCTGGACGACTGGCGGCATCGCATCTTCAGCGAGGGGCTTGCCAAGTCGCGGCTCTTCGTCGCGTTCCTCTCGCCACACTACTTCGCCAGCGAGTGGTGCCGGCGCGAATGGAAGGCGTGGATCGATACCGAAATCGCCAAGCACATCCTCTCCGCCGGAGCAGCGCCCATCTACTTCGTCGAAGTGCCGGGCTTCGTCGGCAAGGTCGCGGGCCTCGGCGAGCAGAAGATGCTGGGTGAAGAGGAAGTGGCGCGCCATGTCGCCGAGCTGTGCGGCTTGCCCGCGCCTTACGACAGCTTTGTCGCCGCCGCATCGCCCATCGTGCGGCAAATGCGCGATCGCCGGCAGATCACGTCGGATTTCGTCAAACCGCTCTCCGAGGAAGGCATTCTTGCGCTTCGCCGCGAGGATTTGCGCCGCGTGCTCTCCGACTTGGCCCGCGATCTGGATGAGCGCGCCCAGCAGGTCCACAGGGCAGCCGAAAGCCAAACCACGGTTCCGCCCTACAATAAGAAATTCTCCGGCCGCCTGGAGGAGCTTCTCTCGCTGCGCGAACGGCTCAAGGACGACCGCGCCGGAGTGGTCCGCGGCGTCCACGGGCTGGGCGGCATCGGCAAAACCGAGCTGGCCTTCACCTACGCCCACGCCTTCGCCAGCGCCTATCCGGGCGGCCGCTTCCTGATTCCCTGCGAGGGCAAGGCCAGCCTGCGCGACGCCGCGCTGGTTCTCGGCGAGCTCTTTCGCGACCGCATCAGCGACCAGGAGCGGATGACGCCCGACAGCTACTTCGCGGCCATCCTCGATTGCCTCCGCGAACGGCTCGGCAGGCTCGGCCACATCCTGCTGGTGCTGGATAATGTCACGGCTCTCGATTTGCTCGCCGCGCAACAGACCGACCAGCTTACCGCGCTTGGCCCCATGCTTCACCTGCTGGCCACCACGCGGCTTGCTCCTCCCACGGGCGAGAGCGGCATCTGGCTCACGCTCGGTGAATTGCCCGAAGCCGACGCCCTCGACCTGCTGGAAAAGCATCGCCCGTTTGATAGCGAAGAGGAACGCGCCGCCGCCCGGCGCATCGTCAGGCAGCTCGGCGGCTTCACCCTCGCCGTGGAACTGGTAGCTGCCTGGCTGGCCGTCCACAAGCAGAGTTCCAGCTACCAGAGGACGGCCGATACGCTGGGCCTGGAGGACCTGGAAGAGATTGCCGGCGAAGGGGATTTCGAACTCCGCCGCCACAACCACGAACGCCGCTTGAGCGCCGTCCTCGGCCCGGTACTGGCGGGGTTGGAGCCCGCCGAGCGCCGCGCCATGGAGTACGCCGCGCTGCTGCCGCCGGACTGCCTGCCGCTGCCGTGGCTCAGGAGTCTGGTTGCGCAGGAGTTTGCCGAGCTGGCTGAATCGGGCAAACGAAGCGATCCGTGGATCGGGCTCTGCGAACGATTGATCCGGCTGGCGCTCTTTACGCCTCTCGAAGAGGAGGACGGCAGGCTCCGCCTGGTGCGCGTGCATCGGCTGGTGCAGCAACTGATGCTGCGCGATTGCCCGGAGGCGGAGAGAGACGCACATCAGCAGGCGGTGGATGCGCTGACTTGGGAGCGCGAGGCCGCTTTGGAAAAGACCATCGACTGGGTCCAAGCCCGCTGGGAGCTCGAACCGCTCACCGCGCTAGCTAACCTGTGGAATGAGACGAATCACCAGCGAGCGGTGTGGCTGATGAATCAGGTAGGCTTGCGCTGGCAGACACTGGCCGAGTGGGGCCAGGCCGAGCCACTGATGCGGTGCGCGCTGGAGATTGACGAGCGAAGTTACGGCCCGGAGCACCCCAAGGTCGCCATCCGCCTCAACAACCTCGCGCAACTGCTCCAGGACACCAACCGGCTGGCCGAGGCCGAGCCGCTGATGCGGCGCGCGCTGGAGATTGACGAGCGGAGTTACGGTCCGGAGCACCCCGAAGTCGCCACAGACCTCAACAACCTCGCCGCCTTGCTACAGGCCACCAACCGGCTGGCCGAGGCCGAGTCGCTGATGCGCCGCGCGCTGCCGATTTGGGGGGGGAGCCTCGGGCCGGATCATCCCAATGTTGCCAGCGCCCTCAACAACCTCGCGGCATTGCTCCAGGACACCAACCGGCTGGCCGAGGCCGAGCCGTTGATGCGGCGCGCGCTGGAGATTGACGAGCGGAGTTACGGACCGGAGCACCCTAAGGTCGCCATCCGCCTCAACAACCTCGCGGGACTGCTCCAGGCCACCAACCGGCTGGCCGAGGCCGAGCCGTTGATGCGGCGCGCGCTGGAGATTGACGAGCGGAGTTACGGAGCAGAGCACCCTAAGGTTGCTATCCGCCTCAACAACCTCGCGCAGTTGCTCAAAGCCACCAACCGGCTGGCCGAGGCCGAACCGCTGATGCGTCGCGCGCTGGAGATTTCGGAGAAGAGTCTTGGATCGAATCATCCCAATGTCGCCGGCGCCCTCAACAACCTTGCGCTATTACTCAAAGCCACCAACCGGCTGGCCGAGGCCGAGCCGCTGATGCGGCGGGCGCTGGAGATAGACGAGCGGAGTTACGGACCGGCGCACCCCAACGTCGCCATCAGCCTCAGTAACCTCGCGCAATTGCTGAAAGCGACCAATCGGCTGGCCGAGGCCGAGCCGTTGATGCGGCGCGCGCTGTGCAGATAGTCCTCAACTTCACACGCTCCACCGGCCACTCGCATCCGCATTTGCAAGATGCCGTCAACGGCTACGCTGCGCTGCTCACGGCGATGGGGCGCAGCAGCACGCAAATCCTGGCTACGCTGCGGGAGATGGCGCCGGAGTTTTTTGAGGAATGAAGCGGGGGGTCAACGGGGGCGCGGACGGAGAGGTCCGCGCTACAGCCGGCCAGGAGGCCGGCGGCACGGTTTAGCCGGCGAGGCCGGTGGACGACTCTCAACAAAGCGCGGGGTTGAGGTTCGAGGATTCCCAGGCCCCCAAGGCGGGAGACCCTTCGACAGGCTCAGGGCAGGCTTTCGGCTACGCTCAGCGCAGGTTCTGGGGCATCCGGCGCCGTCCCTACGGGACTCCGGAGCAATTGTTGGTTTCGCCCACCCCACGCTGAAGCGCGGGGCTAATAACCATTGCGCCTACGGCGCGGGGCGACGGACTGCGGCGTGCCAACAGTGATTCCGCCGGCCTTATGCGGGGGATAAATCCCCGGCCTACCGCCCGGCACGAGTCTTTCCGCGGGCTGTAAGGCCCGGCCTTTCTATTGGCGCGTTTGCGGCAGTCGGGGCTGAAGCCCTGACCTACCGGTCGTGCCCCGATACAAAGCGCGGGGTTGGGTTCGTGGTTTCCCACCCATCGGACAAGAACAAAGACGTCCGATGGATGGGGCACGGATTTTTGCGCGGCGGGCCGAGAAGGCCGGTGGCGTGCGGTTGCAAGGCCGGTGGCGGAAGGCGATCCTGCCTGCACTCGAAGTCCAAGCGCAACAGATCCGAAGGGGATACTGTTGCACGGGGAGAGAGCAGAGGCGTTTCGGAAGATAGGGCGCAAGGGGTTACAATCATCTCTGAAATGCAAAACAAACTCGCCTTTCTCTTTCCGGGGCAGGGTTCGCAGAGCGTTGGGATGGGCCGCGAACTGAGCCAGCGCTATCCCGTTGCCCGCGACACCTTCGCCGAGGCCGATGAGGCCGCCGGCTTCGCGCTCTCCAAGCTGATCTTCGAGGGGCCGGCGGAAGAACTGAAGATGACGGAGAACACCCAGCCGGCGATTCTGACGGTGAGCATCGCCACGCTGCGGGTGCTGGCGGTGCATGGCGTGGAGCCGGAGCTGGCCGCCGGTCACTCGCTGGGCGAGTGGAGCGCCCACGTGGCCGCCGGAACGTACTCGTTCGCCGATGCCGTGCGCTTCGTGAAGGCGCGCGGGCGGGCCATGCAACTGGCCTTCCCCGCCGGCCAGGGCGGCATGGCCGCGATCATTTCGCTGACTCCGGAACAGGTGGCCGAGGTGTGCGCCGAAGCGGCCCAGGAGACGGGCCTTACCGTCTCGGCCGCCAACTTCAACTCGCCCACCCAGACGGTGATCTCCGGCGCCTTGTCCGCAGTCCAGAAGGCCGCCGAGCTGGCCAAGGCAAAAGGCGCGCGCCGGGCGGTCATGCTCCCGGTGAGCGCGCCCTTCCACTGCGCCCTGATGCAGCCCGCCGAGGAAGAAGTGGCGCGAGTTCTGGGTTCCCTGGAACTGGCCGATCCGCGCATCCCGGTGGCCGCCAACGTCACCGGCGAGATGGTCACTATCGCCGCGGAGGTTCGCGACGTGCTGACCCGCCAGGTTACCGGCACGGTCCGCTGGGTGGATTGCGTGAAGTCGCTGATCGCGGCGGGAGCGCAGACCTTCATCGAGCTGGCTCCAGGACAGGTGCTTTGCGGCCTGCTGAAGCAGATTGACCCGGCGCAAAAGTCGCTGAATGTGGAAGACGCCGCCAGCCTGGAGAAGACGCTGGAGGCGCTCAGAAATGCGGAGTCGGCTGGATAAAACCAATCCGCCACACACCTCGGGTCTCGATTTCGAGATCCGGGAGGCGAGTTTCGTTCCCCGTGAACCGCGCTTGCTTTCTCCCTACGGTCCCAGGTAAATCTCCACATCCGGCGGCGAGAAGTTCAGTTGGCCGGTCTTGGGATCCCAGTCCAGGTTGAGCGCCTTGCTCTTCCTCCCGTTGATCATCACGGCCATCAGAAGGACGTTGCCGTACATCCGGGCCGCCACTATCTTGTGGCTCTGGATGGCGCCATATTCGTTGTCCGGACTCTGGGAGCTCCAGTCCTGCTGGAAGCGATCGAAGTCGTAGGAACTGTTCTCGGCCTGATGCTGCCGCCAGTCCTTATCGTGGAGCCAGATGGCGTAGGCGGCGGGCAGGTCGTTCTTTTCGACTGCGGTGAGGAAGCGGTTCGCCGCCATTCTACCCCGCAGGTGGTTGTTCCAGTTCCAGGGAAAATCCACCGGGCGGCCGGCCACCAGCCACCAGCTCACGAAGAGCACAAGCAGCAGCCCCGCCGCGCTCCATAAAATCTCACGCCGGCGGCGATCACGAACTTCGTCAAATTCAGGAGCGTCGAGCAAGGTCATCGCACAATTTCCTCAGAATAAGCATACGGCACGGGAGGGGACAGGGACTAGGGACAGCCATCTCTTTGCGAGCGAGCTAAAGTCGCGGTCGCGCGGCGCTACTGCGGCGATCAGTCGAGAAACTCCGCAATCGCTCCGACTACCGTCTCCTGCTCGTCTTCGCGGAGTTCGGGGAAGATGGGCAGGGCCAGGACCTCGCGGGCGGCGCGTGCCGCTTCGGGGAAGCTGCCTTCGCCGTAGCCCAGGCTCTTCAGCGCCTCCTGCAAATGCAGCGGGACGGGGTAGTAGATCTCCGAGCCGATCTTCCGTTCGGTGAGGAAGGTGCGCAACGCGTCGCGGCGGGGGGTGCGAATCACGTACTGGTGCCAGACGTGGCGCGAGCCGGGCACCTCGTGGGGCAGGACGACGCCGTGGACGGGGTACGGTCCAGCCTCCACGAGCCCCGCCGCATGGAAGAGCGCGTGATAGCGCCGGGCCACCGTGCGCCGCGCGTGGTTCCAGCCGTCGATGTACTTGAGCTTGACCGCGAGAATCGCGCCCTGGAGGCCGTCCATGCGCGCGTTCCAGCCAACCTCGTCGTGGTAGTAGCGGCGACGCATTCCGTGCTGGCGGAGCATCCGCGCCCGCTCGGCCACGTCATCTGAATTGGTGGCGACCATGCCGGCGTCGCCGGC
>Ga0187887_10004000_pt1 | contig 11191 bp, 13 predicted proteins | sample June2016WEW_7_10_FD_132977 | JGI IMG/M metagenome (GOLD analysis project Ga0187887, IMG submission 132977) | Peatland microbial communities from SPRUCE experiment site at the Marcell Experimental Forest, Minnesota, USA - June2016WEW_7_10 | ecosystem: Environmental > Terrestrial > Soil >... | reverse complement strand
CGTTGGTCACCTCATGCGTAACGATCAGATGACTCTTGGTGTCGACGGCCACCTGCACGTTATAGCCCACGACGCCAGAGCCGCGGCCGCTTGTCGCCATCGAGCGGGCATCGGGATCCGTCAGCGAGATCTGCTGGTCCGGCGTGGCGAGCATTTCTACCTTGAGAACCTCAAGACTCCGCATCTGCTCCTTCAGCTTCTCGATCTTCTCTTTGAGGCGGGTCGTCTTGGTTTGTAGCCCCTCGGACGGTTCCTGCCGGTCGGCGGCGTCGAGCTGCTGAAGATAACGCGCGACACTCTCCTCGATCTGCGCCATGCGCCGCTCCATCTTGGCGCAGGTAAAGTTCCTGTCCCGATTGTTCACCGCCTTGAACTTGCTGCCGTCAATCGCGACGCTGGCTTGCGTCAGCAGCCCGATCGCGCGGCACAGCACGATAAATTGAGCACACACTTGGCGGATGGCAGCGCCATTGTCCTTGCGGAAGTCGGCAATGGTCTTGTGATCGGGGACTAGCCGACCCATCAGCCACAGCACCTCAACGTTGCGCCCGGCCTCGTGCTCAAGCCGCCGGCTCGATTGAACCCGATTGAGATAGCCGTAAATGTAAAGCTTCAGCAGGACCGACGGGTGATACGAAGGCCGGCCGGTTGCCTCGGGAGCGACCCCACCAAACCCAAGCTCGGCCAGATCGAGTTCTCCGACAAAGACGTCGACCACCCGAACCGGATTGTCCTCGCCGATCCAGTCTTCCAGGGACTCCGGAAACAGCGTCCGCTGCCCGCGATCCGTACCCTCAACGAAGCGTCTCATCCGACCCCTCCGCTAATCGCGCAGGAATCATAACGTGAGAATCAACAATTTATAAATCTGCCACACTTTCCGTGCGCTGTCACCCGGTGCCAACGGCCGGACATGACGCAAGTAGAGTTTGCCGAGGCTATGGAATTGGTGCCTGAAAGCGTGTCGCGGTGGGAGAATGATGCCCGCGGCGTCGGCGGCGCATGCGAAAAACTAGTGCGCCACAACACTTGCGCGTTACTTTACAAAGACGCCAAAGGCCGTCCTTATGATCCCGCCGTGATTACGCGCATGCGCGTGCTCGAGGCGGCGGAGGGTGCCGTTCTGCCGCCAATTGAAATGGTGCGCGTTCGTATAAGCACCAGCACTGACGCTGATAGTGACAGTTGGGGCGAGATGGCAATGGCCGCTTAAGGGCGGCCATTATCTACCCCAACGTTTTGCCGCTGCTTTCTTAGCGATAGCGGCCCGTTTCTCAGGCGAGAGCGCTTTTGCCCTCGCCTTTGCGCCAGCATGACCACTTCTCACCCGACCAGAAGCGACAGGATCAGGTTCGATCTCTCCCGTCGCTATCCGCATGACATGGACGGCATTGCCGATCACGTCGGCTGGGTGCTTCTCGCCTTTGGGGCCTCTAGGCACGTTTCCTCCAGACCAAGTAGATTGCGAATGCGAATCCTAGAATCAAGCCCCAAGAGGCGGAAACAAGCATGAAGCCAACGCCGGGGGATGGAAACGGAAACGTGAACCATCTTCCAATCGCAAAACCGAGAATTATGGCATTGGCTACATTAAACAGAAGAAGGGCTGTTTCGGCCAGACGCGGGTCTTTCTCGCTCATGATGGCATTATGCCACGAGAAAAGAACAGTGGTACCTGTCTAGATGCCAGAATTTCAAACTGAGACACTACCCAACGGCCGGTAGTGTCTCAGTTTGATTGTGGCCGGGATAATTGTTCAGGTCCATCCAAGTCAGTCGGGAGGATATTCCTTTTGATGATATCAATTATATTTTTCTGGCGAAGGGGCACACCATGATCGCGAGGATCATTGTTCTGTGTATTGCTCTTGTTGGCTCGGTAAGCATCGCGCATGCCCAGACAACGCCCGCGCCATCCGCAGGCGCGAGGCGCGCAGTCGGCGTGTTTTTGCAAACTTGCCTTAATTTCGCCGGTAGTACGCTAGGATTACGGGATTTCCTGAAGAAGCAAGATATCCCCGAACTGAACCCGCAAGGTCGTGCGATCTTTGTCCGCGATCACGTAGGGATAGGCTTCGATGCTTCAAATAATGTCGGCCGTTTAGCTATCGTTTCAGAGGATAATGGCGTTTGCAGCATTTTTACAGATCAGGGAAATCTCGCTCAAATTATTCCACTCATTGAGGTGCTCAACAAAACCCTCAATCTACAACTGCAAAAAACCGGCGGGAAAGAAACGGGCTCGGTTCACGCTCGTTACTACACCGTGACCATGAAAGACCATACGTACCTGCTGGTGATCAGCGAGAGTCCGAACCCTAATTCAACTATTCAGGCGGCAATGACATTGTCGCCACAATCAAACTGAGATACCACCCAACGGCCGACACTGGTCCGACTTGGCGACCAAGCTGTCATGTGATTTTTCGCACAATCCTTCGCCCGAACCGCGATATTTTCAAATATCTGCCGATTTTATTCGCGGCGGCATCAGGCAATTAATCTGATTAATTCAATTCGGCCGATTAAATTGCCGAAGAGCGGTCATTTTTCGGGATACGTCGACGCGGAAATTGGCAGATTACTGTAATCTCCCGCATTTTCTCTGACCAATTATTTTCTCGGCATATGCGCGCAATGCGAAAGTCCTAAAAAGGGTCGAGAATAATTTTGGCTCGGAGGAGACCGGACGCGGCGACTTGTTTTCCGATCGCTGGGATTCAGGACCACATTACGCGCAGTCCATGTCGGAATGCCGCTGGTTTCAGATTGCGGAATAACATGGCGGCCGATGCCGCCAATTAAGTCGACCCTAGGCTCTGATCGGGAGCTACAATGAAAGAGCCTTCCAACTGAGGCATCAATGAAAATGCCTTGGCACGCTCCAGGAGTGCCAAGGCTAGTAAGGCTATGTTTGGATGCGCTTTTACAAAGCCAAGCCGAGGATGCGAGGCATCCGAGACCAGGGGGCATCCGCGACCCGACTAGAATAACCGACTCCCAATAAGGTGAGTCTGTTCACAATTGACCACTTTTCAAACTCGGCAACTGTTGAAACCAAAATCGGCCAATGGGGGGTCGAAACCGGCCAGTAACGAAAAAAAAGAGGCCGCCAACTGGGTCGGCCCTAGGCGAGAAAAAGAGAAGCCCCGGTAGGGCATCGGGGCTTCAGTGACCAGAAGACGCCGTAGAGTTGTTCCCTCCAGCGGTGCGATTTCTCTACGCCAGAATCTATGCGGGAATCATAATTTTTAAACTAGGGGCTGACCCTTACTCAAAACCGGGCAACATGCGCGGGGAGTTACATGCGCAGGAGGCTCGCCTTCTGAAAAGCAATGTCCGTGCCAACGGACTCGGCACGGGGCTAATGAAAGAGGCTGCCGACTGAGACGGCCTATTTGAGCGCCGTCGAGAGTGCTGAAAACGTGGTCTTAAGGTGACTACCTAGCCCGGTAATGACCGGGACGATTGCGACCGCAATCCCGGCAGCGATCAGCCCATATTCAATAGCTGTCGCGGCGTTCTCGTCTTTTAGAAATCTGATGATAGGGCGCATAGCCAAATAATATTCAGCCAAGCCTTTTCGGCGCGTTAAGACGCGATGCTCCCACTTCTTAATGAGGGTTAAGGATTGCTCGACTTAGGCAGACTTTTGTTCCCTGAGTCGTCTTGCCCGGACAGCAAATCCGCGAGCGGAGTGAAGCCAGGGGGCTATTGGTGAATTTGTTGTCCCGTTAGAGGCAATCAGTCTCCCAATATGTCGAGAATGGCATACTCCGGTGGAACGCCTAGGCGTAGCGGAATGCCGCTCGTTCCGATTCCGCCTGTAACATACAGGGTCATCCCCCTCTCTTCGACAAGGCCATAGCTCCAGCGCAATGGCGCCTTACTTGCATTTCTTATGATGCCGACGCCGGGTAACCGGATTTGACCGCCATGCGTGTGTCCTGCGAGCGTGAGATGAGGCCCAGCAGGAACACATCCGAACCAAACTGGATCATGGGCGAGTACGATGGTTGGGCGATCCGGCGCGAGTCCGGTCAACAGCGCATGGGATTCCGCCCTTTCAACATGGGCGTCCGGAACTCCGACAATATCGATGAAACGATTCTCGAATTGGATGGTCAATCGAGAATTATTCAGTACAACAATGTTTTGACGCTCCAATTCATCGGTGACGGCGCGCGCCCCATAGACGTAGTCGTGGTTGCCGAGGATGGCGAAGCGGCCAAGCGGCGCTTCCAGACGGGAGAGTATTGCCGCAATTGTATTCGGTGGTACCCGTCCGCGACCCAATGCTTGCATGTTGACGTAATCCCCGCCGAACAGCACAATATCCGGAACAAATTTTGACGCCTCGGCAATGATGGCTTTGAGGCGATTAACATCGTCCGAATGCGAGCCGGTATGAAAATCGGACAAGAAGGCAACACGCGCCGGCCGCGACCAATTCGGCCATCCGGCAATCGTTAATCGAAGATGGCGAACGATGTGTGGCTGGGCCCGACTAAACCGGCTAAACCAACCCTTATTACCAAGCTCATCACAAAACGGTGGACTTGTAATGGCACGAATGATCCTGCCGCGCGAACCAACCCCGTTCTCTTGGTGCATCGACTACTAAAGCCTTCCTTTGAGCGACAGCGTAATGTCTGATACCACCATCTTCTTCCATCGCGGGTGGACAACCAATCCAGTTCTACGATATGCGCGCAGCTCGGCCAAATAATTGGCAGCTACCGAGCCGCACGATTTCGCCCAGCAGACCCACAACCCCTCTTTTTCAGACTCGCAAATTGGGACCCTTAATCGGCCGCAGCAAGTCGGACTCTGCGGAAAAATGCCCTATGTCCTAGCGTAATCTCCGCGAGCTGGAAGGCGGCCTGATGCCCGGCGATTGAAAAATAATCGGCCGATCAAATTCCTTCTTCGCCGGAGAATCCCCGGGCGGCGGTCGCAGCTTCCGATATTTGCGTTACTTTAAGAACTCGGGCGCTGGTTGATTAAGGTCGCGCGGTAGCCTCGGAGACTTTGGCTCCATTTCCCGTTCCGTCAGCCACCGATGCTGAGCTACCCACTGGGCAGCCTCCGATTCGGAGAGAAATCTTCCGTAATAGCTCTTAAGACCGTTTGGCCAGCGATCTCCGCGCGCCAACGACCATCAGCCTGAACTACCGATAGTCCAGTACGCATACCGTGCCCCAGCCGGATTATGCATCCCTTGGCACGACTGGCAAGTTGCTAGAAATGGCGGAACAGGGCGATCTTGCCGATAATCAGTCATGGCATCGCAAAAAACGCGGCCGAGAAATTCAGCACCCGAGTGCAGGATAAGGCCGCCTTCGGCTGGCAGAGCTGAAGGCGATAAAATCACACTGCCGGCGCCGGCAATCCGGCTTGCATATAGGCCGCCCGCAGCGTGTTGACGAGCAGACACACGATGGTCATCGGTCCCACACCGCCCGGCACCGGCGTGATGGCGCCGGCGACTTTCACCGCTTCCGCATAATTGACGTCGCCGACGATGCGTGATTTGGCGCCGTGGTCCACCCGATTGATGCCGACGTCGATCACGGTCGCGCCCGGCTTGATCCAGTCGCCGCGAATGAATTCGGCGCAGCCGATCGCGACACACAGGACTTCGGCGCGCCGGCACAGCTCCGGAAGATGCCGCGTGTGGGTATGCGCCACCGTGACGGTCGCATTCTCGTTGAGCAGGATCTGGAATAGCGGATTGCCGACGATGTGCGAGCGGCCGACCATCAGCACGTCGAGCCCAAGCAGCGAATGATGCACCGTCTTGATCAGCTTGATGCAGGCGATCGGCGTACAGGGCACCAGCGCCGGCAGACCGGTCATCAGCCGGCCGGCATTGATCGGGTGAAACCCGTCGACGTCCTTGTCCGGAGTGATGCTGGCGATGATCCGCGACGGATTGATCTGCGGCGGCAGCGGCAATTGCACCAGAATCCCCTGCACCGCTGGGTCGGCATTGAGCTTCTCCACCAGCGCGATGAGCTCGGCTTCGGTGGTGTCCGCCGGCCAATGATAGTCGAACGGCCGCATGCCGACTTCAACCAAGGCGCGCGATTTTGAGGCGACGTAGGATTTGCTGGCCGCGTTGTCGCCGACGAGGACGACCGCCAGCCCCGGCACCATGCCGTGTTCCGAGGTCAGGCGATGCGTCTCGGCCTTGACTGCGGCGCGCAGGTCGGCGGCGATCGTTTTGCCGTCAATTATTTTCGCACTCATGTAGCCACCTACGTCAATCGCCACAGCGATGGCATATCGGGGGGGCGCCACGCATCATATCGTCAAAAAAATGGAGTCCCCCGACCTTATCGTTAGACTGGACAAACGAGCACCCGAAAATCAAATCTTAATGGTTCAGTGATAATTAAAGAAGTAGAAAAACGGAATTTGCCGTGTCCGAAATATGCCCGGGACGCTCGAACCCGTGCACGGATGGCCATACGTCGATGTGGCTGGTTCGCTCGGTCAATTGGCGAGCAATTGCGGGAACGTATGGTTTTGGACGGTCCGAAACAGCTGCAATTCCTGAGTTGAACTAAGGCATCCAGGGGCGAGAGACATGGCCGTTACTTTTCTTATAATCGCTGCCGTATTAGCTTGCGCCAGCTATACGTCGTTTAGTGCTGCAGCAAATATTGCCCATGCCACCGCGCCGAACTGGGCCTTCCACATATGTACGCAGAATCCATTGATCTGCGGATATCCGTTTCAAACGGCATATGCCGCGGCTGCGTTAGGGACGCTGGCGCTCGTGATGGTACTTTTGTCATTTTTTCGGAACCGACGCATGGAGAGTCCCCCAGTGACGATCGAACGGATCATGAATCCACGCTCCGGGCGTTGAACGCACCCACAATCGAACGGGCAATCGCCGCGCCGCCATCAGAGTGGTGGTCGTTCTATCTAGGCAATCTGCCGCTCCAGGCTTATTTCGTCCAGCCGAGTATCTCATTGCAGGAGCAACCGCACCGCACGCGCGACTGGAAAACTCAAAGGCGGCCCGGAGGATTTTCACTTGATTGGAATCGATGACTGATGGCAGGGTAATCTTCAAACGGATAAATTGCACGCCAAACATGCCCGCGAGGCTCCGACGGATTTCACCATAGCGACTGTGTTTGAACGTCGAGCGACGCCTTTTACCCGTATCTTGCCTTCAATTCACCCAGACAGGCGCCCAGTTCCTGGGGCAAGTCCTGCGGCAAGCGGTAACGCATTCTCAGCTCTTGGCCGATGGCAGATTGCATCGCGCGAGCAAGTTCTGGTCGCAACGGCCTTGGGGCAGGGGCAGCGCCTTTTTGCTCGTCGAAGACGAGCCATCCGATGAAGTAGAAGAGTTGCAAGAATGTAGCACCCGCGAACAGCATTAGTGTAATGGTGCGTACGCCCACTCCAGTTACAATGCCCTCGATGACGCTGATCCCCCAATAAATCGCAGTCGCCGGAATAAGCGCCCAGCATTTCAGCCGAGCCAATCCGCAAGCGGCGCCCACTGCTACGGCAACCAACAAGATCGCTATCATGATACGCACTCACCCTGGCGAGGAATAGTTCTCTTCCGTTAGCTCCCCCGATATCTGTGGCACCTCCACGCTAACGCAAGACAGGTACCCTTGTTCCGACGAGCCCACTAATTCTCGTCAGTCACGAATTCTCGTCAGTCACGCCCTTTCGCTGCCCCGATCGAGCCCCCGCCCCACGGCCGGCGGCAAAAAAAGCCCCGGTGCCGAGGGTGCCGGAGCCGAGCTTGTCACGACAGACCGTCTGTGAGCTGCGCGTCACTGCACGCTAGTATTGTAAAAATGAGTATGTTCAACCGGTAAGAGTGGTTCGGCAAAACGAACCCAAATTCTCTGTGCAATCTCAAGGATCTTTAGCCGCAAGGCTGGTGCTCCGCCGTCGAGGCGATGAAGCCGGATAGTGGATCAAGGGTCCGCTATGGGTAGGCGGATTCCCTTCTAATCCTACGAGGTGAGGAGGTGTCCCATGGTGACGTCAAGGATTTTGTTCACGGCGGACGAGCGGGTGAAAATAGGCTGACTAACTGTTGCCACTTTTCAAGATGGCGATGTACGGTTGCAGTCGATCGAATTTATCAGCGTATGTACCAAAGTCTCCGGTCTTGACAAATTCCCAAGCTGCTCCATTCCATTTGATGTCTATATTGATGGGCTTCGCAGAATTAAATACGACCTCGCAGTCACCGAAGGCGCAATTTCGCGCGCGAAGACGTGAAACGACGCAATTTACGGACTCAACGTTAATCCAGCTGCCCAACTTTAAAGAAGGCGGATCCGCCATACGGACTTCCTTTATTCTAAATCCAGATTCCGCAAATTTATCCTATCGCCAATGAAAATGCCCTGCGCACGAGAGTGGCAGGGCCCAGTCCGCAGCGCTGCTCGGGTGCAGAGCTGCAAAGTTCGAGAAGTGCTTTGCGAACGCGGCTTCCTCAATTTAAGCCGCGTCGCGGTTGCCAATCACTAGGCCGGATGGCTTTAAGTCCTGCAATCCGATCGCGCTGAGAAGGTTTTCAATTTCGAGGCACGCCGTAACATGAGACAAAGTAGGTCGGACGCCAAGCGTGGTTTCGTCGATGGCATCGAGTGCGGTCAATCCGCGCGGGTAAAATTCCCGGAAAATCACTCTCTCCGCTAGCCCATCAACGCAGCGGAAATTCAGCCTTCGCGATAGGTCCCGAAGCCCCTCACCGACGTGACGCGAGTTGCGTGAATTAAGCATCGAGAGGCGATTTCTCAGGACGATCCAGTCAGGAACAACTTGATTGCGAAGCTGATGTTGTAGACGGGCCTCTTCCACCATCTGAGCGTAATGGCTTGTACCGGTGACGGTCAACGTCTGGCGATCAACTATGCCGAGAACGTCTAAGTCGATAAAACTGTCGTTCAGCGGAGTGATCAAGATGTCGGCCAATGAATGAGCCAGCCGACCCAAGTAGCTATCGCGACCGGGAGTATCGACGACGATGTAGTCCGAGCGGCTCGCAAGCGCGTCAAGTTGATCAGTGAGGGTGTTGCCGTCAGCGGCTTCGTCAGCCGGAGTCGGATGATCCACGTTTTCTACGAAATAAAGGTGATTTGGAATGCCCAGATCAAGACCGGTTGTTTGAGACCACGCGTGTCTGTTTTCGATATAATGCGTAAACGTTTTCTGGCGTGAATCGAGATCAATCGTGGCGACGCGGCTATTTGACTTCATCGCCGCGATCGCGACATGCATCGCAATAGTGGATTTTCCCGAGCCGCCTTTTTCGTTTCCAACAACGATTATGCGAGCCATCATTATCCCCCGATCAATCAGAGTCACGATTGACTTTCGACCGGTAGTAAGTCTGATTCGTGAAATTATCGCAATCATATCTACACCCCGGTAGTGCCTTATTTTGAAGCTAGCGGATACACATCGCGGCATGTCCTCCGGCTATCCTGCTGCGGTTCCAGGCAGTCGACCGGGCGCCGAAGTGCATCAAGACCGGCGATACCTATCAATTCACGGACGTGGGCAACATAATCGGCACGGTGACCTCAGGTCGATGCGGCCAACAAGAAGGTCTAGGTCACGGTCACCGCGGGGGATGGCAAATTGTATCTCCAAGGCGAGCATATGCTTGACGTGACCCTTGCAGAGTACAAGGCGAATCCGGAGACGTACTTCAGTGAGGCTCAGCCCGTGTTGCGGAAGATCAGTAAATGGCGCGGCGAAAGGCCAGTCATCGTCCGCCCCCGCTTCGACGGCAGACAACCACCGTGGCCGCTTTCGGGACACGCACGCTGGGCCCGCCATTTCGGCGATGATGACGAAGCCGCGTCCCTTAAGCGTGCTGGGCATCCGCCGGCCTGGAAATCCATAAAAAATGCCACCCCTCGCCCCCTTGCTAAGGACTTCTGACAATCCCAACAGTATGGAGTGATTTCAAAGACTTGGGGCACACTTTAGCCAATGAACGACGACACGAAATTTGGCTTGCAGTGCCGACTTCGAAAAACGCCAGCGACTTGTCCTCAATTTAGCCAGATGAAATCGCGGATTATATCTTTGGATATATTGTGCACCGCACCAAACGCGCTAATATGGGCGCCGCGGGGTTGGGCAAAGAAATGGATTAAGATGGCTCTTGAAGCAACCACCTCGATCTCCGACTCCCCAGGTTCCCGACGCGTGTGGCCCGCCGCGTTTTTAATGCTGGCATTCGCGACCACTTTGGTTTGGGCAGGCCTTCTTGGCTATGGATTCGTCCGGCTATTAGAAAACGGGCTTTAGGGGAATTTAGCCTGCCATCATTTCGGTGGTCTCTCTTGTCAGCTGAGTGGCGGTTGCGGAGTTGGTGGCAGATACTGGCGCTGTTTTTGATCATATCCATTATATTAGGCGTCGAAGTTTTTCTCGGAGTCTGGAGCCGCTACCGGTCGGTAGACTCTTTGCATTCTAAATTAATGTCCCTTATCGGCTTACAGCCGCAATGCTGCGACCGCGGCCGAATACCGCGTTTGGACTCAAAGCGGGCTCTCGCAAGCCGACTTGCACGTGGTTGATCGCGTATCTCTAGAAATCGGGCACGAGAAGATTAAGTGATCTCCGGTGCCGCAATAGTAGCGTCCGAGAGCGAACCGGAGGCACGGCAAGCCAAACCCACGACGATGTGGGTTGGCGTGTTCCACTACTCCGCCGCGATACGAACCTCGGGCGCCGCGGCCCGCACGTCGGGGTCCACGCCCGTCTCGAATTTGGTGAAGTTCTTCTGGAATAGGCCGACTAGCTTGCGCGCGGTCTCGTCGAATGCGGCTTTGTCCTTCCAGGTCTTCATCGGATACAGGATATGCGGCTCGATGCCCGGCACCGAAGTCGGCACCGCGAAACCGAAATACGGATCGGTACGGTAACTGGCGTTGCGCAGGCTGCCGTCGAGCGCGCCGGTGACCAGCGCTCGCGTCACCTTGATGGGCATGCGCCGTCCGACCCCATAGATGCCACCGGTCCAGCCTGAATTGACCAACCAGCAGTCAACCTCGTGCTTGGCGGCGTAGTCGCGCAGCAGCCGGCCATATTCGGCCGGCGGACGCGGCAAGAATGGCGCGCCGAAGCAAGTTGAGAACTCAGGCTCGACGCCGACCAAACCCTTCTCGGTGCCGGCGACCTT
>Ga0187887_10003999_pt1 | contig 11193 bp, 6 predicted proteins | sample June2016WEW_7_10_FD_132977 | JGI IMG/M metagenome (GOLD analysis project Ga0187887, IMG submission 132977) | Peatland microbial communities from SPRUCE experiment site at the Marcell Experimental Forest, Minnesota, USA - June2016WEW_7_10 | ecosystem: Environmental > Terrestrial > Soil > Wetlands... | reverse complement strand
CTGTTCGTGCCGATGCTGCACGGCGCCATCTTTCTCTTCCCGGTGGCGCTGGCGAGTCTCGGGGTCCACACGATCGCCAGCGGGTGGATCGCTGTATTCGCGATCGAGGTCGTACTGTATGTCGTCGGCGCCGCGTTCATCGTCTTGATCATGGCGAAGGACCGCACCGTGCATCGCTACAAGACGGCGGCCGAAACCGATCCGTTGACCGGGCTCCTCAATCGCCGCGGCTTTTTCGACGCCAGTGGAGTGCTGATGGCCGGCAACGTGGCCCGTCATGCGCCGGTCAGCGTGCTCGCTTTCGATCTCGATCATTTCAAATCGGTCAACGACCGGTTCGGACACAAGACCGGCGATGCGGTGCTCACTCTATTTGCGAAGGTGGCACGCAAGACCTTGCGCGGCGATGATGTGGTCGGCCGGATCGGCGGCGAGGAGTTTCTCGCGGTATTGTCCGGCACGCTTGCCGAGGCCTGTATCGCCGCCGAGCGCGTGCGGGCGGCATTCGAAGCGGCCGCCGTCGCGCCTGACAGCCCGCAAATCCCTGCGACAGTGAGTATTGGCGTGGCGTGCGGCTTGCCGACCGTCCCGATCGACGTGCTTATCGCCCGCGCCGACGCCGTGCTCTATCGCGCCAAGGAGAACGGCCGCAACCGGGTCGAGCCAGACGAGGAACTGATCTCCGGTGCCACCCAACGTCCGCCGGAGACGCGGTCAGCCGTGCGGTCGGCGCCAAAAATCGGTCCGGTTCCGACGCTATCGGTGCCCATCATGTTGCGCTGACGGGCGTTGTGGCGCTTCGCGGCGCGCTCGGGACAGCGCATTGGAAACAAAGAAAAGGGCGCCGTCGGCGCCCTTTAGTTTGCACTGCTTGCGCAATGCAGGGAGGATGCTCACGCTTACGCTTACACTTACACCGACACTTAAGCCGAATAGTACATTTCAAATTCGACCGGATGCGGGGTGTGCTCGAAGCGGATCACTTCGCCCATCTTCAGTTCGATATAGGCGTCGATGAAATCGTCGTCGAACACGCCACCGGTTTTGAGGAAGCCGCGGTCCTTGTCGAGTTCCTCGAGCGCCTGGCGCAGCGAGCCGCATACCGTCGGAATCTTTTTCAGCTCCTTTGGCGGCAGGTCGTAGAGGTCCTTGTCGATGGCCTCGCCCGGATTCAGCTTATTTTTGATGCCGTCGAGACCGGCCATCAGCATCGCTGAGAAGGCGAGATAGGGATTGGCCAGCGGATCGGGGAAACGGACCTCGACGCGCTTGGCCTTCGGGTTGGTCGTGTAGGGAATGCGGCACGACGCCGAGCGGTTGCGGGCCGAATAGGCCAGCAACACCGGCGCCTCGAAGCCCGGCACCAGCCGCTTATACGAGTTCGTCGTCGGATTGGTGAAGGCGTTGATCGCCTTGGCGTGCTTGATGATGCCGGCGATGTATTGCAGGCAGGTTTCGGACAGATCGGCATATTTGTTGCCGGCGAAAACCGGCTTGCCGCCCTTCCAGATCGACTGGTGACAATGCATGCCCGAGCCGTTGTCGCCGTAGATCGGCTTTGGCATGAAGGTCGCGGTCTTGCCGTAGACCTGGGCGACCTGCTGGATGCAGTATTTGTAGATCTGCATATAGTCGGCCATCAGGGTCATCGGCGAGAATTTCAGGCCGAGCTCGTGCTGGGCGGAGGCGACTTCGTGGTGGTGCTTTTCGACCTTGGCACCCATGCGGGCCATGGCCGCGAGCATTTCCGAGCGCATATCCTGCACCGAATCCTGCGGCGGCACTGGGAAGTAGCCCTTTTTGGTCCAGACGCGGTGGCCAAGATTGCCGCCCTCGTAGGCGGTGTCGGAGTTCGACGGGAATTCCACGGAGTCGAGCTTGAAGCCGGTGTTGTAGGGCTCCGCCTTGAATCTAACGTCGTCGAACACGAAGAATTCGGGCTCCGGGCCGAAATAGACCGTATCGCCGACGCCCATCGACTTGACCATGGCCTCGGCCTTCTTGGCGATGCCGCGCGGATCGCGATTGTAGGGCTCGCCCGTCGTCGGCTCGAGCACGTCACAGACCAGCACGAGCGTTGTTTCGGCGAAGAACGGATCGATGGTGGCGGATGCCGGGTCGGGCATCAGGCACATGTCGGACTCGTGGATCGCCTTCCAGCCGGCGATCGATGAACCGTCGAACATCTGGCCTTCGGCGAAAGTATCTTCTTCGATCATTCCGACGTCAAAAGTGACGTGTTGCCATTTGCCGCGCGGATCGGTGAAGCGGAAGTCGACGTATTTCACGTCGCCGTCCTTGATCATTTTCATGACATTCTTTGGCGTCGTCATGGAACGTGTGCCCTTTCGTGGTGATGTGACGCGGTGGTGTTAAACGCCACATGACGCTGGGGCACTCGTGCTGCACGAGCCGGCGTGAGCAGTCGGACCAGCAACTCAAATGGCGTCGATTCCGGATTCCCCCGTTCTGATCCGGATTGCTTCTTCTATGTTCGAGACGAAGATTTTGCCGTCGCCGATCCGCCCGGTTTGGGCGGCGCGACGGATCGCCTCGACAGCTTTTTCCACCATGTCGTCACCGAGCACAATCTCGATCTTCACCTTGGGGAGAAAATCGACGACGTATTCGGCACCCCGATACAGTTCGGTGTGTCCTTTCTGGCGGCCGAAGCCTTTGGCTTCGGTGACCGTTATGCCTTGAAGACCCACTTCCTGGAGCGCCTCCTTCACTTCATCGAGCTTGAACGGCTTAATGATTGCCTCGATTTTTTTCATCGCGTCTCATCTCCCGGCTCACGGATGTGCAGAATCACCCGGAACCGAGCCTTGGTTAGCAGGTCCCGTGCCAAGGCCTTTTCCGCCCGGAAATCACTGCCAGGCGAGGGAGTTACCGGGGGATCCGGCGGTTATTGCAAGGGTTACCCACAGGGCTTCGCCAACAAAATAGGCACTTTGCCCACTTGCGCGTCAATGGCTTCCTGGCAAAAACTAACTGGTCTCATGCAATTTCCGCCGAGGCCCGCATTCGCTATCGTGCAGGCGGGATGATCGAACTTCTCAGCAATGTCGAAATGGCCGAAGCCGACCGGCTGACTATCGCGGGCGGCACTTCCGGCATCGATCTCATGGAGAATGCCGGCAGGGCCGTCGCCGAGGCGGTGGCCGGATGCCAGCCCATTGGCGGCCGAGTCACGGTAGTGGCTGGTCCGGGCAATAACGGCGGCGATGGCTTTGTGGCGGCGCGGCTCCTCGCCGAGCGCGGCTACACTGTGCTGGTCTTGCTGGTCGGCAAGCCGGGTCAGCTTCGAGGCGATGCCGCGGATGCCGCGAAAAAGTGGACTGGCGCGGTCGCAGCCGCCCAACCCGACGCGCTCGACGGTGCCGATATTGTGATCGACGCATTGTTCGGCGCCGGTCTCGATCGTCCGGTCGAAGGCCTGGCGCGCGCGATGATCGAAGCCATGAATGCCCGCACTCGCGCGCAGACGGGGCAGCGTGCCGTGCCGGTGGTGGCTGTCGACCTGCCGAGCGGGATCAACGGCAATTCGGGCGCCGTGATGGGTGTCGCGGTAAACGCGGCGCAGACGGTCACATTTTTCCGCAAGAAGCCGGGCCATATGCTGGTGCCGGGGCGGCTGCATTGCGGTACGATCACCGTCGCCAATATCGGGATTTCGGGTGCGGTGCTCGCACGCATCGCACCACTCACCTTCGAAAACATACCCGCACTGTGGCGCGCCGATTTTCCGGTGCCGCGGCACGACGGGCACAAATACGACCGCGGCCACGCGGTGGTGGCCTCCGGCCCGTCGTGGTCGACGGGGGCGGCGCGCCTTGCCGCGCGCGGGGCGCTGCGCGCGGGAGCAGGCCTGGTGACACTGGCCAGTCCACGCGAAGCTCTGGCGGTCAACGCGGCGTCGAACCTTGCCGTAATGGTCCGATCCGTCGACGGGGTCACCGAGCTCACAACGCTTCTCGCCGACCGTCGGTTGAATTCGGTCGCGATCGGCCCCGGCATCGGCGTCGGCGAGGCCACCTGCGAACTCGTGCTTGCGGTACTCGCCGGCGATCGCGCAGTGGTCCTTGATGCTGACGCGATCACGAGCTTCGCAACACAGCCCGAGCGTCTCGCCATAGCTCTCAAGGCGCGCGGGCAGCTGGCCACCATCCTCACTCCCCATGAAGGTGAATTCTCTCGTTTCTTCGGGGCTTTGGATGATAAAACTAAGGTGGGTTCGAAGCTCGAAAGGGCGCGGCTTGCGGCCGCGCTTACGGGTTCGACGGTGCTCATCAAAGGTCCCGATACGGTGGTCGCGGCGCCAGATGGCCGCGCCTCTATCGCTGGGAATGCGCCGGCCTGTCTTGCGACCGCCGGCGCCGGCGATGTGCTGACCGGCATAGCCGCGGGCCTTTTGGCCCAAGGCATGCCGGCCTTCGCAGCGGCGAACGCCGCCGTTTGGGTGCATGGCGAAGCGGCGGCAGTTTTTGGTCCCGGCCTCATCTCTGAAGATTTGCCGGACATGCTGCCGAAGGTTTATCGCGCGCTGCTGGGCTGAGGTCAGGTCACCGCGAACCAGGCCGACGCGCCAGAGTCGCTGATTAGGCCCTCGATCATCCATGTGCCGATATTGTCGGCGACAAAGGCGATCCGCGGATTGCTTCCCGGCGCGATTGGCAAAGTATCGAGCCAAAACGGTTTCCATCCGTCGTCACGGGCGTCCAGTAGACGAAAATGATGTCCATGCAGATGGATATATTGGTTTTCTGATGTCGAATTTGAGAGCCCGAGCACGACCGTCCTGGCGCGTTTGACCCCAAATAACAGTCCGCTCTTATGCCCGGTTTCGCGGGATGCAGTTCGGCCGACGGCAGCGTCGAAACGAAACGCTCCCAGAAAATCCATGCGGTCCGGCAGAGGATTGGGCGGCAGGGCTTGCGGGTCGTCCCGCGGCGCCGCTCGGGTCGCGGTTGAGGCATCACAGATGATGCGCGCGATTTCGGCGTCGGCGCTGTTACCGTCGATGTAAATGGGCGCGGTATTGCCGGGGGCGAGCGTGCAATCAATGAACACATCGATCCGATTGCCGGGGCCGAGCAACAGCCGGCCTTCACGCGCTGCGAACGGCTCTGCAGGTTCCCCATCGGTCGCCATCACGAAGGAGCGAAGGCCAGCGACACGCACTCCGAGAATTCGGCCATCGGTTGCGTTGATCAGGCGAAGCCGCAGCCGTTCGTTGGCGCGGGCGTGAATATCGAGATTCATGGTGCCGTTGACGGTCACCGGTGCGTCGGTCCGGGGCGGCGAATTTGCGGCCTCGCCGGGAACGCTCGGCGTGGCGAAGACAAGCGTCAGATCCTGATCGACGTCGACCGGTTCGCTCTCGGTAACGATCAGGGCTCCACAGAGGTCGCGCCGCGCTCGGCCCGACTCGTGAATGCCGTTTGGCGGATGGTACCAAAAAGTGCCAGCGTCAGGCGCGATGAAGCGGTAGTCAAAGCTTTCACCCGGCGCGATCGGCGATTGGGTGAGTGGCGGCGCGCCGTCCATGGCGTTGGCCGTGCGCACCCCATGCCAGTGCACCGCCGTCGGTTCCGGTAATTCATTGACCAGTCGGATGCTCAATTCTTCGCCGCGTCGGATTTGCAGCGGCGGCCCGGGAAGCATGCCGTCATAGCCCGTAGTGGTGGCGTGCAAGAGGCGGATGTCGCCCGGTGGCGATGCGGCGTGCGACCGCGTGGTTACTGCGAGGGCCGCACAGGCAGCGGCGAGCGAGCCGGATACCAAGCGGCGACGTGACAGCGGTGAGGGGGCTATGCGAATCATCCTGCCTCTTAGTCCGGATCCGCGCAGCCTTATGGGGCGGCATTGCCATTGCAAGTAGGCGGAAAACCGGGGCTATTTTTATGGTGTGCCTCCTATTTTGCGTGATATAAGCCGCGCCACCGGGCCGCCCTGCGCGTCGCGGGCGTGGCGGAACTGGTAGACGCGCGGGATTTAGGTTCCCGTGACGAAAGTCGTGGGGGTTCGACTCCCTCCGCCCGCACCAGCCGGGCGGCTTTTCCAAAACTTGGCCGGACGCCGTGGGTTTAGCCACGGGTCCGGGCCGTCAAGATCAGGCCGCAAGGCGATAAAGAGTAGTGCCGATGCAAGTGACTGAAACCGCCGCCGCGGGCCTCAAGCGCGAATATCGCGTTGTCGTTCCCGCTACCGACTTGGAAGCCAAGGTCAACGAGCGCCTCGATGACCTCAAGGGCCGGGTGCAACTTAAGGGCTTTCGGCCCGGCAAGGTGCCGGTCGCACATCTCAAGCGCCTCTACGGCAAATCCGCCATGGCGGAGGTGATCGAAGCGGCGGTGCGCGAAGCCAATACCAAGATTGTCAACGACGGCGGTTTCAAGCTCGCTACCGAGCCGAAAGTGGTCTTGCCGACCGAGGAAGGCGCTGTCGAAGAGGTCATCACCGGCAAATCGGACCTCGCTTATACGGTCGAGATGGAAATCGTACCGCCCATTACGCTCGCCGATTTCAAGAGTCTGAAGCTCGAACGGCAGACTGCGCCGGTTGAAGATTCCGAAATCGATCAGGCGCTACAGACGCTCGCCGACCAGAACCGGCCGTTCGCCGCCAAAGCCGATGCCAATGACGGTGCGGCAGAGAAGGGCGATCGCGTCACAATCTCGTTCGAGGGCAGTTTGGCCGGGAAACCCTTCGAAGGGGGCTCCGGCGAGGACGTGCCGATGGTCCTCGGCTCCGGCCAATTCATTCCCGGCTTTGAGGATCATCTGCTCGGTATCAAGTCAGGCGAAAGTCGGACCTTCGACGTCAAATTCCCGGAAAGCTATCCGGCGCCGACGGTCGCGGGCAAGGAGGCTACTTTTGCGGTGACGGCGAAAGCAGTGGACGCGCCGAGCCCGGTTACCATCGACGACGAGTTTGCCAAAACGCTCGGGCTCGAATCGCTCGCCAAGCTGCGCGAGGCGTTGCGCGAGCGCATCGAGCGCGAGCACGCTGCCGCCACGCGCCAGAAGATCAAGCGCACGCTGCTCGATCAACTGGACGAGCGCCACAAATTCGAGCCGCCGCCGTCTCTGGTCGACGAGGAGTTCAACAACGTCTGGACGTCGATCGAGAACGACCTCAAGCAGCAGGGCCGCACCTTCGCCGACGAGGGAACGACTGAGGAGAAAGCTCGCGAAGAATATCGTGGTATCGCCGAGCGCCGGGTACGGCTCGGTCTGGTGATTGCCGAAATCGGCGAGAAGAATAATATCAAGGTGACCGACGACCAGCTAAGCCAGGCTGTGGTCTCCCAAGCCAGAATGGCCCCCGGGCAGGAGCAAAGGGTGTGGGACTACTACCGGAATAATCCAGGCGCGCTGGCAGCTTTGCGCGCGCCCTTGTTCGAGGACAAGGTCGTCGACTTCCTGCTTGAACTGGCCGAGGTGACGGAAAAGCAGGTTTCCCGGGAAGAATTGTTCAAGGAAGACGACGTCGAGAATTGAGGCCGCGGGCAACGACAGCTACGGATTCCCACGTCTTGCCGCAGGGATTTCCGCACATATCTGCGGTAGCTGCGGAGACGAATGGCCGTACCGAGTGGCAAGACGGATCGGCAGACCGACTTCGACAAGCAGGCCGACTCAAGCCACAGTGCGGAGCATTAAGCCCCAGTGACCGTTTGCCCGGCCGAATGATTGGCCCGGGTGACTCAGACCAGGTGAGCCATGCGCGATCCGAAAGAAATGTACATGAACTATCTCGTCCCTATGGTGGTCGAACAGACCAACCGCGGGGAGCGCGCCTACGATATCTATTCGCGACTGCTCAAAGAGCGGATCATTTTCATCACCGGTCCGATCGAAGACGGGATGGCTTCGCTGGTGGTTGCCCAGTTGCTCTTTCTCGAGGCAGAAAATCCGAAAAAGGAAGTGTCGATCTATATCAATTCGCCGGGCGGGGTCGTGACCTCGGGCCTGGCGATTTATGACACGATGCAATTTATCCGCCCGGCGGTCTCGACATTGTGTACCGGGCAAGCGGCGTCGATGGGCTCGCTGCTGCTCGCGGCCGGTGGCAAGGATCTGCGCTTTGCGCTGCCGAACGCCCGCATCATGGTGCACCAGCCCTCCGGCGGGTTCCAGGGTCAGGCGACCGATATCATGCTCCATGCCCAGGAAATCCTGAACATGAAGCGGCGTTTGAACGAAATCTACGTTAAACACACAGGTCAACCGCTGAAAAAGATCGAGGACGCGCTGGAACGCGACATGTTTCTGACCGCGGAAATGGCCCGGGATTTCGGGATCATCGACAAAGTGATCGAGAAACGCCCTGAGGAGCCCGGCCTGAAGACCGAACCCATCCTTAAGGGGGTGAGCTAGCCAAAACGCGCCCACCGCCATGAAATGGGCCGATTCGTCAGCCCAAAGCGGGTCCCAGCCACGGGTCAAGCGTTTTTTCGACAGTGTGATCGAGAAAACACACTGGTGCAAAGTCGCGTTATCGTTAATGGATTCTTGGTTGGCACGCCGCTAGCATGTCCGCTTGTGCGGATTAGACGGTTGCTGTCTGGTCGAGGTCCGGTTCGAGCGCGGAACGCGGGCGGTGCTACGGAATCTTAGCGCGGTGTTTCGTAAGCTGTCGTGTTGAGGTGCGTGCTGCCCTCGCGAATACGGAGAATCGAATGAGCAAAGTTGGCGGCGGCGACTCCAAGAATACGCTCTACTGCTCGTTCTGCGGCAAGAGCCAGCACGAAGTGCGCAAGCTTATTGCCGGCCCAACCGTCTTCATTTGCGACGAGTGCGTAGAACTGTGCATGGACATCATTCGCGAGGAGAACAAGTCCTCGCTGGTGAAGTCGCGCGACGGTATCCCGACGCCCCGGGAGATCCGCAAGGTTCTCGACGATTACGTTATCGGCCAGGACCACGCCAAAAAGGTGCTCTCGGTCGCCGTCCACAATCACTACAAGCGGCTTAATCACCAGAGCAAGCATAACGACGTCGAGCTGGCGAAGTCGAACATTCTCCTGATCGGGCCGACCGGCTCCGGCAAGACGCTGTTGGCGCAGACATTGGCGCGCATCCTCGATGTGCCGTTCACGATGGCGGACGCGACCACGCTGACGGAAGCTGGCTATGTCGGCGAAGATGTCGAGAACATTATCCTTAAACTGCTGCAGTCGGCCGATTACAATGTCGAGCGCGCGCAGCGCGGCATCGTCTATATCGACGAAATCGACAAGATATCGCGCAAGTCCGACAATCCCTCGATCACCCGCGACGTGTCCGGGGAGGGCGTCCAGCAGGCGCTTCTGAAGATCATGGAGGGTACGGTCGCGAGCGTGCCGCCACAGGGCGGCCGCAAGCATCCGCAGCAGGAATTCCTCCAGGTCGACACGACCAACATCCTGTTCGTGTGCGGCGGCGCCTTCGCCGGGCTCGAAAAGATCATCTCCGCGCGCGGCCGCTCGACCTCGATCGGTTTCGGCGCCCGGGTGGCGGCGCCGGAGGATCGCAAGCAGGGCGAAATTTTCCGCGAGGTCGAGCCGGAGGATTTGCTTAAATACGGCCTCATCCCGGAATTCGTTGGTCGGCTTCCGGTGGTGGCGACCTTGGAGGATCTCGACGAGCCCTCGCTCAAGCGTATCCTAACCGAGCCGAAGAACGCCCTGGTCAAGCAATACCAGCGGATGTTCGAAATGGAGACGGTGGACCTTACGCTCGCCGACGAGGCGCTTTCCGCGATCGCGCGCAAGGCGATCGATCGCAAGACCGGCGCGCGCGGCCTGCGTTCGATCATGGAGAGCATTCTGCTCGACACCATGTTCGACCTGCCGAGCCTTGAAGGCGTCGAGGAGGTCGTGATCTCGCGCGAGGTCGTCGAGGGCAGCGCCAGGCCGCTCTACATCTATGCCGACCGGTCCGACCGCGCCGGCGATGCCGGCGGAGCGAGCGCCTGACAGAGGTGCCGGGATATGGCGCTGCCGATTCGCCGCGTCGCTGACGGTGTTGTCTTCGCGACGCGCGATTTTGTTCGAATTACTGGCGTTTCTTGACACGGTGACGGCGCGACGCCACGTATAGTGGACGGACGAAAGAGCGTACGAGGGAGTCGGGCTAAACCGGGCAGGGTCTCGTACCCGCCCTATGGGCGCGGACAGGATATCGTTCGCAATCCCCTTCCCGGCCAACGGCAGTCCATTGTGGCAGCGCATCCTGCGGGTCACGGCGGAAGTGCACAACAAGAAGGAAGTGGGCCATGACAAGCGCCGCCAAACCCAAGCCGCTCCTAGTGACCGGTGAGAGCCGGGCTTATCCGGTGCTGCCACTGCGGGACATCGTTGTTTTCCCGCACATGATCGTTCCGCTGTTCGTCGGTCGCGAAAAATCCATCAAGGCGCTCGAGGAAGTGATGCGCTCGGACACGTTCATCCTGCTCGCCACGCAGAAGAACGCCTCCGATGACGATCCGGCGACCGACGCTATTTATACCATCGGTACGCTCGCCAGCGTGCTGCAATTGCTCAAGCTGCCGGACGGCACCGTGAAGGTGCTGGTCGAAGGCGCTGCGCGCGCCCAGGTGAAGCAATACACCGATCGCGAAGAATATTTCGAAGCCGAGGCTGAGGTGATTGCCGATTCCTCCGGCGATCAAGTCGAGGCCGAGGCGCTGGCGCGCTCGGTCGTCAATGAATTCGAAGGCTATGTGAAGCTCAATAAGAAGGTGTCGCCCGAAGTTGTCGGCGTGGTCCAGCAGATCGAGGATTACGCAAAGCTTGCCGACACGGTGGCTTCGCATCTCGCCGTCAAGATTCCCGACAAGCAGACGATCCTGGAGACGCCCAGCGTCACCGAGCGGCTGGAGAAGGTGCTCGGGCTGATGGAGAGCGAGATTTCGGTTCTCCAGGTCGAGAAGCGCATCCGCACGCGCGTCAAGCGGCAGATGGAGAAGACGCAGCGCGAATACTATCTCAACGAGCAGATGAAGGCGATCCAGAAGGAACTGGGCGACGAAGACGGCAAGGACGAGGTCGCCGAGCTCGAAGAGAAGATCAAGCGGACCAAGCTCTCCAAAGAGGCTCGGGAAAAGGCGCAACACGAGATCAAGAAGTTGCGTCAGATGTCGCCGATGTCGGCGGAAGCCACGGTCGTGCGCAATTATCTCGACTGGCTGCTCTCGATCCCGTGG
>Ga0187887_10003994_pt1 | contig 11200 bp, 7 predicted proteins | sample June2016WEW_7_10_FD_132977 | JGI IMG/M metagenome (GOLD analysis project Ga0187887, IMG submission 132977) | Peatland microbial communities from SPRUCE experiment site at the Marcell Experimental Forest, Minnesota, USA - June2016WEW_7_10 | ecosystem: Environmental > Terrestrial > Soil > Wetlands... | reverse complement strand
CTGGCGCTCACCGCAGCGAGCTACCTGCTGCTGACCGGGTACGATTTTCTGGCGTTGAGCTATGCGGACCATAAGCTGCGCTCGCGGGAGACTTTGTTCGCTTCCTTCATTTCATTCACCTTCAGCAACAATCTCGGTTTCGCTCTCATGTCCGGCAGCTCGGTGCGCTACTGGATCTATACGGGATTCGGACTGCACCCCGTCGAGATCGGGGAAGTCGTCGCGTTCTGCATCCTCACCTATGCGCTCGGTGTCACGACCGTCGGCGGGTTGATGATTTTGCTCGATCCCGCCGGCATGTCGTCTATCCTCAAACTGCCACAGCTACTTCTGCTGGCTGCGGGGATTGCGATGATTGCGGTGGGCGTCGCTTACCTCGTCGTTCTCGTCGCCCGGCGCGGGCCGATCGCTCTCTGGCATTATCAACTGCGGCTGCCCTCGCTCGGGTGCGGGCTTATGCAATTTGTCGTAGCGTCCTTAGATCAGGTGCTCGCAGCAGGAGTCGTTTACGTGCTGCTTCCGCCGGAAACTCAGATCAGCTTCCAGCAATTTGTCGGTGTTTACGTCATCGCTACGCCGATTTCTCTGTTGAGCCTTGTGCCAGGAGGATTGGGGGTATTCGAAACGATGGTTGTCGCGTTGGTGCCCAGTACGTCGAAAGCGGCCTTGCTCGGCTCCCTCATCGCCTATCGCTTGATCTATTTCGTGTTGCCGCTTGCGTTGGCGATCCTTCTTGTCGCGATTTACGAGATGCGGCGCTCGTCGCGCGGGTCGGACTGGCCTAGGCGACTGCTCAGCGTCCTGACCAGAAACGCGAAACGCGATCCCGGCCATCGTCCTCGATGACAGTAGCGGATTTGCTCTCGATGGCATTAACCGGGCCTCCAAGCGTGCACTGAAGGGGCATTCCTTGAGGCATTAGAGGATTGATGCTGATTCATGGATCGCGCCAGAGCGATTTCGCCACTCTCGATCCGCACGAAGCTCTGCGCTACGAATGAAGATCGCGCAGGCGCGGGTTGTCTTCGACCAAACTTCGCACCATGCCTTGAAGTTCCGAGCGATGAGTCGCCGACCGCCATAACAAATATTGGCGTCGCCGCGCACATCTGCGCTGAGTCTTCCGAAGGCAGGCGCTGCCCGGCGTCCATGTCACCGAAGAGCGCCGCCGCTCGCCAGCGTTGAGATATTTCCGATTTCCCGAAGAGGCTTAGGCCATCGTAAGGCTGCTCGCGCATGCAAACCTCGGCTGAAACAGAATGGCCGATTCTGTTTCACAGTCGGATTTTTGCCGAACGCCAGAGGGCGCGTTTGCCGCGTTAATGCCGTGCGATTCGCACGGTATGTCTTGTATTCTGGCGCGCCCGGAGAGATTCGAACTCCCGACCCCCAGATTCGTAGTCTGGTGCTCTATCCAGCTGAGCTACGGGCGCGGTGCACGTCGCGCGGGAAAATCACCGGCTGCCGATGCCGCCTGCGACGCGCGTCATAGCTATAGCGTTCACCCGCCATTGGCAAGCGCTGGGGGTGGCCGCAGCCGCCCCGCCATCTATCTGCGGCACGGCTTGTCAGCCTCAGCTCTTCTTCTCGGCCGCGACTTCGTCGACGACGGCGTTGGCGCGCCGGAAGCCTTCCGCCGCGATCGGAATGCCGGCGTAGACGCCGGCTTGCAGGAGAATTTCTGCAATCTCCTCCGGGGTCACGCCGTTGTTCAGCGCACCGCGAATGTGCACCTCGAACTCATGCCAGCGGGCCATCGCCGCCAGCATGGCAACGTTGAGCATGCTGCGGGTTTTGCGGGAAAGACCCTCGCGCACCCACACATTGCCCCAGCACTGCGTCTGCGTGAACTCGATGAAATGCTGCGTAAACGCATTCGCCCGTTGTTTGCCGGAATCCACATACGCCGCTCCGAGCACTTCGCGGCGCACCTTGGCACCGAGCTGCGCGCGTTCGGTCAATGAGTCTGGCAAGGCCATGTAAGCTCTCCGTGTTGTAAGGGTTGGCAGTAAAAAGCGGCGCTGCACGATATGGTATAACCCAACGGTCGGGCATCGCGAATGCCGCGGAGTTGAACCGTGTGGCGACCACCGCAACGGATTCGGTTTAAGGCCTCGACCGGCCACGTGCCGTCCGCGGCTGAAGCCCGCGCGTCGCGTTTGTTCTCCCCGATCGACATCGGCCCGATTGCGCTGGCGCAACGAACCTGGGTTCCTGCCATGGTGCCGTGGCGGGCGACCGAAGAAGGCTACGTCACCGAGGACGTCATCGAATGGTACGAGCGCTTCGCGCGCGGGATGCCGGGCGCGATCGTGGTGGAGGCCACCGGCATCCGCGACGTGCCGAGCGGACCGCTGTTGCGCATCGGGCACGATCGCTTCCTGCCCGGGCTCGCGCGCCTGGTCGAGACGGTCCGCCGCGCCAGCCTTGGCCGCACGCGTCTCTTCATTCAGCTGATCGATTTCCTCGCCATCCGCCGTCGTCCCGATCCCGGCAAGTTCTTCGACCGCCTTCTCGCCGTCACCGAGGAGCATCGTGCGGCACTGGGCGAGCCGCGCCTATCCGATGCCGCGATTCGCGCCCGCTTGCGCACCCTGAGCGAGCATGAACTCGCCGGTGTGCTCACTCCGGCCGAACTCGAAGCGCTGCAGTTCGGCTATCGCGAGCGTGTCACCGACGTGCAGCATGCGCATATCCGCAACCTGCCGCAGGTGCTGCCGGGACTGTTCGCAGAGGCCGCCTTGCGCGCCGAGCAGGCGGGCTTTGACGGCGTCGAGCTGCACTATGCGCACGCCTATACCATGGCGTCGTTCCTATCGCGGACCAACACCCGCGCGGACGGCTATGGCGGGTCGCGCGAAGGCCAGGTTCGGCTTCCCCTCGAAGTTTTTGCCGAGGTTCGCCGCCGCGTCGGCAAAGCTTTTGCCGTTGGCTGCCGGTTCCTCGCCGACGAATGTATCGAAGGCGGCAGCGGCGTCGACGATGCAGCGTATTTCGGCGTCGCGTTTGCACGCGCCGGCATGGATTTTCTCTCGACGTCGCGCGGCGGCAAGTTCGATGACGCCAAGCAACCTGCCGTCGGCACTGCGGCCTATCCCTACACCGGCCGCAGCGGCTACGAGTGCATGCCGCAGTTCATTTCCGACGAGCGCGGGCCGTTCGGCCGCAACGCCGAGCCGACCGCAGCCATCCGTAAAGCGATCCGCGGCGCCGGCAGTTTCGTGCCGCTGGTGTGCACGGGCGGCATCCACAACTTCGAAATGGCTGAGGATTATTTGGCGCGCGGGGTGTGCGATATCGTCGGGGCGGCGCGCCAGTCGCTCGCCGATCCGGACTGGTTTCGCAAAACCCTGCTCGGCTTTGGCGACGCGGTGCGGGTGTGCGAATATACCAATTATTGCGAAGGGCTCGACCAGAAGCACAAACCGGTCACCTGCCAGCTGTGGGACAAGCTGCCGTCGTCAGACGCTGAAAGGCGCACACCCGACGGCAAGCGCCGTCTCACGGCGCCGGCATGGAGTCCTCCGGATCAGCTTTGAGGAAAATCGCCGACCGGTCGGCGTGCGCTGCTTCCTCACGCTATCAGCGCTCTCTTGACGACCCGCGGCCGCAGCAATCGCCTGATGTCTTCCACGCGGCGCGGCGGGCTGAACAGATAACCCTGCATCTCGGTGCAGCCGAGGAACCTGACTTGCTCCAATTGCTGTTCCGTCTCGACGCCTTCGGCGGTCGTCATGATGCCGAGGTTTCTCGCCAGGCCGGCGATCGCCTGCACGATCGCGCGCGCATCATCGCCGTCGCCGAGACCGCTGATGAAACAGCGGTCGATCTTGATCTTGTCGAAGGGAAAGCTGCGCAAATAGCTGAGCGAGGAGTACCCGGTGCCGAAATCGTCCATGGATATTTTCACGCCGAGCTCACGCAAGCGATGCAACGTGGCGAGCGTCAATTCGGTGTTTTGCAGCAGCACGGATTCGGTGATTTCGATCTCCAGCCGATGCGCCGGCAGGCCGGATGACGCCAGCGCGCCGACGACGACCGCCACCAGATTTTTGCTCATCACTTGGATCGGCGACAAGTTCACCGCGACCTTGACGTCATCTCGCCACAGCGCGGCATCAGCGCACGCCCGCTTGAGCACCCACTCTCCGAGTGGAACGATCAGGCCGATCTCTTCCGCCACCGGGATGAATTCGGCCGGCCCGACCATTCCCCGCTCGGGATGCTGCCAACGCAGCAGCGCTTCGCACGTCGTCACTGCATCTGTTTGCAGGTCGACGAGAGGTTGGTAGTAAAGCTCGAACTCGCCATTGGCCAGTGCGGCGCGCAACGCCAGCTCCAGCGTCCGTCGCGCCTTCATGCGGGCATCCATTCCCGGCTCGAAGAAGCGGTAGGTGCCGCGGCCATGGGCCTTGGCCCCGTACAAGGCCATGTCTGCGTTCTTCAACAGCTCGGTCGGCTCGGTGCCGTCGTCCGGCGCTATCGCAATGCCGATGCTGGCGTCCACCACCACCGTCTGGCCCAACAAATCGTAGGGCGCCCGCAGGCTCTCGCAGATCCGCCGCGCCAGCGTTGCAGTATCTGTCGCCGTGTCAATGCCGGTCTGAACGACCGCAAACTCGTCGCCACCGACGCGCGCCGCCGTATCGGATTCGCGAACGCATGCGCGCAGCCGGTTGGCAACGGCCTTCAGCAGCTCGTCGCCGACCAGATGCCCGAGAGTGTCGTTGACACTTTTGAAGCTGTCCAGATCGAGACACAGCACGGCGAGGCGCTCGCCCCGACTCACGCCGGCAAGTGCGCGCGCCAACTGCTCGCGAAACTGCATGCGATTGGGCAAGTCGGTAAGCGAATCGTGACGTGCCATGTACGCGATCTGTTGTTCCGCCTGCCGACGCTCGGTGATGTCTTCGTGCGTCGCCACCCACCCGCTGTCGGCCGTGGGCTGGATCGATATGGCGATTGTGCGGCCGTCCGGCAGCTCGGAAAGAAAACTCAAGCGCTTGCCTTGTGCGATCGCCGTCTGCAGGCGTTCAATGTAGCGGTCGGGATCGTCCGAGAATGTTCCGCTTTTCGCTCGGGCGTCGAGCAATTCGCGAACCGTGCGCCCGGGCCTTACCAGCTCGGGCGAAAGTCCGTACATCTCGATGTAGCGTTGATTGCAGATCACGAGCCGCGCCGCGGAGTCGAACATCAAAAGCGCTTGTGACATGTTGCTCAGTGCCGCATCGAAACGCAGATTCTGAGCCCGCAATTCCGCCTTGCCCTCGCGTAGGGCGGCGGTCCGCTCCTCGACCAGCCGTTCGAGCCCGCGATTGAGCTGGTCGAGCTCGCCGATCATCAAGGAGATCGAGCGGTCGGTGCGGCGGCGATCGTTGTCCGACTGCTCGTAGGCGGCGGACACGAGCTCGAGCAGCGTCGGCAGATCGACCTCGCCGGAGGCCTTTGCCGCCTTGCCGAGCTGTCTCGCCAGGAGCTTATGCACGAGCGTTATCCCACGGCTTCCGCAATGGTGGTGACGGTCATGGTCTGGTTGTGCAGTTCGCAGACGCCAGACGCGCGGTGCGGAGAAATTTCCCCGTAAGAGTAAAAGCCAAGCCGCGGAACCTGCGAGCCGATCTCGGCACCGGCGGCCTCCAATTCATCCAGGGTGTGCTGACCCATCAGCAGGCGGCGTCCGATGCAGCTCACCAGAATCGCGAGCTGGTCGCCGGTCCGGTCCTGCCCGATCCCCTCGGCGGCCTGCCGCGCGGCCTTGGCGGCGCCGGCGGCCAATCGATCGAAATTCCCGCGCATCAGTTGCGCCGTCCAGCCCTCGGGAACATCGCCGGCAAACGTCATGGAGCGGGCCTCGTGGTCGACGGCAAGGACCGTGCGGACGATGTCGTGGTCGGGCCGCTGGCAATTGAAAATGCGCAGCGGAAACAACAAAGCGCTGCCAGGAAGGCCCTTGGCGTCGTCGCCCAGATAACGCTCGTAGAGATCGAGCGCCGGGCCGCCGTCGAGCTCGAACAAGACATTGCCGCGTGACCGGGTGATTTGCCGGCGTGGCCCGAACTCGTCCCAGCCGCCGGCGCTGCCGTGGCCGATGCGCACCGCCGAACCATAGAAGCCAACTGCCGCGACCATCTGCTTTCGCGGAGCGAAGTCGGCACTCACCAGCGTTTCGCGAAACTCGGCGCCGTCGCCGGCCAAGCCGCCAGTGACCGAGACCCGATCGCCAACTGCGCCGGTAATTCCCGCAACAAGCTCACTGCCGTTGACATTCAAGCCATCGGAGAGAACAAAAATTCCGGCAAGATCGGGCGCTGCCAAGGCCCGGCCAATCGCATCCCCGCACGAATGCGAACTCTCCGGCGACGGCGCCGGCTGGCATGCGAGCCGGAGCCTGGTCGCATCGAAGGCGATGGCGGCGGCCGCGATCTCCTCGTCGGTGACGTCGTCGTTGCGAATCTGACCGCCGGTGCTGCAGCCTAAAATGTGCGCGTCCGGGAACATCGCCCGCAGTTCGTGATAGCGCGTGCCGCACGCCAGCGCTGGGCGTCCGCCGAACAAAAAGACAAGATCGGCGTTGCGTCGGTCGGCGGGAACGGCGGTCCAGCTGGCAGCCTCGCTCCAGGACAGCTGATTGACCCGCATCGGTGTTGCTCCCTGTAAAAGTAACAACAGTATTGCTGCGTACGGGTCTAGGTGTGAGACCTGAAAAATCAGTTATCTGAAAAAGTTTCAGGCTTCATCAATCATCAACCTTATTCAGTCCGACGGCAAAATACATCGACGGCCTCGGGAATACGCGCCAGCGGTATCGTCCACGAGCTTAAAACGCGCTCAATACAAGCCTTTGTCACTCTGGGACGGCCGACGATCCGGGATCCGACATCTGGTTCCGGAGCCGGCAATACAGTATGCCGGTGAGGGTTGCGGCGTGCGGTCCTGTAGGCCAGAAACGCGAATCCCCGCCGTGACCATCCGCCCAGCCGCCGAGCGGCGCGACGGAATCTTTCGATTCTTCACTGTGAGTTGGTAACGACTCTTTGGAAGAAAGTGCTGAAAAGTTTAATTTCTAACCGGGTCTCGCGCAGGCAGGCGCTCAAACTTCTCCTGATCGGAATAGTATTGACCTTTAACGCTTATCGCCGCGAAGGCGACGGAGCAGAAGAGCTGGAAACCGCCCGCGCGCCGGAAGCGCTTGAGATGCGCGGCGTCGGGCGCGCCTTTCGGCGCAACCCTTCCATTATCCATGCGCCCGGGCGCCGCGGCGGGCGCTCAATTCCACCGCACGGTCGGGAATGGTGACGCGCAGCGTCGCCCCGATGGTGCCATCGACCAGGCGGATGTCGCCGCCATGGGCGCGCACCAGCTCGGCGGCGATGGCAAGCCCGAGGCCGGTACCCCCGGTGCGGGTCGAGCTCTGGAACGCCTCGAACAGATGCGTCCGCGCGCGTTCCGGAAAACCCGGGCCGGTGTCGGACACTTCGATCACCACCACCGCGCCTTCGCGGCGGCCGGTGATGCGGATCTGGTCGCGGTTCGGATCGCGCGCCGCGCGACTTTTCAACGCCTGCACGGCGTTGCGGGCAAGATTGAGCAGGATGCGAAACAGCTGGTCGTGGTCGGCCTCCACGATCAGCCCGCGCTCGACCGCGCTGATCCAGCGGATCGGGGCATCGGGGCCGAGCCCGAGTGTTTCGTGCACCTCCTCGACCAAGGGCTCGAGCAGGATCGGGTGCCGTTCCGGCGGAGGTTCCTGCAGGCGGCCGTACGACAGCGTCGATTGGCAGAAGGCGATGGCGCGCTCGAGCGCGCGCACCAGCTTGGGCGCAAAGCGCTGCACGCCGGGATCGGGCAGGCTCAACAGCCGGTCGGAGATGAGCTGCGCCGAGCCGAGCAGGTTGCGCAGCTCGTGATTGATCTTGGAGACGGCGAGCCCCAACGCGGCGAGGCGATTCTTCTGGTGCAGCGTCGAGGCGAGCTCCGCCTGCATGGTCGCGAGCTCGCGCTCGGCGATGCCGATCTCGTCGGCGCGCCCCGACGGCACGATGATGCGGTCGGCGTTCTCCGGGTCGGCGCGGAACGCCATCATATTGGCGGTGACCCGGCGCATCGGTCGCACGAACATGTAATGCAGCGTCAGATAGACCAGCGCCGCGGTGATGCCCGAGATCAATAGCGAGATCAGCAGCAGGTCCACCGAATAGCGCAGCATCGCCTTGCGCAACGGCTGCTCGTCCATGACGATCTCGATATAGTCGCCGCCCATCGGGGCCGGGCCGACGACGCGCATCACGTTATTCCTGGTGTTGAGCATCGTCTTGAAGGCATCGACGATCGCATCGAAGTTGTAGACGTTGCGCATGTCGTAGTCGTCGGTGATCGGCGGCGGGGCGTCGCCGACCGCGAGCATGCGGCGCCGCATGCCCATCTTCATGGCGACGGCGCGCGCGCCGATTGAGTCGAGGATCTGCTTGGCCAGGCTGTCGGGCACCATGCCGTTCGGCGCGGCGTCGAGCACAAGGGCCGCGGTGTAGGCGCTGGCCAGGCGATCGTTGAGCCAGCTCACCCGGAAAATGGCGATCGAGGGCACATAGATCAGCACTTCCGCGATCATCACGAACAGGATCGTGAAGGCGAGGAGTTTGCCTGACAGCCCAAAGCGCGGCGCCCGGACCGGTTCCGGGCGCGCGGCGGATGCATCGCTCATCGGTTGAGCCTCGCTGCGTCAAGCATTCCAGCCAAGACGACGCAGCCAACCCATGATGCGACGCGTCCGCGGCATCGTCAAACCATGAATGAAATAAGTCATTGCGGCACGTTTACCCACCTCGGCATAGGTCGGGTAGGGGACGACAAGGCCGGCAAGGGCCCGGATATTCAACTTTTGGCTGATAGCCAGCGTCCAGGCGGTGATGCTTTCGCCGGCACCGGCGCCGACCATCGTCACGCCGAGGATCTCGCCGGCGCGGTTGGTAACGACCTTGATGTGGCCGTCGGTCGCATGCTCCACCTGGGCGCGATCGTTCTCGCGATAGGGCCAGCGCAAGACGCGGATGACACCGCTCTGCACCCGGGCCTCCTGCTCGAGAAGGCCGACTTGGGCCAATTCGGGATCGGTATAAGTTACCGAGGGCACGGCACGATGATCGACCCTGAACGGTACGCGAAACAGCGCGTGGCGGATCACCAGACCGCCGTGGTGATTGGCGGCGTGCGCGGACGCGGGTCCGCCGGTGACGTCGCCCACCGCGTAGACGCGCTTGTTGGTGGTGCGCAGCGAGCCGTCGACGATGATGCCGCGCGGCGTGGTGCGGATGCCGGCGGCGTGGAGGTCGAGGTCCTCGATATTCGGCCGGCGTCCCGCCGCAATGAGGAGATGCGAGCCCTCGATGGTCTCCGCGCCGGCCGGCGTCGCGAGCACGACCTTGACCTTGGCCAGGACGCGGCCGACTTTCGCGATCTCGATCCCGGTGCGCAACTTGACGCCGTAACGCACCAGGGCATCGAGCACCACGGCGGCGCATTCGGGGTCATCGCTGGCCAGCGGCGCCGCGGCGTCGAGCACGGTGACGTCGGAGCCGAGGCGGCGGAACGCCTGCGCCAGTTCGAGCCCCACCGCCCCGGCGTCGACGACGATGAGATGGCGCGGAATTTCGGCGAGGTCGAACACAGTTTCGCTGATCAGGTGTGGCGTATCTTGGATGCCGGCAATCGTCGGCGCGACAGGCGAGCAGCCGGTCGCGATGACGAACCGGCGCGCCCGGATTGTAACGTCGCCGACCATCGCGGTCTGCTCGTCGGTGAAGCGCGCGGCCCCCTCGACGACATGCACGCCGAGGCCAGCTATACGTTCGCGGGTGGAGTTCGGCGCGACGGCGCCAATGACGTCGTTCACGTGCGCCTGGACCGCGGCAAAATCGACGGCGAAGCGCGCTATTTTGATGCCGAAGCGCGCGCCGCTGCGCGACGCGTTCGCGCGTTTGGCGGCCGCCGCTAGCGCGTGCAGCGCCAAGCCGCCGTTTTTTTTGAGGCGCTCGCCCCCCATGCGGTCTTTTTCGATGAGCACCGCGCGCGCGCCGAAAACGGCTGCCGCGGTGGCGGCCGAAAGACCTCCGGCGCCGGCGCCGATGACGCAAATGTCCGGTCTGAGCTCGTTCGCCATCAGCCGGCCGAACTCACAGGCCCCGAGGTAAATTTTGGCGTAAAGTCTTCATGGCTCTATTGCCGGCGTGGCGCAAACGCAGCCGACCCCATCATGGATATTCCATACATCTCTCTAGCGGGGCAAATGACGCTTGGAAAAAGCGAGCGCGGCGCTTGGCGGACCTTGGCTCGGCCGGCCGTCGCATTGACGAGCCATGAGGGCTCCCGTATAAGCCGCGCCAATCGCGCGGCGCGCGCGCTGAATTGAAAGTGCGCGTCCGACATAAGGCATTGGCACAATCGGACCGACAGGTGGGCGAAGGTCGGGCGTGCAGCGGAGACAAATCCCGTGAAACGAACCTACCAGCCGAGCAAATTGGTGCGCAAGCGCCGGCATGGGTTTCGCGCGCGCATGGCGACCAAGGGTGGCCGCAAGGTCGTCGCGGCGCGGCGGGCGCACGGCCGCAAACGGCTGAGTGCGTGATCGGGGCGCCGGCTCCCTCGTTCCCAGTTGAGCGGCTGAAACGCCGGAGCGATTTTCGAGCCGCGACAGCCGGTCTGCGAGCTTCGGGCAGAGCGTTCGTGGTGCAGGCCCGCCGGCGCGCCGACGGTGGGGCGATCCGGATCGGGTTTACCGTGTCGAAGCAGGTGGGCGATGCCGTGGAGCGCAACCGCGTGCGGCGCCGATTACGGGAGATCGTGAGACTATCGGCGGCAGCGGGTGCGAGCGGGTTATGCCCCGGTCACGACTACGTGCTGATCGGGCGCCGGGCGGCGCTGGCAGCTCCGTTTGGCGAGATGATGCGGGAACTCGATGCGGCGCTCAGTCGAATTCAAGCCCTCCAGCACGGGGGAACTGGTGGCGCCCGCCGCGACCCCCTACATGAAGCGGGTTCGCCGTCCCGGTCGTCGAAGCTCCGCAATCGAAAGCAGTCGCCAGAACGGTCCCAGAAGCCGTCCCAAGACCCACCCGGATAGCCGCCGCACGAGCTTTGCATGATCGAGCACAAGAACACCATCCTCGCCATCGTGCTGTCGCTGCTCGTGGTGGTCGGCTGGCAAT
>Ga0187887_10003992_pt1 | contig 11207 bp, 7 predicted proteins | sample June2016WEW_7_10_FD_132977 | JGI IMG/M metagenome (GOLD analysis project Ga0187887, IMG submission 132977) | Peatland microbial communities from SPRUCE experiment site at the Marcell Experimental Forest, Minnesota, USA - June2016WEW_7_10 | ecosystem: Environmental > Terrestrial > Soil > Wetlands... | reverse complement strand
GCTACCAGCGCCAGCCGGGGCCCGTGGATCCGCCACAACAACCGGAACAACAAGACCTGCGTGCCCGCGCTCCATACCACCCCTAGCAACCGGGCGTGATAGATGCTCGCCCCCACCAGGTTGAACCACTGAGCCAGCACGAGGAAATAGACCGGTGGCTGGTACAGGAAGGGCACAAACGGCAGCCCGTACACCGAATGCTCAGCCAGCACCCCATGCTGCACGCTGGTGGACACCCGCCAGTAGACCGCCTCATCCCATTGCCACGCTGGCGAGACACCCAACCGCCACAAATGGATCATGACGCCGAGGAACATCACCCCGGTAAATAGAGCTATCAATACCCAGTGCGGCCATTTATGGCGCATCGGGACAGAAGATGATTGCTGTTGCGGAATACGCATAGTAATCATTTTCGCACCCAGATAGCATAAACAGCAGCGCCCGTTTCGCTGTCGTAGGGACCGGTAGCAGCGAGTCTGTAATTGTGGTCTTTTTCGAGTGCCGCGGTAAGGCTGCTAAGCTGGCCATTATTGACTGTCGTGCCCAGGAATGTAAGCAACTGCTGACGCGTAGTGCGATCGTTGGGTGATAGCAGAATGTCGTCGGGAAGTCCGCCGGAAGGAGACACTGAAGTCGGGAAAACAAGAATAACTGCACCTACATTATTGTAGCTCAAGTCAGTTAGACTTGGCGCATCGTCAACGAACCGCTCCCAGCTGGTCCCGGTGGGTGCTAGATAATACCTGGAAATGTAAGCAGCAATATTGCTTCCTTGCGGCGGGATATACAAGTCTCCGGAGACCTTAGGCAGGACTATCTTTTCGGCGGCAATCAACGAGTCCGCGTTGTACCAACTGTGATACCACGCCCATGCCGACCACCAGCCGTTCACGGCCGGGTACATGAATGCGACAGCGCAGCAGATTAGTGCCGCCATTCGTCCAAGGCTAACGCGTTCAGTCATCTTATGACACCCATAAGCGGCCGCTATTACAGCGAACCATGCGCCGTATGCAAGGTGTTTTTTAAGCGATACGGCCGTACCTTCATGAGCTTGCGCTACGGGAATCACAAGGGCCGCGAAGGCAAGCGATGCAACTAGCAGTCCTCGGGATCGCGTGTCGGTGTTGATGGCCGCAACTGCACCGACTACAGCCAGGATAGTAATTAGTCCGGCGTAAGTCCATGAATCCTGGAAGACGTGGAGCGGAGACGAATAGTCGCCGGTCAAGATAGCTCGTGAAAACACCGTTGTAACAATGTCACCCCAGCACTTAGTAAGGGTCATGATCAAGCTAAATGCTGCAGCGCACGCGCCAGCAAGCCAGGCTGTGCATGAAATTGCGCGCTTTCCTCCCATAGCCGGAAGCCAGACGAGGAAGGCAAATGCAATAACCAGCGGGTCCATCGCGATCCCAGAAAATGCAGTTGCATTAGCTAGAGCTAGCACTGCGCCAGAAACGGCTACGAACTCGCCGCAGTGATCACGATATCTAGTTTGCACGATGAGCCACCCGGCAAACGCTGTCAGCGATACCGACATAGCGTCAAAAGTAGCGAATGCCCCTAGTTGGATTGTGGGTGAATGGACAACCCAAAGTGCGGCGGCGAACAGCCCGGTACGGCCATCGAACAGCCGTGATGCAGCCGAGTACAACAGCACGGTAGAACCTAGCATGAAGATGAGAGACAGTATTCTTGCCCCGATAAGGCCACCCAGGCCATTCGCCATCCCGCCAAGCGGCGGATAGAGGAAAGGTGATCCAGAGATGGCGGTGTGAGCATACTGTGGCCGCCACGGCGTCCCATGTAGCCAGTAACCGATGAGTTCGCGACCAAGCGCTAGGTAGTCTGCCTCATCGCTGAACGCCGTGTTAGACCATACCAGGCTCAGCGAGAGTCCGGCTTGGGCAGCAAGGATCGCGGTCAATGGGTGCAGTAGGCGAGATAGGGCGAACCGGGGTGTCCTGGGTGTCAGCGAAGCCGAAGCCGGAGATACCTCGCTATCGGGAATTGCCACAGTGGTCATGGGAGCCCTCCTGACCAGGTGGGTGACGAGACTGGCGGTGTAGGAGGCGCCCAGGAGAATTGCCGGCAACGGGTAACCCAGGCTCTCCAGGGTGCGCGTGCGGGCAAACTCTCGTCCGCAGAGAAAGACTGTGAAAAGCACCGCGGCGGCCGCCGTGACGGCTACCGCTGGCAGCGCATAGCCTGTCATGTCCCCGGTCGCCAGTCCGGCCAGTACCGCGGCAGGAACCAACGGTAGGCTGACAGCCTGCGCGAGGCGCTTGCGGGCGAAGGGGGAGGTGGGGTGCGCACGGATGAAATACGCGCAGCCTCGTGCTGAGCGGCGGTACTCGGCAGCCAGTCGCGTCAGGCCTGTCCTGTGGTGATGCCAGCCGAATAGCTCATGGGTTACGAGAACCCGGTTTCCTCCCTCGGCGATGCGCCAGAACCACTCATAGTCCTCTAGGCTGCCGTGCGACCACAGCGAGTTGATGGGGCATCTGTCATACACCTTCCGGGTGAACAGGATGTTCGCCGTGATAGGCGGCTTCCGGCCGCCAGCGCCGAAGTTCTCGGCTGTGACGAAGTAGGGCTCGGCGACGCGGGGCGTCTTGGCGCCCAGCCGGCAGCGGTCGACGAACCGGCCCCAGAAGTCGTCGCTAATCGACTTCATGACGCCGGCCACGCAGTCTGCTCCGCTGTCGTCGAGCGCCGTCACGGCCCGGCTCAGCCAGTCATGCGGCAGGACCATGTCGGAATCGACAAGGGCCACGAGGTCGCTTGATGATTCACGGATACCGACGTCACGCTTGAAGTTAGCGTCGCGGATTCCGGGAGGTGCCGCTACCTCCTGCACCATCAGCCGCCGGTCATGGATACCCTCCAGGCCGTCCCACGTGGTATCTGCTGGCGAGCCGATCAGGATGATTTCCCGTAGCTCGGGGTAATCCTGGCGGAGCAGCGACTCCACGGCTGTCCGGATCGTCTTGTGGTTGTCCCGGCAAGGGACCACCACGCTTACCGTCGGCAGCGGCCAAGCTGGCACAGTCAGCTCGGGGATGTCCTGGTAACCCACCGCGCTGGCCATCGACAGCCGCCCAGCGGACGCCATCGGCCTAGGGACTGCCTGGTAGCCGTCCGGGCTAGCTACTGCCAAAGGCTTCGCGAGGGCGCCCCTCGGAGTGAAGACGAAGCGATCGCCACTGATGTAGTTGACGACAGTGAAGACCGCTGTGAGCAGGACATTGGCGAGTAGGTAGTTCATGCCGAGTCTGAGCAACCCGGCATAAAGCACCAGGTTCACAGCGACCGTGACGGTCTTCTGGAGGTTGTAGCGCCGGAACGAAGGCCAGAACGCCGTGGCTCGCTTACGCCAGGTGAACCACCGGTTCAGCAGGAAGCTGGCCTCTATCGACAGGACGGCCTGGGCGACGTAAGACAGAACGGACGGCACCCGGAGGCCGCTCGTCAGCGCAGCCTGGAACGCGATGCCAGCTATAAACAGGCCGCCGCCGATCAGGCTGAAGGAGGTGAGCCGCGCACCGTGACGGCTGACGAGCTTGCGGGCAAGAGACGGTGAAGCGTGGCCGCCGCGGCTTGGTTTTAGTAGCGCTCTCGCGTGCCCGAATACAGACGGAAAGTTCGCATCAGGCCGGTCAGGTGGGACGTGCGGGGCGCACGGCAAACCGATGTCGGCGCTCACCGCGCCCGATCACAGACGTTGTGCATACGTGCGACAGCGCATCCGCAAAGGTGTATTTGAGCGGTCGGCGGATAACAGGCATCCGCTGGCGGACGATTGTTAGATATTGGCGATTGCAGCTGATTTTGGCAAGCGTTCATCCGCTCTCCACAATGACGTGCCCCCAATACCTGACCAGAAGGTCAGGCGTCTACCCCCAAGGTGGGCTACAGCCTACAGCAGCGATGCCAAGCCCCGACCGCCATATCCTACGGATTAGAGATGCAGATAAATCAAGGCGTTTCGCTCTGTCATCAATCGATTACAGAGTATTCGCTCGCTGACTGAATCATTTACGGTGACAAGTCCGAAAGAAGCCTAAAATCCCAGGTTAGGGACACCAAGGATTAGCCTCGGGCGGCGAATCTACTCATGATCAACTCTTCGGGAATCGGAGCTTTTAGCACCGTCCTGCCCGAAATAGCTCACCTAAATATTGTTACAGGCAAGCAAAAGCTGTTCTATTACTGGTGTACGCCCGCGTTACCTCGTGTGCCGGGTGGCTGGCGTCAGTCGGGGAGAGCTCGACCGGCACGTACCGGCAGCCCCCGGAAGCCCGGGGCTGAGGTCGTCGTGTCGAGCTGATCGAAGACTGCCAGCACCCGCTCGCGGGGGGTCATCTCCGCCGGATGCGAGCGCGACCGCCACTCGATCACTACCAACGGATCTGTACTCGGTCCGCGATCGTGGGGGCCGCGATGTCGCGGCGGTACAGGCCGTCGCGCATCCCCAGCATCGCGATTGTCTCCGGCCGCAGCACGCCCGCACGGCTGCGCAGTGGCTCCGGCGCTCGCCGGCCGGTCAGGCCCAGCAAGAAGGCCACTTCCATGTTGGCGGCCTCGCCGCTCGTGGAGGCTTCCATGGTGGTGGCGTCTTCGTGGCCGTCGATGAAGACCAGGCCAGCCCCGCCGAGAACGTCCGCAAGCGCAGGCACCGCTGCGAGCAGCACGGCACAGTCAGCACCGTAGATCAGCGGAAACCGTCCTTGTGCCAAGGCTGCCCGGACACGCGCATGGAGCATGTCCGCCATTTCCAGGAGCGCGCGCTCATTCACGAACCCGTAGGATCCGCGTGCCGATGTGGGCTCCGAGACGATGACATCCGGCGTCAGGCCCGCGCGCTCCTGCAGGGCCGCCGCCAGGCCAGCCTCCCGAAGCGCGGCGGGAGCAGTTGCCTGCCCGGCCGGCCGCCCCGAGCCATCGAAGCACACGCCAATGAGATCAATTGCGTCCAACCGCGGCAGTGCCTTCATGGACACGCACTCCCCTCTTGATTTCTCTCCCGCCCGGGACGTAACAACCTTGCCATCGACCGTTCCGGCGCTGATATGGACGGATGCCAGGGCCGTGTGGATGCCAGATCCCTGACCGAAGGACCGACCACTCGCTGATGGTCATCAGCGGTCACTCATGGGCAGCGTTCCGGCCGCTCATCTCCCCCGGGCACGTCGGCGTCACCGTCCCCGGCGCTGGCCGCCAGTTGCCGTGAGCCGCCTGAGCAGGGTGGCAAGCTGTGTGCGTTCGGCGGGGGTCAAGGGTGCCAGGAAACGGCGTTGCTGTTTCGTCCAGGATCTGCACGGCCGCGACCTTGGCGGTGCGGCCGGAGTCGGCCGGATGGATGAGGAAGGCGCGCCGGTCGTGAGGATGGCGCCGCCGTATCAGGTAGCCCCTCATCCCACTGCATCCTGGGTCGCCCAGGCTGCGAAGAACCTGGTCATGGATCTCCAGGATGCCACCTGCTCCACGCCCTACGTGAGTTCGAATGATTCTATAAACTCCCACCGGCCGCATCAGGGAATCGCGAACGCCCGGCCACTGCACCCATTGCCCTCACCGATCCCCGAGCCCGGCGCCGGCACTTCCGGGCTCGGACCTGAGGCGGCGGGGCGGCGGCCGTCGTTCCCGGCATACCAGCGTCCCGGTCACGGCCGCCACCTCAAGCTCGGGTGATGGGGATGCCGAGGCGGCAATGTAACTTTCGCCCGCCTAGGCGGGTTTCCGCAGGCTGGCACGGGCAGCAACGGCATGGCCAGCACGCCGCCTGTACACTCTGCCGACTCAGGCTTATGGTCGCGGCAGTCAAGCCCGCTGCGGATACCGCCGTGGTTAAGGGCGCCATGACACCTGGAGGTGTGCTGAGATGAGACTGCGAGCGCGACCCGCAATGCGGCGGCTGCGCAGGACGATCACGGTGGCCGCGGTGGCTTTGCTGGCCACGCTCGGCCTGGCCGTGGCCGGCGGCGCGCGGGCCGTCCCGGCGGTGGCGGCTACCTCGTCGTGCGCCGCCGCCTACAGCGTGACCACCGACTGGGGCAGCGGATTCACCGCGTCCCTGACCATCACCAACAACGGCACCGCGGCCATCACCGGTTGGACGGTGACCTACTCCTACGCCGGCAACCAGACCCTGTCCAACGGCTGGAACGGGGCCTGGACCCAGTCCGGCAAGGCCGTCACCGTCACCAACGAGTCCTACAACGGCAGCCTGGCCGCCGGCGCTACCACCACGGCCGGGGCCAACTTCAACTACTCCGGCACCAACGCCGCGCCCACCTCGGTCACCTGCACCCCGGCCGGGGGGACCACCAGCGGCGGCTCGATCACCGCGACCCCGGCCAGCTTCAACGTGACCCAGGGCAGCAGCGGCACGTTCACCCTGGCGCTGTCGTCGGCGCCCACGTCGAACGTCACGGTGTCCATCACCGCCAGCGGCAACGCCGGGCTGACCGAGTCCCCGGCGAGCCTGACGTTCACCCCGTCGAACTACTCCACGGCGCAAACCGTCACCGTGACCGGCAACTCCAGCGGCACCGGGGCCACCACCTTCACCGCCAGCGCCAGCGGCTACACAGGCGCGACCGTCACCGCCACCGAGGTCACGGGCAGCACGGGCGGGTCCTGCGGTTCTGGGATCACGCTCCAGGCGAACCCTGGCACGGTGTCGCTGGCCCAGGGGCAGACCGGGGTGCTGGGCGTTTCGCTCAGCGCGTCATCGTCGGCTGGCATCGCCGTCAGCGTTGCCCGGACGTCGGGCAACACCGGCCTGTCGGTGGCCAGCGGCTCCCCGGTGACGCTGTCGTCGAGCAACTGGAACCTGCCGCAGCCGGTGTATATCACGGCTAACAGTTCGGGCACCGGCGCGGCGACGTTCACTGTCAGCGCGACCGGCTGCACCCCAGTGACCGTGACTGTGACGGAGACCGCGGCGGGCTCGACCACGACGCCAAGTCATGTCACCAACCCGTTCACCGGCTCCACCTGGTACGTGAACCCCGATTACACCGCCGAGGCCGCGACGTCGGCGTCCGGTGCCAGCGGCACGCTCGCGGCCCAGATGACCTATGTCGGCACCCAGCCGACGTTCATCTGGCTCGACCACATCGGGGCCATCTACGGCGGCTCCGACAACGCCAGCGGAGCCGGCGGAACAGGCCGGATGAGCCTCGCGGCACAGCTCCAGAACGCGGCGTCCAAGGCCAGCGGCAGCACGCCGGAGATCTTCCCCATCGTGATCTACGACCTGCCCGACCGCGACTGCGATGCGCTCGCCTCCAACGGCGAGCTGTCGATCGCCAACAACGGCCTGTCGTACTACGAGCACGCCTACATCGACCCGATCGCGCAGATCCTCACCAACTACGAGCACACCAACCTGCGCATCGTGGCGGTCATCGAGCCGGACTCGCTGCCGAACCTCGTCACCAACTCGGGCGTGGCCAACTGCGCGGCGGCGAACTCCAGCGGCGTTTACACCAGCGGGATCGAGTACGCGCTGAACAAGCTGCACGCGATCCCCAACGTGTACAACTACATGGACATCGCGCACTCGGCATGGCTCGGCTGGCCGGCCAACATGACCCCGGCCGTGTCCCTGTACAAGCAGGTGGCGTCCGCCACCACGGCCGGCGTGAACAGCGTCGACGGCTTCATCAGCGACACCGCGAACACCATCCCGGTGCACGAGCCGTACCTGACCGCCACCGAAACCGAAGATGGCAACCCCGTCGACTCGACGCAGTTCTACTCCTACGACCCGTACATCGACGAGTTCACCTACGACGAGGCGATGTACTCCAACCTGGTCAGCGCGGGCTTCCCGAGCACGGTCGGGATGCTGATCGACACCTCGCGCGACGGCTGGGGCGACCCGTCGCTGCGGCCTACCAGCGCCTGCCCGAATAACATCTCCAGTTCCTGCAGCACCACTGCGGCGTTCGTGAACGCGTCGAAGATCGACGAGCGGCCGTTCCGCGGTGACTGGTGCAACCCGGAGAACGCGGGGATCGGCGCCCTGCCGCAGGCCAACCCCAACTCCAGTTTCCCTAACCTGTACGCCTACGTCTGGGTCAAGCCGCCGGGTGAGTCCGACGGCACGTACCCGGCCTACTCGGGCACCGGCGACCCGCACTGTGACCCGAACGGAACCCAGACCGACGGCAGCGGCAACACCTACCCGACCGACGCCATCCCAGACTCGCCGCCAGCGGGTCACTGGTTCCCCGTCGAGTTCCAGCAGCTAGTCCAGGACGCCTACCCGGCGATCCCCTAATGGTTTAGCTGGCACAGCGGCTTTGCCGCAACAGCCGGCCCCTTCCCTTCGGGATCATCCCGAACGAAGGGGCCGGCTTCGTTACGCGGCGAACTCAGACGCCGGCCTCAGCCGGCCGGCAGGGCATGCAGGATGGCCTTGTAGGCCGCGCCGTAAGCGGTGGGCGTACCGGTGTAGTCGGTGATCAGTCCGGGGCCGCTTGAGCAGGCGAAGTCGGCGTTCCAGGCCCAGGCGAGGAAGCTAATGCCCGCCGACTCCATCCATGTCGTTAGCGGGGTGATGTAGGTTCCGGCGCAGTCGTTCTCGCCGATCTCGCCGGCGACCACCGGAACCGACGCGGCAACCGGAGCCACCTCCGACGTCCAGCACGACTGCGTGCTGCACGTATTGAAGTTGTAGGAGTGCCAGGAGGCGACCAGGTTGCGGTCCGGGTCGGTGGGCTCGTACTGCAACCAGTCGGTCAGGTCGTTGGAGTACTCCTCGCCGCCCAGCATGAGCACGCTGTTCGCGCCGGTGGAGCGGACCGCGTTGATCATCTGCTGCATGCCGGCCACCGGGTAGGAGATCCCCGTGCAGGGGCTGCCGGTCTCCCAGCACTGCCAGCCCTCGGCCGTGTTGCCGTTGTCCGCGCGGGACGCATAGGGCTCGTTGAACAGGTCGAAGATCACCGCGTCGTTGCCTTTGAAGGTGTTCGCCACCGACGTCCAGAACGGGATCGCCTCCGCGGCGTCGGGCATCGGTTTCTGGCAGGTGGCCTGGGCCGACGAGCAGCCCGACGACGGACCGGTGTAGGTACCGTCGGTCCAGTGCAGGTCGAGGATGGCGACGATGCCGTTGGAGTTCAGCAGGCTGACGTAGCTCTCGATCGCCTTGATATGGTTCGTGCCCGCGTAGGCGGAGTTGACATACGATTCGGCCGTGATCGTCCTGGCGGATCTTCTCAGCAAGAGTCTCATCGCAAGCACTTCTATGAAGTCGGGATAGCGCATCGGCCGGCACCTTTGCGGGCAAGCGTCGCTCAGCGACGGGTGGGAAGGCGCCTTCGGGAAGCTAAGTCCGGCGACTGTAACGGTCAAGTAAACGCGGTGCGGCGGGCCGTAAAAGCGGAGGCAGCAGCACTATCGGGAAATGGAACTTTCACGTGTTCCTCGTTGACACGTCCAGCAAGTCATTTGAGGGCCCACCGCCCGCCGATGCGATCGGGGATGTCGCCGGCGGCTCCGGCGTCCAAGACGGGCGACCGTTGTTTTAACCGCTCCTGGTTGGCGACAATCGCCTTGGCAGTCGCCGGGTGCGTCTCTTGACGCCCGGCTGTGTTGAGCGCGTCGGCGAAGTCCGTGAAGTCCTGGATCGAGAGCGGACCCGCCGTTTTGGTGCCCAGGGGCAGCGCGCGGCCGCCTTCAGGGAGCGCCGCGCTGCGCAGCCTGCCACCGGTCACGAAACTTGCATTCTCGCCGCCTGCATCAACGCATTCGAACGGCTCCGAAGGTAGTCACTGTAATTTTCAAACAGAAAGCGTATTGCGTACATTTCAGCGTCGTTGCAGAATCATCACAACAGTGTTAGGAGCTATCAAGGGGGCCGCTAGACACCTGCTGAGGAGAAGGCACGGTGACGGTCATAAATTCAATGACGGAGCCGACAGGACCCCCAACGCTCGCTGATGTCGCTCATCTGGCGGGCGTGTCGTCGGCCACGGCATCGCGCGTGCTGACTGGCTCTGCCCGGGTACGGCCGCAGACGAAAGACAAGGTCGAGCAGGCGATTACGCGGCTCGGCTACGTGCGCAACCGGGCCGCACGCTCGGCGGGGAGCCGACGAGCGGGGGTCGTCGCGCTGGTCGTAGGCGAGGAGACCGTCAGGGTCTTCACCGACCCCTTCTTCGCCCGCATGCTGCGCTCGGTCAGCAAGGCGCTATCCTCGGCCGATTCGCAGCTCGTCATGCTCACGCTGCACGCGCCCCGCGACTACCACACGGTGTCCAGATACTTGCACAGCGGGCACATAGACGGTGCGCTGTTTGTCTCCATGCACGGCAGGCCGGATTTCGGCTACGAGAGCCTCGGCATTCCGCTCGTCCTGTGCGGCCGACCAGTCGCCGACGGCACCGCGCTGTCGTACGTCGACGCCGACAATATCGGCGGTGCCAGCGCCGCGGTCCGCTACCTGCTCGACAGCGGCCGCAAGGCCGTCGCTACGATCGCGGGGCCGCCCGACATGGCGCCAGGCATTGACCGGCTGCTCGGGTACCGCCAAGCGCTAGGAGCGGCCGGCGTCCTTGACCCCGGTATGATCGCCTACGGCGACTTCAGCACCATGTCCGGGCAGCACGCGCTGCTACGGCTGATCGACCATCGTCCCGACATCGACGCGGTATTCGCCGCTTCGGACCTGATGGCCGCAGGCGCGCTGCACGCGCTGCGCCGGCTGGGCAGGCGCGTCCCGCACGACGTGGCTGTCATCGGGTTCGACGACCTGCCTGCCGCGCAGCAGACCGACCGGCAGCTCACTACCGTGCGCCAACCGGTCGCCACCATGGGAACATGCATGGTGAGCGAGATCCTGGCGCAGATCGCCGATCCCGGCAGGGAGCCATCCCATGTCGTCCTCAGCACCGAATTGATCCTGCGCGGCTCCGCCTGACGCTCCCCCGGTGGGCCTTTTCACGGCCAGTTTCCGGACATCAGGCGAGCGCACCCGGACCACTTCGCCTTTGCGAAGGTGGTGATGAACTCGCATCCGAACCGGACAGGCCCGTCTGCAGGCGATCGTGCAGGTCAGCGACCTTCGAGTATTCGAGGGCCGACCAACGCTCGCTGATGTCGCTCAGCTGGCGGGCGTCTCGCCAGCGACCGTGTCCCGCGTGCTTACCGGCTCTGCGCAGGTCACGTCCGGCACCCGAGGGGCT
>Ga0187887_10003989_pt1 | contig 11212 bp, 4 predicted proteins | sample June2016WEW_7_10_FD_132977 | JGI IMG/M metagenome (GOLD analysis project Ga0187887, IMG submission 132977) | Peatland microbial communities from SPRUCE experiment site at the Marcell Experimental Forest, Minnesota, USA - June2016WEW_7_10 | ecosystem: Environmental > Terrestrial > Soil > Wetlands... | reverse complement strand
TCGCAGTGCCCGTCCGCCGTGTTCGAGCTGTTGTGGCCGATGGACGTGAACGACCCAGATACCTGCAAGCTTCTGCGGTACATCAACCTGCCCTCGCAATGGACCACGCGCGCGGGCTCGGGTTTCGACACGTTCCTCATCGAGGGCTACCAGTACCCCGGCATCAACCACAACCTCGACCAGGCCAGCCGGTGCGCTCAGTACCCATGGAAGGAACTCTCCTGGGACCAGGCGCATTGCCGCTACCTGATGGGCCTCTACTACGGCACCTGGCCGTGGCTGAGGGAATTCGTGAACGTCAACCGCCTCCGCATTCCGGCCATCAAGCTCTGGGCCTACGACCACCTCTGCCTCTTCGGATGGCCCGTGCCGCTGCCCACGAGCGACGACTGCTCGTTTATCTACTGAAGTTCACACTCGCCGCGGGAGCGTACCTGGTGCCGTGGTCCAACTGTGGCTGTCCGTGGATGAGCGGATGAGCGTATGCCTTTGTGCACTGAGCCGGTCTATACTCTTCGTCTGCTTCTGGTTTGAGTATTGCGCCGATCCGACACAGACATGCCGACGACGAACCCGTCTTCCAGCTCGGCGCTTCTAACCACGCTATTCGGTGTTTGCCGTTTGCCCTCTCATTTGGCCACCCGAAATTGCGACAGCCAGGCGGCGATTGCACCGCGGTCCAACTCGTTCCACTGGAACTGATTTCCGTACGTTCTGAGACACGCATAGCAGCTTCCTGATGGATCGCACATCGGGTTTGGACACTGCGCTGTTCGCTCCCAAGCTCGTGACAAAATCTGCGGGAGTTGTTCGCAAATCCCTTCGCAGTAGCCTGCTCCACCTGGCACGCGGTCGTAGACGATCAGTTCGCCAGTGAAGCCGCTCTCAGATTGGCTACGATATGTGCCGTCGATATCCCGTGCCGGAATGCTGAGGGTCCTTGACGCACTCGCAAGGAACGCAGCCTGCAATGACAGCCAGAACCTAGCATCCTGGACAGGCCGGGGCGGAACCACAACCCCGTCGAAACGAATCTGAAGAGTGTCCGTGCGGAACTCGCACGCCAAGTCAACCAGCTGCGGCTGGCTATTACACCGGCTTCCCCAAGGGGCTTCGTGCGTCGCTCCCTGCACTAGACTGCCGCAACTCAAGCACAAACGAAATCTTTGTCCCCGACGCCCCCTGTTGGCGCGAAACAGGTGGCCATCGCGCCGGTATCCATATGACACTCCCTGGAGCAGATCGTGTCGTCGAAAAGACTCCGGCGGAGCGCTATCAACTAAGAACACTTCCGAAGTTGGCGGTGCTTTTGCTCGATGCAACTTCGCATCTTCGACAAAGTCGGTGACGCGTGTCGTGAATCCAATCGGGGTGATGTACGGCCTCGGTAGCGCACGCACAGCGCCACCGGCGCCGCAAGGACACAACGGCTTCAGAGAATTGTGCGGCCCCAACTCCACGCGCCGACAGACTGGGCAAGCCCGATAGTCCAGCAACTCTAGTTCACGGTTTTGTTTGTCAATCCCCGCGCTTGCAAAAAGTTTCCCGTCGGCGACGATTTCACTTCCAGGTGCATACTCGGAAATCCCAATCTCTTGGTCACGTTCCAGCCGAAGCCTCACTGACCAATCGCCCTGGCGAACAAGAAGTCGTACAACATCCTGCGGGAATGCGTATCCCGGCAGCCAGTGTTCCTCTGCCAGCGCATCAATAACGCTTTCGCGCAGCAATTGCCCGATCAGCTTTCCGACGGACACCAGCGCTCCGGCAATGGCTCGAAGCCGCTCAGGGGGTGCACTTGCTTGTTCGCGCTCGAGAGCCTGGCGCTGACTCTCGTATGCCGTCAGCCGGCCCGCTAGGCGATTTGCAGCCTCACGCATGCCTGTTACAGACGCATTCAGAGCGTCCTCAACTCCGAGACCGTTCGGAGGCACGATCCGGGCGATTGCATCTGTGCAGCCCGGACGGTTTGTCTGAACCCACGCATCGAACCGTGCCGCGGCAGACGCGTCGGGAGTCGGCTGGAAGAAGAACTCTGCGACAGTCAGGGGCGGATCGGAGGAGGCCGCCAGTGCGCGCCAGTAGCGCCCGAGCAGGTATGAATCGACATGCCTTTGCGTAAGCCTCGGGTTCGTGATGGCTATTCGCGGGACTGCCACAATTCCCGAAACGATCTTGTCCTGCTCAAAGAAATGGAACTGATCGTGCGGGATGTTGCGTGCATACGTCACAGCAAACGCAGTACCGCCTTGACGACGCCCCGCTCGCCCCGCCCGCTGGATGTAATTCGCGGGTGTCGGGGGAACATTGCGAAGGAATACAGCCTTTAGGCTACCGACATCGACACCGAGTTCAAAGGTAGTGGAACTGGAAAGTACATTCACATCACCAGCTCGAAATAGATGCTGATACTGCCGCCCTACGTCGTTTTCAAGTTGCGCCGTGTGCTCACGAACCTCCAATGGCAGGGGAGCTGAATGGCGAAGCCGATAATAGGAATGATGGTCGGCCCAATGACGCTCTATCTGATCATGGACATGGAGCATTACCCGTCCCGAGCAGCCCGGAGTTGGACAGGCCTCGCCGAGAGGATAAACGGTAAACCGGCCGCAGCGATTACACAAAAACCAATCACGCCGAGTGAAGAACAGAATTCGTTCGAACGGCAACTGATACTCGCCGGGGTACGCTAGACGAGATAGAATGCCGATCGACAGGAGTGCATCCCAAACAGAGGTCATCCATGTCTGGAGAACAGTACCGTCACGGCCCCGATCAAGTCCGATGGCGCGCTCCAGAACGGCCAAAGTTCGATTGCGGCTGACCGCTGCGCGTCGGGAGCGCTCAGGAGCGAGGTAAGGATTCCACCGATAAACCTGCCGTGACGATTGATTCACCTGTTCGCTAAGGTGGCACGTCGCCATCATGGGACCCGGACCCAAGTCACGCATCGTAACCTGCTCCGGCAGCGCCACGATCCGCCGTTGGAGAAAGAAGCTGAGGAGATGTTGGATAACGGCCTCTGCCGTAGGTCCATTGTGTTCGTAAAGCCAGGGTAAGCGAGACCGAAACTCTTCGCGCTCGTACTCACTAAGATCAATCACTACTGCGGCGAGCGCGAGTGCCGTGAGCGTGTCCCGCCGGCGTGGAGATGCCGTCACATGTCCGAGCAACGCAATGAGGGCCTCCCTCTTGACGTTCGTGTAATCCTGTTGAAGCAGGCGGGAACTTGGCTTGACCTCCGTCTTGCACTCGCCGTCGTCGTTGGTGACGCGAACGGCCACAAATGGCTGTCGTTGGATAATTTGCCGGAACCGAGATCCGACATCTGATACCGTCGCGCCAAGGTAGTCGTTGGTACTGTCCACTTGCTCGATGGATTCAAGCAGGGGGCGCATATACTGAGTCTCGGCTGCTGTCCGCGCCAAATACGGCGCGTAGTGAGCAGCCCGCTGGCGACTGTCCGAAAACACGAGAAGGCTACGGCCTCCCGCCGGCTTACGCGGACTTGAATCCGGCAGAGCTCGGATTACAGCCTCGCCGAGCACGGCAGTGGCTGCGTCTTCATACGTGCGCATGTCACGCAGTACGCTCGGGTAGGGCTGTGCTGTACCGCCGCAGTTCGGGCACTTTTTCAAATTCCCCTCTGCATCCACTGTCAGTTGAAACAGGTGGACATAGTCGGGTCTTTCACAGCAGGCATTAGCGTTCTCAATGAGCGTGCCGCAACGGAGGCACAGGACCAGCTCTGAACCTTCCTGCTCGTCTTCGTCTTCTCCCAAGTTGCGTAGCCACGTCAAAACGACTGGCCTAAGCGGCGGTTGCTGGTTAGCTTGCCAGTGACCGGCAGTGTCAGCGTACACCCGGACACTGGGAATTCCGCAATGAGCGCATGTGGCGAGGGGAATCAGAAGTGCGCCACAACCGTCTTCAGGACAGGTCCGCCGGTCTTCCAGTACGAGTCTCGACCACTGGGTATCTGGATGCGCGCGGCGGGATGGACATCCGCGCGACAAGCATACTGCTCCACCCATTAGGCCTCGAAAGAACAGGTGATATCGGCCGGGCACCAAGGGAGGCGTTTGAGGGTCCGGAGTTGCGTGGGCGCCGAGGACCGCGAGCCACTCAATCACTAGCACAGCGCGCGGTTCTGTGGTGTGGAAGACCACTTGTGCCGCATCTGACAGCGACAATGGCCGGTCAGAGCAGGCCTTGTGCAAACTTGCAATCTCAGTATTGTCCCGCAGCCACGCGTAAAGCATGCCCGATACGGAATTCTGGTTGAGCACGTCTCGTCCGCGGTTGAGTCCGCTTGCCTCGATGAGCGACTGCATTTCGGCGACTTGCTCTAGAGCATCGATCCACTTTCGGAGAGTGGGTTCATCCGGAACCACACGGGAATAATCCTCAAGCTGCCGCGGTTTGCTACCGCCGGAGGGAAAGACCCTGTTTCCCCGCAGGATGTCCCCTTCACCGAAGTGTTTTCCGGTAAGCGCGGTTGCGAATTCCGTGATCGCGGACCCCCCGTTCTCGTCACCCAATGTCGCGCTCGTGAGAATGAACTGCAGATTGCATCGCGGGTACCTTTCCTGAAGGCGGCGCATCAGAAGTCCCACGTCAATTCCCTGGGCACCCGTGTACGTGTGAGCCTCGTCCAGCACAACGAACCTAAGCCGTTGGTGTTGAAATATCTCGGCATCGCGGGGCCGGAGCAGCAGGTACTCCAACATCGCAAAGTTGGTTAGCAAGATGTGCGGAGGCCGGAGTCGGATTTCTTCGCGGGTGATTCGCTCATTCGGAAGGCGTGCGCCTCTATCCTCTTCGTTGAGGTCCGCCTCGTTCTCGGCGGTGTCACCTGTGTACCGGCCAAAGGTAATATGGGGGACGTTGTGCAGCAGTTCTCGCATGCGATCCAGTTGATCGTTCGCGAGCGCGTTCATCGGGTATACAAGAATCGCCCGCACTCCGGAGCCAGGGTTCCGTGCAGCATCGTCCAAGACCGGTAAGAGAAAGCATTCGGTCTTCCCACTGCCCGTACCAGTGGCAACAACCACGTTTCGGCCGCGTTGGATCAAGCTGAGGCTTGCAACCTGGTGAGTGTAGAGAGGACGATCAATATCGAATCCGGAAGTTCTGAGTTCGGAAAGTGAAGAATGCAGGCACGGTGGCTCACTACGTGTTAGAAGAGCACGGACGCACAGATCACCCTCGTAGGAAGCGACCGCACTCAAGAGAGCGTCGCGCGAGAACACGTTGGTGCCTGCCAGTTCTCGAAGAAACTGGTCGCGCAAAAGGCGTTCGGAATCGGCGATAAAGTTGGCCGTGAACAGATACCTCCGAAGCGTTGCCGAAATTGATTCCGTAAAATCTCGAAGGTTAATCTCTCTCATCGCAGAGCTTCTCCAGTCTCCGGACAATCTCTGCTTCGATGTCTGCATCGCTCAGAACGTAATAGTCCGTCCAGGACATGCGGGCCGGGTATGGCCGCAGATCCGAATTGGGCTCTTGCACGTACTCGGGTGTGACAACGATACGACAGTCATCAAACACGCTCTGCACGGCAGCGACATGTGTAGGAGCGGCAAGGCGCCGCGCAAAGTTGTTAACGATATTGAAGTCGAGACGCACCAAGCGACGGGCGCGTGCTTGTCGGCAGCTACCGAGGGGACAGCGGAACTCGAAGGAAACGTCATTAAGTCGGCGAACTTTTCCAAGCGGGAAAGCCCCGCACCAGACGCATCTGACTTGCCAGTCCAGGTCAGCTCGTTGCCAGGGGTCAAGGTAGCGTCTCGCGGCGGCGTCTAGGCTGTGCCCAGGTGCAACGAGAGCGAGCATGCGCGTGAGCGCGGGGCGTCCGCGCACTCGTTTTTGGAAGTCGCTGTCCTCGGACAGCGGGCGATCTACCCGAAGGTAGACGTTGGAGAACAGCGCCACGTTAGATCGCCGCGGCATGGATGCCTACCTCATATGTAAAGCGAAGGGTCTCGTAAGTTGCACTGGCACCACTGCCACCGCGAGCGTCACTCTGCGCAGCGCAGTGAAGCACCAAATCAGCGTCTATCCCGCATGACAGCTCAATACGCTCCCGGTCGAAGCCGAGCGCGGGAGCGACCAGTGTCAAAACCGGGTCCGGTGCCGAACCACCATTCGAGGCGACGATAGGAATCTCTGCATGAGTAGTATCTTCTACAAGCGCGAGGGACACGGTCCGCCGCGAGCCTACGGGAGTGTCGCCCGCACGCAGCATCGGGTGGAAAGTGTCATCACTAAGGAGAACCCCTAGGTCTTCCGCCAGGACGTAGTTCCCAGGATATTGGTCAAGAACAGCAGCTCCGAACGCGATGTCCCATTCAGGCTGCCGTGAGAAACGCGCTGCTTTGAAGTCATTGGAAAGGCGCTCACGAAGAAGCAAGAGCCGGCTCGAACCGCCCGTCACGATCAACCAATCAATCTCTTCAACATTCAGTGGCACTTCTTCGATGCTGCGTCGAAGCAGTCGAATCGCTCGTTCAATCCGCCGCTCGATCAAAGTATTGAACCGCTCCCGTTCCAGCCGAAATTCAAGTGGCCGTCCGTCATAGGACAACAGAGATATCGGAGCATCATCGAGGTGTGGGTCTGCTAATTCGCGCTTGACTCTTTCGCATTGTGTTAACAGCAGGTCACGATCCTTCGGGGCCACCGCTTCGAAAGCCTTTGACTCCCCGCGTCTGTCCATGACTACCTTGTGAACCGCAGCGGCAATATCGCGATCTATGTCGTCTCCGGCCTCAGTGAGGCTGCTCGTGTTCAGCTCGCGTATCACCCTTCCGCTACCATGGATCTCAATGACGCTAATGTCGAGGGTGCCTCCGCCCCAATCAAACACCGCCGCATGCCGACAGTGCTGGAGGTCGTTCAACTGACCAAGCAAAGCTGCGGTTGGCTCGCTAATGAAGGCCCTCACGTCGATGTGCGCTGCACGCGCTGCGCGGCGGAGGGCAGCTCTCTTTCCTGCGCTGAATCCAACTGGAATGCTGATAGTGGCATGGTCCATCGCCGCACCAGTACGGTCGTAAACTCGCTTCTTTAGTTTTGTGAGAATCTCCGCAGCTACATCTTCGGGCGTCCACCGCCTGCCGTGAGAGGGCCACTCGCTATTCGTGTCGAGGTGTTGCTTCACGGAGGTCACGACATGATACAAGCCAGACGTCATGAGTTCAGCCTGGTGCTCGCGGACCCGCGCACCGCTCCTAATGTCATCGGTGATGATCTCGATGGCTGCGATGGAGGGGTAGGGCTGCTGTCCTTCACCAATCGGCTCGCGAGCATTCCCGACACTGTACACGACACCGGAGTTGCTCGTCCCGAAGTCAATACCGAAGTTCATCCCGTGGCCTCCCGCTTGCTACGCAACGGGATTTGGTGACGCTCTAGTTCGCGGATGACCTGTTCGAGGCGAATAGCAATTACCCCGGCAAGGTCAGGAGGCAACTCGGCAAGCGTCTGCGGAAGATCATGTACCGACGGATGCAGCGCCCGAGCCAGGCCTGAGCGAAACTCCTCCAAGCGGGTTTGTGCGTACTTTTGCATTTGATCGAGTGCCCCGGTGCGTTGAAGCTCCGCAGCGATCTCCAGTTCTTGACATTTGCGAGTTAGCTCCGACAGTCGTCCGGCTTGTGCGGCTTCGGTGCACTCAAAAGCCTCAAGCCGCTTGCGAAGACCGAGATTCTCTTCACGGAACTCACCGCCAAGTTCCTGGCTTTTCGTGAGCCGGCGCTCGGTTTCGAGCAATGACGCATGCTTGTCGTCAAGTTGGCGCTGTGCTTCAAGGAGTGCATCTCGGTCGCGAACGCGTCCCGTAATGGCCTCTGCCACACTGTAGAGGAGATCTGCCAACTCTGCTGCTCGCTCAGACTGGGCTTTCAATTCAACGCTTTCCCGGCCAGCCACAGAGGCTCTATCGCGCAGCTTCGCGAGAACGGAAGCTAGATTTAGATCCCCGGCTGGGCAGATTTCGGCAGGTGCTGCGTCCTGGTGCACTATTTGCGGAGCCGAGGACGGCTCGACAGGGACGGTCGGCACCCCTGGGGACGCCAGTTCAGAAGGTTGGGGTATGTCCGCAAGGCGAAGGTCCATGTCTCGCCTGCTATCTGGGGGCCACTCAGCAATTCGCGAGCGTGCGCGATCAATCAGCTTCCCAAAGGTCGAATCGCGTAACAGACTATTAGTTGCTACGTAGGCAACTAAAGGCTCGATGACCGCTCGGTCGGCAGGAGACCCAGGTTTGTAGTTGTACTGCAACAAGACATTCACTAAGAGATTAAAGACATTGCGCAGCTTGTATTGGGCCGCCTGGGCACTGGCCAATGCGCGCAACAGTTCCGGGCTCTGCTTGAAAAACGCGACATGCAATCGTTCCACGGTCTCTTTGTTATCCCTGGCTGTCTGAAGAAGGTCCACCGATAAGTCTGGAGTGTGTTCGATAATGGCAGCCGCAGCGTATACGTTCCGACCCGTAGCTTCGACCGGCCGGTCGACCATGCTCTTGACTATCGTCTGCTGCCTCTCCTGCGGCAGGTCTGGCCAGACGGGAGCGAGCGACGACGCGATATCGCCGCCACGTACGCGCTCGGCCGAGTCAAGAATCTGAAGCGGTGACACAGCCAGGTCTCGCCAAAGCGAGGTGAGCAAGTGAACTGCTTCGCGCCGCGCGTCGGGGGAGAGTTTACCCTTATTCGCGCTCGCTTCTTCAGAAAGAATTCGCAAACGCTCAAGCGCCGCTCTTGATTGGATAGGTTCAGGCATCTTAACTAACCTCAAGTTCCTCATCTTGGTCCGCTGGGGATATCTCGCATAGACGCAGCCCTCCGCCGGAATCCTCGGCCTTCTCGCCGGAAAACCCAAGTACGCGCGACAGTGTCCGTTCGGCTGGGGCCAGCCAAGCCGCAAGCGAGAGTTGTCGATTTGTTGGCCGTATTCCGACGCGGTAGATTATCAGCCACCAGAGCGCGGTTGCGAGTGCATGGACCAGCTCCTCAGGAGAATCCTCGGCTTCTCGCACGAGTTTCGCGGCGGTTTGGAGCTCCAGCGAGCGTAGCCCTTCACTCGATGTGTCGAAACTCCGAAGGTACTTCACGGCGCCCTGTGTCAGCGCCTCACCGCGCGGTCGCTGCCGGACCAGAGAAACGGGCGATCCTACACCGTGCCTACGTACTTCCTTCCGCCACTCCGATATGAGGCTTGGTAGGTTCGACAGGTCTTGGAGCCGGTCAAGCAAGGCCGTGACAGCATCACGCCAGCGAGGAAACGGTACTACCTCGACACCACCTGGGAATGCGTCCCGAGCGCAGCCTGCATCGCCTGGTCGTGTGGCCGCGTGAGTCGCGTGCCGGTACCAGGTGGCCAGATTAACCACCGCCTCCGACGCATGCTGAAGCGTCTCACATTTGGACACGTCAACGCAGGTGCCATCTATGCTTTCAGCCAAGACCGCGCAATCAGAAATGAAACCGCGCAGTGGCGTGTCTTTTAGTCCCGAGACGAGCGAACAGAGTTGCAGGGCGTTGCGCGCCATCGATCCAATCGTCGCTAGGCACGGCCCAATTTCTGGAATAGCTTCCATAAAGCACTGTGATTCCGGGCGAGCAAGCCCAGCGACCAGCGCCGAGACACCGTTAACCCAATAGACCTCCGTTCCAAATGGACCGCTATCTGTAGCAAGCCTCAATTCGACCGCTGGGGCCACCTGTCCATTGAGTGCGTCTCGCAGGGCTACGCAGCGGATTGTCAGTATGCCGTTTACCGGAACCGGATCGAGTTCCTGTAGAATCGCCTCACTGTTGGGTGATCGCAGGCGTAGCGTGAATGTTGTGTGAGGTGGAGCCTGGATATCGATGGCAGCATCCATATCAAATCCGTCACGCCAAATGACATTGCGAACGTCGTACCGTGTCCTCAAGTGGACAGCAATTCGAGGCACACGCCAGGACACGCGAACAGAAATGCCGCGACACGAAAGGTCGCCATCAATTACCCACGTCTTCGGCGGTACGATCCAGCGGTTAGGGGCGGACTCGGTCAGGTGGTCCCATTTGAGAGACCAACCGTCGGGCAGTTCCGCCGAGATGGCACATTCGGAATTGATCGGTGTCAACTGACGCGGACCTCGGATACGAATTGCGGAGGGGATAACAGTGAACGGGAGGCGTGGGAGATTGTCGACGGGCATTCTGGATCGCCCTCTCGGAATGAGGCGAATTGCGCCCTCGACGGGACACGTGACACTAACCTTGACATGTCCCTCGGCGTCCGGTGAGCAGAGCACCGTCGTGCCAGCCTCATCCTCCAAACAGATCGCGAACAGCCGCTCAGCTTCTGGGCTCCAATCGTGAACGACAAGGTCGGGGAGTGAGTCCAGGAAGACCGTAGATCCGAACGCATGGTCGCGATAGCCCGGGCCGAATAGAAGGCTCGGAACGGTATCGTCCGCGGCGGCAAGATTTGCGCCGCGATAACCAACTGGTACTTGGATTCGCCAAGCACGTAGTGGAGGGTTGCCGCTCCAATCGCAATATCCAATGTCCTCTTTGATGATTTCTTCGCTAGGCAGTAGATCCCATTGCTGGACGAGAATGTATTCACCGGGAGGGATTGTGACGAAATCTGACGACGCGACGAACGAGCCATCGCTTGCGGAGAAGACCGCTGGCTCATCCTCGGACGGCGACCACGGTAGTCGCCAAGTCGCTGAGCTGATGGTGTACACCTCCTTCCCGGACCTGATCGGGTTCCATTCACTGGTTAGGCGACGGAAGCTGCACACGACTCCATTCCGGATGGCACTTGGCGGAACGCGGACACCGAAGGCCCATGTGTCAAGGTCGATAGCAAGCTTTGGCATCGCAATCCGCCCAGCACGCCGACTGGGAGCTGGTGCTGGTTGAAGGCGCCCGAGGACGTCGTCCCAGAACCCCTGAGGGTATCCGGGCACCACAGTTGTGTCTGGAATCAAACCTGAGCGGATCTGTTGAAGCACCCTCACGCTATCAAGCGCATACTCGTAGCCGACGTCCGACCTTAGGAATTCACTCGCCAACCCAGTGACGGTCGCCTCGCAGCACGCATCGTACTCGTGGCGCGTGAACTGATATCCGTTCCTTGTCGTCAGCCTCTGAAGAAGAGAAGCAAACGAAGCAATTCCGTGTATTGGGACGCCCGAGTGACGATACAC
>Ga0187887_10003985_pt1 | contig 11214 bp, 6 predicted proteins | sample June2016WEW_7_10_FD_132977 | JGI IMG/M metagenome (GOLD analysis project Ga0187887, IMG submission 132977) | Peatland microbial communities from SPRUCE experiment site at the Marcell Experimental Forest, Minnesota, USA - June2016WEW_7_10 | ecosystem: Environmental > Terrestrial > Soil > Wetlands... | reverse complement strand
TTCGGCGCGCTGCTGTCGGGTAACAGCTCGGCCGATACGCTCAGCGAATATAAGGCGGCTGTCGACAGGAGCTGGATTCGCGAGGAATTGTGGCCGGTGCGGAATTTTCACCAGGGATTCGAACATGGGCGGCTCGAAGGTTTCGTGAAGGCGGGCATCCAGCAGGTGATGCGCGGTGGGAATCTGGGGCCGGACGCGAAGAATCGTGCGGGCTACGAGCAGATGAGGCGCCTGGACGCGCTGGGGCCGGCGCACACGGATCGGGCTGCGATGGTTGGGAATGCGAAGGGCGATGGAAAGCTGACCTTCGATCGGCTGACGGATGTGTTTCATTCGGGAACTCGGCACGATGAGGATCAGCCGGTGCACCTGGTGGTGCAGGATCTGAATATCTGCAGCGATCGCTGCACGAAGGAGTACGGGAATCCGTGCCAGTATTTTTGCCCAGCGGCGGTCTACGAGATGGTGGACAGCGCGCAGGAGGACGGCGCAGGCGGCTCGGCAAAGGAGCTGCGGATCAATTTCACCAACTGCGTTCACTGCAAGACGTGCGACATTATGGACCCGTACCAGATCATCACGTGGGTTCCACCGGAAGGCGGCGGCGGGCCAAATTACGACGGGATGTAAGGGCGGTTAAGAGAAGGGCGGTCCGCTTGCGACGGGCAGGATCGTCGTGAGATCGTGAGACAGGTACAGCGGATGCGACAGAGCTCCGCTTCGGATCTGATTTCTGGTACATCCCTGAGGGGTTTCCCGATCGTTCCTCAGCGTTTCCGCTGGGACGCCCGCAGATCTGCAAATTCCGGCGAGCCGGGTGCACGATTGGCCCAGGTTGGCGCAGGGCTTTCCGGCGAACGGGGGGCCGGAAGTGAGTTTCGCTTGACTGCAAAGACGTTACGATGCCCGGGTTGTCATGACGGAAGTGGGCTGCGGCGGTCGCGGCCGCGCTGGCATGACCTTCCGTTGCGGCTTCTGGGCTTGAGGGCCTATCGATGCCTGATGTGCGACGCGCGCTTTTACGCCTGGAGGCATACGCCGGTGACACCCGCAAAGTAGTCGCCTGCAAACGGGCTGAGGCTGACGGCTGTGCGGTGCATCGAATAGAGTAGAAGCTCATGGCGACTGTGCTTGACTCCATCCCGAGTGCCGCTGCAGGGAAGGCCGGCCGGCTGATCGATAAGCACGGGCGGACGATCGCCGATCTGCGCATTTCCGTCACCGATCGCTGCAACTACAAATGCGTGTATTGCCGGACGGGCAACGAAGGCGCGGCCTATGCGGAGCTGCCGATCGAGGATTACCTGCGCATGGCGCGGGTGTTCGTGGGGCTGGGCATCGAAAAGATTCGGCTGACGGGCGGCGAGCCGCTGCTACGCCGGGGATTGACGGATCTGGTGCGGCAGCTGAGCCGGCTTCGGACGCTGGATGGATCTGCGCCGGACCTGGCGCTGACCACCAATGGGCACCTGCTGGAGGAGATGGCGGAGCCGCTGCGCGACGCCGGGCTGAGCCGCATTACGGTAAGCATGGACGCGGTGGATGCGGAAAGATTCGCGCGCATCACGCGGGTGCCGGGCAGCTACGAACGGGTGCTGAAGGGGGTTCGCGCGGCAAAGCGTGCGGGCCTTGCGCCGGTGAAGGTGAACTGCGTACTGCTGCGCGGGTTCAACGAGGATCAGATTGTGCCCTTCGCCCGGTTCTCGCGCGAAGAGGGCGTGATCGTGCGGTTCATCGAGTTCATGCCGCTTGGCGAGGACCGGCTGTGGACGCCGGAGTCGGTGGTACCCATGCGGGAAATTGAGGAAGCGCTGCGGAGCTATCGGCCGATCGTGCGGATGGCGCCGAATGCGGCCAGCGAAACGGCGGTGCGGTACACCTTCGACGACGGCGTGGGAGAAATTGGAATCATCGCGCCCGTTACCCAGGCTTTCTGCGGGCACTGCAGCCGCGTGCGGCTGACGTCGGACGGGAAGATTCGGACGTGTCTCTTCTCGCAGACCGATCACGACCTGTACGGTGTGATGCAGCGCGGCGGCAGCGATGAGGACATGGTGCAGTTTATCCGGCGCACGATCGAGCAGAAAGAAGCGCGCCATCATATCGGTGAGCCAGGGTTCCTGAAGCCATCGCGCAGCATGGTGCACATCGGCGGCTGAGAAGCCAGCGTTCAGCGTTCAGCGTCCAGCGTTCAGAAAAACCCGACCTTTGGCGATAGGGATGCGTAGGGACCATCGGGCGCGGCTTGCTTGTGGGTCCCTATAATGGACGGCGAACCATGCCATCCAGGAAAACTCCTCTGACCTCCATTCGCAAAGCTCCATTTAGTTTCTTTCGCTTTGTTGTGCCGGGAATTGTACTCATGGGCGCCTTGACCGGGCCGACGGCGCGCCCCGCTGCGGAAAATCAAACCCCCACAGAAGCCGCGCGGCTGAATGGGATCGGCGTGGCGCTGATGAATCAGCAGCTGACGGAGAAGGCGGCGGCAAAGTTCGAGGAGGCGCACGCGGCCGATCCGAAGTCGGCGATTCCGATGCTGAACGAGGGGATTGCGCTGCTGTATTTGCAGAAGCTGCCGGAGGCCGAACAGGCGCTGCGCCAGGCGGCGACGATGGCGCCGGACAATCCGCGGACCTGGTACAACCTGGGACTGACGGAGATGGATGAGGCGAATCCGAAGGCCGCGATCGAGGACATGCGGAAGGTGCTGGCGATCGATCCGAACGATGCGGATGCGCATTATTTTGCGGGATCGCTGGACGTGACGCTCGGCGACAGCAACGGGGCAATTGGCGAGTTTGAGGCAGCGCTGAAGCTGCAGCCGCGGCATGCGTCGGCGGAGTTTGGGCTGGCGCGGGCGCTGCAGCGCGCGGGGCGGACGGACGAGGCGCACGAGCACCTGAAGATTTTCCAGCACTACACGCAGGCGAAGATCGCGGCGCCGCTGAGCGTGGCCTATGGCGAGCGCGGGCATTACTCGACGATGGAGGAGATGACGCTACCGCTGGCGGCGGTGGGGGCGATGATCCCGGTTCGGTTTGAAATGCGCGGGTTGCCGGGGGCGGCGGACGATAATTCGCTCCGAAACGGCCCTGTGGTGACAGGGCGGCCGGTGGATCCCGCAACGGTGGGTGGCCAGGGTGTGTGTGTCATCGATCTCGAGGGCCCGGGGTCACAGGATTTGGTGGTGATGAGCGGAGGAGATCACCCCATCCACGCGTATCGGAACTTGAAGAACGGGAGCTTCGAAGCAATTCCTGAGAGCCAGACGGGGCTGCGGGCGAGTGGCCAAGGCGTGGCCTGCGCGGTGGGCGACTTCGATAACGATGGCCTGCCGGATTTGACGGTGGCGTTCGAGCCGAGTGCGCAGGAACGCAGGTCCGGTGGTCCGGGACGCGTGATGCTTTTTCATAACCTGGGCGGCGGGAAATTTGAGGATGTGACGGCGAAGGCTGGCATCCAGCAACTCAATCGGCCGGCGGGGCTGACGTTTGTGGATTTCGATCACGACGGTGATCTGGATTTGTTTGTGACGGGCGCGCCGACGGCGGATGGGAAGTCCGGGCCGAATGTGATGTGGAGGAATGACGGGAACTCGAAGTTTACCGAGTGGACCGCGCCGACGGGACTGGCGGGGAGCGGGAGAACGACGCAGGCAATTCTGTCCGACATCAATAACGATCGCGCGGTCGACCTGGTGGTGACGGGGGACAAAGGCGCACCGACGATCCATCTGAACCAGCGCGAGGGTGCGTTCAAGCCGATGCCGCTGTACGAGGACTCAAGTCTTCCACCGACGCGCGGGGTCACGGTATTCGATTTCGACAAAGATGGGTGGATGGATGTGGCAGTGACGCACGCGGGCGCGCCGGGATTGACGTTGTGGCGGAATGTGGAGGGAAAGAAGTTTGAGCGTGTGGCGCTGCCGTTGCCGACGGGTGTGACGGGCGGCTGGGGTGTGACGCCGATCGATTTTGACAACGATGGATGGATCGATCTGGCGGCAGTGTTGCAGGTGGGCGGGAGCACGGAACTGCACGTGTTTCGGAACCTGGGGGCGCAGGGATTTAAGGATGTGACGGGCGATTTGGGGCTCGACAAGATGACATTTGTTGGAGCGAGGTCGCTGATTGCGGCGGATGTGGATGGCGATGGCGCGGCGGATCTGATTGTGACGCAGCAACTGGGGCCGAATCTTGTGCTGAGAAATGTGGGTGGGAGTAAGAATCATTCGCTGCGCATCGCGCTCGCGGGGCTGGCGGACAACAAGACGGCGATTGGGACAAAGGTGGAGGTTTTCGCCGGCGGGCAGTGGCAGAAGTTTGAGGTCGCGGGCGGATCGGGGTATCTCAGCCAGGGATCGACGGAGATCCTAGCGGGGCTGGGGCAGACGGAGAAGGTGGACGTAGTGCGGCTGCTGTGGCCGACCGGAGTTCCGCAGGACGAGATTGACATTGACGCGAGCAAGACCGGCCATGGGGAGCTGGCGCTGAAGGAGCTGGACCGGCGGGGGAGTTCGTGTCCGACGCTATTTGCGTGGGATGGGAAACAGTACCAGTTTGTGTCGGACGTGATTGGCGCTGCGGTGGTGGGGCACTGGGTTTCGCCGACAGCGACGAACCAGAACGATCCCGACGAGTGGATCAAGGTGGATGGGGACAAGCTGCAAGCGCGCAATGGGCTGCTGAGCCTGCGGTTTGGCGAGCCGATGGAGGAGGTCAACTTCATCGACCAGCTGCGGCTGGTGGCGGTCGATCATCCGGCGGGTACCGAGGTTTATCCCGACGAGAGATTCCTGAGCGAGCCGCCGTTTGCATCGGGAAAGACGGTCGCCGTTGCTGCGCCGCGTCCGGTGGCGGGCGCCTGGGACGATCGTGGCAACGATGTGCGGGAGCTGCTCGCCGGACGGGATCACCGGTATGTGCGGGACTTCACGAATCTGAGCTATGCGGGGTTTGCTAATCTGCACACGCTGACGCTGGATGTGGGGCCGTGGTCGCCACAGCGGCCGATGCGGCTGCTGCTCGATGGCTATATCGAGTACTTCAGCGCCAGCTCGATGTATGCGGCGTGGCAGGCGGGGTTGCAGCCGATTCCGCCGCGTGTGGACGTGCAGATGTCGGATGGCCGCTGGAAACGGATCGTCAATGACATGGGATTTCCGGCAGGCCTGCCGCGGACCATCGTCGTGGATCTGACAGGCAAGCTGCCGGCGGGAGCGCGGAAGATTCGGATCACAACGAATCTGCAGATTTACTGGGACCGGGTGCGGGTGGATAACGGGCCGGATGCCGCGTCCGACGTGCATCAGACGGAAGTTCCGCTTGCCGATGCGCACCTGGCGTTTCGCGGGTATCCGAAACAGATAGAAGGCCCGACGCCGGGCGAGCTGACTTACGACTATAACCAGATCAGCGCGACGGGGCCGTTCCTGTGGGCGCGCGGCGTATACACGCGCTATGGCGATGTGACGCCCCTGCTGAAGAGCATCGACAACCGCTACGTGATTTTCGGCACGGGCGAGGAAATCGATGCGGAGTTCGGTGCGGGCGAGTTGCCGCCGCTGCCTGCGGGATGGAAGCGGGATTACTTCTTCTACGCGAACGGCTTTGTGAAGGACATGGACTGGTGGGAGGCCTCGCCGTTTACGGTGGCGCAGATGCCGTTCCACGGTATGAGCCGGTATCCGTATCCGGCCAGCGAGCATTATCCGGAAGCGCCGGGCGCGGATCGCTACTGGCTGGAGTGTAACGACCGGTTTGAATCGGGCAATCGCGAGCAGAAGTGGGATTTTGATTACAAGCCGGCGGCGGAGGAGCCAATTCAGTGATCAGTGATCAGTAATCAGTGGTCAGTGATCCGGAGATCGGAGCTGCGAATCCGGTCGAGCTCCGGGTCTCTCTCTTAGCTCTCTTTATAGCTGCGCTGGTAGGTTTGGGTGATGCGATCGTGCCAGCCCAGCGAATCCTCATCGAAAACGGCCCAGAGAAAGCCGAGCCCCAGCGGCAGCGCGGAGAGCAGCAGGGCGGCGATGCGGCCGCGCAGGATGGACCGGCTGGGATTCTCGTCATTAAAGGTGCAAAGGGCGATTTTGGCGTAGCGCATGCCGGGGGTCGCGTCGGTGAGGCTGAAAAAGAGCAGCTGGTAAATCAGCCACATCACAAAGAGCGTCACTGCGGCGACGATGAGGGCGATACGGCCGGAGGGCAGGCTCGTGGAGCAGATGGCGAAAACCAGCGCAAAAAGGAGAAACGCGGAGAGGATGAACGCGCAATCGACGAGAGCGGCCAGGGCGCGGTCTTCCAGAGGGGCGACGTGCAGATGCGGGCCGTCGGGGAGAGACGAGGATTGCTTTGACTCGCGCATGGGGTTTTCCGTGTCCAGGTGGATGGAGCGCCATTGGGGCGGAGTTTCCGCGGACGAATAGGGGGCGTCTTCGGGAACCCGGAGCTCGCCTTCCGCTGGTGAGTGTGACACGGGGCGTTCCGCTTCGGCAAACACCGCCGACTTCGGGCTCGCGTCGCCAGAGCTCCGGGGGTCGGCCCCGTCGAGGTCGTCGCGCAGGGGTCCTTCGGCCAGGCGGGGCCGGGCTTTCTGTGGCGCGATCAGTTCGCGGGGACGCGTGATGACGCTGGCGGGTAACGGCAATGCCGGTTCGACGAGGGCTGCTTCCAGAGGGTCGATGAAATCCAGGTCATCGGTGACTGGAGGCGTCGCCGCAGCTTCGGGGCGAGCCTGCGCGGGGGTGGAGCGCGGCGCGGGAAGGGAATCGCTGGCGACGGAATAGCGGAGAAGACCGGGCTGGTACGGTTCCTGGGCGGGGTCGGCGAGCATGGGCTCGGATTGTGAGGGAGCACTCGCGATGAGGGGCTGACCTGACTCGGCGTCGCTTGCGGGCGATGCTGCAGCAATCGTCGAATCGACGGCAGTTTTCGCCGCCGCAGCCTGAGCTTCGAGCATTTCCCGGTAGGAAGGAAGGCGGGCGTATCGTTCCGCGACGCGCGCGGCCACCGAGGCCGGTGAAAGGAGATCCTCCATCCCGGGCAGCACGGGCTGATTGGTGGGCACCCGGCTGGTTCGACTGCGATGGGCGCGCACCCGGGCGCTGACTTCGCTTTTCCAGACGGAGGTCGCGGTTGCGAAATTTGCTCCTGCCGAGGCCGGTGCGCCGGGCGGGAGCGCGGGCGGATTAGAAGTTGAACCAGTCAATTCATCCTCTTCAAACATTCTGCCTGCATCCGCGGCGAAACTATGCGAACGGAAGCGCGTCTGTGTGCTTATCGAGGCAGAACCCGGGATCGGAAAAGAAGGTGTCGAACCAGACCGGCGAGGACCCCGCGCGCCGGACCATCGGCATTCCTTTGTTATGCTGGAGTTGCCGCGCGCAATGAGAACCCGCCTGCTTTGGTGTATCACGCTGTATCTGCTGTTGCATCCGCGGCTTTGGGCGCAGACGGTAACCACACAGCTACCCCCTCCACAATCGAACCCAGCCACGACGGCTGCCCAGGCGAGCGTCGACGATCTGCCCGACGATCCCAGCCTGCAAAGCACCCTTCCTGAGGCGCGCGTCGTGCCGCAGACGCCGCAGGGGGAGCCCGTGAAGCTGGTTTACAAGAATCAGAAGCGCGAGTCGCTGCCGCACGGGAATCTCTACACGCTGGATGGCGATGTGGTGATTTACTACCGCAACTACATTGTGCATGCGGACCATGCGACCTACAACGACGGAACCAGCGAGATCGATGCGCGCGGGCACATGATGATCGACGGCGGTCCCGACGATGAGCATTTCCTGGCGGATCACGGCACGATCAATGCGGATGCGGATACGGGAGATTTCTTCGACGTGGAAGGCACGCTCGGTGTGGAGCGCAATCCGCGAGGACGAATGGTTTTCACGGCGCCCAATCCATTTGCCCTGACGGGCCGCGAAGTGCTGCAGCTGGGGCAGGGGAAATACAGAGTCATCCACGGCACGATGACCTCGTGCCGGCTGCCCAAGCCGGACTGGCGGATTTTGTCGCAGATGATCGAGCTGAATAACGGTGTGGCGAAGACCAGCAACGAGTTCTTCGAAATATTCGGGGTGCCTTTGTTTTACCTGCCGTTTGCGACGCATCCGGTGAACGAACAGCGGGAGTCAGGCATTCTGTTGCCCTATTTCGGCAACAACACGACGAAGGGAATGGTGGTCGGGGAGGGTTTCTACCTGACGCTGGGACGCAGCGCCGACCTGACCATGGCGACGCAATACTGGTCGAAGCGCGGGTTCGCCCCGAATGGGATATTCCGTTACCGGGGGCTGGGCGAGAACTTCGCGAACGTCCATTTCCACAGTTTGCTGGATCATGGCCTTCTGGAGCCGGACGGAACGCGTGTGAATCAGGGCGGCGTCGATCTTGCCGGAGATGGCCGCTACGATTTTTCACCGCACACAACCGGGATCGTCGACGCGGAATTCCTGAGTTCTTATGTGTACCGGCTGGTGTTCGAGGAGGATTACGCGATCGCGATCAACTCCGAGGTGAAGTCGCAGATGTTCGTGACGCATGAGGATCACGACATCTGGGAGAGCTTGCGTGTGAACCGGTATCAGGACTTTCAGAGCTCGTCAGTGCCGGCCGATGAAGTGAGGATTCTGCATCTGCCGGAGATCGACGTGGAGGCGGCAGACCGGCGGCTGGGCGGGGCCATGAGTCCTTCTCCGGTGATGTGGGGCCTGAGCGGATCGGCGGGGGCGCTGTCGCGCTACGACTTTCCGAGCTTCCGGACGTCGGCGGAGGTGCCGCGGGTGGATTTCTATCCGCGTTTGTCAATGCCGCTGCACTTCGACGGGTGGACCTTTCGGCCGGAGGCCGCCGTGCGCGCGACGTGGTACGGGAAGAGCCAGTTCCCGGCGGGCCTTGAACAGATCCCCGCGGTGCGCGGCGCAGGCACGTCGCGGACCGATGTGGAGACGGGGTTCGATTTTCGTCCGCCGGCGCTGGAGCGGGATTTCTCCGCGCCCTGGCTGGAGCATCTGGTGGGCGGCGATCTGCGCCACACGATTGAGCCGGATGTGAGTTACCGCTACGTGACGGGGATCAATAATTTCCAGCAGATTCTTCGTTTCGACGAGACCGACGTGGCCAGCAATACGAACGAGCTCGAGTACGGATTGACGCAGCGGTTGTTTTTGCGGAATCTCCCTGCCCATCCATGTACGGGGGATGAGGCACTCTCACCCCAGCCCGCCAACACCGGGCGCGCTGGGGACCCCGCGCCTGGGCCGAATACGATGTGCGGCGGGGGGACACGCGACTGGATCACGTGGCGGGTGGCGCAGAAATACTATTTCGAGCCGGATTTCGATCACGCGATCACGCGGGGCACGCCGAATCCCCTGGAGACGACGCTCGATTTTACGGGCATCGATTTCCTGACTGAGGCGCGGCACAACACGCCGGTCATTTCCCGGTTGCGGATGCGAACCACGACCGCGACCGATGTGGAGTGGGATCTGGATTACGACGCGAAGGAGGGGAAGATCACCTCCAGCAATATATTTGCGGCGTATCAGCATGGGTTTTACCGTTTCCAGTTCGGCGATTCGTACGTGAACGTGCCGCTGGGGACGACGCCACTCAGCACGCTGCCGTCGCCGCCGTCGTCGCCGAACGCGCCGAATCCGTACAACCAGATTCACATGTCGGCGGTCTATGGGGCGGCGAGCAAGCTGGGTCCGAGCTTCGGGCTGAATGCGGCCTACGATCTGATTCACCAGCAGCTGCAGTACGGAGCTGCTCAGGCGCAGTACAACCTGAACTGTTGCGGGATCACGTTCCAATACCGGCGCTTCTCACTGGGTTCGATTCGCGACGACTCGGAATATGTGGGCAGCATCAACTTCGCTGGATTTACGAATGTCGGCGATCTTCCGCACCGGATCAGTTTGTTCTGACGGAGCAGCGAGCCCGGATTCAACTCTGCACAGAGCGGTTATAGGGGGCCGCGACGCCGATGGGCCGGCGCGCGGGGGCGAACTGCGATAATAAGAAAGCAACTCTGTGGCGACAGCATTTCGGGCGAAGAAGGCGGTTTTCTTGTTGAGGAAGGTTTTTCTTACGGGCTGCGTGCTGGTGATCGCAGCGGCCATTTGTGGGGCGCAGCAAACTCAGGCAAACACCCCGGCGCCGGCGGCCACGGCTCCGGCTGCCGTGGCGGCTCCCGCTCCGGCAGATCCGGCTTCCGGCGTGGTACCGGCGCTGGAGCGCAAGATCGAAGTGATGATCCGTGCGGAACTCGCCGTGCCGCCTCAGTATGAGATCGCCATTGGTCCGCGACAGAAGAGCGATGTGAATGGATATGACACCATCGCGGTGACATTTTTGCTGCCCAGCCAGCCGGATCGGAAGCAGACGGTGAATTTTCTGCTGTCGAAGGACTCGAGCACGCTGGCGCGGCTCTCGAAATGGGATATCGGACCGGATCCTGCGGCGATGCTGCCAACCAGCGGACGGCCGGTGCGTGGAGATCCGGACGCGAAGGTGACGATCGTCAACTTCGACGATCTGGAGTGCCCCTACTGCGCGCAGATTAACGCGGAGTTCTTTCCGGCAACGCTGGATCGTTACAAAGGCCTGGTGAAGTTCGTCTATATGGACTACCCGCTGGTGGAGATTCATCCCTGGGCGATGCATGCGGCGGTCAATGCGAACTGCCTTGCGGCGCAGAACGGGACGGCGTACTGGAATTACGTCGATTATCTGCACACGCACGGGCAGGACGTGAACGGGCCGGATCGCGACCTGGCGAAGTCGGTGGCGTTGCTGGACAAGCTGGCCGACCAGGAGGGCGCGCGCGACAATCTGGATGCGGCGAAGCTGGGTGCTTGCCTGGCGAAGCAGGATGACACGAAAATCGTGGCGGAGATGAAAGCCGGGGATAAGGCCGGGGTGAATGCGACGCCCACATTTTTTGTCAGCGGAGAGCGCTGGGCGGGCGAACTGGAAGAGCATCAGGTGTGGATCATGATCGATCGGGCCCTGAAGGAGCAGGGGATTGCACCGCCGGCTCCCGAGCCGCCAGCGGCGACTCCGCAGCCTGCGGCGAAGCCCGGGGAATGAACTATGCAGGGCGCGGGGACCGCATTTATTCTGAAACGTCAGCGCCGCTCCCCGATTTGCGGCGTCGCAGCAGGGAGAACTGTTTGACCTCTCAATCGGATTCATC
>Ga0187887_10003984_pt1 | contig 11215 bp, 7 predicted proteins | sample June2016WEW_7_10_FD_132977 | JGI IMG/M metagenome (GOLD analysis project Ga0187887, IMG submission 132977) | Peatland microbial communities from SPRUCE experiment site at the Marcell Experimental Forest, Minnesota, USA - June2016WEW_7_10 | ecosystem: Environmental > Terrestrial > Soil > Wetlands... | reverse complement strand
TCGAAAAACAACGCCGCCGAACGGCGCGGGACGTAACCGCCGCCGGGATGTAAGACGAGGTGCCGGAGCAAAATCCACTCCGGAACGCCGCCGTTTTGTCATTGCCAGCAGTTCGCGACGCGATATTTCCAAGTCCACGGAGGCCAATGGCAAGCGGACGCATACGGCCAGTTCCATTGCGGAAGCCGAGAAGCGCCTGCAAAACGGCGGGGTGACCGCCCCGGCCCCCACCCAATCCACGGTGGATCTGACCGAAACGGTCAAGACCTTGCTGCACCTGGCGCAGGAGCACGGCTACATCACCTACGACGACATCAACGACGTGCTGCCGGACAATCTCAGTCCCGAAGACCTCGACGCGTTGCTCAGCAAACTGCGCAGCCTGGACATCGAAATCGTCATGGACCAGGCGGAGGCGGAACGCGCCAAGCAGCCCGAGCCCGCGCAACCCGAGGAACCACAGGACGAGGACTCGCGGCTGGAAATTCTCGATGATCCGGTCCGGATGTACATGAACCAGATGGGCAAGGTGCCGCTGCTCACCCGCGAGCAGGAGGTTGAGATTTGCAAGCGCATCGAGGAGGCCGAAATCGAAATGAAGCGGATCGTTTACAGCCTGGGTTTCGCCGCCAAGGAACACATTGCCATCGCGGAAAAACTTTTGTCCGAACCCCCGAAGGAACGCTTTGATCGCGTGATTGTGGACAAGAAGATCGCCAATCGCGAAGGGCATCTGCGCGACCTGCGCCGGCTTATTAAAAAGGTTCGCACGCTCGACCAAAAGGTGGATGCAAAATATTTTGCCTGGCAGAAGGCCCTGCAAAAGGGCCGCAAGGAAAGACTGCAGCGGGAATTGAAGAAACTCGGCGTCAAATTGCAGGAAACCTTCCAGAAATTTTTCTACAAACAGAAGGTGGTCGAGGAAATGATTGTGGTGGCGGGCAACGTTCATGAAAAATTCCAGGCGAGCCTGCGGCATCTCCGGGACCTTGAGGGTTTGCGGACCACGGCCGAACGCCGGACCGCCATGGAGGCCGAACGCGCCAAAATCCAGACGCTCGAGCAGTTCGTCCGGATGCCGCGCGAGGAGTTTGCCAAGGCGTTCGGCGACTTGAAAAAAGCGGCCGACGCGGGGCTCAAGGCCAAAACGCACATGGCCGAGGCCAATTTGCGCCTCGTCGTTTCCGTCGCCAAAAAATACACCAACCGCGGCCAGTCGTTCCTGGATTTGATCCAGGAAGGCAACATCGGCTTGATGAAGGGCGTCGAAAAATTCGAGTATCGCCGCGGCTACAAATTTTCCACCTACGCCATCTGGTGGATCCGCCAGGCCATCACCCGCAGCATTGCCGACCAGGCCCGCACCATTCGCATCCCGGTGCACATGATCGAAATCATGAACAAGCTCTGGCGCGCGCAAAAGCAGCTCACGCAGGAGCTGGGCCGCGAACCCACGCCGGAGGAACTGGCCGACGAAATGCACATGCCGGTCGCGCGCATCCACGCGCTGCTCAAAATGGCGCAACAGCCGGTGTCGCTCCACGCGCCCGTCGGCGATGACGGCGATGTCAGCGTCGGCGATTTCATCGAGGACAAGACCGCGGAAAATCCGTCGGAAGTCACCAGCTACAGCCTGCTCCGCGAAAAGTTGAGCGACGTGCTGACGACACTGACCGAGCGGGAACGCAAGATTCTCGAAATGCGTTTCGGCCTGCTCGACGGCTACGAACGCACCCTCGAGGAGATCGGCAAGATGTACAACGTCACGCGTGAACGCATCCGTCAGATCGAGGCCAAGGCACTGCGCAAGCTGCGTCACCCGACGCGCGTGCGCCACTTGCAAGGCTTCCTGGATTCGTCGGAACCGGAGATGAGCACGGCGGCGTAAATGATTTACGATTTTGGATTTACGATTTCTCCCGCGCTTGAAGACCTGAAGGACGCGCGCCAATCGTATATCGCAAATCGTAAATGTGATGAAAGTCATTTACTACGGTCATTCCTGCTTCTCGGTCACAGCTGGCGGCAAGCGCCTGCTGTTTGACCCCTTCATTTCCGGCAATCCCCTGGCAAAAGACATTGACGTGAAGTCGGTGCCGGCGGATTTCATCCTCGTCTCCCACGGACACGATGACCACATTGGCGACACGGTGGAAATTGCCAAACGCACCGGCGCGCTCGTCATCGCCAATTTTGAAGTCGCCCTGTGGCTGGAAAAACAAGGGGCGCCCCGCGTCCATCCGCTGAACCACGGCGGCGGTCACCCCTTCGACTTCGGCCGCGCCAAATTCGTCAATGCCATTCACTCCAGCACCCTGCCCGATGGCACCAATGGCGGCAATGCCGGCGGCTTCGTGGTCGAGAGCACGGATGGGAATTTCTATTTCTCCGGCGATACCGCCCTGACGCTGGACATGAAGCTGATTGGCGAAGCCACGCCGCTGAAATTTGCCGCGCTGTGCATCGGCGACAACTTCACGATGGGACTGGACGATGCCGTCAAGGCCGCCGACTTTGTCCGCAGCCGGGAAATCCTCGGTGTTCACTACGACACCTTTCCGCCGATCAAGATTGATCACGAACTCGCCGTGAAGAAATTTGCCGCTTCAGGAAAGACGCTGCACCTTCTGCAACCCGGCGAGACGCACGATTTCTAGTTGTTCGGATCCACGATGTGGATGTCAATGCCCGGCGCGTGGTGCATGAAAAATTCAAGGACGTTCGGACGCGTGAAATGCCACCAGTGCCGTTCCGTCGTGCCGAGCACAACCAGATTGACATCATTTTCGCGGCAATACTTCAGCAACGCTTGACAGACATCCTCGCTTTCCAGCACCGTGACGCTGCCGCCGAGTTCGGTGGCAAGCTGGACGTTCTGCATGAATTGCCGCTGTAAATCCGACGGAATCCGCATGGGATCCTCCTTTTTGCGCCGGACGTAAACCGCCATCCACTCGCGGTTCAAGCGCCCGGCCATTCGTGATGCCGCACGTAACAACCTGGCCGTCGTCAACGGATTGGTGCTGATGAAGACGGCGATTTTCTCGCTGACCTTCGGCGGCGACTTTGTGCCGATGCGCGGGCGCTGGTCGAGCGCATTAGCGGTTTCGCGCAGAGCCAGTTCGCGCAGCTCGTTCAGGTTGTTTTCCGTGAAAAAATTCTCCAACGCGGCGGCGGCACGGTCTTTCGGATAAATTTTTCCCAGCTTCAGCCGCTCGCGCAATTCTTCGGCGGTTAAATCCACGTTCACGACATGGTCGGCCTCCAGCACGAAACGATCGGGCACGCGCTCACGCACATCCACACCCGTAGCGCGTAGCACGGTGTCGTGCAGGCTTTCGAGATGCTGGATGTTCATCGCGGTGATAATGTTGATGCCGGCCAGCAGCAAATCATGCACTTCGAGATAACGTTTGGGATGCTGCGACCCGGCGACGTTCGTGAACGGCAACTCGTCCACGACGCAGACCGTCGGGTAGCGCTTGAAAATGGCGTCCACGTCGAGAACTTCGACAGTATGGCCGTTGTGCTCGACTTTTTTACGCGGAATGATTTCCAGGCCTACCAGCAGTGCCTCGGTTTCCTTGCGTCCGTGCGTTTCCACCCAGCCGATGACCACGTCCACGCCCGCCTTTTTAAGGCGATGCGCCTCCTCGAGCATCGCGTAGGTTTTGCCGACACCCGCGGCGTGACCGAGGTAAATTTTTAATTTCCCGAGCCGGCTTTTCTCGATCAGCCGGAGGAAATCCTCCGGCTTCAGCCTTTCAATGGCGGGCGGTTCCACGTCGGAAAGAAACTATTTTTGCGGCAACTGGTCGAGCGCGAAGTTTGATTTGCGGCTGGGAATTCAACGCAAAGCGGCAAAGACGCAAAGTCCTGGCACGAATTTCACGAATTCAAATGCGCTGAAGGCGCAATTCGACTCCTCATCCCGGCCATCTTGAATCGCTAACACCTCATCCGGCCTCCGGCCGCCTTCTCCCCATCCGATGCGGAGAAGGCATTATTAATGTGCCACAATTACCCAGCGTAGCCGCTGCGCGTCAACGCTGGGGTAATTTCCGCAGACCCGTCAGGGCATCGGGCAACCCGCTGCGCTACCTTCCCATTGCCAGCCGATCCACCTCCTCGGCGGAGTTCAGTTCACTTTGGCGGCCCGAGCCGCGTCAACGCCCACCAGAAGAGGAAAACGATGACGACCGAGCCAATCAAAAAATAGGCCAGGACCAGCAGCATGTTAAGCAATGCGGCACCCACAATTTTTTTACGTTTATTTGCCGGCCAGGCCGTCGAGCGCGAAGTTCAACGTCATCACGTTTACCCGCGGCTCCCCGAATACGCCGAGGTCGCGCGCGTCCGTGTTTTGCCCGACAAACTCGCGCACACGGTCCTCGGAAATCCCGCGCGCCTTCGCCACGCGCGGAATCTGTAATCCTGCGTTCGCTACGCTGATGTGCGGGTCGAGGCCGCTCGCGGACTCGGTCACGGCATCCGCCGGGACCACGGCATTCGTCGCCAGACCGTTGTCGGAACGATAGGTGGCGATATTCTGCGTGATGTTGGCAACCAGATTGGACGAGGTCGGACCGAGATTGCTGCCGCCGGAACTGGTCGGGTCATACCCATTCGACCCTGCCGCCGACGGACGCGGATGGAAATACTTCACCCCGGTGAAGTTTTGCGCCAGCAACGTCGAGCCGCGCACGCCGGATTTGTCCACCAGCAAACTGCCGTTGGCCTGGTTGGGGAACAGTAATTGCGCCGCGCCAAAAACGATAAGCGGATACAGGCCGCACAAAATGACGGCGAAGAACAGTGTCGCCATGATTGAACGGCCAAATTCTGCGAAAATATTTTTCATAAATTTTATGAATGGGTTTATGCCAGATGCAAACCGGCGAGGACGAGGTCGATGAGCTTGATACCGATGAACGGCAGGATAATGCCCCAAACGCCGTAGACGAGCAGGTTGATGCGCAGAATGGCCGCCGCCCCCAGCGGACGGAACTTCACACCGCGCAACGCCAGTGGAATGAGCGCAATAATGATCAACGCGTTGAAAATGACGGCGCTCAAAATCGCGCTGTCCGGGCTGTGCAGGCGCATGACGTTGAGCGGGGCGATGACGGGGAATGTCACCATGAGCATCGCCGGGATGATGGCAAAATATTTTGCCACATCGTTGGCGATGCTGAACGTGGTCAACGCGCCGCGCGTAATGAGCAGTTGTTTTCCGATTTCAATGATTTCGAGCAGCTTCGTCGGATTCGAATCCAGATCCACCATGTTCCCGGCTTCCTTGGCGGCTTGTGTGCCGGTGTTCATGGCCACACCCACATCGGCCTGCGCGAGCGCGGGCGCATCGTTCGTGCCGTCGCCAATCATCGCAATCATCCGTCCACCCTGCTGTTCCTGGCGAATCAGGGCGAGTTTGTCCTCCGGTTTCGCCTCGGCGAGAAAATCATCCACGCCTGCCTCCTGCGCGATGGCGGCGGCAGTGAGCTTGTTGTCACCCGTAATCATCACGGTGCGGATGCCCATGGCGCGAAAGCGCTTGAAACGGTCAGCGAGGCCGCCCTTGATGATGTCCTTCAAATGAATCACCCCGAGGGCGCGTTCCCGGGTGGCCACCACCAGCGGCGTGCCACCGGAAAGGGAAATGGCCTCGACAATTTTTTCGAGTTCCGCCGGCAACATGCCGCCGACAAACTGGCGCACCGCGTTCGCCGAGCCTTTGCGAATCTGCTGGCCTTCGAAATTCACACCACTCATGCGCGTCTGCGCAGTGAACGGCACGAATTGCGCGCCGGGCAAATCGTGAATCGTCCGCGCCCGGATGCCGAATTGTTTGGCCAGCACGACGACGCTGCGGCCTTCCGGTGTTTCATCGGCCAGCGACGCGAGTTGCGCCGCGTCGGCAAGTTCCTGCGTAGACACATCGGTCCCGGGCAGAAAGGCCGTGGCCTGGCGGTTGCCGAGCGTGATGGTGCCGGTTTTATCGAGCAACAACACATCCACGTCGCCCGCCGCTTCAACGGCGCGTCCACTCATGGCCAGAACATTGCGCCGCAGCAAACGATCCATGCCCGCGATGCCGATGGCACTCAACAAACCGCCGATGGTCGTCGGAATCAGACAAACGAGCAGCGCAATAAGCACGGCGTTGGAAAAATTCACGCCGGAATAAATGCCAAACGGTTTCAAAGTGACGACCGCGAGCAGAAAGACGACGGTGAGCGCGGCGAGCAGAATCGTGAGCGCGATTTCGTTGGGCGTTTTCTGACGGCTCGCGCCTTCGACCAGTTGAATCATACGGTCCAGAAAACCTTCGCCGGGATTGGTCGTAATACGGATTTTGATTTCGTCCGAGAGTACACGCGTGCCGCCGGTGACGGCGCTGCGGTCGCCGCCGGCTTCGCGGATGACGGGCGCGGATTCGCCGGTGATGGCCGATTCATCCACCGTCGCCGCGCCCAGAATCACTTCGCCGTCGGCCGGGACCATTTCGCCCGTGCGGACCATGATCAGGTCGCCTTTACGAAGCGATTCAGCGTCCACGGTTTCAGTGGTTCCATCATTGCGGAGTTTGTTTGCGCTGGTGCGTGTTCGCGTGGCGCGCAGCGCCTTGGCCTGCGCCTTGCCACGGCCCTCGGCGACGGCTTCGGCGAAATTTGCGAACAACACGGTGAACCACAGCCAGATGGCAATTTGCGTGACGAACAAGGTCTGGCCCGGCGATCGAAAAATGTCCACGGTGCTGATGGCCGCGCCGACCATCGTGACGAACATGACAGGATTTTTCACCATCAACCGCGGGTTCAGCTTTATAAACGCATCGCCAATGGCCGGAACGAGAATTTTCGTGTTTAAAATGGAAACGGATTTCGTTTGCATGGAAAAAGCGGGTTAAAACAAGGTGCCTTTCAGCATCAGGAAATGTTCAACCATCGGGCCCAGCGCCAGCGCGGGCAAAAACGTCAGCGCCCCGACCAAAATGACCGTGCCGACCAGCAGCGCGACAAAGGTAAAGCCGGTCACCGGGAGTGTGCCGGCGCTGGCCGGAACGATTTTTTTCTTTGCCAGCGAACCGGCCAGCGCCAGCAACGGCAGAATCATGGCGAAACGACCCAGCAGCATGTCAATGCCGAGCGTGGTGTCATACCATGGGGTGTTGGCGTTGAGGCCGGCGAAGGCACTGCCGTTGTTGCCCGCACAGGAAGTGTAGGCGTAAAGCATCTCGCTCAAGCCATGCGGGCCGTTGTTGTTCAAACCGGCCCTGCCCCAATCGCTCACCGACGCCCAGGCCGTGAAGCCCAGAATGATAAAGGCGAGAACAATGAACGCGAGGAGAACCATTTTCACATCGTAGGATTCGATTTTTTTACCAAGATATTCCGGCGTGCGCCCGACCATCAGCCCGGCGATGAATACGGTGATCACAATGAAAATCATCATGCCGTAAAGTCCCGCGCCGACGCCGCCGAAAATCACCTCACCGGTCTGGATGTTGAACAGCGGCACCAGCCCGCCCAGCGGCGTAAAAGAATCGTGCATGGCATTGACCGCGCCGCACGAGGCATCGGTCGTCACCGTCGCGAAGAGCGCGGAATCCAGAATACCAAAGCGGACCTCCTTGCCTTCCATGTTGCCATCCGCAACCGCGACGCCGAGTTGTTGATGAATCGGGTTGCCTTTCGCCTCAGCCCACCAACACACCAGAACCCCGGCAAGAAACATCGCGAACATCGCCGACCACACGGCCCAGCCGTGCTTTTGATTTTTGGTTTCGCGTCCGAGGTGATAGGTCAGCGCGCTGCCGATGCAGAGCAGGGCAAGCATTTGCACAAAGTTCGAGAGCGGCGTGGGATTTTCAAATGGATGCGCCGCGTTGGCATTGGTGTAACCGCCGCCGTTGGTGCCGAGCATCTTGATGGCGACTTGCGAAGCCATCGGCCCCTGCACGATGGTCTGCGTGTCGAGTGTCTGGTTCACCATGACCGGATTGCCCTTGGCGTCCACCACCAGTTTGCCATTCGCATCGGTTTTTTGGACGGAAACGGTTTGGGGTTCGATGAGTTTCGCCGTCGTGTAAGGCTTGAAATTTTGGATCATGCCCTGCGACACAAAGAACAGCGCCAGGACGAGGCAAACCGGCAGCAGCAGGTAATACATGATGCGCGTCACATCCACCCAGAAGTTGCCGATGGTCTGGGCCGTGTGCCGGGCGATGCCGCGCACGAGCGCCGCCGCGATGGCAATGCCGACGGCGGCGGAGAAAAAGTTGTGGATGGCCAGCGCGACCATCTGTGAGAGATACGACATCGTGGATTCACCGCCGTAACTCTGCCAGTTGGTGTTGGTGGTGAAACTGACGGCGGTGTTGAACGCGAGATGCGGCGACAGCGCGTCGAACTTTTGCGGGTTCAGCGGCAGATATTGCTGCAAGCGCAGAATCGCGTAGGTGAACAGGCAGCTCACGAGACTGAACATCAGCATCGCAAAGGCGTATTGTTTCCAGCCGTGTTCCTTGGTGGAATCAACGCCGAGCACACGATAGGTGAGCTTTTCCAGCGGCCGAAAAACCGGATCGAGCCAGGTGCGGCCATGGGGGTCGAGCACGCGGTTGAGATACAAGCCGAGCGGCTTGGTGATGAGCAGGAGCGCGGCGATATAAATCGCCAGTTCAAGCCATTGATGGGCGTTCATGGCGGTGGGTTAAAATTTTTCCGGTTTCAGCATGGCGACAATGAGATACACGCACAGCGCCACGCAAATGATTCCGAGAATGAGGTCTTCCATAAAAGTTTGTCAGAGTTTTTCACAGCCGATGGCATACAGCAAAAAGGCCATGAAAACCCCAAAAGTTAATCCAATATAGATTGCGTCCAGCATATTTTATCCACGGCACGCGCAGGGTAATGAACCCAGCGCGTGTCGCATTGATTTTTCACGTTTGGGTGAACTTGACCACCGCGGACTTCGCGGCTCAGAGGCTCGCCCTTCCAAATGCCTGCGAGATTAGCTGTCGGGCTTGGCCTTGAAAGTGGCCTTGAAACCGGTTGCCCGGCTTCGTTCGCCCCGTCCTCAATCACTTTGAGGAGTTTGGGTCTCCCGCGTCCGGCTTCAGGAAGGAAGCCGGACTTCGGCTGCAACGGCAGAAGAAAATCATCTTTGTTCCGTTTTGTCAAACTTCCGACGAAAGCAGCCACGTAAGTAAATGATGCATAGCGGAATAAAAATGCAGTTGCGTTTTGCCCAATCTCCAGCGAAACCGTCCGCAAAGTCACGGCTTCGCGGAGCAGATCAATTGTTTTCAAAGCTCCGGGCACGCTGACTCCATGGCAAATTTGTTTTGCCAAAGAACACGCAACCGCGTCTAAATCTGAGCGCGCCATGCCATGAGAGCTCGAATTAAAATCTTGTCCGCATTCATTTGGTTGATGTCGGCCATGCTGTTCGCGGCGGACACGACCTATGTGCCGACGACCCTCACGCCACCGGCGCCGCCGCGCGAATTTCGCGGGGCCTGGCTGGCCACGGTCGCGAATGTCGATTGGCCCTCCCGACCCGGCCTCAGCGTCGCGGCGCAAAAAACCGAACTGATCGCGCTGCTCGATCGCGCCGTCCAATTGAAATTGAACGCCGTGATTTTCCAGGTCCGCCCCATGGCCGACGCCGTCTATGCCTCGCCCCTGGAACCATGGTCGGAATTCCTGACCGGCCGGATGGGCCGGTCACCGGAGCCATTTTACGATCCGCTCGCCTTTGCCATCACCGAAGCGCACCAGCGCGGTTTGGAACTGCACGCATGGTTCAATCCGTTTCGCGTGTCCCTCCCGCCAGCCCAGGCCCGGTCCCCGGCGGCACCGGCACATCTTTCCCGCACCCATCCGGAACTGGTCCGCCGTTACGGCAATCTGCTCTGGCTGGACCCCGGCGAACCTGCCGCGCGCGAACACGTTTTGAACGTGGTCCTGGACGTGGTGCGGCGATACGACGTGGACGGCATTACGTTCGACGATTATTTTTATCCCTACCCGGACAAGGATGCGGAGGGACGCACCGTGGGTTTTCCTGACAACGCCAGCTGGCGGAAATATGGGGTTTCGAGCGGAATGAGCCGGGACGAGTGGCGGCGGGCAAACGTGAACCAATTCGTTCAGAACGTCAATCGTTCCATCAAGGCGATGAAACCCTGGGTGAAATTCGGCGTCAGCCCGTTCGGCATCTGGCGTCCGGGCTTCCCCAAACAGGTTCAAGGGCTCGACACTTACGCAAACCTGTATGCCGATTCGCGCCTGTGGCTCGCCAGCGGCTGGCTCGATTATTTTTCGCCGCAACTGTACTGGGCGATTGATCAGCGGGAACAAAGTTTTCCCGCGCTGCTGCAATGGTGGTCGGGGGAAGACGCCAAACATCGCCATTTCTGGCCCAGCTTATACGCCGCCAACGTCGGCATCAGGTGGAAGCCGGACGAAATCGCGCGCCAAATTCAGTTGGTCCGCAAACAACCCGGCGCGGGTGGGGAAATTTTTTATCATCTCCGCAGCCTCGAGGAAAACCAGCCGCTCGCCGGGGTGATTCGCGCCCAATTCCCGCAACCCGCGCTCGTCCCCGCGTCGCCGTGGCTGGATTCCATTCCCCCGGACCGGCCGAAACTCACCCTGGATGAAAGCCGAGCCGGCCTGCGATTTGAATGGGCCACCACCGGCGGCAAACCGGCGTGGCTGTGGGTCCTGCAATTCCGGAGTCATGAGGTTTGGACGACGGAAATTCTGCCGGCGAACCAGACTTCGCAGACGTTCTCCGATTCCCAGCCCGAAGTCATCGCGGTCAGCGCGGTGGATCGGGATGGGAACGAAAGCGAGCCGGTCGCGCTCAAGGGAATCACTCCGCCTTCCGGGCACCCGGTTGGCCAGAGAGACGGTTTGAACTGGCGGAGAAATTTGAACCGCTGAAGGCGGACCGATCTGTCATCCGCAGTCCGATGGGAAAATGGTTTTGGAAGGGCTGTAAGCCGAATTCTGTCTGCACTCTTGCGAGCGGAGAGAATCATTTGTCTCAGCAGCCGTACCCGGAATCCGTTTCACTTTCGCGAAACCTGGAGCGGGCCGCTCCGGGATTCCCTATTTGGCCTTGCACCCGATGGGGTTTTCCGTGCCGCGTCGCTTGCGCTTCGCGCGGTGCGCTCTTACCGCACCTTTTCACCATCACC
>Ga0187887_10003983_pt1 | contig 11215 bp, 10 predicted proteins | sample June2016WEW_7_10_FD_132977 | JGI IMG/M metagenome (GOLD analysis project Ga0187887, IMG submission 132977) | Peatland microbial communities from SPRUCE experiment site at the Marcell Experimental Forest, Minnesota, USA - June2016WEW_7_10 | ecosystem: Environmental > Terrestrial > Soil >... | reverse complement strand
CGCCGATTTGTACCAGACCGGCGGCAGGCCGAGCACCTCCCAGGGGTAACAGGAGCACAGCGTGCAGACGATCATGTTGTGCAGCTTCGGTGTATTCTCGACCGCTATGAGATGATCGCCGACGCGGTTGAGGAGCCCGAGCGCCAAGACGGCTTGGCTCGCGTGCTCAAGGAGCGCCCGCTTGAACGCGGGATCGCTCCAGGCCTTGGCGACGACACGCGCGCCGATATGCGGGCCGACCTTGGTTTCGTAGGCCTCGATGATCGCGTCAATGGCGGCCGGGTCGATATAGCCTTTTTCGGCCAGCACGGTCTCCAGCGCCCGCACGCGCAATTGCATCTCGGAGAGTTCCGAGCCGTGGTCATCCCGGTCGTCGTGATCGTGCTCGTGGGCCATGGCAGGTGTCCCAAGCGATTGCCGGTTCGCAGTGGCTGCGAGGGCGGACTATACTATGGCGGGGACGGCAAGAGAAACATGAGAAACACAATTGCGCGCATGGCCGACCGTATCGACCGCATTAATGCGGCGGTCGGCCAAGCGGCCGCCTGGTGCTGTCTCTACATCGTGCTTGCCGAGTTCGCCGTGGTGGTCTTGCGCTACTCCTTCGGCTTCGGCTCGATCCGCCTCCAGGAATCCGTGCTCTACGCCCATGCCGGACTGTTCATGCTTGCCGCAGCTTGGACGCTGCAGTGCGAGGGGCATGTGCGCGTCGACATTTTCTATGCGTCGGCAAAACCGCGCACGCGCGCTGTCATCGACATTCTGGGCGCGACGGTCTTTCTGAGCCCCTTCGCGATCGTGCTCGTCGTTCTGTCGGTACCTTACGTGGCGCGTTCGTGGACTAGCTTCGAAGCCTCGCGCGAAACGAGCGGCTTGCCGTTTGTCTATCTGCTCAAGACGCTCATCCCGCTGTTCGCGGTCCTGATCGGCCTGCAAGGCGTGGCGCAGGCGATCCGCGCCGCGTTGGTGCTCGCCCGGCCGTCCCAGCAATCGCAATGACCATTTCATTGGGCGAAACGCTTGCGATGGCGATGGTGGTTGCCGTTTGCGCGCTGTTGCTGGTCGGTTACCCGGTCGCGTTGACGCTTGCGGGGGTATCGCTCGGCTTTGCCGCCCTGGGCGCCGCTTTCGGGGTGATGCAGCTTTCGCTCCTCGGCGCCCTGCCGGAACGCATTTTCGGCGTCATGGCCAACGACGTGCTGCTGGCTATCCCGCTTTTCATCTTCATGGGCGTGATGCTGGAGCGGTCGCGCATCGCCGAGGAATTGCTGGAGACGATGGGCCGCCTGTTCGGCTCCCTGCCGGGCGGCCTCGGCCTGTCGGTCGTCATCGTTGGCGTGCTGCTTGCCGCCGCCAAGGGCGTGGTCGGCGCCACCACGGTGACAATGGGCCTGATCGTCCTGCCATCCATGCTGCGCCACGGTTACGACAAGGCGCTCGCGGCCGGAACCGTGGCGGCGACGGCGACATTGGCGCAAATCTTTCCGCCGGCGACGGTGTTGGTGCTGCTCGGCGATCAGCTCAGCAATTCCTATCAGGCGGCACAATTGGCGCAGGGTAATTTTGCGCCGCAGAGCGTTTCGGTCACCGATCTGTTCGCCGGCGCCATCATCCCTGGCCTTGTCCTGGTCTCGCTCTACATGGCTTATCTGGTCGGCGTCGCGATCTTGTTCCCGAAAAAATCGCCGGCAATTGCACCCGATCCCGCAGCGCCACGCGGGCTGGCGCTGGCGCGCCGGTTGATCGCGGTCCTCATCGCGCCGATCGCGCTCATTCTGGCGGTGCTCGGCGCGATCCTCGCTGGCGTTGCAACGCCGACCGAAGCCGCGGCAGTCGGCGCCGTCGGCGCGATCCTTCTGGCGGCGCGCAATGCCGGCGTCACCGGCCTGCTCATGCCGGTGATGGTGCGCACGACTCAGATCACCAGCATGATTTTTCTGATCCTGATCGGCGCGACGCTGTTCAGCCTGGTGTTTCGTGGCCTCGGCGGCGACGCGCTGGTCGAGCGAGCGCTGGTCAATCTGCCCGGCGGCACGGCGGGCGCGACGCTCGCCGTGACGGCCGCTTTGTTCGTGCTCGGCTTCGTGATGGACGCTTTTGAGATTATATTCGTCGTGGTGCCGATCGTGGCGCCGGTCTTGCTGCAAATGCCGGGCGTCGATCCGGTGTGGCTTGGCGTCATGATGGCCGTAAACCTGCAGACATCTTACATGCATCCGCCGCTCGGAGCGACCTTGTTCTATCTTCGCGGTGTCGCGCCGAAGGAAATCACGACTCGGCACATTTATCTCGGCATCGTGCCGTTCGTGTTGATTCAACTCGCGATGCTGGTCGCGCTATGGTTCCTGCCGGGGCTTGCGACCTGGCTGCCGCACAGGCTTTATGGCTCGTGATTTCCAAGTGCAGCTGCCTTGGCAATGAATGCTAATGAAAAAATTGGGGGAACGCATGACCGCAGCGCAAATCTTCGATCTTCACGGCAAGGTCGCGCTGGTGACCGGCGCCTCGAGTGGGCTCGGCGTACGGTTTGCCGAAGTTTTGGCGGAAAACGGCGCGTCGGTCGTCTTGGTGGCGCGGCGGGTCGACCGACTTGCTGCCGTGCAGGCGAGGATTGAAAAGTCCGGTGGGCATGCCATCGCCGTCGAGGCCGACGTTTCCGACCGCGCCGCGACGGTGGCGGCGTTCGATAGCGCCGAGAAAACTTTCGGTACCGTCACCATCCTCGTCAACAATGCCGGCGTGGCGCATGCCGGCCGCGCGGTCGAATTGCCCGAAGAAGAATGGCGACGGGTGCTGGCGACCGATCTCGACGCCGTGTTCTACTGGGCGCAGGAGGCGGCGCGTCGCATGCTCGCGGCGGGCAAGGCCGGCGCCATCGTCAATATCTCTTCCGTGCTCGGGCTTGGTGTCGCCAAAGGCGTCGTCGCCTATGCGACGGCTAAGGCCGGCGTGATCCAGCTGACCAAGGCGCTGGCGTTCGAACTCGCGTTCAAGGGCATCCGGGTCAACGCCATCGCGCCAGGCTGGATCGTCACCGAAATGAATCGTGACTATCTGAAAACTGAACAAGGCGCGGCGATCAAGCGCGAAATTCCGGTCGGCCGCTTCGGCGAAGCGCGCGATCTCGACGGGCCTCTGCTTCTCTTGGTGTCCGACGCCGGCCGTTTCGTCACCGGCGCGACCATCGTCGCCGACGGCGGTCAGTCGGTGGCGCTGCGGGGGTGACGGCGGTCCGCGTCGATCGTCGGTCCAAAGGCTTCTTAACAGGCCGTTAACCATAATCATCCCCTACTGCCGTACCATGGCGAAGCCGTCCAACGGCATTTATGCGGAGACGATCACCCGGGCTGCGATGCTGCTCCTGGCGATGAGCTATCGGCCCGACCTCGAGGCCTCGCTGGTCAATGAAGTCGCGGCCGCCGTCGAAGCGCGGGGCGGTCGAATTGATGGCAAGTGGTTCGTAAGATTCGATCTGCGCGCGGTGTTCGAGGAGATCGTCGAACGGGCGATGGCGATCCTGTCGGCCGCCGTGCGCCAGCGCTTGCCGGGCATCGCGGACGAGATGGATGAAGCATTCGGCGATCAGTTGCGTATCTTGCTCGCGTCGGCTGCAAAACTGTTGCCGACTTTGTGATAGACGCCAAGCGGCGGACAGCCGGGTAGAGGACAGAGGCGGCCGTGGGACTGCATCAGGTCGCTTTTGTCATTGCCGGCGCCTTGGCCGGCGGCATCGTCAACGGTCTCACCGGTTTTGGCACCGCGCTCACCGCCATGGGACTTTGGCTCTATGCCATACCGCCGACGGTTGCGGCCTCCCTGGCGATCATTTGCTCATCTATCTCGCAGCTGCAGACGCTGCACTTGATCTGGCGCACCATCCTGTGGCGGCGCGTCCTGACTTTCATGCTGCCAGGTTTGCTCGGTGTGCCGATCGGGACTTTCCTGTTGCCACACATCGATCCGAGGCTGTTCAAGATGAGCGTCGGAATTTTTCTGGTTGCCTATTCGAGTTACGTGCTGGCGCGAAAGGTCCAGTTCAATAGCGGCTGGGGCGGCAGCGCCGCCGACGGCGTCGTAGGCTTCGGCGGCGGTGTTCTCGGCGGCATCGCCGGGCTCTCCGGCGTGCTGCCCATTGTCTGGACAGACATCCGCGGTTGGACCAAGGAGCAACGGCGCGCTGTCGTGCAAGGGTTCAATATCGCGATTCTTTGGTTCGCCTTGGTGTCGCACGCGGCGTCGGGCTTGTTGACGCGGCAAGTGCTGTTGCAGGCCGCTATTGCGCTGCCAGGCACGATCGGCGGCGCTTGGCTCGGCGGGTATTTGTACCGGCGGCTTGCCGACCGCGGCTATCAGCGCATCGTCATGGCGTTGCTGCTGATCTCGGGCGGCGTTTTAATTTGGAGCAGCCGGTAACGCTTGCGTTGTACCGCGCGCTCGAATCGAAGTTCAATCAATAGACCGCCGGCACGTATAATTCCTTCGGCACGGGATGACGGGCATAGTCGGGTTGGTGCTGGCGTTCGGGCAACAGGATCGGCTCATGATGCACGTCTTGATACGGCACCTGTTGCAGCAAGTGATGAATGCAGTTGAGCCGGGCCTTTTTCTTGTCCACCCCCTCGATCACCCACCAGCGCGCTTCGGGAATATGGGTGCGCTCCAGCATTTCCTCTTTGGCCTTGGTGTAGATCTCCCAGCGGCGGCGTGACTCCAAATCCATCGGTGAGAGCTTCCATTGCTTGAGCGGATCGTGGATGCGCATCAGGAAGCGCATGTTCTGCTCTTCGTCGGTGATCGAGAACCAATATTTCACGAGAATTATGCCGGACCGGACCAGCATGCGCTCGAATTCCGGCACGGTGCGAAAGAACTCTTGGCATTCGGCCTCGGTGCAAAATCCCATCACCCGCTCGACGCCGGCGCGGTTATACCAGCTGCGATCGAACAGCACGATTTCGCCCGCGGCCGGTAGATGCGCCACATAACGCTGGAAGTACCACTGGGTGCGCTCACGTTCGGACGGCGCCGACAGTGCGACAACCTTGCAGCTGCGCGGGTTCAACCGTTGCGTCACCCGCTTGATTACGCCGCCCTTGCCGGCCGCGTCGCGGCCCTCGAACAGCACGAGCAATTTGAGCCGCTGGTGCGCTACCCAGTCCTGGAGCTTGATCAGCTCCTTCTGCAGCCGCAGCAATTCCTTAAAATAGACCTGCCGATCGAGGCCCTCGCCTGGCTTCCCGCCGGCATCCGCCAAGAGGCCTTCGAGCCTGCTGTCGTCGATTTCCAATTCCAGTTCTTCGTCGACCGCATCGTTCATTTCGTCGTGGAGGCGCTCGTTGAGAGGACGGCTGCTGACTTCTTTGGCATCCATCGTATGAACTCCGGAAATCGTGGACCGAAAACGAATGTTGGTGTGGCGACATGACGGCTGTACGACATGTTACACTCTTCGGCGTTCCTTTGTGATAAGATTTTCTTGTTTTATCAATGTATTAGCGAGAAAAATGACATTGGTGGGCCACTCCGCCGAAGGTCACTTGCGGGCTGCTTGGGCGATTGTAGTCAGATTGTCATGAAACTTGCATTGAACTTGGCAATGGTACGGCAGTGTAGCGTAAGCCGCGCTGCCCGGCGGTCGATCCATTCCAGTGTGGCGTTCAATTTGGTGACCGCCAGCCAAGCGGGCGTAATTCCAGGGTGGTGGGAGAATTTGATGCCAAAGACCAAGGTTGACGGCAACGGCGTTCTCGATGGTCCGGCAACGCATATCGAGGGACCTGAGACCGAAATGTTGGACCAAGCTGACCATGACCGCAGCGAAGTGGTTGCGACCGTCGCAACCGTCGTGGTGGTTGGTCTTGGAGCGGTCGCCTTCGAGGCCGCGCTGTTACCCGGCCTCGTTCTCGGCGTTGCCGCGATGTGGGCCCCGAAATACTTCCCCAAAATGGGCGAAGCCTTGAATCCGCTGTTTCGATCCACGGTTCGCGGCGTCTACAAGGTCGGTCACAAGACACGGGAAATGATGGCCGAGGCCCAGGAACAGTTTCATGACATCGCCGCCGAAGTCCACGCCGAGAAAGGCGCGGAGCCAGTGGAATCGAAAACTGCCGAGGCGGCTTGAGGTCGAGACTGCGCCGCTGGCTTGGTTCTGTCTGACGCAATCAACCGGGTGCGAGCGAGCCCCCGGTTTTGTCTTTCATTTGCGATCAAGAACCGACCGAGGTGACGTCAGTCTGTCGCCGGTCGGTCTGCGGTCGTTATCCGAGCCGAGTGCATGCCATGACAAAGATGAATCTTAAGATCGAACATCAAGTGCCTGGACGAGTGCGGATGAAGATTCCAGCCGGCAAGGGCAATCCGGAACTGTTGAAGCAGATCAGCGAGACGTTCGCCGTCATTCCGGGTATCGAGGAGGTTATCGTCAATCCTACGACCGGCAGCGTCGTCCTGCATTACGATACCGACCGCCATGATGAATTCCATGGCTCGTTCCAAGGTCATTACGACGCCCATGCTGCCGCCCATGGCGCCGCAAACGGCGGCACGCATGGCGCCGACACCGAGCTCGATAAGCTGACAAAAAGCATCGAAGCGGAAGCTGAGTTCCTCGCCAGCCATTCGCATTCGGCGCGTGCCGTCGTCGATTTCGTGAAAATGATCGATCGCGAGATCAAGCTCGCTACCAACAACACCATCGATTTGAAGATCGTGTTCGCGGTCGGTATCATCGGCTTGACGGTATTCGAGGTCGGCGCGACGGCGGCGACGCCGGTGTGGGTTACGCTCGCGATTTTCACCGTCAATCATTTTATCGAAATGCACGAGCGGCAGCCGCACGCCGCCGATCTAAGCGGCCATCCGGGTCTGGCGCCGGTCCGGGTCGTGAGTTGACACTCGAATTAGAGTGATCGGAGTCGGGCGCAATGGAATTTTCGATACGCCATTTTATTTCCGGCCGTATCCGCCTGCACCTGCCGTCGCTGTGCCGCAAACGCCTCGTCGCAGAGGCCGCCTTGGTGTGGTTGCAAGCGCAGTCTGGCGTTAAGGGCGCTCGCCTGAACTACGCCTGCGCGAGCCTCATCATCGAATACGATGTCAGCTTCGAGGGCGTGCTGCGCGCCACGCTCGGCCGACTGTCAGTCATGAGCCTTGGCGAGCTGCAGCAGCTTGTCGATCCCGCCAAGACGCTGGCTGGCGCGACCGTCCGGCCACCGGTCACGCTTCGTCCGGCACAATCGCCTTCGCTCTGGAGCCGCACGCCGTTGGGGCTGCCGACCGTCTCGCTCCTAATGGCGTTCTCCGCCAACCCCGTCGTCTGGGCGATCAACATGCCCTTGATGCTGTGGAACGCCTATCCGATCGCGTTGCGGGCCTGGCGCGTGTGGCGGCGCGAAGGCCGCCTCAACGTGGATTTTCTCGATACGCTCGCGATCGCGGCTTCGTTGATGCACGGCAATCCCATGGCGGGCGCGATCGTAACTTGGCTGATCAAGCTCGGCGACTGGATTCGCGATCTCACCGCGGCGGGCCAGCGCAAAGCGATGAGCGAATTGTTGGAATTTCAGACCAAAACGGCCTGGGTTATCCGCGACAATGTCGTAACGTCGATACCGGCCTCGGAGCTCGCGATTGGCGATGCGGTCGTCGCATATCCTGGCGAGATGATCCCGGTGGACGGCGAGATCATCGACGGTCACGCGATGATCGACCAGAAAACCATCACCGGCGAGGGACTTCCGGTAATGCGAACGACAGGGGAGCCGGTGTTCGCCGCAACCGTCATCCGCGACGGCCAGCTCACGATCCGTGCCATCCGCGTCGGCAACGCCACAACCGCCGGCCAGATTGCCCATTTGGTGGAGTCGGCGCCAATCGGCGACACGCGGATGCAGAACCATGCCGAGAAGCTTGCCGACCGCCTCGTGCTGCCCACGCTCGCATTGGCGACCGGCACAGCGCTTATCTCCGCCGACTTCAACCGGTTCCTGTCGCTGGTGATCGTCGACTACGGCACCGGCATTCGCGTCGCGGCCCCGACCGCCGTGCTTGCCTCGATGACGCACGCCGCGCGCGCCGGCATTATCATCAAGAGCGGCGCGCATATGGAGCGGCTCGCGGAGGTCGACACTGTAATCTTCGACAAGACCGGTACGCTGACCCATGGCTCGCCGGTTGTCATCGATGTCATCAGCTACGAGAAAAACATCACTCACCGGCATTTGCTCGGACTCGCGGCGGCGGCGGAAACCAAGCTGCAGCATCCGGTCGCCGACGCGCTACGCGTCAAGGCCCAGGAACTTGGCGCCAATATTCCCTATTGCGAGGAGACCAAATACCGGATCGGGCTGGGTGTTGAAGGGCAGGTCAACGGCTACTACCTGCATGTCGGCAATGAACGGTTCATGCGGCAGAGCGAGATCAATGTCCGGGTAGCGGAGAGCGACCGTGCGGCACTGGACGAGCAAGGCTATTCTTGCATTTACGTGGCGGTCGATGGAACGCTTGCCGGTCTCGTACCGTTTACCGACAAGATCCGGCCCGAAAGCCGGGAAGTGATCCAGCGGCTGCACGAACTTGGAATCCGCAACAGTGTCATGCTGACCGGCGATAACGCAGTGGTGGCCCGATCGGTGGGCAGCCGGCTGGGGCTGACCCGGCAATTCGCAGACATGCTGCCGGCGGACAAGGCCGAGGTCATCCAACAGTTCCAGCGCGAGGGTAATTTGGTTGCCATGGTCGGCGATGGCATCAACGATTCGCCAGCGTTGAGCTTTGCCGACGTCGGCATTGCCATGAAACATGGCGCCGAGGTGGCACGCGAATCGGCGGACGTCGTGCTGATGGAGGATTCGCTGTGGAAACTTGTCAAAGCGATTGAAATCTCGCGCGGCGCGGTGCGCTTGATCCATCAGAATTATGCCATTGTCGCCGGCTTGAATACATTGGCGCTCGGGCTCGCGCTGCCCGGAGGATTGATTATTCCGGAAATTACTGCATTGATCAGCAACGGCTCGGCGATATTGGCCGCTTTGAACGGAATTCGCCCGATCCTGCGCTATCAATGACCACGGCCGAGCCCAGCACCCCGCCTCCGTCGACGCTGTCGCCGTCGCAGCGAGAGGCGCTCAGGCGCGCGGTTCTCGACCTAGAAAATCAGGATTTTGCCGCGCAACTTGCCGACTATGCCGGCAGGCCGATCGAGCGGGTGATGCGGCTCATGCCGCGGGCCGCCAGCAGCCGCCTTAACAGGGTGGTCGAGCGTGCCATTCTCAATTGCCTCAACGTCGCCATCAACTCGATCGAGCAGCGATCGAAAGCGCCGCCGGCACAACGCACCGCTTCCGTGCTCGCCGGCATCAGTGGCGGCGTCTCCGGCTTTTTCGGAATTGTGGCATTGCCGATCGAACTGCCGGTGACCACGACTTTGATGCTGCGGTCGATTGCCGACATCGCGCGCCACCACGGTGAAGACCTCGCGACGCTCGAAGCGCGGCTGGCCTGCGTCGAAGTCTTCGCACTCGGCGCGCCGCGAAGGGGACGGCGCGCTGATTTCGGCTACTACGCTTCGCGCGCGCTGCTTGGCCGGTTGACCGCGGACGCCGGCGCGCTTCTCCTGGAGCGCGGCGCCGCCAACCTGTCCGCTCCGGTGGTTGGCACTCTGGTGACCGAAATCGCGACGCGGTTTTCCGTCGTGGTGTCGGAGCGCTCGGCCGCGAGCGCAATACCAGTGCTCGGTGCGGTCGGCGGCGCCACGGTAAATCTTCTTTTCATGAACCATTTCCAGCGTGTTGCCCGCGGCCATTTCGCCATCAGGCGATTGGAACGTGAATACGGAGCAAGCACGGTGCGCCGGCTTTACGACGAACATGCGCCGCGCCGCGCACCGGTGCGGCAGCGCGCTAGCAGAGGGCGGGCCCTTGCCGACCGTAGCCAAAGCTAGCGCGGTCGCGTCGGCGAACGAGGCGACGGCGGCGCATCCGGGCGACGCCACCGACGCACCGCAGGCGGTCGACCAATCCGCGCCGGAGGAGCGTGCCGTGGCGCTGCGGCGTGGGCTGCGGCGCATGCGAACAATTGCAACGCTGCTGCTCGGCGTCATGACGCTGATCTTTATCGCCACGACAATGACCAAATATGACTGGCCATGGCTGCCTTATCTGCGCGCCTTCGCCGAAGCCGGGATGGTCGGGGCCTGCGCCGATTGGTTTGCGGTCGTTGCCTTGTTTCGGCGTCCGCTCGGCTTGCCGATTCCGCACACCGGCATCATCCCGAGCAACAAGGAACGGATAGGCGGCGCACTGGGCCGCTTCATGACCAATAATTTCCTGACCGCGCCGGTGATGAACGACAGGCTTGCGCGCATCGACGTCATCGGCGCGATTGCACAGTGGCTTGAAAATGCCGATAACATCGATCGGCTGGCGAATAATCTCGCGCAGCTCTTGCCAAGAATAGTGTCCTCCCTCCCGGGCCCGCAAATCGGCGCGACTGCGGGCAGACTGGCGCAGCAGACGCTGGCGACCATCCCGGCCGCACCGGCGGCGGCGAAGCTGCTTGAGATCGTGTGGGCCCAGGGTGAGGCGCAGGCGCTGATCGCGCAGGGGATCGAGTACGGCCAAGGCTACCTCGCCGACAACAAGAACTATTTCTCAAGCAAGATCGCGCAGCAGTCGTCGCGGTGGATTCCGCGACGGATTGACAACTTGATCGCCGACAAGGTGATGAACGGGGCCCTGGCGACGTTGACCGAAATGCGCGATCCGCGCCATCCGTGGCGTGTCGAACTGCAAGGCGGCGTCATGCGGTTAATCGGCCAGCTGGGGTCCGACCCGCAATTCTACGCCAAGGGCGAGGCCTTCAAGGCCCAGTTGTTGGCCAATCCGCTGTTCATCGAGCAGGCCAAAATGCTGTGGACTGAGCTTGAGAGCGGCTTGGAGTGGGGCATTCCCGCTCACGCCGATGCTATCGCTCGCGGCTTTGCCGAGATGTTGCGAAGCATTGGCCGGTGGCTGCGTGAAGACCCCGAACGCCAAACGCAGCTCAACCGCCGCATTCGCGCCGGCGCCCGGCGCCTCTTGCTCGCTTACCGCTTCGAGATCGGCAACTATATCGAGCGCGTGGTCCGCAATTGGGATTCTAGTACGCTCGTCGAGCGGCTGGAACTGCAGGTCGGCAAGGATCTGCAATTCATCCGCATCAACGGCACCTTGGTTGG
>Ga0187887_10003982_pt1 | contig 11217 bp, 6 predicted proteins | sample June2016WEW_7_10_FD_132977 | JGI IMG/M metagenome (GOLD analysis project Ga0187887, IMG submission 132977) | Peatland microbial communities from SPRUCE experiment site at the Marcell Experimental Forest, Minnesota, USA - June2016WEW_7_10 | ecosystem: Environmental > Terrestrial > Soil > Wetlands... | reverse complement strand
GGCGCGAGGTACACGTGCACCGGCGTGCCCTGGGCGAGGTGCTCGGGATGCCCGCCGTCGTTCTGCACCAGCGCCTGCATCTGCGCGCCGGCCCCGAGCCGCAGCATGACCTGAGTGGACGAGCCGAGGAACACCAGCCGCTCGACCATGGCCGGCACCCGGTTCGGCCCCGGCGTGCCGTGCTGCTCGACCCGCACCCGCTCCGGGCGGATCACCGCGTGCGCGCTGCCCAGCGCGTCCACATCGCCCCGCTCCACGTCCAGCGCGGACTCGCCTACCTTGACGCGGCACTGCGTGCCCGGGCCCCGCTCCACCACGTCCACTTCCATCAGGTTCGACACCCCCAGGAAGTCGGCCACGTAGGTGTCGGCGGGCTCCTCGTAGATCAGGCGGGGCGCCCCGATCTGGACGATCTGGCCGGAGTTCATCACGGCCAGCCGGTCCGACATGGTCAGCGCTTCCTCCTGGTCGTGGGTGACGTAGAGGAACGTGATGCCGACCCGCTCCTGCAGCGCCTTGAGTTCCACCTTGAGCGAGCGGCGCAGCTTGGCATCCAGCGCGCCCAGCGGCTCGTCGAGCAGCAGCACGGAGGGCCCGAGGACCAGCGCCCGGGCCAGGGCGACCCGCTGCTGCTGGCCGCCGGACAGCGCGCCGGGCCGGCGCTTCTCGTAGGAGCGCATCTGCACCAGGTCGAGCGCCTCGTGCACCTTGCTGGCGATCTCGTGCTTGGAGAGCTTGTGGTAGCGCAGTCCGAAGGCCACGTTGTCGAACACGGACAGGAAGGGGAACAGGGCGTAGCTCTGGAACACCGTGTTCACGTTGCGCTTGTGCGGCGGCACCCCGGACATGTCGGACCCGTCCAGCAAGATGCGGCCGGAGGTGGGCTGCTCGAAGCCGGCGATCAGGCGCAGCGTGGTGGTCTTCCCGCACCCCGACGGCCCGAGCAGCGAGAAGAACTCGCCGCTGTCCACGGTGAGATCGATGCTGTCCACGGCGACTTCCGTGAACTGCTTCGTCAGCGCGACCAGCTGGATATGTCCACCGGGCACCGGCGACCTCCTTCTCCTACCGGGCGGGCGACCGCCCGGACCATTCGAATCCCAGCTCGCCGGACGCGAACCGCATGCCCAGCTCGAACGCGCGGCCTGGGTCCACTGAGGGGTCTTCGAGCGCAATCTGGATGGCCAGCCCGTCCAGCAGGGCGGTCATCGTCACCGCAAACTCCTCGGCGTCGACCGTTCCGAACTCGCCGGCCTCCTGGCCCGCCAGGACCACGGTGGCGATCATCTCACGCCAGCGCTCATCGAACTTCTGCCGGACGCTGGCCACCTCGGGCAGCCGCACCGACTGGGCCCAGAGGTCGAGCCAGAGCAGCCACGAGCTGGTGGGCTCGCCTTCCACCTCGACGAGGAAGTTCATGGCGACCAGCTCCTCCAGCCGCCCGGCGGCGCTGGAGATGGCGGCCATCCGCCGGGTGCCCGCCTCGTACCAGGCGTCCTCCGCGAAGCGGAGCGCCTCGGTGAGCAGCTGGTCCTTGGTCTTGAAATAGTAGATGACCAGGGCAGGGCTGGTCCCAGCGCGCGCCGCGACGTCCGCGATCCTGGTTTCCGGGAACCCCCGCTCCTCGATGACCGCGATGGCGGCACGCAGCATCTGCTCGCGACGCTGGTCGGCGGTGTCGGCGACGTCGCCGGCGCGTTCACTCATGCGGACATCCTCGCCCACTCCATCATCCGGCGGGGCCTATTCACCCGGCCCCACTCGACTTCCCCGGCGGGGCCTACTCACCGGCCCCACCCGCTTCACCGGCCCCACCCGCGCGCCCAGCGGACCTGCCATACGCCGCCCCACTGATCTGGCGCCCGCTCTTGTGGCAACGGTATCAGGTTTCTAGACTGAACATTCAGTCAACACCCGTGAGAATTTCTCTGGAGGACGGATTCATGGCCGCAGCACCCAGCGCAGCACGGGCCGCAGCAGGGGCCGGGGCGCCAGCCGGGTCCTACGATGCGATCGTCGTCGGCGGGGGGCATAACGGCCTGGTCGCCGGGGCCTACCTGGCCCGGTCCGGGGCGCGCACCCTGGTCCTGGAGGGACGGCACAAGACCGGCGGCGCCGCCACCACGGAGGCCCCCTGGCCGGACGCGCCCGAGTTCAGGGTGACCCGGCTCTCGTACGTGATGAGCCTGCTCCCCCCGACGATCATCAAGGACCTGGACCTGGCCCGGCACGGCTACAAGATCTTCCCGATGGGCCCGTACTACCAGGCCTTCCCGGAGGGCGGCTCGATCAAGCTGTACGCCGACGACGCCCGCCGCAACCACGAGGAAGTCTCCAAGTGGTCGAAGAAGGACGCGGACGCCATGCCGCGCTGGGACGCCTGGCTGGCCGGGCTGGCCGAGGTGCTTGGCCCGCTGCTGCTCACCGTCCCCCCGAACCTGGGCTCGCGCAAGCCCCGAGACCTGCGCGAGACGCTCCGGCTGGCCTGGAAGAACCGCGGCCTGGACGTGCGGACCATCGGCGACGTGACCCGGCTGATGACGATGAGCATCGCCGACCTGCTCGACGACTGGTTCGAGTCGCCGCAGGTCAAGGGGGCGCTGGCGGTCAACGGCGTGATCGGGACCTGGGCCGGGCCGTATGAGCCGGGCACCGCCTACGTGATGGCCCACCACTCGATCGGCGACGTGGGCGACGGTCACCTCGGGAACTGGGGGTTCCAGGAGGGCGGCATGGGCGGGGTGTCCAGCGCGATCGAGCTGGCCGCCCGCGAGCACGGCGCCGAGGTCCGGCTGAACGCGAAGGTGGCCAGGATCCTGGTCGAGAACGGCAAGGCCGCCGGGGTGGTGCTGGAGAACGGCGACGAGATCCGCGCGCAGGTGATCGTGTCCACGCTGCACCCGCGGACCGCGTTCCTGGACCAGATCGGCCGGGAGCACCTGCCGCCGGACTTCCTGGGCGACATCGAGCACTGGAAGACCCGCAGCGGCGTGGTGAAGATCAACCTGGCCCTGTCCGAGCTGCCCGACTTCATCGCCGACCCCGGCTCGAACCTGCAGGAGCACCACACCGGCTCGGTGGAGATGGCCCCCACGATGGACTACATCGAGCGGGCCTTCCTGGACGCCCGCGAGGGGAAGGCGGCCGTCCGGCCGTTCAGCGACGGCGTGATCCCCACCGCGTTCGACAAGACGCTGAGCCCGGAGGGCACCCACATCATGTCGCTGTTCACCCAGTGGGTGCCTGCCGACTGGAGCGAGGGGCCGCACACCGCGGAGCTCGAGGCCTACACGGACCGGATGATCGACTGCTACAACGAGCTGGCGCCGAACTTCAAGGCGTCCATCCTGCACCGCGACATCGTCGGGCCGTGTGAGATGGAGCAGGAGTACGGCCTGGTCGGGGGGAATATCTTCCACGGCGAGCTGTCCCTGGAGCAGCTGTTCCACATGCGGCCGGCGCCGGGGTACGCCGACTACCGGACCCCGCTGCCTGGCCTGTACTACGGCAGCTCGGCCACGCACGCGGGCGGCGGGGTGTGCGGGATCCCCGGCTGGCAGGCGGCCCGGGCGGCAATCGCGGACCAGAAGAGCGCCAAGCGGGCTGGGCAGGTGCGCAAGCTGACCCGCCGCGCGTGAACGGTCGTCATTGTCCGCAACGAACCCCATGAGCGGCGTGACTGGCGCCGCGCCGGCGCCCGGTTTTCCGGGCACCGGCACGGCCGGCCGGCCGTCGACCGGCCGGCCTGCACTGGCCGCGATGCTGGAGGCCCGCACCGTGGCGCTGGTCGGGGCCAGCCCGCGGCCGGGCAGCCTGGGCGAGCGGATGGTCAGCGAGGTCACCAGGAGCCCGGCGCAGCCGGAGGTGTACCTGGTCAACCCGCGTCACGAACAGCTCGCCGGGCGGCCCTGCCACGCCTCCCTGGCCGACCTGCCCGGGCCGGTGGACCTGGTCCTGCTGGCCGTGCCCGACTCGGCCGTGGAGGACCAGCTGGGCCTGGCGGCAGGCCGCGGTGACCGCTCGGCGGTGCTGTTCGGCAGCGCGCACGACCTGCCCGGCCAGCCGCCGGGCCAGACAGAGCTAGCCCAGACACAGCCGACACTGCGCGCCCGGCTGGCTGCCACGGCCCGCGAGGCGGGCATGGCGGTCTGCGGGGCGGGCTGCATGGGCTTCGTCAACGTGGTGCACGGGCTGCGCGCGGTGGGCTACGTCGAGCCGGATCCGGTTCCCCCCGGGCCGGTCGCGCTGATCACGCATTCGGGCTCGGTGTTCTCCGCGCTGCTGCGCACCCGGCGCCGGCTGGGCTTCACCGTCGCGGTGTCCTCCGGCCAGGAGCTGGTCACCACCGCGGCCCAGTACGCGGAGTACGCGCTGAGCCTGCCCGAGACCCGGGTGCTGGCCCTGGTTCTGGAGGCCATCCGGGAGCCGGACCGGCTGCGTGCGGTGCTGGCTGCCGCGAGGCAGCGGGGCGTCCCGGTGGTGATGCTGACCGCAGGCCGCTCAGCCGGCGGCCGGGCCCTGGTATCGGCCCACTCCGGCGCGCTGGCTACTGCGGACGGCGGGTGGGAGGCGCTGGCCGCCGCCTACGGCGTGCACCGGGTCGGTGACCTAGCCGAGATGTCCGACACCCTGGAGCTGTTCGCCCTCACCGGGACCGCAGGCCGTCAACCATGCCCCGGCTCCGCCAGCCCGAACCCTCCGGCAGCCACCCCCCTCAACCCCACCCCCCTCAACCTCACCGCCGCCAGCCCCAGCCCTCCGGCAGCCACCCTCCTCAACCCCACCCCCGCCAGCCCCAGTCATCACAAGGGTCTCGGCAGCCCCGCCGTCCGCACGGGCATCGCGACCGTGCATGACTCCGGGCTGGAGCGTGCTCACGTGGCGGACGTGGCCGACGAGCTGGGCGTGCCGTTCGCGGCGATCAGCACGGCGACCACGGCCCGGCTGGCCGCCCTGCTCGACCCTGGCCTGGATCCCGCCAACCCGCTCGACGTGTGGGGCACCGGCGCCCGCGCGCAGGAGCAGCTGTCTGGCTCGCTGGCGGCACTGGCTGGCGACCCGGCGGTGCGCGCGGTGGCACTCGCCGTCGACCTGGTGCACGAGTTCGACGGCGATCAGTCCTACCCGCTCGCGGTGATCGAGACCGCCCGCCGCACCAGTAAGCCGGTCGTGGTGCTCAGCAACGTGCCCGCGGCTATCGACCCGGACACCGCCGACGGCCTGCGGGCGGCCGGCATCCCGGTGCTGGAGGGCACCCGGAGCGGCCTGCTGGCGCTGAAGCATCTCCTCGACCACGACACGGACCCCGATCCTCCCGTCCCGGCCGTCGCGGCGGACGAGGCCCGGCGGGAGCGCTGGACCCAGGTGATCACGGGCGGCGAGGCGCACGGCGCACGGCTGGAGGAACTGCTCCGCGACTACGGCATCCCGGCGGCCCGGACCCGCGCGGCGGACAGCAGTGACGGGGCGCTCGCGGCAGCGGCGAAGATCGGCTACCCAGTGGTCCTCAAGACGGGCGAGCCCGGGATCGCGCACAAGTCGGACGCGGGCGGCGTCGTGCTCGGCTTGGGTGACCCGGACGCGCTGCGGGCCGCCTACCAGGACCTGGCCAGGCGGCTCGGCTCCCACGTCCTGGTGTGCGAGACGATCCCGGCGGGCCCGGAACTGTCGCTCGGCCTGGCCCGCGACGGCGAGCTGGGCCCGCTGCTGGTGGTTGGCGCGGGCGGCCTGCTGGTGGAGCTCCTCGCCGACCGGGCTGTGGCACTGCCCCCGGTCAGCCTGGGCCAGGCGCGCGGGATGCTGGCCACGCTCCGGGTGGCCCGGCTGCTGGCCGGAGTGCGCGGCCAGCCCCCGGCGGACCTGGACGCGGTCGCGGCCGCAATCACCGGCCTGTCCCAGCTCGCCGCCGAACTGGGCGGCGAGCTGGAGGCAGTGGACATCAACCCGCTGATCTGCGGCCCGGCCGGTGCGGTCGCGGTGGATGCCCTGGTCATCCCGCGTCAGCCCGGCTAGGCCGGGCTACGCGGGCGTGGGGTGACTACGACCACCCGGCCCGGTTCCCTGACCGGGTTCAGCGCCCCAACCGGCCCGGCGTCGCCCATCGCAGCGGAAACCGGTTCAGCGCAACTCCACGCACCGATCCCCAGGCGTTGATGACCTGCTGGAAAGCGCGGGGCGGCCTGGACTGCGCGCATCTGCCCTTCGAATTCCGGGCGAGCACAGCCCGGACCCGGCTGGTGTACTTTCCCCGGCCACTGATATGCCGGTACCGGCCGGTCCCGTGCCCCAACCGGTAAGTGCCGTGCTCCTCGACGGTGAAAAGGCAGCTATTCCGGTTGAGCTGGGCCACCGAATTGGTGCGGTGATGTGCGGCCCGGAATGTTCCGCCAGGAAAGCGGAGAAGACCCGAATTAGTGTTGATCGTCCCGCCTGCGGTGAAGGCACCCCAGGCGATGGCGCTGGCCCGGGGGGAAGACGCCGATGTGCTCACGAACCGGAAGTGCTCTGTCTTGCTGGCCATGGTGCTGGCACTGGCGGCGGTGACGCTGCTGCCCGCGACCGCCGCGGCGAGCGAAAGTGTGCAGGCCGCCGCCCCGAAAGCTCTGCGCATGATGCCCCCTGTCATTGAGTACGGCTGATTGCGGGGGGACATTAGCACGCCCGGTGAGTGGTCATCCTGAAAATGGCCGTCACTTGCGCGGCCGATTTCCTGGGCGGGCGGAGCACTTTTCCGCACTAATACGGTGCATCATTTTATTTAGGTTTGAGGACCGGCTTACCCACGATCCCCCCGGCGGCCTCCCCGGGTCAGCGCCGCCACCCGCTGCCGCAGCCGGTCGGCCCTGCGGTCGGCGAGGACCTGGCGGACCACGTTGCGGCCCGGGATGCCGGTAACCCCGCCGCCGCCGTGGGTGGCCGACCCCGCCTGATAAAGCCCCGCCACGGGGGTGCGCAGGTCCGCGTAGCCGGCCGCGGGCCGGGCGTGGAACATCTGCCCCAGGCTGAGCTCGCCGTGGAAGATGTTCCCGCCGACCAGGCCGTACTCCTCCTGCATCCGGTGCGGCCCGATCACCTGCCGGTGCAGCACCGAGCTGGTGAACCCGGGCGCGACCTGCTCCATCCGGGCGATGACCCGGTCGGCGTAGGCCTCCAGGCCGGCTTCGTGCGGCTCGGCGGCCCAGCCGTGCGGCACCCACTGGGTGAACATGGACATGACGTGCTTCCCGGGCGGGGCGAGCGAGTCGTCGAACACGCTGGGGATGCAGATATCCGCGAACGGCCGGTCCGACGGATCGCCTGCGACCGCTTGCTGGAACGCGGTCTCGATGTCGCCCAGGCTCTCGGCCAGGACGATCGTGCCGCCGTGGATCTGCGGGTCAGGCTGGGGGTGGCTGGTGAACACGGGCAGCCGGTCCAGGGCCAGGTTGATCTTGACGGTGCCGCTGCGCGTCTGCCAGCGGCGTATGTCAGCGACGAAGTCGACGGGCAGCACCGCCGGGTCGAGCAGGCGCAGGAACGAGATCTGGGGGTGCGCGGTGGTGATGACCGTGCCCGCGTCGATCTCTTCGCCGCTGGCCAGCGTCACGCCCGTTACCCGCCCGTCGTGGGTGCGGATCTCACCGACGGGCGCCCCGGTGCGGATCTCGGCGCCGAAGGACCGGGCCGCCGCGGCCAGCGCGGCGCTCACTCCGCCCATCCCCCCGCGCGGGAACCCCCAGGCGCCAGCCTGCCCGTCCACGCCGCCGATGTGGTGGTGCAGCATCACGTACGCGGTGCCGGCCGAGCGCGGCCCGGCCCAGGTGCCGATGACCCCGGACACCGAGAGCAGGCCGAGCATCGCGTCGCTCTCGAAGTACTCCTCGATGAGGTCGGCGATGCTGCCGGTGAGCAGCCGGGTGACGTCTACCACGCCCCGCTCGTCCAGCCCGCGCAGGTGGCGCAGCAGCAGTCCCTGCCGCCACAGATCCAGCGGACGCCGTGAGCCGAGCCGGGGCGGCACCTCGTCCAGCAGGGGGCCGAGCACCTGGCCGAGAGCGGCGAGATGGGCCTCGTATCGCGGGTAAGCGTCCGCGTCCGACGCGGAGAACTTGGCGATCTCGGCGTGCCGCTGCGCCGGGTCGCCTGGCAGCCGCAGGTAGCGGCCGTCGGCGCGGGGCGCGAAGTACGGTCCCTGCGGGAACACGTGGTAGCCGTGCCGGTCCAGGCCGAGGTCGGTGACCAGGCCGGGGGGCAGCAGCGAGACCACGTAGGACAGGGATGTCACGGTGTAGTCCGGGCCGAACGGGTGCTCGCTGACCGCCGCGCCGCCGACGACCGGCCGGCGCTCGCAGACGGTCACGTCCAGCCCGCTCCTGGCCAGGTAGGCGGCGGCCACCAGCCCGTTGTGCCCGCCCCCGATCACTACGACATCGCGGCGTGCGCTCACCGGAGCCTCCTATCTTCGGCAGTTTCGTCCCTGGTGGTGCTGTCCTGCCCGGGCGCCGGGCCGCTCATGTCCAGCCGCACGGTCACGTAGCGGCCGATGTCCGCGCTGGGCTGCTCCATCGGCGCCAGGTGGCCGACGGAGAACCGGCGCGAGCTCATGCCGTCCTGGACCTGCTCGCAGATGGACCAGTCCTGGCGGTTCACCAGGTCCCAGAAGCCGACCGCGTCGGAGGGGTCGAAATCCGGGCGGGCTAGCTCGTCCGGGTGGAACAGGAAGTCGCAGAGCACCGTGGTCCGCCCGGCGGAGCGGGGCCACACGGTGAACGCGGCCACGTGGTCGGCGGACAGGCTGAGCATGAGGTTGGGCAGCACCAGCTCGCCGAAGTGCCGGGTCCGCTCCGCCCCGGACAGGCCGGGGAACGGCGCGCGGCGCGTGGTCCCGGTCGAGGTGAACGTGGTGGCGCCAGAGCGGTGCGGGATCCCGGCCTCCCAGTCGAGATCGCCGCCGCCACGGCGGAAGGCCGGCACCAGCTCGCACAGCTCGGGGTGGACCGGCCCGCAGTGGTAGCACTCGTTGTAGTTCTCCAGGATGACCTTCCAGTTGGCGGCCACGTCGTAGTGCAGCCGGGCCCCGGCGCACAGGCCGGCCAGGGGGTATCTGGCCACCCGGGCCGGGATCTCCCCCAGCGTGGCCTCCAGGGGGTCCGCCGGATCGGGGCCGGCGGGCGGCTCTAGCCGGGCGAACACGAACCCGCCCCAGGTAGCCACCTCCACCCGGTGCAGCGACAGCGCGGCGCGGTGGTCGCGCAGCGCGGGCAGGAACGGGGCGGCGCGCAGCGTCCCATCCAGCGCGTACGTCCAGGAGTGGTACGGGCAGCGGATGCTGCCAGGGAACCGGCCGGTGGTCACCGGCCCGGCCGACCGGCCGGTGATGGGCGTCCCGGCCCTAGAGGTGGCGGCGACGGGCAGGCCGGCCGCGGGCTGCTCCCCGGGCCGGGGCACCAGCCGCGAGCCCCGGTGCCGGCACAGGTTGTAGTAGCCAGCCAGGCTGCCGTCCTCGGTCCGGGCCACGAGGACGCTCTCCCCGCACACGTTGGCGGCCAGGTAGCAGCCTGGCTCGGTGAGGCCCTCGGCGCGGCCGACGCAGAACCAGCCAGGCAGCAGCACCCGGTCCCGTTCGCGGGCGAACTCCGTCTCGCTGGTGTAGCTGCGGCCGGGCAGGCTGCGCTGCAACGGCACGCCGTCCCCGGCCACACCCTCCGCCCCGGCCACACCCTCCGCCCCGGCCACGCCCTCCGCCCTGGCCACACCCTCTGGCCGGGGCGCGCCGTCCGGCCTCCGTGCAGCCAGCTCACCTGGCCCACCCGCCGGCGTTCCGGCCATCTCCATCCCTGCGCTCCTCAGTCGTCCGAGTAGGGGTGTGGGGGCGTCACCGGCTTCCCCTCGGCGAATCGGCCCGGACGGAACGGGCCGATATCCACGCTGCCCGCAACACGGTGTCCGGTGACCAGCGCGGCGACCGCCTCGCCCACCGCCGGGGAGATCTTGAAGCCAGTCCCGGAGAACCCGGCCGCCAGCACCAGCCCGGACAGGCCAGGCAGTTCGCCGAGCATCGGCCGTCCGTCCGGGGTCATGTCGTACACGCCGGTGACGCCGCGCACAATGCCCGCGTCGGCCAGCGCCGGCACCCGCCGGGCCGCCGCCCCCACCAGCTCCGCGAGCCCCTCCGCCCCCTCCCCGGCCCCGGCCCTCATCAACGTGGAGCGTTTTGCGCCGTCCGCGGCGCAAAACGCTCCACGTTGCGCTCCGCCAGTGTCGGCTGCGGCGCGGGCGGCCCCGGCTGAGGGGGCCACGGTGTCCGGGTCGACGCCGCGGGGGCCGGTGAAGCTGCCCACCAGCGTCATGCTGCCGCCGGCCTCGGGCCGGAAGTAGGTCTGGGTGGTCGAGTCGATGCAGGCCACCGGGGTCCCCTGACCGGGAGCGTGGCTGAGCACTGCGACCTGGTGGAACTCGGTCTCGAGCGGCAGGTCCACCCCAATGCTGGCCAGCAGGGCCGGGGACCACACCCCGGCCGCCGCCACCACGACCCCGGCGTACTCGGGCCCGTCCGGGGTCTGGATGCCGGTCACCCGGTCACCCTCACGCAGCAGCGCCGCAACCGGCGTGTGCGGGCGGTAGCGCACCCCCCGCTCCCGCGCCGCGGCCAGCAGGTCGCCGGCGACCAGCGCGCCGTCCCCGTAGCCGCCGTCTGGCTCCCAGGCCACCTTGGTCAGGTCATCGGTGCGCAATCCTGGGGCGAGCGCGGCGAAGTCACGGGCCGCCAGTACCTCGGCGCGAGCGCCGCAGTCGCGCTGCATGGCGACATTGGCCCGCAGCGCCTGCTCCTCGCCGGGCAGGACGATGCGGGCGAACCCGGTGCGGCGGACGAACGGCGGACGGCCGGTCAGCTCGGTCCAGGACGCGAACATCCGGTCGCTGCGCACGGCCAGCTCTACTTCGGGACGGAACGTGTAGTGCATCCGGATCATCGCCGACGACCGGCTGCTCATGCCCGATCCGGCCGTGCCGCGGTCCACCACGAGCACGTCACCGGCCCCGAGCCGGCTGAGGTGAAACGCAGTGGAGGCGCCGGCCACCCCGGCGCCCACCACGATCACGTCGGCGCTCATGCGATGCGTCCCGTAGGTGGGATGCGTCCCGTAGGTGGGATGCGTCCCGTAGGTGGGATGCGTCCCGTAGGTGGGATGCGTCCCGTAGGTGGGATGCGTCCCGTAGGTGGGATGCGTCCCGTAG
>Ga0187887_10003970_pt1 | contig 11237 bp, 9 predicted proteins | sample June2016WEW_7_10_FD_132977 | JGI IMG/M metagenome (GOLD analysis project Ga0187887, IMG submission 132977) | Peatland microbial communities from SPRUCE experiment site at the Marcell Experimental Forest, Minnesota, USA - June2016WEW_7_10 | ecosystem: Environmental > Terrestrial > Soil > Wetlands... | reverse complement strand
GCCTCTTCAGCCGGCACGATTGGAAAGGGAGCGAGCCGATGTCGAACCGCCCTCCTTCCACAGCTTTTCCCAACTCCACATCCGAGACGTCACCGCGTTTGCCAACGGGAATCCGAGCTGATGCGCCAGCATACACACCTGCCCGCGATGGTGCGCTTCGTGAGAAAGCATGTAGCACAGCATTTCCACGCCCACCGGCCAAGGCTGAGCCCAGCCGTCTCTGCGAAACTTCTCCACCCGGCCCCCACTACCGCCGAGCGCTTCCGCCAGCATCTCCGAGCAGCGAACGGCGCTCTCGGCCAATCCCGCGCGGGCCTGCTGCGGCGTGCAGTGCGCGCGGTTCAGCTGTGGTGGAATCTTCAGGTGCGGCGCGGTAAGCCTGATCCACTTGCAGCGGACATTGTGCATGTGCGTGAAGATGGCCGCAATGCTGCGGACGTTGCCGGGAGGTTTGGCTCTCCAGGCGGCAGGGTCAAGATGTTCGATGAGAATCTGGTTGATGCGATCGTTGGCGCCAAAGATCTGGACTGCGGCTCGCCCCAGTTGCGTGTGGACCTTGGGTTGACGCGTGGTCACGGCTCCCTGCTCTTGACCTGACGGATGGACGTGGATTACTTCGGGATGGCCGACGCCCCGGAGGTATTATAGCCCGCGTTCCAGTCCTTCATTTTTGTCATTCACGAGGCGGGGTCTCAGAGTTTGCGGAAAAACTCCGTGGAGAAGCCAGTTCGGGTAGTGCGGCGCTTCAGCGCCGCGTCCAAGCGCTTTATTTTTGTCACCCCGAGCGGGCTTCAGCCGCGAGGGACCTGCTGTCAGAAGGGGCGCGGTTCCACTCGCGCCGTTAACGGATCCCATCATTCCTGTTCCCATTGCCTTGCTTTGTATCAGGGCCCACCTCACAGTCTGCGAAAAAATGCGTGGCGAAGCAGAATTCAGGTAGAGCTGGCCTTCAGAGACTGTGTCGCAACCGGCAAAAGGGTTTTGCGGCGGAACAGACCGCTCAAAAACCGCCGCAGGGAAACTACCGCTTGATTTTCCCGAATCGGAACCAGAAATGACAGTCGTACAACTACTGTCACACTTTAGAATGTATTTATTACATGTCAATACTTAGAAACGCAGGATTATTCACTTGACACAAATCGGAGGTAAACGCAACAATGGAAACACCTTGGCAAGGTCCACTTAAGTGTTGTGAAAACTGCGGCTCTCGTATTGGCTCCAAGACCCCGCTTCGTCCCGATCCGGCGGTTATTCAGCAGGCGCGAGAGATGGTATTTCAGACCCCGCTAGACGAAGGAATCCGCGACATCGTGATTGGTCTGATTGCGAACGGGATCGAAACATTCGAGTCGTGCGAGGGCGGAACTGGACACAGTTTTCCAGAACCTACCGTCCGATTCGAGGGCGGTCCCTCTGAGGGACTGAGGGCGATGTCTGTTGCTCTTGAAAACGGTATGCCCGTGTTTCGTCTGCGGCGTGTGTGGGGAATGATCGAAGGGGCGCTTCATGGCCCGTGGTGGGAGATGACATTCACCCCCACCACGGGGAAGTAGGAACTAGCGTCCTGCGTTTGTTTCTCGCTGGCAATCATCGCAGAGGCGATAACCGCCAGTACCAATCTGGCGCTCCCAGGTGGGAACGTCACGACCGGCGGCGCAGTTGCTGTTGTTGTGGTGAACCTGTTTACCAACAGGCTTCTTGACTTCGTTGACTGAATGGAAAGCTGGAACGATAGGCACTTGACTTTCACTTTCTGGGCGCGATTTGCGCTCGGCTGTACTACAATGGCGGAGGGCGGGGGGATCGGACCCCGTTCCGGTTAGGGAACTGCCGCTTATAAGGCGGCTCCTAGCGGCCAACTAGACACCCTCCGATACCGGGCCTCAGAAGCTCACCATGACCCGCATCGGCGCTCTGCCAAGATCACACGATGCGGGTCTTGCTGTTTTTGCCAGTCGCCACGGTGAGTGCAATGGTAGTGCTGGCTATGTGTGTATTTTCATGGCGTCTATTCCTTATCGTCAGCGTGGTCCCGCAAAGCTGGCGCGGAAGGCTGGTCGGGCCTACGCTTTTTCTCTGGATACCACTCCTTTAGACCCCACGCCTTACTGCCTACCCGCTCAAAACTCTTACTGCGCTTGAGCGCCGTGTACAGAATTGTGAGAGCGTTCTTTGGATTGACAGGCATTCCGCTGGTCTTAAACGCTTCGAGGATCTCGCCGGTTGTGTACGCTCGTCCAGGCGTCATTCGTAGCAGTTTTTCTGCGGCGGCGGCTTGACTGAGGTTGTGGAAAAAACCAACTTGGACTGTTGGCGCTCCGCCGGAAGGTCCAATCTTCATCTCGGCTACATCTTCATCGGGAGCGATTGTAAATATGCTTTCGGCGATTCCCAGTCTTTTTTCTAATGCTTGGATAAGAGCAGTTAACTCTTCCCGTTCCTGCCGCAATTCTTGCAGAAATTGCATCGCACTCTTGGTGGAATCAATCACTTCAGCAACCTCCGATGCACTACCATAATATGCAAAACACTAATCGCCGGTCAACTGAAAATATTTATCATTCACATCATGGAGTTTAATCGCACGCCGCGATGAATAGAATCAGTACAGATTTAGTAAACACCCCCAAATGATTGTAAGTCTTTTGTCTTGACAAACATACGTAAGCACCTCCTAGAATTGCTCTGTTAGCTCTCTTGCGAGTAACCTCGCAAGAGAGCTAGCGGAGTCACGGAGGCGAGCCGCGATGAGCAAGGTTACTACTTTACAACTGTTGGACCCACTCAAGGTATTTCTCGAATATGACAACCAATACGAGATTTACGTTGCACAGTGTCTGCAAACAGGACACCTAGTAACCGCAGATGACACCGACACCGCGAAACAGATGATAACGGAGTTGCTGCAAGATGAGGTGTCTTCGGCTGTTCAAGACAATAACATTAACGAACTGCTCTCAAATCCTGCACCTATTGAGAGTTGGGCGAAATGGGAAATGGCTTCGAAGGTCGCGCGTCTAGACGAGCGTAAAATTCAATTTCTTGGGGCGCTTCCAAGTCAGCTTAGGTTGTTGATTGGCCCGGCGGAGGTGGAAACTGCAATCAGAATTGCCACAGGCAGAACCTCAACAGCAGCTTAGGGTTCCCGAACTAGAACTCAGTGTAGCGGTCCGTATTTTCAAGGACCGCTATTCTGTGTTTCAAGAGCCCGTAAAAGACAAACCTTGGTATGTTCGATTTCGACAATTGAGCAGTAAGAAGACCATTCAAGGAATGACCCACTCGAAGGGCACGAAGATCAGTCCTCGATTCCTCTTGCAGATTTTAGAGAGGTTTGGAATTGGCATCCCAGATTTCTTGGAAGCAATTGCCACGGCCAAGAAGGGTCCACGCAATGAAAACTGACAAAGGCCAGTTCGATACAGTTCTCTCGCAGATGCTGCGGACTCCGCCAAAAAAGGAGTCAGCGATAAAGGCCAAGCCGAAGGAACCTAAAAAGGATTCTCGTCAGCAGTCAGATCAGCAAAGCGAAGGGGCTTAACCCCGCACAGACGGCGCACCGTCTGTATGAATACATCATCGTCATGGCGGCGATTGAACCTGTATTCAAACTCCGACAAATAGCGGTGCAGATGCTTGCCTGAGAGCTTGTGATACTGGCCTATCACGCCGCGCTTGAGCAATGAAAATGCAGATTCGATGCGATTGGTGGTCACGTCACCGCGTGCGAACTCATACGCTATGTGGTTCACGGTTTCGTGCTTGGGCGCGAACTCAGGATTCATCTGGTTGAGCGACTTCAACGCTGGCGGATAGCTCTTGTGCTGATCGGTCATCACGCGCTCGACATCGGAGCTTACGTGCGCCGAGATGAAGCCGCGAAACGTGTACGCCTGATCGTTAGCGACGTGCTGGAAACGGAGCTCTCCGTCGCGTTGCACAGCGCCCATGACAACCTGCTTGTTGAGCATAGCGGCCTTGTTTCCTTTGCGACGCTGTTTGCCGCCCACATACGTCTCGTCAATTTCCACCGTGCCGCCAAGCGGCTCAGGGTTAGCTTCCTGCATAGACTCGCGGATGCGGTGCAACAGATACCACGCGGTCTTGTATCCGCCAAGCCCCAGGTCGCGCTGTAGCTGCGCCGCAGAGATGCCCTTCTTGGCGTTTAGGACTAAACCGATGGCGTGGAACCACGTTATCAGCGGAAGGTGCGAGTCAGCGAATAGCGTCCCCGCCGTGGGCGAGAATTGCTGATGACAGGTCGGCTCAACGCAGAGGTAGAACCACGGGCGTTTATTCTTGGACTCGGCTTCCCGGCGCACCTTCTTGACCTTATCGCCGCCACAGATCGGGCACCGGATAACACCATCCGGCCAGCGCATCTGCTCGACGTATTCAAGACAATGCTCCTCAGAGGCAAACCGTATGTGGATGTCCCTGATATTGATGGGTTTAGGATGCTTTCGTGTCGCCATGTATTCATATTACACAACTACTTGATTTGTGTCAAGTGAATAATCTCGTAGAAACGCAACACTAAGCCGTAAAGTGTTGGTATTAAACTAAATATAAAGTGCCAAAAATGTGAACAAAACCCATACTAATGTGCTATAGTGAAGTTAGAGTTGAGATTGAGGAACGATGCTCTAGCGGGATCGTTCCAGTAACCCAGCCAAGCGCTGGGTTTTGTCGTTTGTGGCCAATCGTCAGCCGCCACGACCCGCAACAAACCACAGATTCGCAAAAAGTTTCCAGCAGTCAGGCTCCCCTCCTTGCCGACAACTGACAACCGGCAACTGACTTCTGGTTTCTTCAGCCCCGAGGTACGTCACTGCACGCCGATTAACCGTTTGGTTCGACTTGCATCCCGGCGCGCCTCAGGGTCTGGGGAAAACTACCAACCCCTAACCCCTAGTCACTGACAACTGACAACTGACAACTGATTTCCTACAAGGAACAACCCCATGCCATTCATCAAGAACCCCGCTGCGCCCGCCAGGAAGCAGGCGCCCATGCCCGGACCGAACAGCGCCGCCTACAAGAAACTCCTGGCCGCGAACCAGGGCGTCGCCGCCAAGGCCGCAAAAACCTCTGCCTCCCAGCCCGCCGAGAAACGTCACAAGTTCTCCTCGGCATTTTCTTCTATCAAATCACGGCAAAGGATTGTCGAACGCGTCAAGCGCGCCATCTGGGCCAAGGTCCTGGAGATCAACGACGCCATCATCGCCCTGGCGCTCCTGGGCAACTACAACGCCGCCAAGGCCCTGTTCGACTTCGCCGGCGTCTACTCGCTGCCCACCAGCGACGACGAGCACACCGCCGCCGCATCCGCCGCCGCGCTTGCTCCCGCTCCGGCTGCGGATACAGCTCCGCCCAATCCGATTGAGTCTTTTTTTCGCAGCATCGGCGTCGCCCCGCCTTGCGACGAGCCCGACCCCGACATGGCTCTCTCCAGTCTGTAAAATGACCTTTGGCGGGTGGAGCACGCCTTTCAAGGGACGCGGAAGAAGTCGCTTGCTCGCGCGCTTTGAAGGGGCGCACCTTTACAGTCTGCGGATGAAGCCTGCGACAGAAGAAGTCTGCGATTGTTTTTGAAGGGGCGCACCTTTAGGTGCGCCGTCACAAGTCCCTTATTTTTGGCTTTCCGAGCGGGCTTCAGCCCGCGAAGAATCTGCTTGCCGGGCTTTGCTAGCCGCCAGGAGCTACCATCGCATGGACATGACGTGGGTGACCGACCGCATCGCTGTTGGCGGCGGCATCTGGAACGATGACAAAATGATCGAGGTGGTCCGCGCCGGCGTCACCCACATCATCGATATGCAGATCGAGTTCGACGACACTCGCCTCGCCGAACCCTACGGCGTCCAGATCCTCTGGAACCCGACCGATGATGACTTCCGTCCCAAGCCGCCGGCGCTCTTCCAGCGCGGCGTGGATTTCGCCCTCGCCGCTCTCGACGACGCCAAATCCCGCGTCTTCATTCACTGTGCCGCTGGCGTACACCGTGCGCCCATGATGGCGCTGGCGGTTCTTCGCGCTCTGGGCTTCGATCTTCAAAGCGCCATGGATATGATCGAGTCCCGCCGCGGGGTGGTCGATTTCGCTGCCGTCTATGTCGACAGCGTCGAAGACTTCATGCGCACCTACTCCGCCGCCGAACAGCCGCGCAGCTAAGCGGTCGTTAAACCATTAAGTTGTCATCCCGAGCGGAGCGTCCGCGCTACTACATAAACTGTCATCCTGAGCGTAGCGTCCGCGCTTTTTGCGGACGCGAAGTCGAAGAGCCTGCCCCGAGCGGAGCCGAGGGGACCCCTATATTGGAAGGACTCTTCCGCCCCTGGCTTGGCATACCATTGAGTCCTGTAGGTGCCCGCTCTTGTCATCCCGAGCGGAGGGCAGCGGAGTCGGTTCGCCTCGAACTGCATAGAATTGAAACGCAATAACGAACGGTACTCCCACAATGTGGGACCACACTTCATCTTACGCGCCGGTTCCTCCGGCAACAGAGAGGCATTCGTCATGCCGAACACTCACCGCCTTGCAGGGCGGTTTTTTTCTGTTCTGATCTCGATCGCGTTCGCCGTCCTGCTTCCGCGCGCCGCCTTCGCCTTCAGTTCCGGCCTTACCCTGTGCCAGATCTCCGACACCGTCTATCGCGCCGACGGTTCTCCCGCGCAAGGCGACGTCATCATTCTCTGGTCGGCCTTTACCACTGCCGCCGGACAGCCGGTCGCCGCCGGTAATCTCACCGTTGCGCTGGGATCGGGCGGACAGTTCAACGCCAGTCTCGCGCCCAACAGCGGCGCAACGCCCGCCGGCACCTATTACCGAGTCACTTATAAGCTCGACGACGGTTCCACAGCCTCCGAATATTGGACCGTCCCGAACCTGACCACCACCACCATCGGCGCCATTCGCAGCACCCTGGTTCCCGCCAATCAAGCGGCGCAGTTTCTCACTCGCGAGTATGCCGACTCTCACTACATGGACCTCACCGACGCGCAAACCGTCGCCGGAGTGAAGACCTTCAGCAACTCTCCGGCCGTCCCCACTCCGCAGAATCCCACCGACGCTGCCAACAAGGCCTACGTAGACGCCAACGGCGGAGGTGGCGGAGTCAATCTTTCCTCCCCTCCGCCCATCGGCAATGTCACCCCCAACACCGGCAACTTCACCACCCTCACCGTGCAGACCACCAACGGCATTCCTAGTCCCGCCAACTATCCGCAATCCGATCCCTGCGCCCAGATCAACGCTGCCATCGGCTCGCTGCCTGCCGCCGGGGGAACCATTGATGCGCGCGGCTTCTCTCCCGGGCAAACCTGCAATGCCATCCTCACCGCCAACAAGCCGGTAACCATTCTCTTCGGCGCGGGTACGTGGACGTTCAACGGCAATCCCGGCATCAACGTCACCGCGCCCAACGTGGTCCTGAAGTGTCCCACATCCACAATTCTGCAAGCCTCGTCCACGGCATTGCTCTCCGGCGGACCGTACCCGCTGATCGCCAACACCGTCGATCCCGCCAACGGCGGACTGCACACCGCCGACGGCACCAGCGTCATCGCCTGCGAGTTGAACGGAAACGGCGTCGGCACCTTCGGCATCTTCGCTCCTAACAGTTATTCCATGAAGATCCACGGTGTCCACGCCCGCAACTTCACCAGCGCCGACATTCTTGCCCTTGCCGGGCAGGACGACATCCAGAACACCGTCGCTGACGGCAGCGGTGGAGACGGCTTTGTGCTCGGTTACGACGGCCATGTCTCCGGCATGTCGCAAGCCAACGGCAACACCGCCGACGGCTGGCACGTCATGGCCGCCGGTTTCGTCTTCGATGGTCCCACGGCGTATCGCAACGGCCTTTTTGGCATGCACTTCGACGGCAACCAGGGTGGAGACTGGCTCGCCTCCACCATCTATCTCGAGCCCAAGATCATCATCCCTACCTCCAACAATCCCGGCGCTTACGGCTACTACACGCAGAAGGTGGGTACCACCGCGGCCACCCGTCCGGCGCAATTCTGCCAGACCATCGGCTGCCTCACCCGCGATGGAAGTGTGATGTGGATCAACGTTGGCGAGCTGAACGCCTACGGCTTCGGCGTGCCCGAAGTGTTCTCGCAGGGCAACAACAACATCAATTCGCCCAACATCTCGCAGAGCAATTTTGGCAATCACGCCGGCGACTGGGACAACATTCTGATCGAAGGCACCAGTACCGCCTATTCCATTGGCAACTCGGTTCTGGGAGCCAAGACGCGCCAGTCGGAGGTGCCGTCAACGCCGGCCCACGGCATCCATCTCAAGTTCGCCTCCATCACCTCGCTTAAGGACACGCAATGGGAGGGCGGCGCCTACACCTCTGGACCGCAGGTCGAGCTGGGAGGCGTCGAGCTGGAAGACTCCTGGTTCACCGAAATCGGTTTTCTCGATTGCCTGCGTTCCTACGGCAACTGTTTCACCTCGGTGGCCTCCGCCGACACTACCATCGACAAACTCGTGGCGCAGGACGGTGGAGTCAGCGGCGATCCCACTACCTTCGCGGTCTCGCTCGACAGCAACACCGCCTACACCATCATCAACACTCTGCTGGTCGCCGACGATCGCAACCCTCCCTACCAGAGCGGAATCTCCAACGCTGCCGCGTCACCGAATCTGGTCGTCAGGAATCGGAAGTACATCGGCCTGGCGTCGTTCGATACCGGCAACAGCTATGTGGACGAGGCCCTCGGAGTCATCGGTACCGTCTTCTACAACGTGCCCACCGGTGCCGGCTACGAGTGGAGTGTCAACCAAATCGGGGTTGCAGGCTTCAATCAATACGGACTGCAATTGTTCTCTTCCAGCGGCGGGAGCAGCGGCATTACCGTCGGAGCGCCGTCAGCGGCCTTTACCACTTATGCCATGACCCTGCCCAGCACGCCGGGAACGGCCGGCCAATGTCTCACCTCCTCCGGCGGCGGCTCCGCGCCCATGACCTGGAACACTTGCAGCAACGTCTCGCTCAGCTCGCCTCCGCCCATCGGCAACGTCACTCCCAACACCGTCAGCGCCACCGCGCTCACTTACCAGAACATCCCCGGAGTCGATTTCCTCGTCAGCCACTACTCCAGTATCCAATCCGCCATCAACGCGGCTTACAACAATGGCAGCGTGCTCGGCGCGGTCATTGACGATCGCATCGCACCTTACACCGGTCCCGGCTTCAACATTCCCGACTCCGTCATCGTCCGGCTCGCGCCCACCACCTACACCATCAACGCGACCGTCACCTTCAACAACGGTAATAACAATGTGACCGCAGGCATCATCGTGCAGCCCGGCGCGCGCCTGCTGGGCGCAAGCACCTCGACGAATCACGGCACCATTCTTCAGCCCGCCAACGCTCTCAACGCCGACCTCATCGCAACTTCCACCGTCGGCACCGGCACCACGAACCCGCAATGGTGGCATTGGGGCGAGATCGCCAACCTCCGCATCGTCGGCAACGGCGCGAATCAGACAGCCGGCGATTGCCTCAAGGTCGAGAACATGGGCGAGGTCGCCAGCGTTCACGATGTCGAACTCTCCGCCTGCTACAACCACAATTTTGAGAACATCGGCTATGCTGCCACACCGTCAGACATCGCCAACATCACCAGCAATCGCGCCGTCACCGGCTCCGGCGTAGCTTTCACCAACCTCTCCGGCATCGCCGTGCTCAACGGCATCAGCGGCGACTGCAATCAGACGTCGCTCATCGCCGCCAATTTCAACTCGGCCGGCACGCTGACCATTCACGGCCTCAAGGCCGAAGCCGAAAGCTCCATTTGCAACCCGCCGGCTCAGGATCCCGTCATCCTCGCCACCACCACCGACAGCACCGTCCTGGCCTCCATCAAGGTTGACGGGGGTTATGCCTTCGGCACCACCCAGCAGAACATGGTGAAGAGCGCTGGCCCCGGCTCCATCCAATACGAGCAGGAAAACTTTTACCTCAACGGCTACGTCAACATCCTGAACGACACCGTCCGCGGCCAGCTCATTGCCAACGCCACCACCGCCCTCAAGCAGCCGGTTTTCTACCTCAGCAACGGCATCGTCTTCGGCAACCAGGCCTTCACCTTCCAGCCCAACACATTCATGCAAGCCAATCCCAACGGCACGCCTACCGAGATGTTCGGAGCAGGCAGCGACAGCTCCACCGATATCGCGGCCATCGGCAACGGCGACAACACCAAGTACTTCACCGGCGGCCTAAAGTTCGGCACCTTCAATCGCACCCAGTTCGGTCAGACGCCCGAATATCAAGCGCGCATGGGATGGCGCTGGACCAATCCCGGCTATGACACGACCACGTGGACATTCATTCCCATCTGGGCTACCGGCGACACCAGCGTGCGCTGGATTGGCGATCCCAACGCCCGCTGGCCCGAGGTTTACGCCGCCGATCTCAACTCCACTACGGCAACCGTCGGCACGCTGAACGTCACTACCTGCAACGGCTGTGGCTCCGGCGCCAACGGCGCGGCAGGCGGCGATCTCAGCGGCAGTTATCCCAACCCCACCGTGGCGAAGATCAACGGCCAACCCCCGGCAACCGTCGCGACCTCAGGAAGCTACAACGATTTGTCGAACAAGCCGGCCATCCCCACCACCTCGAACTGGCCGAACGCCGGCGCGTGTCCCAGCGGCCAATATGAAGCGGCAAGCGTCAATGGATCGGCGCCCACCTGCGCCCAGGTGCAGTATTCGCAACTCGGCGGCACCGTCCCGGCAAGTCATTTAGTGTCGGGAACCATCCAAGGCCCGACGTCGGCAATCACCGGCACAGGCTCGACCGCTTCCCTCTACAGCGTGAACCTGCCTGCTGGAACGTTCTCGGTAGGAACCGGCATCAAATGCTTCGCCCGCGCGCGTCACACCACGGGAAGCGCGACCGTAACCGTCGGATGGAAGTTGGGAAGTACCGCCTACACCTATCCCACCACCTACACCACCGGCAACAATGGCGGCGATGCCTCCATCGAAATCTTTACCTTCTCGTCCCTGTCGGCGCAGACGGTGAACGTCCCCTGGGCCGCGTTCGGCGGTACAACCGAATCGCCGTACAGCGGTCTGGCCTGGACCGAGAACCTTGCCAACTCCGACACGCTCTCCTTCACCTTCAACGTCGCCAACACCGACAAGATGACCGGCGACAGCTTCTACTGCCAAACCATCCAGTAGGTAGAGCCGGCCTTCAGGCCGGC
>Ga0187887_10003968_pt1 | contig 11237 bp, 7 predicted proteins | sample June2016WEW_7_10_FD_132977 | JGI IMG/M metagenome (GOLD analysis project Ga0187887, IMG submission 132977) | Peatland microbial communities from SPRUCE experiment site at the Marcell Experimental Forest, Minnesota, USA - June2016WEW_7_10 | ecosystem: Environmental > Terrestrial > Soil > Wetlands... | reverse complement strand
CGAGCGAGCGGGCGATCTGACCGACCTCGAGCGAATGGGTGAGCCTTGTGCGGAAATGGTCCCCCTCGTGAGGAACAAAGACCTGTGTCTTATGGGCGAGCCTGCGAAATGCCGTGCAATGTATGATACGGTCACGGTCACGCTGAAATTCCGAGCGGGCTGGCGAAGCTGGCTCCGCGATCAACCGGCCAAGGCTCACGGCCGGATCCGTGGCATAAGGCGCCTGCGGCGAGGCCAAAGCGAAAGCGAAAGCGGGAGAAATCTGGCTGACTGGCATGAAATTTGGTTGATCCATACCCACTCAGTTGCGGGCGTGCGCTTTGCGGCATATGTTTGTACCGAACAAGACGGCAAACGCCTCTCATCCGCGCGACCATTTGTCCAAGAGTCCCTTCGAGGTATTCAAAATGAGCGAAACCGCAATCGCATCTCCGGTCGAACTCACGGAAAAGGCGGCGCGGCGCGTCGCGGAGATATTAAAGAGCGAGCCGCAGGGCTCGTTCCTGCGCGTCGGCGTTGATGGCGGCGGATGTTCCGGTTTTACCTATACCTACAACCTGACGACCGAACAATCCCATGATGATCTCGTGATCGAGCGCGAGGGTGCAAAGGTTGTGATCGATCCGGTCTCGCTCGACATCTTGCGGGGCTCACAAATCGACTTCATTGACGATCTAATGGGCCGGATGTTCAAAATCCGTAATCCTGCGGCAACGGCTTCCTGCGGCTGCGGATCGAGCTTCGCCGTTTAGACGCCACCCCCTTTAAACATTGACCAAAGGAAAAACCGCCGCGATCCTTGACGCACCGTCAAGGATCGGGAAGTAGGCGTGCGCGCCATCGATGGCGATTCCTGCGGGTTTCAAAAATTAAAGAGGGGTGCAGTATGAAAATCGAGGCGGCACAGCGCCAGCTCGTCTCCTTGGCGCTCGCCGTGGCTTTTGCGGCGGCCGTGCTTTTGCCCTCTACCGGGCAAGGCGAGACACCCGCGGCCACACCCGGACTCGGCACGGGGACGGAAACACCTGTTGTCGTCTTTGCGGCCGCCAGCCTGAAGACAGCGCTCGACGCGGTCGCGGCGGCATGGAAGATCAACACCGGCAAGACCGCATCGATCGCTTACGCGTCCTCCGGAACCCTTGCAAAACAGATCGAGCAAGGCGCCCCCGCCGATATCCTTATCTCCGCTGATTTGAACTGGATGGATACTCTCGAAAAGGCCAAGCTCATCCGCGCCGGAACGCGCCGGAGACTTCTTGGCAACAAGCTTGTCCTCATCGAATCAAGCGATGCCGATACAAAGCTTGAGATCGTCAAGGGCTTCGATCTCGCGGGGGCCACGGGCGATGGCAAAATCGCGGTCTGCGCCCTGGACTTGGGCACAGGCGGGATTTACGCGAAGGAAGCCCTCGAATCGCTTGGGATCTTCGCGAGTGTCGAACCAAAGCTCGCGCAGGTTGATACCATCAGAAATGCCCTGAGCCTTGTTTCGCGCGGCGAGGCCAAATTCGGCATTGTCTTTGCCACCGACGCCAAAGCCGACCCCAAGGTGAAAGTGGTGGCACATTTCCGGCGTCGAGCCATAGCCCGATCGTCTATCCAATTGCTTTCGTCGAGGCTTCGGTCAATCCAGACGCGGTGTTTTTCATAAGCTATTTAACGTCGCAAGCGGCAACCAAGATCTTTAGGGGGCAAGGTTTCGATATACTGCCGAAGTGATCGTTGCTGGCGATTTTCAGGGAAAGAGGCTTCCGCCTCCCGCCAGGATCCCCCCCGGCAAAGGTCTTTTGACGCCGGTCGTCATCGGGAAGGTGATCGGCAGATTTTTTAATCGGCGCACTGCGAGATAAGCGAAGGCTTGCGCTTCCATCGCATCACTCGACCAGCCGAAGGTTTCCGCCAAAACGATCCTGCACGGCAGCCTGTCCGCCAATTCCCGCATCAAAGTTTTGTTGCGGGCGCCGCCGCCGCACACGATCGCCATGGAAGGGATGGATGGCAAGAGCGGCAGCACGCGCGCGATGCTTGCCGCGGTAAAAGCAATCAGCGTCGCCGCCGCGTCTTCGGTTGCCAGTCTCTCGACCGGGCCGCTGGAAAAATCATTCCGGTCGAGCGATTTCGGCGGCGGGGCCGCGAAGAAAGGATGTGCGAGAAGTTCATCCAAAGCCCTCTGATCGACCTTGCCCTGGGCTGCCGCCGCGCCGTCCTGGTCGAAGGCGAGGCCTAGGCGATTTTGCATTAAATCGTCGAGAAGCGCATTGCCTGGCCCGGTATCACAGGCAATCGGCTCCCTGCCCGGCGCGATAAAACTGATATTGGCCACGCCGCCAATATTGATCACTGCGACCGGCTCCGAAAAGCCCGCCGCAGCCGCAAGCGCGCGATGAAACACAGGCACCAGAGGCGCCCCCTGCCCGCCTTGCGCGACATCGGCGGCCCGAAAGTCAAAGGCAACCTTGATCCCGAGTTTCGCCGAAAGATCCATGCCGTCGCCGATCTGCACGGTGAGACGACGCTCGGGCCGGTGCAAAACGGTCTGCCCATGAAAACCGATGAGATCGATCGCCGCCCGGTCGAGGGATTCCCTTACGAGAAAATCTTCAACTGCTTCCGCGTGGCGATCCGTGATCATGGCGTCGGCATGTGCCAGTGAACCCGGACGCGCGCGGCGATCGTCGAGCGATGCCGCCTCCATGACCGCACCGCGCAACAACGCCCTATCCGCCTCCGCATAGGGGTAAGAGCGCGCCGGGCCAAGCGTGATCGCCTCTTCGCCGTCGGTCTCGATCAAGGCGACGTCAACGCCATCCATCGAGGTGCCACTCATGAGACCTATTGCCCGGACCATTTGAATGGGCTCCCCCGCCATGGCTATGGAAACCTATCTTGTTGCATGATTTACCAAATGTTTTCAACGTCCGCCGGGCGGAAAAGAGGGCCCGTTGCATTGTGGCGCCCTTCCCCCTAAATCTCACGGCTTCCTAAATCCGAGGGGATCGCGCACCCTTATTGCAAGGGTGCAATCCTTTTGCACAAAGGCTTCCCGTGACTGGCGATTTCCGTCCTCAATCCGACTTTCTGAGCACGCTCACTGGGCGCGGCTTCTTGCATCAATGCTCCGATCTCGCGGGGCTCGATCACATGGCGAAAAGCGGCGAACTCATCGCCTATATCGGTTTTGACTGCACCGCGCCGTCGCTCCACGCCGGCTCCCTCGTCCAAATCATGCTTTTGCGCTGGCTGCAAAAGACCGGCGGCAAGCCGATCGCACTCATGGGCGGCGGCACATCACGCGTCGGTGATCCCTCCGGCAAGGACGCGAGCCGTCAATTGCTCCCTCTGGAGACGATCGCCGCCAATAAGGAGGGGATCAAAAGCGTCTTCGCCAAATTCCTGAGCTTTGGCGAAGGCAAGCAGGATGCGATCATGCAAGACAACGCGGATTGGCTTGCGTCCCTCAACTACATCGATTTTCTGCGCGACACCGGCCGCCATTTCTCGGTCAACCGGATGCTTTCGATGGATTCGGTGAAACTCCGGCTCGAACGCGATCAGGAACTGTCCTTCCTCGAATTCAATTACATGTGCCTTCAGGCCTATGATTTTGTCGAGCTTTGCAAGCGCCACAACTGCGTCTTGCAGATGGGCGGCTCGGATCAATGGGGCAACATCGTCACCGGGATTGATCTCGGCCGCCGGATGGGCACGCGCCAGCTTTACGGCTTGACCTCGCCACTGCTGACGACGGGCTCGGGCGCCAAAATGGGCAAGACCGCACAGGGGGCGGTCTGGCTCGACGATAGCATGCTCCCGCCATTCGAATATTGGCAATATTGGCGCAATTGCGAGGATGGCGATACCGGGCGGTTTTTAAAACTCTTCACCGAATTACCGCTCGATGAAATCGCCAGGCTCGAAACGTTGGGCGGCAGTGAGATCAACGAGGCAAAGAAAATTCTCGCGACTGAGGCGACCGCCATGGTGCATGGGCGCGAGGCTGCCCTCCAGGCGGCGGAGACGGCGCGAAAAACCTTTGAAGAAAATGCCCCCGCGGAAAACCTCCCAAGCGTCGAAATCGAAGCCACCGCAATCGAAGCCGGAATTGGGGTGCTCGCCGCTTTCGTTAAGGCAGGGCTCGTCGCCTCGACCGGCGAGGCGAGGCGACAGATCAAGGGTGGCGGTCTCAAGGTCAATGATCAGACTGTCACGGACGAGCGCGCGCTGATAGGACCACACGATCTCACGGGAGGCGCGGTCAAACTTTCACTCGGCCGCAAGCGCCATGTTCTTTTGAAAGTCGCTTGAATTCGTCCGATCACTGCGGGCGCAAGGGTTCGTAATCAGAGACGCCAAAGATCTGACGGAAAATTCCCGGCGCGATCACCGAGAGAGGATTGATGTTGAGAGTTGGGGCGCTGGCCAAGCCGGTGACCCGGTAATTGACCCCGATCAAGCCTTCGTTCGTTCCGCCCGCGAGGATATAGCCGAAGACCGGTATTTTCGCGAACAAATTGTTGAAGGCGTAGACGGGAACGAAGGTGCCGCTCATATCGACTTGATCATGGACGTAATCGAGGCTGCCTTCGACCGTTAGCCCAATGGCGTCGCCATGCATGGTTCCCTCGCTGAGATCGAGACGGCTGCCGTCGCGGTGGAAGCGCACTTGCAATTTGTTGAAAGCAACCGCATTGGCGTCGATCTTTTGCCGCCCTTGACTATCGAGCGGCGGCGCGCCCTCAAGCACGAGCCTGCGCAAGGCAGGTTCGTCGCGCAAGATGAAGTCGTCCACCACAAGGACACCGGCGAGTGTGTCCGGGGTAATACGCATGCCGACCGTAAGACGGCCACGCTCCATATGTGTGTAAAGGTCTAGGAATGACAGAAGCGATCCCGCATCCTCGGTGACAAGATTAAGCACGGGAGACGTGCCGCCGCCGGTGAGATTGCTCGATATCGTTTGCCGGCCGAAGGTTCCGGCAAAAGTGAACTTCTGTAACTGGCCGCCACGTTTTGCATAGCTCAATTCGGCCCCGGTGATGTTGACTTTGTTGTACCCGCTGAGAATAGCGGATTTAACATCGTACTCGATCTCCTTGATTGGGCTAACATCCTTGTGATCGTCACCATTGCCCGCAACGATGCTGCTGTGTTCGGGAGGGCTGAAAATCAACGATTTCAGGAATGGCCTCGCGTCTATCGTGGTGCCCTGAACGATCACTTTCATGGTTTCGCCGGCCCGTGTCATATCGATTTTCATATCGTCGCCAGCCGACAGCTTCGCCTGTGGAAATCTTGCGGCAATAAGAGAAAAATCCGTACCCAGATTTGCGCTACCCCGCGCCTGAATGGGTCCGGCGTCGATAACGAGTTGATCGAGCAATGATCCGGTGTCATTGACGGCAAGCACAAATGTCATTTTTCCCGGCCGCCCGGCGGGTTTTGAAATTCCGGAAATCTCAACGACAGCACGACTCAAATCAAGTTCGACCCGCGCCTTGGGTTTTTCCCCCGTGCCGATCGGAGCGCTCATTTTGGCACCGATTGGGCCACTCACCCCCGGGATAGAACCAAAACCTAGCCTTGCGCGGTCGGCATCGTCCAGGGTCATGGTAATCGACGCTTCGGCTGGCTTACCCGGTAATCGCGCCATGGCGATCGTGACCGGAACGCCGAACATCATGCCCTGTCCGCTCGTTCTCAGGCCCGAGGAAGGATCCTCGCTGACGTTCAGAGTCGCGGAGTCGAGATTCTCGCTGCCGATCAGCCGTTCCGCGGAAAAATTGGTGACGTCAGTATTGATCTTGAGAGTGATATCCGCCGGACTCATATTGGGGCCGAGCATCATATCGATTTCGAGAGTACCGTCGTTCTGTCCCCGCAATGTCGCGGGATCGAGCGGAAGATTGGCAAAGGGTTTGAGAGCGTCATACGACAGAAGTTCTCCGACCGCCTCGACGCTGCTCGTCACCTTGGCCTCTATCACGGCGGGCGTCGGTTTCAACCCAGTGTCGGCAATATGGAAGCTGCCATCCGAAAGGTTCAACACGTGGTCATCGCCGGCATCCAGGACGGCACTTGCGACCGTGAAAGTCGCAGTCCGGCCGGTCATATGGCCGATCCCATTGATGCCGCGCAAAGGCGGCACGCCGGACAAAAATTCAAGGCTCGCGTTCGTGATCGTAAAATCGACCGCGGATTTTTCATCCGGAGGCGCTTGTGCAGCCCACATCGCCTGCAAATCGGCGGCATCGAAATCGATCTGCATGGTGCCCTTCTCCAGCGTTCCCCCGCGGGCGCGGGGAAGCAAATAAGACTTGACCGGTGGCGCGAGGAAGGATGGCCACAGGCGCATGGCGGCGCTGACCGGCGTCGGCGAGATCGAGGCGCCAAGCCTTATGTGGGGTCCATTGATCCAATCGATCGCTCCGGCCATGGCGAAGCCGCACTGCGGACCGCTGAACGAAAACCGGTCGATAAAGAATTTCTTTTCCGCTAGAAAAAGCCGCGCCGCCAAGCCGACGTGATCAATCAGTACAGGCTTTTCGCCAGGCCGCTCGGGACCCGACACACCCGGCTCCGCATTGATAAGCCCGATCGACCACGGATCGCCCTCGCGAACCGGCGGCTTCACCGACCCAGAAACCGCAAAATGCGTCGCGCCCGCTGCAAGCCGCCAATGATCGATAACAATGCGACGCACGGCGGAATCCCAATGAAACCCGCCATCGATCTTGTCGACCATCATGGGTTCATCGTTGGGATTGTCGAAACGCAGGTAACCGGCTCCAAGCTCGAATTGACCTGACGCCTCCGAAAGCATTTCGTCGCCTTGCAACCGGATGCTGAGCTTGCCGGACAGCGGCATGTCGAAATCGGCGCCGATCGAGCGCGAGCCTGTCGCAAGCAAGATTTCATCGAGGGATAGATTTGCGAACGAAAGCTTGAGCCCGCGTTCGGAGCCAGGCTTCCCGTCGGCAACGCCCGAGGCCGTCCAGCGGCCATTCGGTCCTTCGACGGAAAGATTGAACCGCCTGGCACCGGAGAATAATTTATCGAATTCAAGATTAACGCCATTGAAGACCAGCGTTTGGCCGGCGGTCTCGTCGTCGATGACAATCTTGCCACGCGTGATGCCGATACGATCGATTGCCGCAACGGGACTTTCCGGATTGGTCAGCGTGTCGACGATGAGCCGGATCGAGGCCGCCAGCTGCTTGACAAGCAGGGCGCGCGGCAGCTTTGCCGCGGGCACTGGAACCGGATTTGGCGTTCCCGCGTCCGCTGGCGGTGCATTGCTATCTGCCGCAAGCGGGGGAGTAAGAGCCACGGCATCCAGGGAGTCGGATGAAACCGGCAGGGCGAGCGAGCCGTCGGGCCGCAACGCCAGATGCACCTCGACGTCGAAGATTTCGAGCCGCTTTGGCGTCACACGTCCAAGAAGGAGCGCAAAAGGATCGACCGACACTTCGGCGCGTGGGGCGGTCAAGAGCGTGTGGCCGGAGCGTTCCTTAATCGACAATTTGTCGATGCTCAAAGCTGGCGCGTAGCCATTCTTGACGATTGCGGTTTCCCCGAAGCTGAATTCATAGCCACGGCCGAAACGCTCGTCGAGGGCATTGGCGATTTGCGGCCCGAGACCTTTGATCGACAGCGGCCCCAGCGCGATGCGGGCCACGAAGAAACCGCCGCCAATGAGCGCCAGAAGAGCCAATCCCAGCATCAGCTTGCAAGTGGACCAGGCAAACCGCGCAGGCCCGCGCCTTCGGCAAGGCTTCAGCCCTCCTATGCAAGGAGAGGCATTCGCCGCTCCCGCTTGCCAGCGCAGCCAATTTCCCAGCCAGGCACGGGACCAGGCCGGATTTTCATTATTATGATCGACCAACCGCTCGCGGCCTTTCAAAAGCAAGCTTAAGCTGGAAACTTTGATCCTGTACGCCTATACGCACTTTATCGAATAGGTACTCTACCAAAAAACTCACGGTGCACAGGAGCGAAAGGTTGGACTCTGAAAATCGCCGGTCAATGTGACGAAAGGAAGGCCCATGATCAAAAACTCATCTAACGAACAGTCCAAGAACGCAAAAAAGAATTTAAACAACAGCTCGGCCGATAATTCGAGGAAGAAGCTTGGTCCTGGGAACAAAGCGCCGGATTTCGAGTTACTTGACGATGCGGGAGCCAAAATTTCACTCGCAAGCTTTGCGGGTAAGAAGCTGGTTCTTTATTTCTATCCGAAAGACGATACCTCCGGCTGCACCAAGGAAGCTATCGACTTTAACGGCTTGCGGGGCGAATTCAAAAAGGCCGGCGCGGCAATCCTTGGCGTATCGCCCGATAGTGTGGCAAGCCATGCAAAGTTCAAGGTCAAACATAAGCTCGATCTCGCGCTCGCCGCCGACGAATCAAAGGCGATGCTTGAAGACTATGGCGTATGGGCCGAAAAAAGCATGTATGGCCGGAAATATATGGGGGTCGAGCGCACGACCTTCCTCATCGGCAAGGACAGCCAGATCGCAACTGTATGGAACAAGGTGAAAGTCCCCGGTCACGCCGAAGCGGTACTCGCTGCGGCCAAAGCACTTTGAGGGCCTAAGTCAAGCAGAGGACTGTTTCAACGTCACCAGTGAGATCAAGAAAAATCAACTACGCACGCAAGGCTTTTTAACTCTACAGAAACACTTTTCGTGAACCTTACGGAAACTTAGCAATTTACACTAAATTTGCGAAACGAATTTCCTTCTGAAGCTCGCTTTCAGAGCCGCTTTTGAAGCCTGCTAGAGGAGCACATTATGCGTGGTATCTTAAGTGCTTGCGCTCTCTATTGCGGGTTCATAGCCATGCCGGAAGCTGAGGCATCGGTGCGAATCAATATCGATCTGAGCTCACAGACCATGCATGTGAGCTCAGAGAGCGGCAGCTATGACTGGCGGGTTTCCACGGCGCGCTCCGGCTATCGGACACCGCGCGGCACATATCGGCCTTATATGTTGCAGCGCACGCATTTTTCGCACAAATATCATATGTCGCCGATGCCTTATTCCATCTTTTTTGCCGGCGGCTATGCGATTCACGGCACGTATTCGACAGGATCCCTCGGCCGTCCCGCCTCGCATGGGTGCATTCGTCTCGCACCAGGCAATGCCGCGCTTCTCTACCACATGGTGCAAGCCGAGGGTGGTTCGATCACCATTTCTGGATCGCCGCCAAGCACGCGCTATGCGCGCCGCTACCGCCAGCCTGGTACCGCCCTCGCCTACGCTCCGGTGAGGCGGACAGCCGCCCCAGTCCGGGCTTGGCAGGCCAATCCCGTCGTCAGGTCTCAATCGCAATGGCCCTTCTGGCCGTGAGCTGCACGCGGCTCAGAAAGAATGCCGCCGAGGCGCTGGAGCGCGTCCTTGAGCCTGCCAGAACACCGTTCCCCTGCGCATCGCAACACGATTTGCTGAACCTAGACCATGATCGCTTCAAGATGAATCGCTCATGACCTCTATCCCTTCGCTTTCTCGCGTGATCTTATCCAAAAAACCTGCAACTTTCCTACAGATCATGCTTTAGACCGCGTCCCGAACTTATGGAATCTTTTGAGCGGATCCTTGCCGATCACGTCATTCCATTTTATCGGGCAGCACTTCTTAATCCTCAACAAAACTTAACGCAAGGAAGCAGACGATGTTTTCGGGCAAGCGCAGTTGGACGACGCCGCGCGACCGTGATCTCGGTCTGCACCGGATCGAAAATCACGCGGGCTTGGCGATCAGCGTTCTCCCGAACGGCTGCATCTTCGCAATCGAACACCAGCGCCCGGACGGCGCAACGCTCATCAACCAGCTGCTTGGCTCACCGGTCGATGGCGGCATAGGCCGGATTTATGTGCGTGTTGACGGCGAGGCTCCGCTCCCACTCCAATCCGCCGGCCCAAGCGCCAATGCCCGGTTCGGTTTTGCTGGAGACCGCTTTGTATGGGAAGCGGAGACACGCGGTATCCGCCATCGCCTCACACTCTCGCTGTATCCGCAATACTCCGCTTGGCTGTGGCATCTGGAGGCAATGAATACAGGCACCACCACGCGATCCCTCGACGCGATTCTCATCCAGGACATCGGCCTCGGCGACCGTGGCTTCCTGATGAATAACGAAGCCTACGCTTCGCAATATATTGACCACCATGTCGCGCGGCACCCCGTATACGGACAGGTGGTCATGAGCCGGCAGAACCTCACGCAGGGCGGCCTGAACCCCTGGGTTGCGCACGGATGCCTTGACGGCGCGAGTGGCTTTGCGACCGATGGGATGCAGCTCTTCGGCCCCGCCTTCCGCGACGAAGATGCGTTTGGCTTTGCATTTGGAACAAGCTTGCCGGACGCGCGGTTGCAGCACGAGCTCGCTTGTGCCGCGATCCAATCCGCGCCAGCCGCGCTGGCGCCGGACGCGGGCGCGGCCTGGCGCTTCTTCGGCCTTTATGTGTCCGATCATCCGGAAGCATCGAGCGATGGCGATCTCGCGCGGCTCGATGCCTTAGATCACGTGTGGGATGATAAAGAGCCGGTCGCCGCCGCACTCGCCCCGCCGGTCAGGAGCTTGGTGCAGGATGCGCCTTCAGCCGTGGCCGAGCCGCTCGACGCCGCAGGCCTTGCGCGACTCTACCCAGAACGGCTCCACGAGGAGCAGCTGGACGACCGGCTGCTTTCCTTTTTCACACAAGATCCTCCGCACAACCGGCATGTTGTGCTGAGGGACAAGGAGCTGCTCGTCACGCGCCGGCATGGCACATTGCTGCGCTCCGGCCAATCCATGCTGCCGGATGAAGCGACGCTTTGCGCCACATGCTGGATGCATGGCGTGTTCGCCGCCCAACTGACGATTGGCAACACATCCTTCCACAAGCTTTTTTCGGTCTCGCGCGACCCTTACAACATCACGCGCGCGAGCGGTCTGCGCATGCTGATCGACATGGGCGAAGGCTGGCGGCTGCTCACAGTACCATCGGCATTCGAAATGGGCCTTTCCGATTGCCGCTGGATCTACCGTTTTTCCAGGCGCACGGTCAGCGTGCATGCCATCGCATCCGGCGAAGATCCGGCGATGCAATGGCGCGTCACCGTCGATGGCGAACCATGCCGCTTCCTCGTCTTTGGACATTTGGTGCTGGGCGAACGCGAGTTCGACACTAAGAGCCCTATCGAGGTCGACACGCAAGCCAAGCGCTTTTCATTGCGTCCGGACCCGAACTCGATTTG
>Ga0187887_10003955_pt1 | contig 11268 bp, 10 predicted proteins | sample June2016WEW_7_10_FD_132977 | JGI IMG/M metagenome (GOLD analysis project Ga0187887, IMG submission 132977) | Peatland microbial communities from SPRUCE experiment site at the Marcell Experimental Forest, Minnesota, USA - June2016WEW_7_10 | ecosystem: Environmental > Terrestrial > Soil >... | reverse complement strand
TCGAATCAGTTGACCAAGAGCTTCAGCGATCTTTGCGTGCGGTGTTTTGGTATCGACGGAGCTGTCGATGCGCACTACGGCGGGTTGGTGCGCATTACGGGCAAGAACGCGTGGCTGGGCGCGGAGAAAGACGATACTTTCCGGCAGGGCGCCATCAACAACGTGAAGGCGTTCATCGACAGCATTCAAACCGGCATGCTGCTGAACAACGCGGAACTGGCGGTGGAAAGCAACCTGACCGCGATTTTGGGGCGCAACGCGGCCTACCAGAACCGCACCATTACCTGGGAAGAACTGCTGCGGTCCGAAGAGAAGTTCGAAGCGAACCTCAAACTGCGCTGGTGATGGTTTTCATCGCTATTGGCCAAACTCCGCAGCGGGCCTGCGAGGCCCGCGCAGGCTACGAGCCCGCCCCACCAAAAGGCCAAACTCCGCAGGCGGCGCATGGCGCCGCCCCACTAGGCGGGCGCGGTTTTGGGCGCAGGCGCGGTGCGTAGGGCGCGCCACCAGATGTACAGGCCCAAAAAGCCGGTAGTTACTTCGAGCAAGGTTCCGGTCATAAACAGGCTGCGGGAGAAGTGCCGCAACTGGTCTCCCATAACGGCTCCGGTTAGCTGGAGACCGAGTCCGCCACTGAGCAGCATGAGGCGGCGGTTGGGGGGCTTGGCGGTGAGCAGGAGCGACCACAGGATGAGGTCCAGAATGACGGCGCAGATATTCAAGTCGCGGCTGACCAGGGTCATCTGGCGATTCAGGTGAGGTCCGCGGTGGCTGGCGAAGGATACGGCGCAGATGAGGGCGGCGGCCAGGACGAGCCAATGGCGCTCGACGACCTTCTGCTTGGAATAGCGGGCAGCTTCGTCGATAAAGGCGATCACCAGGCAGAATACCAGGACATCCAGGATCACCTCGTCGGCCCAGTAGTAGTTATCCCAAAGCTGCTTAGGCACGGCTCGCAAGCCGATCTCGGCCACGGTGGATACGAGCAAAGCCAGTACATAAGCGAAGACAAACGGGTACTGCCGGTAGCTTCCGCGCAGGAGGGCGGAGATTACCAGTAGATTGAGCCACAAACCGATGGCGTAAGCGCTATACTGAAGGGCTTGCTGCATCCCCCTCCACGGCGAGGCCCTAGCTTTCGCCGGCGGTCACGCGGTGGCGCTGTTCAGACTCTGCCGCACCACGGATCGGGCGGGAAGCTCGGGCCATGCGCTACTTTACCATCCCACGGGTCCGGTGGGAAGCTGGGGCCATGGGCGACCAGACCGCACCACGGATCGGGCGGGAAGCTGGGGCCATGCGAAACCTGGGGCGCCGCGACGGCGGCGAATCCGGAAACCGCCATCCAAAGCATGACGGCGGTGCAAACTGCCAAGCGAACTGACCGGCTTTTCGAGAAAACGTTCATGAACAGCTCCTTTTGTTGAGAAATCCAGCACTGGAAGGCCCTCACCCGACATCATCCGGACGTCCAAAGTCAGTCTGATGTACTGGTAGTTGGAAAGTCTTGGGCTTTGTTTCAACCGAAGTGTATCTCAGTTTTTGCGGAGAGAGAAGATAATATCGGCCCGGACGGCGTTTTTGTGGACCAATGCTAACCAATTGGAGCGCAAACGAAAGTCCTTAGGGATTGGGCTCCGACCTAATCGCCGGGGGTGTACAGCCGTTGTTCCCGCATAGTGCGCTCGGCATAGGAGTTATCCGCACGGAAGGGCTTCTGGCCGGGTAATTGCAACCGCATATCGGCAGCCACCTCATCGATCATGGCGTTGGTGACGGTCTTGGTTTCCAAAGCGAAGGCGGTGAGCAGCAGATTATCGCACATCGCGTTAATCACACGGGGAATGCCTTGAGTGCGGAAGTGGATCTCGCGCAGGATGTCAGGTGGAAAGGCAGTCTGTTCTTTCAACCCGGCGCGGGTGAGGCGGGAGTGGATGTACTCCAAGGTTTCTTCCAATTGAAAGGGCTGGAGGACGCAGCGGAGAGCGACGCGCTGCTTCAACTGGCGGAAATCGGGGGCTTCGAGTTTGCGGTCGAGCTCGGGTTGGCCGGCCAGCAGGATCTGGAGCATTTTCCCGCGGCGGTTTTCCAGATTGCCGAGCAAGCGGATTTCTTCGAGCACGTCCCAATCGAGGTTATGGGCTTCATCGACGATGAGTACGGTGGTACGGCCCAGATTGGCGCGTTCTATGATCATTTCGTTCAAGGCGAACAGGACTTCGGTCTTCGAAGTGCGGGTGCAGCGCAGGCCGAAATCGTACGCGATCATTTCGAAGAACTGCTGGACGTTCAAGCGGGAATTGAAGAGTGAGGCATAAGCGATCTGCTGGGAGGTCAAGAAATCGCGCAAGCATTCCAGCATGGTGGTTTTGCCGGTTCCGACTTCGCCGGTGAGCACCACGAATCCCTTGCGGCTCTGCACGCCGTAGATGAGGTTAGCCAGGGCTTCCTCATGTTGGGCGCTGCGGAAGAGGAAGGACGGATCCGGGCTCATGTTGAAGGGATTCTCGGCGAAACCAAAGAAGGCTTTGTACATTTCTGGTGTGCTCGCGATCGCCGGAAGGGCTTCCGTTGTATTTTAGCATGGGGGAGCGATTTTAAGACCGCTGACGGCCGCGGCTCGGTAACACGCGCGTTGAATCGCCAAAACGGGTAAGCAGGTTAGGCGGCGCATGGCGCCGCCCTACGGCTTGGCCGATTTAGTGGGGCTGATCAGGATGTGCGCGTTGCGGCCTTCCATGCGGGGAATGCTTTCGGCGGTGCCATAAGCGGTGAGGTCGGCGGCGAAGCGGGAGAGCAGTTTGCGGCCCAAGTCGGCGTGCGCGATTTCGCGCCCGCGGAACTGCACCACGGCTTTGACACGATTGCCCTCCTGGAGGAAGCGGATGGCGTGATTCTTTTTGAAGTCGTAATCGTGGTCGTCGGTATTGGGGCGGAACTTGAGCTCTTTTACCTGCACGACATGCTGCTTTTTTTTGGCTTCGTGCTGCTTCTTTTTTTGCTCGTATTGATAGTGGCCGTAGTCGACCGCCTTGGCGACGGGCGGCACGGCGGTGGGCGAGACGATGACCAGATCGAGCCCCAGTTCCTGCGCTTTGCGCAGGGCGGCGGAGGTGGGCATGATCTCGGCGGTGCCGTCCGGGAAGACCGCGCGCACTTCACGCGCGCGAATCGACTCGTTCACGTTCTCTCTACGGGCTGGCCTGCGAGGAGGTAAATTTCTGCCTGGACCCATGTATGCTATTGATCGGCTACTTTAGGATTTTCCGTGCACTGGACGCGGGACATACAACGCCGTGGCGCGCCGGACGGCCGGATGAAGTCGTGGATGGAGGATAATACCAATCGAAATTCGCTGTCTTCAGATAGTGTACTGCGAAATCGGGGGATTGTCCAGCTTTTGTGGGGAGCGGCCTTCTGGGGGGGAACCGCTTGCCGACGCGCGCGGCTCAGCAGTGTCACAAATGAACCGAACCTTTCGCATTCCCGTATCATCCAATGAGGACTGTGCCGGCCTCCGCACGGGAACAATTCGACATCGTAGCGGCCAAGCCGTGTCCGGATGCTGTGCGCGCGCAGTTGGAGAAGATCGTCTCCAGCGGCGCGTTCGCGGGGGCGGAGCGGCCGGGCCGGTTCCTGCGCTTCGTCGTGGAGCAAGCGCTGGCGGGCAATCCGCTGAAAGAAACGCTGCTGGGGGTGGAGGTTTTCGGCCGGAGCCCGTCGTACGACCCGCGTTTAGATGGCGTGGTACGGGTGGAAGCCGTCAAGCTACGGGCGCGGCTGAAGGAATATTACGAGACGGAGGGCGGTGCCGACCCGGTGCGGATCGATCTGCCCAAGGGCGGGTATCTGCCTTGTTTCGAAGCGCTGCCGGGCCCGCCAGCCGGGCCGATCGAGCCGATTGAGAGAATGGCCGCGCCGTCCGGGCGGGCTTGGTGGACGGATTGGCGGGCGCTTCTTCCTCTGGCGCTGGCTTTACTGCTGGGAGGCTACCTGTTGGCGCGCAGAACGCATCCCCGGCCCGCAATTCCGGATTCGTCGTCGATCGCCGTGCTTCCCTTTGTAAACCTGAGCTCGAACAGGGAAAACGAGTATTTCAGCGACGGCTTGACCGACGACCTGATTGACGCGTTGACCAAAGTCCAGGGATTGCGTGTGGTGGCGCGCGGCTCGGCTTTCCAGTTCAAGGGGAAGAGCCCCGATATCCGGGCGGTGGGCAGGCAGCTCAACGTGGCCGCCGTGCTGGAAGGGAGCGTGCAACGATCCGGCGACCGTTTGCGGATCACGGCCCAACTGAGCAGCGTGGCGGACGGCTACCACGTCTGGTCTGAGACTTACGACCGGCGGTTGGCGGACGTTTTCGCGGTGCAGGACGAGATTTCGCGGGCGATCGTGGGGGCGCTGGAGGTGCGGGTGGCGGGCAATCCGGGCCGCCGGCTGGTGCAATCGCCGACCCAGGATCCGGAGGCCTATACCCTCTACTTGCAAGGGCGATTCCATCTGAACAAGTGGACGCCGGAAGGCGCGCGCAAGGGCATCGAGTATTTCGCGCAAGCCATCGCCAAGGATCCCGGCTACGCGCCGGCCTATACCGGCATGGCGGACTGTTACACCTGGCTGGGAGTATTCGGCTGGTCGGCGGCGCGGCAGGCCATGCCGCAAGCCCGCCAAGCCGCCAACCGCGCGTTGCAGCTTGATGAAACGCTGGCCGCCGCGCATGTTTCGCTAGGCTATGTGAAGGCTCTGTACGACTGGGATTGGCCGGGCGCCGAGCGGGAATTCCAGCGCGCCCTGGAACTCAGCCCCGGGGACGCGGATGTGCACTTCGCTTATAGCGTGACGTATCTCACGCCGCTGGGACGTCTGGACGAGGCACTGGCGGAAATTCAGCGCGCCCTGGCTGTAGATCCGCTATCGCCCTACAAGATTACCGCGGAGGGGATGATCTACAGCGACCGGCGGGAATACGACCGGGCCGTGGCGGAGTACCGGAAAGCGATCGAGCTGGAACCCGCTTTCTATCACGCGTACGATGAGATGCTGGCCGCGGAAATCGTGCGCGGCCGGCCGGCGGCGGTGGATGCGGTGATGCAGGCTATGCGGGCCGCCTTCCCGAATGTGGACGACACTTCGGTGCGGGCGCGGCGTGCCGCGCAACAAGGCAAGCAGGCGGAAGCGCGCGGGTTGGTGGAGGATTGGATTCAGAAGTGCGTGCGCACCCAGAGGCCCGGAAAATCTTGCTACGCGGCCCAGATTTACGCCGGCATCGGGGAAAAGGATCTGGCATTTCAATGGCTCGAAAAGGCGTACGAGGAGCGCAATCCGCTGCTGGTGTATGCCAAAGCGATGCCGTATTACGACAACCTGCGGGGGGAGCCGCGGTTCCAGGGGCTGTTGGAGAAGTTGGGGCTGAACTAGGCGTGTGGGGCGGGCAATCCTGCCCGCAGCCGGCTTTCAGAGGCGAGCTTCGCTCGCCTCCACAGGCTAAAGCCTATGCCACCAAGCCCTGCGAAAGCCAGCCAGAGCTTCGAGGCAGGCGGCCTACGAGGCCGCCGCAGGCTGCGAGCCTGCCCCACTACGCTCCCGCCAATCGCAACGCCTTTTTGGCTGTCGTGCTGAGCGGCAATGCGGGGAGCGTATCGATCGGAATCCATTGCAGGGGAGGCATGGTGCGGGTGGTGTGCGGCAGGCTGCCCACATGCACCGTAACTTCATAATGGCGATGCGTAATGGTGTGGCGGAACGTGCCGATGGGGGGCATGGGCGGCGACTCCGGCAACTGCTCGGGCGACGGCAACTCCCAGAAGCCGGCCAGGCGCCGCGCATCGGCGGGCCGCTGCCAGAGCAGCAGGCGTCCGCGTTTTCGGACAACGGCTACCGCCGTGGCGATCTTGACCGGGGGCGTCTTGCGCAGCTTGACCGGCAACTGCGACTGGCTGCCCGCGCGCCGGGCCTGGCACACGGCGGCCAGCGGGCAGATGGGGCAGCGCGGGGCGCGCGGCAGACACACGGTGGCGCCCAGTTCCATCATGGCCTGGTTGAAGGCGCCCGCCCGCCGGGGACGATCCAGGCCATCCAGATAATGCTGGGCGGTCTGGCGAAAGCGCGCGCGGGTGCGGGCGGCGCCGATATCGGCCGGATCGTCGGTCAGGCGCGCGATCACCCGCATGACGTTTCCATCGAGCGCGGCGTAGGGCAGACCGAAGGCGATGCTGGAGATGGCCGCGGCGGTGTAGTCGCCCACGCCCGGCAGATCGCGGATGGCCTGGTAGCCACGGGGGAAACCGTCCGCGACCAGACGCGCGGCGCGATGCAGGTTGCGCGCGCGGGCATAGTAGCCCAAGCCGCTCCAGCAGGCCAACACGTCTTGCTCGGCGGCGGCGGCCAGGGCGACCGCGGTGGGAAAGCGCTGCAGGAACCGCTCGTAATACGGGATCACGGCTTCGGCGCGGGTCTGCTGCAGCATGATCTCGGAAATCCAGATGCGGTAAGGGTCGCGGGTGCGCCGCCAGGGGAGGTCGCGATGGTGTGCGCCGTACCAGCGCAGCAGCGTGGCGGCGAAGGTCATTCCAGGGTTTGAATCCACTCGGCGATGACTTTGAGTTGGTCCGGCGAGAGGCGCAGGGCTTCGAACTCGGGGTTGAGGGGCTCGAGCACGATCATATCGTGCTCCCAGGAATCGCCGCCTTCGGGCGCCTTATGGCTGGTATACCTTTTGACGGTGTACCTCTCATGCACGCCGATGAGCTCCGCCAGCACGATCTTGCCCTGGCGCGACCCCACCACGGGGCCGCGGAAGATATTCAGGCTGCCGTCCGGGATGCGCGGTTCCATGGAGCGGCCTTCCACGTGCGCTACAAACATGCCGCCGTTGAGGCGCAGGCTTTCCGGCGTGCGCACCCAGTCCTCCGGCTCGTCTTCCACTTGTTCGTCGGCGCCGAATTTGCCCGCCGCCGCGCGCAAGGTGTAGAGGGGCAGGTGCGTGCGATACCGGGCGACGGGGATCTTATCCACGCGGCGCTCGAAGATGCGGTCCGCCACCCTTGAAAACGAATCCACCGCCACGGCTTCGCGCTGGGATACGCGCAACGCGTGCGAAAGGCAATCCTCCCAGGATTCCAGCAATCGGCGCGCGCCCATTTCCGCGATCTTGTCCTCAAAATCCCGCTGAAGGGCCGCCAGATAGGCGGTGTCTTCGGCGCCTGCCAGATCCTCCCAATGCGCGCGCAGCCGTAGGGCGTGCCGGGCGGAATCCGGTGCGGCGTCCAGCAGCAGCACTCCCACGTCGTGCACCGGCTCGCCGGGCAGCGCAAGCTGCAACAGGACGTACTCGCCCTGGCGGCGCGCGCTAATGGGGATGACGGGGGCCATAGGATACCTTATCGGCTAAAACTAGGCGCCGTCGCCGAAAAATGGAACCACGGATGGACACAGATAAACACGGATAAGAATAAAGACAACCGGCCGGGCGGCTTGGTTTGGTTTTATCTGTGCGCATCTGTGTCCATCCGTGGTTCCATTTCGGTGTCACGGCGCAAACGGATAATAGCCGGTGCGGAAGCGCACTTTGGCGGTGGGCAATTCCGGCACCGCGATCCTGATCTTGCGGAACTGCTTGGTATCCGCGGCTCCGGTATCCGGCACGTAGATCAGCACGTACTGCGTCGTCACTTCGCCGATGATGGCCGCGATGGAGCGGAAGATGCCGGCGGAAACCTGCGAAGCGTAGCCGCCCGAACCCACGGTGAGCGCGTAATTGCCATCGTCGGAAGGATGCGAAAGATAGCCATCCACGTCGGTATACGGATTGCTCAACGGGTATTCCACATAGCCGCCCGTCTCGCTGGTGAGACGCTGCAGATTCTCGTCGCCTTCGTTGGTGAATCCGAACGACACGGTGCTCATGCCGTAGATGGTCACCAGGCTGCGCTGAGCGATCTCGATGACTTCGTCGAGGCTCTTCTTGCTGGCATTATCGTGCCCGTCGCCGATCACGATCAGCACGCGCCGCGGATCGTAAGGCTCGCCCTCCACGACCTGGCGGTGCATGCAGGCCATGTAGATGGCGTCGTACAGGGAGGCGCCGCCGCCGGGCTTCATTTTGCGCAGCTTCTCGACCATGGGTTCCGCATCCGAAGTGGTGTTGACCTGCAGTTCCGGCTCGTTGGCGAATGAGATCAGAAAGCCGCTGAATTTCTTGTCTCCGGGAAGCACGTGCAGCACCAGGTCGATGGCGGCTTCCTGATAATTCTTCCAGTGCACGCGGCTATCGTTGCTGAGATCGATCAGGAAGCCGACCACCAGCGGCTGATTGCGGTCGTGACTGAAGTATTCGATGCGCTGCTCTTTTTCCTGATCGAAAATCTTGAAGTCCTTGGCCTCCAGATTCGAGACGAAGCGGCCCTTATAGTCGGTGACAGTGACCGGCACGATCACCTCGTTGACCTGGACCTTGATGGGCTTGGGCGGCTTATCGGATTGCGCCAAAGCCAGCGAGACCAGCGCTACAGCTAAAGGAATGCGTCGAACCATGAAGATTACCGTTGCTCTCCATTCTAGCAGGCAATGGAACCACGGATGGACACGGATGCACACGGATAAGACCGGTTTTCATCTGTGTGCATGTGTGTCCATCCGTGGTTCCATTCGTTAGCGCTGCACGCGCCCGGAACCGCCTCCGGTGAGCAACTGGCGCACCTCCGCCACGCTGAAGCGGTTGAAATCGCCGGGGATGGAGTGTTTCAGACAACTGGCGGCCACGGCGAATTCGAGCGCTTCCAGCGGGGTTTCGAGAGTCTGCAAGCCATAGATCAAGCCGCCGGCGAACGCGTCGCCGCCGCCGACGCGGTCCACGATGTGGGTGATCTCGTAATGCCGGCTCAGCAGGAAGGTCCGGCGGTCGTTGAGGCACGCGGACCAGCCGTTGTGGGAAGCGCTGCGGGACTCGCGCAGGGTTACGGCGACAGTCTTGAGATTGGGAAACTCCGCCAACACCTGAGCGGTGAGGGCGGCGTAGTGGGCGGGGTCCAGCGCGCCGGTGTGAACGTCTACCGGGGCGGCGATGCCGAGCGCCATCTGGCAATCTTCCTCGTTGGCGACGACCACGTCCACGAAGCGCACCAGTTCGCGCATCACCTCACTGGCGGGCTTGCCCCATTTCCAAAGGTTCTTGCGGTAATTGAGATCGCAGGAAACGGTGAGACCCTTCCCGCGGGCGGCGCGCACCGCTTCGAGGGCCAGGTCCGCGGCGGTGGCGGCGATGGCCGGCGTGATGCCCGTGATATGAAACCAGCCGGCATTTTCGAAGGCCGCGTCCCAATCGATATCGCCGGGCTTGGCCAGCGCCATGGAGCTGTAATCGCGGTCGTAGACCACTTTGGAAGGCCGCTGATTGGCGCCGGTCTCGACGTAGTAGACGGGCATGCGGCCGGGCGCGCGGGCGATGCGCGAGGTATCCACGCCGAACCGCCGCAGTTCTCCCACGACGGCGTCGGCGATGGGGTGGTTGGGCGGCAGGAGGGTGACATAGCGCGCGGGGAGTCCGAAGGTGGCCAGGGCCACGGCGACATTGGCTTCGCCGCCGCCGAAGGTGGCCACGAATTCGGGCGACTGCAGGAGGCGCTCGAATCCGGGCGGCGCCAGCCGCAGCATGATCTCACCGAAGGCGACGGTGGTCTTGAGTGCGTGCGCCAACTTATTCCTTTACAGCTACTACGTCCATGGCGAATCCCGCGTCCATCGAAGGCAAACCTTGAAACGGCAGCATGGTGCCGGCGGGAGGACGCGCGCCGTCGTAGAACTCACCGCGAATCTTGCGCACCTGCTCGGAGATGCGGGACGACAGCGGATACAAGCTGGCGAAGGCGACTTCCCGGAGCGAGGCGCCCTCCTGCGAAAGCGCCTTCTGCAGGCGTTCGAAGGCCAGGCGCGCGTCGGCGTCCTGGAATCCGAAAGCCTGCTGGCTGCCGGTGAGGATGAGTTTGGGCGCGCCGATGAGGGCGATCTGGGAGATCTGCGGCGATTGCGCCAATCCCTCCGGATTGAGCATGTGAATCGCGGAGCCCGTATTCCAGCGCAGGTGCGCCACCGCCTCGCACTCGGCCGCCGCGCGCGCCGGAGCGCGCTGCACCTGGACCAGGTTCAGGGCCGCGCCGGAGTACTGCGACTCCATGCGCCCGCGCACCTCCGCGAAGCGCGTGAGCGAGCTCAGGAAACAAGTGACGCGCGCCACATCGCCGGGCTCGGAACCCGCCGCTTGCACAGCGGTGGCCACCCGCGCCAGCGATTGCTCCGCCAGCGGCAGCACCGGATCGAGCGGGCCGCCCGCGGATACGCCCTGGCCGGAGATGTAGACCAAGCCATACTGGCTGACGTCCTTCCGGGCCACCGCCGCGGATTCCATCACCACTTGCGCGCCTTCGAGCGGCAGCGCGCCCACTTGTACCACGCTCAGCACCGGCAGGGGCAGACGGTGTTCGGTGAAAGTTTCGCTGACCAGATCGCGCACCCGCCGCAGATCGCCGCTGCCGGCCACGAAGGCGCGCAGTTTGACCACTACCGCGCCGTTGGTGGAGTGCAGCAGCCACTTGAGGGAATCGCGCGTTTGTTGGGAAAGGAGTCCTTTGGCGGAAAGCGGCGTGACATGAAATACCAGGCGGCGGGTTTCCACGGTAAGCGCGCTGGGAGGGTCTTTCGGAAGCTGCAGGACCTGTGTCTCTTCCTCTTTTTTCTTCTTCCCCCAAGACGAGAGCGTCACCGCCAGTGTGCCCGCGAGCGCCAGCAGCCAGATCCTTCGCATCGCACCGACGATTGTATCAAACGGAGGCGGGTAGAGGCTGGTCTTACGAGGTATGAAAAAGCGCGCTGGCGCGCGTGGGCGGCCTGCGAGGCCGCCGCAGGCTGCGAGCCTGCCCCACAAGTCCTGCTAGAATGTGACAAGCCGCTTATGGCCGTCGACTCCATCAAAGGTTCCTTGCGCGAAAAGGGTGTGCGCCTCACCCGCCAGCGGCAGATCCTGCTCGAGTTGATCGACCAGACCGGACAACATCTGGACGCCGAGCGTTTGTTCCAACTGGCAAAAGAGAAAGATCCCAAGCTCAACCGCGTGACGGTCTACCGCACGCTGAAGATGCTGAAGGCCGGCGGCATGGTGGATGAGCTGGACCTGATGCACCACGAAGGCGACCAGCACTACTACGAAACCCGCCTGAAGCAGGAGCACGCGCACGTCATCTGCCTGCGCTGCGGCAAGGTGGAGGAGTTTTTCGG
>Ga0187887_10003953_pt1 | contig 11271 bp, 10 predicted proteins | sample June2016WEW_7_10_FD_132977 | JGI IMG/M metagenome (GOLD analysis project Ga0187887, IMG submission 132977) | Peatland microbial communities from SPRUCE experiment site at the Marcell Experimental Forest, Minnesota, USA - June2016WEW_7_10 | ecosystem: Environmental > Terrestrial > Soil >... | reverse complement strand
GGCGATGCAGATTGGTTTCATCTACGACATCAAAATCGACTAGCCCGATGGTGCCAACGCCCGCAGCAGCAAGATAGAGCGAGCTTGGAGACCCTAGTCCGCCGGTGCCGATTACCAAGACTCTCGCAGCTTTCAGCCTTCTTTGCCCCTTCATCCCGACTTCAGGAATTATGAGGTGTCTTCCGTATCTTCTGTATTCTCTTGGACTGATCTGAGCATTTCTCTTGTCAATGTCTGGAATAATCAGTTTCCTGTCTGAAGAAGTCGAGCCACCAGCAATCGCAGGTACTAACCGGATGGTGTCTGTCTCCCCCACATTCGTGTTCTGCCCCTGAAGGTGGCGCATGTCTTCGTTGTTCACGAACAAGTTGACGAAGTTTCGGAGATTACCTTTATCGTCGATGATGTGCGTCGCTAGCTTCTCGTTTTCCCTTAATAGAATGGACATTGCTTCCGACACCGTTTTCGCGCTAAGGCTTACGCAAATCTTTGAACCTTCCATGAACCGTCTTAGGATTGAAGGAATGATTATCTTTACCATTTCTCATTTGTCACCTTGAAATCTCCATATCTTCTAGAAGGAAGTCGGAACGGTCTTCCTTCAATATCCAACTTTTTGTGGCTGCAGGTTTGGAGTCGCGCACTTCAACGACAACATAGGATAGCAAAGGCCACGCGAAGTTGAGATCAAAGTGCGATGGTCTTGCTGCCGCATTCGGATGCGAGTGATAGATTCCAATTATTTCCTCATTCGATACCGCCGCCTCATTCTCCGCGTCCATGTACTTGATTGGGTCTATAGTATACCTGCGGTACCTTTCTTCTTTCTCGAACACATTCTCCATTCTCTTGGAACCTTTCACTAATTTGCGAGTTAGATTATCTTCGAACTTACCCAAGAGCAACCCACAGCATTCCTCAGGGTAGGTAGAAGAAGCATGATTATGCATTTCGAGAACCACGCACTGATCGATTATGATTGTCGTACGAAACATGTTAATCTTGCTGTTTGATCTTGTGTTGAAATCGTATGGAATTGCTGATTTAGGTGCTTTTCTGAAAGAACCAGTATTAGCACCAGTCTTGTTTGCTATTTCATTTGTTTTTGGGCGCCGCTTCTCTTCTTTAGCATCTTCACAGTTCCGCCGAAGAGAACCTTCATATCCATTAACTCCAAGAGTGCGGTCACATATACCAGCGTGAGTAACGGAAAGTTTGTCAACGCACTCGTTAGAGTCGAACTAAGGAGTGTGAAGCGTCCGTTTGAGAGTGAAACAACTATGACGTTGAACAGATACATTCCTGAGGCAAAGACTGAAAGATGGAAGTAGTGCCAATCCATTTTTTGCGTAAAAAATCGTGAAAAATCTACTAAATGATTCCACAGCGCAAATGACATTAGATTGAGATTTGGTGATCAGGCTGATATTTAAGAGAAATAGTTCTTTCATTTACAATTGATAAATGGAGTTTTGAAAAAGGACTTTTGGCCAGCGATTTGTTTTGGCCATCATAGCCTTTGAAACCGGCGTTAGAGTATCTATCAATAAAGATAGGAACGCCTCCTTATCGGAGGCCACTATTGCTAAAGATACGTGTTCTCTTCTGGGGACAATCGCAAATCTTCTTTGATGGAGAGGTATTGCTTCAGCAAACCAAACCCTCTTTCGGTGAGCTGGTACAATCTCTTTCCCTCAGTATCTTGGGCTTGAACCAATCCTTGGCCTTCAAGCGCCTTGATGTATCCCTGCATAACTGTCCACGACAAGTTAGCCCGATACATAATGTGTGTTGGTTTCTCGGCCCCTCCGCCGATGGCTTTGACGATATCACAATATGTTTCCATGCGTGATCTTCTGTTAAGCGGCGCTTGTGTCTGTGTTCTCTGTCCAGATACTAGAAATGATGTTTCCAATTTGAATTTCTACTTCCTATCCTCTTCGAGTATATCGAGAGATGATAGGAGGGTGATTTAGCCTTCCAAGACACTTCTGCATGATAGGTTGCTGGAAGTTATGGAAAACGGCAAAGAAACAGTGCCAGGATCGAAGAGACTAGCCAGAGAAAGACAATATCGAAAGACCGCTCGGGGTGAATGCGACGCTGTGGTATTTTCTGTCGTGCTCAGTGCCCCTAAGCTTCCTCACCAAAAATCTGGTCTTCATCTCTATAGCCTCGCTCTGGTAGCTCTCGAGTTGAAATATGCCGTCTGCAACAAACTCTTCCACGCCCGTCTCTTGGGTGCCGGAAATTTGTCTAGATGCAGTCATGAGGGTTGTAATCCCCTCTCTCTTCAAAGTCTTGTAGATCAGATGCATCATGAAAGTATAATCAAATTTCTCTCCTGTCCCCGCCAAGAAAGCTGTCAAGGAGTCAACGACCAGTCTTCTACCTTTAACTTCGTCCAGCGCTTCGAGCAGAACCTGTATGTTTGAGCTCAGTCCTCTGCCCTCAAGTACATCCAAATCTATAAGCTTCAGTTTCTTCTGAGCTTCGAGCGCAGACAAATCCATTCCAAAATTCAGCATGTTGCGCTTTAGGCTTTTGATATCTTCCTCGAAAGTTGCAAACACTGCTGGCTCGCTCGATTTTAGTGTGGAGTTGCAGACAAACTGACTGGAGAATATCGTCTTTCCTGTTCCCATTCCGCCCAATAGCAGTACGAAGTCGCCGCGCAAAAGACCTCCTTCGATCAAAGGATCTAGGCCTTGAATTCCGGTCGGAACTCGTTCTTCGGTTTTCTTGGAGCTCAACGCAAATCACGCATCTGTGAACCCCCCTAAAATACGTTGTTTTATTGGTAGGAATCCCGAAAGTGGGGCAAAATATTCACTGATGAATATCTGCTATGAAGCTGGACTCCAGCTGATTTTATTAATTTAGAGATGCTCGGTGTACTCATGCCGCAAGAGTCGGGCCAGAATCACCTAGCGTTAGCTCCGCTTTCTCTAGCCATACGCCTAGATTTTGGAACGTTCGTGACTGGGTTGCAACGGCAATGATAGGTCTGTCAAATCCAGTGACAAGAGAATTGGTCTTTGGCGGCCATATGCTCGCTCTCGGAACGGCCAGCATCGCAGCTTCGAGTGCAATTCTACTAGGGCGATCACCAACTTTCCTTCTCTTACTCATGGCATATCTATTTTCATATGGGGCTTACATGCTAAACAGAGGATCTGAAGTCACTCAGGACAGCGTTTCAAATCCGGGAAGAACGAATTACCTTTTAGGGCGCAGCAAGTACCTTTCGATTATCTCCGCAGTAAGTTTCGGAATCGGTTATGTAATAGCATTCTTCACCAATCTAGTTTTCTTCTTTGCCCTAATTGTTCCTCTGGTTCTTGCTCTTGTCTATAGCATCGGGTCGAAGAAATTGACTGCGTTGATAGGTGCGAAGCGTCTGAAGGACAAACTTCTCGTCAAGAATTTCGCGATTTCTTTCGGCTGGTCGTTGATTCCGGTTCTCGTTGGTCTGTATTACAAGAGCCTCCCTCTTCTACTGTTGAGTTTCGGACCGTTCATATTTTTTAGGCTGATGTCAAACACGATCTTCTTTGACGTGAGAGACGTGAAGGCTGATGCTGCTTACGGAGTCCGCACTGTTCCTGTAGTTTATGGAAAATCGCGGGCTTACAGCATCATGAATCTGTTCGATGGATTCTCTGCCGTGTACATTTTCGCGCTAGTGTCGGCGGGATTCTTTCCTCTTTACACACTAGTTATGGTCTTTCTCCCTATGTACTCGATTGCCTATCGCATTCTTTCAATACGCCAAAATGCCAACATGAACATCCTTTGCGACGTTGTGGCAGATGGTGAATATCTTCTCTGGGGTCCGGTGCTACTTATTGGAAAAATACTCTAAGTTAGACAAAGCTCCCGAATCAGGGACACTGAACATGGACTCGATACTTTCGAAGTATCGAATCGCTGTAGAGAAGGCAGTTCGAAATTCCCAATTCCAAGAGTCACCACTCAGCGGAGATGCTCAGGCTGTAATGGAGGCCGGCGGGAAGAGGCTTCGACCAATACTTGTCTTGATGAGCTGTGAAGCTGTTTCAGGTCAATATACCACAGCGCTCCCCGCGGCACTTGCATATGAGCTGGCCCACGAGGCATCTCTAGTTCAGGACGACATCATTGACAATTCTGATCTGCGCCATGACAAGGAAACAGTGCACAAGAAGCGAGGAATAACTGGAGCGATATTGGTGTCAGATCTATTGATTTTCGATATTTTCGCTCAGCTGGCAAAATACGGTTCGTCGACTCTGGGAAAGAAAAGGATCACCCAGCTAATGTCCTACATTTCAAGATCTGCCAATCTCACAATCAAGGGAGAGTTCCTTGAGGCACGCGTGACGAAGTTACCCAAAATTACAGAGTATGATTATCTCGAAGTTGCTGGCCTAAAGACCGGTTCCTTGCTCGCCGCAGCTTCAGCTTCGGGAGCTTTGGTCGGTGGCGCCTCCGAGAAAGTAATAGATGCAATGTACCGTTTTGGTTATAATCTGGGAATCGCGTTCCAGATTCGAGACGACATCTTGGACATTGCTGGAGATCCTTCCCAGCTTGGAAAGCCAGTAATGAAAGATCTTCAGAATAATGCTTGCAACATTGTTCTCATAAACGCGATGGAAAGGGCCGACATTTATAGACAGAACATGCTCAACTCGATGCTTTACAAGAAGTGGTTTGCTCTCTCGGACATGAAGGAATTGCTCAATTTGCTCGAGGAGCTGAAGTCAATTGAGTATGCCTCAAAGGTCGCCGAAAGATACACATCAAAGAGCAGGGAATGTCTCAAGGCATTGCGCGGCTCGGCAACCAAAGACAAATTACTAAGTTTGACATATGCGCTTGAGACGAGAAAGGTGTAATCCAATGATAAAGATAAAAGAGCATGGTGTATACGACTTCGGATTGAGGAGCATCTAGGAATATGAGCTCAGCAACTTTGGCCAAATCTGAGAGAATACCTACCGGTATCTCAGGGTTGGACAGTATTATCCAGGGTGGTTTGATTAGGGGAGACGTGCATCTTCTCACCGGAGGCCCTGGCACCGGTAAGACGATCCTTGCTTCTCGTTTTGTTTACAACGCAATAAGGAACTCCGGTGAGACTGCGGTATATGCGACGTTCGAAGAGTCTACGGATTTCTTCAAGAGAAATCTTGCAAGGTTGGGCACAGACTTTTCACCCTTGGAAACGGAAGGAAAGATCAAGATCATCGACTTAGAGATTCTCAGGGGTAAGGGATTGGAGTCAAACATTGCCTATTTGCTTGAGATTGTAAGTAAGGCGAAGGCTACGATTCTTGTGATTGACTCCCTTACAGCGTTGCTACTCGCGTGTGAAACCCAGTTTGAACAAAGGACGTTCATGAAGACTGTTTACAAGTCGCTGAAAGGAAAAGGCGTTACGACTCTAATGACGGTGAGTCTGAACGAAGATGGACGTATCGGTCCTGAAGGATTCCTGTCGGACTCTGTCATTCTCCTAGAGAACTGGGTAGACAAGAACCAGTTCAAAACCAGATTTCTAATTCAGAAGATGAGAGGCACGGATCACAGCAGGCGTTACCACAGCCTAACTCTTGGCCCGGAGCTGTCTATCTCTAGGTTTTAGATATTGCAATGCCAATAACAGCGCTTGACCTCGTTGTTCCGGCAATTGTAATTTTCACTCTAGGATTCACTGGGCTATCGGGCTACTACGTCTATCGCCAGAACACTACTCTCTACCGAGAGGTCAAAGTTCTCCTCCTCTACGTTCACATATTTTTCGGCGGTGTTCTAGTTCTAGAGTTTCTGAGAAACTTCCTGTCTTCTTCACTGTTCATCGGGATATACACGATTCTTGGAACGAGTTTCATTCTATGGGATGTCTTGCTTTTGATGACGGTCGGAGCAGCCGTATATCTGAGGCCCGAAGGCGAGGGGATAAGAAAACTCGTCGCAACAATCGTAAAGAGACGAATTGCCGGAGGAGTATATCTCGGAATAGCCGCGTTCACCCTAGGCGTTGACGCATACCTCGTATTTTTTCAACCTTTTTCGCCGGTCAGTGTAGTCAACATTGTTGGAATCACTGTTGAGTCCACTTCCTTCGCTCAGACATATCTTGCGCTTGTGCTGGCGGTCCTACTTTTATTCTTGACCTATCCCACTGCACTATTTCTGACTGCAAGGTCAAAAACGAAGGATAAGCAAGTTCGAAGAGCGCTCCTCCTCCTTCCAATTGTCTGGAGCTTCATTGGATTGGATTTGGTTGTTTTCAACGGATTCCTTCTTTCAAAGGGGATCGATGACGTGGCGGTAGGATATCTCTTTGCCTCTATTGCCTTCGCAGTAACGGCGACGATATTTCGAAGGGCATCGCTTCTGTCCGGATTTTTCGGACCTGTATCAGCCTTACAGATGAACACGCCAACATTCCCGTTTACGCAATCTTTGAACATCCAGTCTTCCTCATTGGTCGGGAGAACATTTCTTTTTGAGTTAGATCCATCGTACAATTACGAGCAGGTTGTAAACGACTTTGCCATAGAATTGCTGTCAAACAAGACCGCAGTATTTGCGTTTACTTCAAAGAGGAGCCCGGTCTATAATTCATTGTCGAAAATAAAAGGAGTCAGATTTTACACGCTCTCTTCCTCTGTGTCCTATCCTAGGGCCGCGGATGTTCCTGACGAAATCTTGGTCCCCCTAAATGATCAGGCAATTCTTTTGGACATTATTCAGAAGACTATCGTGGCAGATCCCGATGCCAGGATAGGGTTGATCTACGACAACATATCTGACCTGATTCTGTCATCGAACGTCGAGAGCGCCTACAAATTCCTGAAACAGGCAAATGAGATTATCGACCTTAAGAGAGTAGCTTCGGTATTTCTCTTCACCGCCAGTGCTCATGATGAAAGAACTAGCAATTTGGTACGAACGCTATTTACTAGCCACATTCTCATGACCCCTGCAGGACCGAGAATGGTTAGACAGTAAAATCTCCGCGTACTTTCAGAACCTAATTGTCTAGGATGCCGACTGATACATCTTTCAAAGACTAGCTAATCAAGGAGTTGCAGCTGGACTCTGCATTTCTGCTGCTGTTGAGTATGCCGCCCTAACGTGAGGTCGTTTCAACAAAGCTGGAGATGGGTACGGAACGTCAATTGTGCCCGCGAGCATGAATATTACCGCATACACTGTCTGGTAAATTCGCGTGAAGACGAATGGAACGTTTGTGTCGGGATCCGCAGAGAGGAGTTTATCAATTTCCGATTCTTCGCCGCTAACAGTGGCAGTTCCTTCTATTACGAACTTTACTATCGCCGGCTCTGTATCCATGGTCATCTTGAAGTTCAGTGTTACCGATTCGTTAGATTTATCCGCTTCTTCTATGTTGGCACCGAAATCAAAGATTACTGGCGTATTGTGGTTTGATTTTTCATCTAGTTTCTGAACCGCGACATTCCGAATATTTGTGACGACGTCTGCGGACTGTCTATCTGGCAATGTGTTTCAATACCACTAAGCAAATGTAATGTTTTCTCGAATAATTAAGTGGATTTCCCTCAGGATTTCTTCCACTTGCTGAAGTCAAGCATTTCCTTCCTTATTATAGGATTTTTTCCGAAATAAAGAATTGTGGAGTCTGAATACTAATCATTAGTCCACAATTACTAAAGAAGGTGTCGAACATATTCTCTGATATTCGAGATTTTGCTGTTTGACAACTTTTGTTAATGAGAATCATCAAGATAATCAGAAGGAGCAGAAAACGCACACCGCTGAGGCGGCTGGTATTAGGCTGAATGTCACTCTTTCTAGGACGAAACAGCGAGACAAGTCTTCCGAGATGCTGCAAAAGCTTCATCTTGAGAATTATGATCTTCTTCAGGGCCAAACGTTCGGCGAAAAGATGAAGGCATTGACTCCTCATGGAACACCCGAGTACATTGACCGAGGAGAAAAATACGTCGAGAGAATTATGAGGTCGCTCTATCACTTCAAGCAGTGTGCGCTAATCGGTCCTTCAGGTACAGGTAAAACACACATTGTGTATCTCGTCGCTGAAATTGCAGGTCTTCCACTATGGGAGATCAATTGCGGTCTCCAGACATCCGCGTACGATCTTTTTGGAAGGTATGTCGGATTGGGAAAGGAGAATTGGATTGACGGTCAGATTGTCTCGTGGTGTCGACATGGAGGCATATTGTATCTGGATGAAGCTAACATGATGAAGCAAGACGTTGCGACAAGATTGAACCCTGTTCTCGACACAAGGGGACACCTTGTCTTGACGGAAAAGGACAACGAGATAATTCCAAGACATCCAGCAGGATACGTTATTATTAGTTTGAATCCTTATTCCGCCGAGTTCGCGGGAACAAAGCCCTTGAACGCAGCGTTTAGGAGAAGAATGTCGGTTTGGATAGATTTCGATTATCTTAGTGTGGGTAGCAAGGTGTCCGAAGACGAAATCACTCTCGTCGAGAAGAAGGGAAAGGTCTCGAGAAATATTGCGACCGGCGTCGTCAGAGTTGGTGCAGAGCTGAGAAGACAATACAAGGCGAATGAGCTACCTTACGGGCCTTCGGTTGGAGATCTAATAAATTGGTCTTTGCTTGCATCCGATGGCGTCCCTCCAGAGGTTGCAGCCGAGGAGACTGTGATATCAATGACTTCTGACAACGCGGAAGTGCAGGATATGGTTCGTCGTGTCGTTCGCATGATTTTTGGTGGTTCTTCAAGTGATCCATCTAATACTGAAACAAAATCAGAGTCAAGCAACGAACATGAAAAGGAAGTGGTTGTTCCTTCTGTAGTGAGTCGCCCAACTTTCGGAGCACTTTCTGGAGATAGTAACAGTAGTGGAACGTCAGACTCGTTCGATTCTGATTCTGGATTTTAGCCGATTACAGATTAATTTTTGAAGGACAATAATCAAGTGCAGTCTGACATCCGGATTGAAACCCATCGACTTCGCCTGGGGCTCTCTAAGATCAATCACGCAAAAACAGCCGACCGAAATAAAACTACTTGTAGATGATATCGAATACCCTGCGCTGGAAACTGACTCGTTCGGATTTGTTGTGCACCTGAGTTCTCCTCAAAAGCACCGCGACAATCTTTACCGACTTCACGGCATGTATTACGACAATGACAAGAGGGGAAAATCCTCTCTCTGGAGAATGTTCAGGGCTTCAGTATATCACCTATGTCTGCACGCCGTGACTACTGATTATGGAATTTACAAACCTCTGTCAGATTCCACGCAATCGGTGAACAACATGATGTTCGCAATCTCGCAAGCAGAGGATTACGCAATAAAGGGTCATATGAGTGCGCGATGGCGAGGATTATTGCTCGATACCGCATATGCAAATTATCTGAGCGCACAAAGATTTCGTAACTTGTCCGGCGAGAGTGATAATTCGACTAGAGTCGCTGCAAACATTCTTTCACATTCCATGACTGGAAAGCCGCTGTTATCATTTGGAGACAAAATGGATCTGCAGTTTCGCTCCCTGCATCGCAGTTTGCTTGAAGTCGAATCTATAGCACATGAGCATTATTCCAGGCCCAGTCTTCAAAAAAGTGCCCAGAGGCCGACAAATCTAGCTGATCTAGCTTCAGCCAAGGTAAGAGCTGTCCAGAAGATACTGGATTTTCTTGATAACTTGTCTTGCAATATTAGCAATATCCCATCGCCCCCATTTGGTGACAACCACGGACCAAATCTTCTTTTTGAGAGCTCGACCGAAGTCGTTCCAGAAAGAGATCAGGATTTTGATTCAGTTTTGAAAAGTGCTTCTGCAGAATTCTCGCTGCACCTGTCCAAGGAAGAGATTGCAGAGTCCGAAAGGCTTACCGATGTGGAATCTCAGGGTGTCATCGGAGATTGGGAGTATTCGCTTACAATCATGAAGAAAATGGCTGATCTTCACAAGTCGCTCGATCCCAAAAGTCACTTCGAGGAAATCCTGTTTCCAAACGAAGACTACGCCGAGTTTGCCAGAGTAAGGTCGAAACTCATCGGCCCGATCAGACTGGTTCTTGATCGTCTAAAGATGGTCAAGTTCACAGTAGACGAATCACAAGGAAAAGAGTCTGGTTACGTGGATGTCCCAATGGCGATACAGGTAGTGGCATCACAATCTGAGAGAAACGATGTCTTCATACAAGAAGAAAATGAGTTGAGGAGTGAAGCCTGGGCAATAGTTATCGATTCAAGCAAGAGCCTCGAATCTTTTCAGGGCGAGGTTCGCGATGTTGCGGTATGCTTGAGTGAAGTTGCGAAGGACCTAATACCCAATCCTAGCGCCTGGGCGTGCTACTCCTTCAATGAAAACCTGTATATCGTAAAAGACTTCTCAGAAATCTACGGAAACACCGCAAAAGGGAGGATCGGTGGCCTATCTTCTGGATTGAAAACCTATCTTCCCGACGCACTAAGAATAGCAGCTAGCAGGCTGCAGTCGGCCGTCGGAGACGTGAAAGTTATGCTTGTAGTCTCAGACGGTTTTCCTCTTGGTTACGAAGGCATAGATGCAGATCTGATTGAAACCATAAACAAGATCAACAAATCAGGAATTCAGCTTATAGGAATGGGGATTGGCAGTTCTTCGATGAAGAAGTACTTTAGAACAAACTTCGATGTAACGAGCCCATTTGATCTTATGAAGAATTTCGTCCGGACTTACATAGAACTTTCAAGTTCATTTTAGGACGGCCAGTCTGAATCGTTCTCCGTACTTGAATTTCTTTTGCGTTTGAACCACGGATTCTGATGCCGGAATAATATACTTAGGTAAACCGTCTTTGAAGACTACTTTGATCTTCCTATCAGATTTGAACCCCTGTGAAGTCAATTCGGAAATCATCTTTCTGGACGACTCCAACGCTGCTGTCTTTGATTTCAGCGTCTCGATGACTTTGAAAAGCAAAGAGACCTCATTTGACAACACTTGAGTGTCAGAGCCGTTAGCCAACCGAATTGTGTGATCTCCAGCTTCCAAGACGATCCAACCTTTATCTTCAACGTCACGTTTCTTGTCATCCTTCTTTTTCTTATTTTTTTCCTGCTGGTCTGAATCTGATTGCCCGGATGAGGAACCTAGCTCCGCAGAGACCGCTTGCAATTTCGGATCGCTAGATTCTTTCGCCTGACGAAGAAGAATTCCCAGTCTATCCTCGTAGCGTTTAGTAAGTTTCGAGTATGTCTCGAGAGACTCGTCGAGTTCCGTAAGAAGATCGCTTACGTCGTCG
>Ga0187887_10003952_pt1 | contig 11275 bp, 22 predicted proteins | sample June2016WEW_7_10_FD_132977 | JGI IMG/M metagenome (GOLD analysis project Ga0187887, IMG submission 132977) | Peatland microbial communities from SPRUCE experiment site at the Marcell Experimental Forest, Minnesota, USA - June2016WEW_7_10 | ecosystem: Environmental > Terrestrial > Soil >... | reverse complement strand
TGTCAAAATATCCCAGTAAGGTATAATAAGGACAGCCAGCAACGATAGTTCTGGCCTTCATTTTCAACTTCCTTTGGCCTGGGTGGAACCTCCTCCATCCAGGTTTTTCACTGTCCAGGAATCATGCATTGTTCTAGGCGAGAATTCGTAATTCAATGCCAGAACCTTCGAAATATCCAATTTTTCCATTAATTCTGGGTCAGTGGCAGGCTTAATTATTTCCTTCCGCCCGTCTTGGGGAAGAGAGAAGACCTGCACGTCAACAATATTGTCTCTCGTGAGGTCCTCGCCATGCCTCAGGTAAAATACGATTTCCTTATTTTCCCTAACTAAGACAAGTATACTTTTATACTCCATCACGCTGCCATCTGTTGAGGTTGAGGCGACTTCGCAACTCCCGAACTTCCTGAGTTAGGAACTCCCTGACTTCCTGAGTTAGGAACTTCCTGACTCTGCATCTGCTTAAGTTCCTCACTGCCTCTCTCCATCGCCTGGGAATGCTGGTCTATCCCCTGACTCAATGCCAGAACCTTTTGTATTTGGTCAATATCTACCCCATCAATTTCTTTGGCCGCGAGGATGATCTTCAGGACGGCTTCGATCTTGTCAGTCTCGCCCTTCTCCAGCTTCCCTATCGCCTCAGCCTTGTCAAGCTGGATCTTGCCCATCCTCTCTTGCGCCTGCGCCTGCTGAGCTGCTGCAAAGCCTAATTTGGTCTCATTGTCCACCCTGGCAGCTTCCATCTGGGCCTGCGCCATCGCCTGCTCCTGCTGCTGCTGCTGCTCTTGCTGCTTCTGTATGGTCTCCATGGTCTTATCTTTATCTGTAAACTGCACATACTCCAAAATATCGCTCATGGGGATGGGAACGCCCATCTCAAGGAGGTACAGTCGCTGCTGAAGAGCTAATTGTTTCTGGGTGGCTGTCAAGGGGGCCTCCTCAACCACAGAATCATACTCGCTAAACGCCCTGTTGTAAAACTCTGGAGATGGCTCCTCGCCCAAAATTCTCTTGATCTTCCCTGGGGTCCAGTTCTCTTGAACAAGCTTAGTAATAATGTTTCCTAACAGCTTCTGCGACATGTCGAGGTTGTCAAAAAGGCCTTGAAGGGTCACCAGCCCCGCCCCCTGCCTCAACATTGAAAGAATTCCTGCTTTTTCGTCGATCGCACTACCGAGTAGTTCCTCGTTGACCCCAGAGATTTGATTAATTTCTTGACCAAGAGTCTCGCACAGCTGCAACATGCTGGGAGGCACCTGCGGGGGCAATATCTGCTCTACATCAGTCATTTGAGCTTCAGCTCTCAACGCCAGTCCTCTGCCCTGCCCAGAAAGAAATACATCTTTTGGATTTACGAGAGCGTTTTCCTTATATTTGTATCCAGAAGTTATCTGGCTCTCCAGGATGTCTAGGGAGGTAATCAGCCTTCGATTGTAGAGAGCTTGGGCATCTCTGAGCGATCTTACTACTCCTTGCACCCTCAATGGAAAATAGGGCAATTCGGGCCTGTAGTAGGCCCAGCAGGGCACAAAGGGATAGCAATCTAGCCCGCTAGGCTGGGGGCCATTGTAAAACACCCTGCCCTGGGCTACGAGGGCTAGATTCACCGTGGGGATTTCGTTGGTCACTACAGTAGTTTGGGGATATTGGCTCAGGAAGTTCGCAAGATCCTCTTTCTCGCCTTTCCACTCGATACACTCTCCAGTTTCAGTGTCGACAATCAGTTTCTGGCTTCGGGTGGTCAAGTAATAAAATTCATCGTATATAATTAAATCTTGCTGGGCATATGCGTAAGACTCAGGAAGAAATTGAAACTTGCCATCTCTGTTCCCGCAGCCCCTCAAAGACTGTATTTCTTCATCCCGCCCAGGAAGAAGGGATTTTATCTGATTCCTGCTGAGGTATTTCCTCGTCCATATTGAATTACAATCAGACAAATCTTTCTTTTTAAAGAAACTATCAATCAAATATCCATTATATGATACATTATCAACTTTAATTTCACCATTGACACAATCCCTCGAGTAGTCAATCCAAGGCGCCAGGAGGTTCATTCCTGAGATGACAGCTCCCTCAAAAGCCTCTGACAACGTCTCCAGGACATGCCCATGTGAGTTAATATGATAATGAATCTTAGTGAATTGGTCCGCTGTTTCCTGAGCATCGTCATGCACTGGGACGATCTGGGTACTCTTCCTATGCTGCCTCTGGTACCCGCAAATCATATTTACAACACGTAAGATCCTGTTAAAGTTAAATTGTTTCTTTCTATACGCGGGCAAATTTCCGAATAAAGAATCATTAAAAAGAGCTTGGTCCCCCGCGACATATCTGTTGTCTACGTCTGCCTCACTCCAGAAAGTCTGGTTAATAGTGATATTTTTATTGTATGTTGAGTCCATCAACTTCAAAATACTTGTATCATTGTCAACATAATATGTGTCAGATAACTGGGGGAAGAGAGTCATACGCCCTGCTTGTTTAATTATTTCCTTTACAATACAAGGATGGGAAGATTTTTTCAAAGGAAGGGATTTTTTCGCTTGAAAGAATTCTGGAGGTCGGATACGGTGCAAAAGACTATGGACAACTCCAACAAAGGCTAAAGATGAAGAAGTATATCTATATACTATATCCTCGTAAGGTATGGTGGAAGCGTTCACAAGTCTCGTTTGGCCCACTAAATTAGGGTGTTCACAACAATGTGCACATCTGTTCACAAACTAGGAAGGAGATGAGTTATGGAGATGTATTTGAGGATAGCTGCAGATATGATCGATGGGGGAAGCAAGAAACTGGGGTGGATTCACCATAGCGAGTATGCGTCCACGGCGAGTAAGGCCTTATGCGAGACCATGTGTCACTTCATCGCAGGCTCTTGGACCTCTAAAAATATGAAGAAATTCATTGAAGAATGTGAAGAAACTATCATTGAGATGAAAAAGATCCATAAAAAAACTCTGGAAAAAGAAAAAAAGGAAGAGCGAAAGAAGCAGACGGAGGAAGCTGAGGCCGAGGAAGATGATGAGGATGAAGATTAACTCATATCACAAGATTATTTATGCAAAGTTCAGGCTGAAATTAATGCAAGCCAGGCTAGAATACTAGCAGCTCTTGAGGAACTGAGCATTATGTGGGGGGCAAAGAGGCGGGTGGCCGAGAACCCCCCTTCACAAAAAACTAAACTGAGGAAGCTTTAACATGGAAACAGTCACCTTTACTGAAGACCAGATGGACGCGCTCGCAAGTCGCACTGCCATCTTCGCCAAAAAGGTCCTCGAGGCTTACAATATTGAGCTCAGCAGCCCTAATCGCCTGCCAGACCCAACATTGGAGGCTAACGCTGCGATAAGAGCTCTGGCGGCCATTACAATGAGCGTGATAGCGTCTATAGCAGGGGACAAGGATACGATGTTGCTGGCCTTGGGGAATTACATCGACGTCCTCGAAACTGCCTCTGCTAAAATATCAGAGATCACGGAAGAAACCTATACTGCAGCAGTTATTAATACTGGAAGTGAGGAAGTTCCTACTGTAGGAAGTCAGGAAGTCGCTAACTTAGGAAGTCAGGAAGTCGCTAACTAATGTGAAGTTGTGGATGATGTGGATGATATGGATGATGATGACAGAAAGATAACTCCAATGATGGAAGAAACCCTCGACGCACTCCCAAATGCTGCCTGGTGCGATATTTCTACCACCCCCCCTCAGCCTGGAGACTTAGTCGCCGCCCAGCTGAATGGGTGTTTGTTAGCCAAATATCTTATCATCAGAATAAGAGATGGCGAAGGACTGGGACACATAAAAAGATGGGTTAGGATGGCTGATGATGACGCCGAATGATGAAACGCACCCATACATCTGCTACTCCCTCTCTGATCTGAGCTCAAGAGCAGATTCCCTTTCCAGCAGGAGGAAACAGATTGTTGACCTTTTTTGCCAAGTTACCAGCGAATCTCCCTTGGAAAACAACCATCAGGAGAATCTCGCGAGGTTTAACGCGCTCATCCTGATAACTGGCAGCCTGCTCGCCACTATGATAGAAGATGATCATAGCGGAAAAAGACTCTGGGAACTATACTCGCATGGCGTGCAGCAGGTTGTCAACTACTGGATGATGGAGGATAACTAATGGGGAATAGCTCAACGGGGGAGCATCGCGCTGTTAACGCGAGGGTTGGGGGTTCGAATCCCTCTTCCCCAGAATGATTGAGGCAAATATGAAATTCATTAAACTGGCAAACTGTCGCTGGATTAACGCCGAAAAAATAACTGTCCTATACATTGATGCAAGAGAAAAGGATCTTTATATTGTTATGGCCGATGTGGATGATGGAGGTTACCACATGATCAAAAAATTTCAGTCATTCGAAGATGCAGAAGAGTTTTTACAAGATTTGATCAACAGCTTAAGCAGCTAGCTGCATCTCGTCAGCTTTTGGCAGGGTCCGCCTTGTGGCAAACTTGTCAAAGGTGGTCTTCTTCTTCGCTGATACTTCCCAGTTCTCCAAAAGTTTCCTCACCTCTGTTTCTGAGCCAGCATTGAGTGTGACCTCCTCGCGCTGACCCAAGTAGAAACGCCCTAACCAGATCAAAAGGCTTGGGTTGCCATCGTCGACGGCTTTTTTCCACTGAGCACGCCTCAGGGATGCTTTTCCGCCCTCTCTGCCCTCGGCTATAACGTCAGCGTAATTGCGCTCCAGGATATCAATTGAGCAGCCCATGACAGCTGCGATCTCTTTCATCGTGCACTGGATTTTCGCCAATTCGATGACTTGTCGGACGTCTAAATTATGTTTTATTGGTCGCCCAACATTCCCGCGCTGAATCTTGCTCTTTCTTTCTACCATCTTGATTCTCCCTTGCCTTGATTAGATAATATCTGTTATTCTATTTAGCGCAACATAAAAAAAGGAGTTGCTCATATGGAAATTTTACAAACAACAGATTATGAGATTTTTAAAAAGGTCACAGGAAATCGAGAGATTGATACATCACATGTGTACAGACTAGCAACGTCGATTGAAAAAAAGAATATGCTAGACGTCAGACCTATCATTGTCAATGAGCGAATGGAGGTCGTGGATGGGCAAAATCGACTGGAGGCAGCAAAGCTAATTGGTTGCCCTATATATTATGTGGTGAGCAGAGGGGCAGACTACACAGAGGTAGCGCTGCTTAACTCAAACCAGAAAAATTGGTCCCAAGCTGACTACCTAAGGATGTACGCAAAGCAAGGATATCCCCACTACAAACGACTCCTGCAGTTTGTGGAGAGACACAAGGATCTCAATGTGTCATCAATTTTATTAGCTTTTCACACAGGGGATAGCGAGGGAAGGTTTAATGTAGTCTTTAGAGATGGAGGATTTAAGTTTAACCGAGACGAGTTGACCCTTGAAAGTGATCTACTCATGTTAAAGAAATTTATAGAAAGATACAAGATTGTTGCTGGAATTACAGTCGACAGCAAGCTTGAGTTTTTGAGAGGAAGACATTTTTTCCGGGGGTGGCTGAAATTTTGTACGCATCATCGAGATAGGATACATTGGGACATATTGTTTGAGCACATTGGGCAAAAACTGGAAATGATCGCGCCACGCGGAAATACTGATCAATATTATAAGATGGTCTTAGCAATATATAATTTTAGACTGGGGCTTGGAAAGCTCCGAGAATATGATGCGGAGGAAGAAAAGAGAAAAAAAAGATTGGAGAAAATAGACGAGGAAATCATTTAAGAAAAAAAGGAAGGCAAAATCCTTGCGTTATATCATGGCATCGTGATATAGTGGTGCCATGAACAAAACAGCCGAGAGGCGAAGGAAGGAAAAAATGGAATACACTATCGAAAAAAATATCAATGACAGGATCGGTACCATCGAATCAGACCAATATAGGTATATGTCATTCAACAAAGACTTTATTTTTGACAAGAAAAACCAGAAAACCATCTATCAAGGAAAATTTCTGGATTCGAAAACTGGAAAATATGATGGGACATTTCCTGATGCATCTTGGATAGATTTTTTATATTTAGTCGAAAAATTACTTACTGAAGAAAAAGAAGTTATACGCAAAAAAAATGAGGAGGAATTAGAGGTTTTTGAAAAGCGAGAAGCTGCATCACGCGGAGCTGGCTGGTGCGACAAATGTCAATCATATTGCTATGGCGACTGTCAATCATAACAACAACAAACAACCGCGAGCTACGGCCCGCAAAGGAAGGAAAAGATGAAACATAAAAGCATAGTCAAGGCATTTGAAAAAGAAGGCTGGGCAGTAAGGAAAAATGAATTAGGATATGGATTCTTTTGCTCAAATGGGAAAAACATCGCCACATGGTTCCTAAATGGTGGCGATCCAGAAAGAAACATATCAGCCGTCCAGGTTATGAAGACAGACGAAAGAAACGACTCCACGACAGATTATTTTCCAGGAATGTTTTGTACACAAGTAAAACAAATCATTAAAAACATGTACTACGAATAAAAAAGGAAGGAAAAGATGTCATATAAAAAAATTTTTGGTTTTTACGGGGTAAGAGCAGGGGAGCTTGAAGATGAAATAAACAGGAGTATTGGACTTTATATGTATTCAGACTATTCTACAATTGACGAAGTTTTAGTAGCATTAGAAAATTGTATAAAAAAAGCTACTGTTTTTAAATTATCTGAACTAGATAATTTGAAAGAGGGGGCCAAAAATGAGCGAACTTAGCCAAGGAGAACTCGCCTCCTGCATCCAGCCAGGTGATCTGGATGACTGGAGCCCAAGGGATGAAGAATGGAATCTCGTCCAGGTAGATGAGTATGATGAGTGGTATGACAGCAGCGGGATGCTGATGGAATGTCGCGAATCAAGGTAGCCTAAAATTATTGTCAGTGCTATGACAGAAAAAAACCAAGAAAAATGGAGAAAAAAATCACATGGAACCCATCAAATTTTACGAGGAATGGTCCCACACAGGACAGCTCTATTACGAGCCAGCCAACAAGCTGGCCTTCGAGGTGATAGAATTCTTGCGACCAAATAACCAATCTGAAATAATCAATGAACCAGCTGCAGAGAAGATCTTCCCTTGGCTGGAGGCTCTCGGGCATCCAATTGAGGTCGTCCAGGGGAAAAATTACAAACACGCACAAGGGATGTGACATGAAAAGTTTAGAACAACGAATGGTTGACGTAAAGGAAGGGTCAGAAGACCTCTTGCAAAACCTCATGAAGGTAATCAAAGATTCGGAGGAGGATAGTTGCAACACACCACACGAGTGCATGGAACACACTTTGTCATTGGTGACAGCCTGCTCACTACTGATTGGACAAGCCTCCGCGGAGCTCTGGGTTTTGAGCAATAGTGATCCAGAGACGGTAAAATTTAAATGCTTGGAGGTGGTAGAAAAATCAATTGAACATCATATTTCAATTGCAGTTAGATTAAAAATGGAAGAAGTAAACAAACAAAAGGAAAAAGAAAATGAAGAAAATAGTTGATGGGAAAAAGTATGACACAGAAACCGCCGATCTTCTGAAACATGAAGGAGGAGTTCCGTACAAAGATGGAGTGAGTGGAGAGGAAAGAGAATGTCACCATTGCCTCTATCGAAAGAAAAATGGAGAACTATTTCTGGTACACTATAACCACAAATTAAATGGGCCAATAGAAAAAGACAGTTTCTATTTTGATGCAGACCTCGACGATATCAAAGACGCTGCTGAAAGTATGCTCGAGGTAGAGGAGTATGAAGCGATTTTTGGCCCTGTAGACGAATAGACCTCCAGGATGCAAGTGGCTGACTATAGCCACTTGCACCCATCCCGCTTCCTACCCCGAAGGCCCATTTGCCCCAGGAAGATAACAGTCCAGCATCATCATCCTGTCGCGCCCATTGGCCCCAGGGCTGCCAACAGCAGGAGCATGACAGCCATGAGAGCTGGGCCCCCAAGTCCAGTCAGCCTTACTTGCATTCGCATCAGATCCCCCACAGTCTGGCCCCCTATCATAGTTCTGGCCATCCTCAGCCCCTGCAAAGCAAAATGCCGTCGCCAGCGTGAAAAAAAGAGCCATCCTACTCATGTATCGCCTCCTTCATGTACATGTTCCCGCATGTTGAGCATAATTCCCAGCCTACAGGGGGGAATGGGGTTCGCCGAATGACTTTGTCAACATTAGTTGTCAAATAAAATAATCCCTTCTCATCAGCTGTTATCCCATCAGTGATAATGATGCTCAAAGGCGTCACCAGGATCTGCAGATTGTCAACAAGCCTAATATCACAGGGCGCGGAGACATACACCTTGTGAGGAACCCCGACGTCATCGCAAAGCTCACACGCTGCCAGCTGCCCAGCATACAACAGCAGTGTGAGTGACACAAAACCCGATCGCACGCGTGTTCTCATTCTAATCCCTCCCAGCTCTGGAAATAATTTGCAGTGGATAAAATTCCTGCCTAGATTCAAGGAAGTAGACCCTTTCGTCATCCTCCCTATCTCTTTCCTGGCCCATCCTCTCTTCTCTCACGCTCCTCATGACCTCGTTAATCGCCTCGAGGAAATCTTCAGCCTCCTCGCGGATGTTTTCATCCATGTTCATGCATCTTCCTTTTTTTGCATGGTTTCAGATAGTAGTTATAAATTCCCTTAGCTTTTGGATAATAGATGTTAATAAATCCTTTCTGTACTTCAAAAAATGAAATCTTTTCTTTCCCTAGTTTCTTGAATATAGCAAACTTTATCCCCTTCAGATTAACAGGGTGGTCGAGGGCAATATAGTACACCCCGTCAATCGTCTCCCTAATCTCAATATTGACAGAATACGCCGCCGAAAATGAGGTAGAGTGGGCAAAAGATGGGAACAGCAGGAGCATGAGCAGGGGAAGGGGGGCCGCGGGCCACATGGGGGTTAGGGCAGAGGTCAGTCTCTTGAGCATAGGTCATCCTCCAGAATAATTTCTTTCTGCCAAGAAACATATTTATCCAGGGATTTTTATGCCAGACTTTTTTTCTTTCCTCCTCGATTCCTGCCACGAAGATATCTTGTCCATCAGCCGAGCATACACCAGCGACATGATCGCATCCTCGAGCCAGAAAACCGAATCGCATTCACCCTTCTTCACTCTCTTTTTTTTCTTACTCATATTTTTTCATCTCCTCTAGCATTTTTACAATTTCCAGCTCAGCCTCATTTCCTGCATAAAGAACCTTCCTCTTCTCCCCTGAAACAAGGGTGAATTCTGCCCCGTCTGGATGAAGAGTTATCTTCCCTGCAGCCCCACGATGTCGCTCAAAAAACTTCCTGATGTAAATCTCTCCTTTCGCCTTGAGCTGCTGTTCAGTCAGCTTGGGAAGATATCCCATGTCTTTGGGAAGAGATAGAGGAGTCAGCGAGGATACAGCGCCGCTTTTTTGCAAGGAATTCTGGTATTGTTCTTGAAATCCTTCCTCGCTAAAGCCAATTTCCTTGGTGCCTTCTGGCGACCATATAGAAACTGACAGAGAATTAATTATAACAAACTTTCTATGCACTTCATATTTAGAAAGATCTTCTTTCACAAATTCTTTATTTAGTTCAATTTTCTTTATTAGATTGTTTTCTGTCTTGGGGGGTATTCGTGGGTCATGAGGCTGGGGTGAAGAAGGAGCCTTCTCCTGAGATTTGTTTAAATCTGCCAGGCACCATTCTGCCAGCTTTTCGTAGTGCTTCCCCCTATATGCCCCAGGTTTATCGCCTAAAAACTTGTCCAACTTCTCAATCTCCCTGTACACAAAATCCCTAGATCGATCGTAGCCAAGAACAGGGGTGTACATGTCAATGAGATTTTCAAATTGGCTCTCGCTCAAGAGGATGGATTTCTTATCCCTGAAGGGAGCTGGAGAAGAAAAATTAAAAGGGGTAGGGATAGAGGGAGGGATGGGAGAAGACGAGGGACGAGACGGCTCTTTACTCTCTGTTGCTATTTCTTGTCCAAAATCCTGGGAAAAGGGGGGTGAGGGGAGGGGGTCGCGCGCACGCGCGCTTTCTCCTCCTTTTACTCTCTTTTTATACTCCTCCTTATAAAGGGGGTGTGGGGGGAAAGTCGCCCATTGGGCGGGGGGGGCCCCGTCTATTGGGCGGGGGGGGGGTAGCCCATTGGGCGGGGTAGGAATTTCTATAAAAGAATCATTACCCCTTCCATTGGGCGGGGTAGGAATTTTTTCAACTTGATCAAATTTGGCAACAAAAAGTTTAAGAGGGTAGATCAACCTCTTGCTGTCTCGATATACACGATTGATGTAATGGGCTTCTTCAAGCTCAGTGAGGATGTTGCCGAAAGACTTCTCATTTGACCAGCCTACATGTTCCATGAGCTCAGCATTTCCAGCCCAGCAGTAGCCTTCGCTCCATGAGAGAGAACAGATGCGTTCGTAGATAAATTTTGCAGGATATGAGATGTCTTTTTGCCTTGCAATAAATCCATCGCAGCTAATATGATAACTTGCGTCTTCTTTCATAAACCACCTTGGCGGGATGGGTTTGTGTTCTTGGCGAGGGGCTTGCAGGCCTACTCGCCTCTTTTTTTTCAAAGAGCCTAGGTCATATCACCTTGAAGGGAAAATTCTCTAGGATTTTTTTTCATCGTCCACATATTTCATAATTCCTGCATATTTTAGCCTGAAGAAAAATAGCACCATCATGATATTCCTACAATGCCCTAATTTCGCACAGAACCATACCTAGAATCGACGATCGTCATATGAGTAGGATGGGTGGTCAGCTAAACAAGATAATTGAACCTAGAGCGATTTAGGGCATAAAAAAGCCCATCCCCTCTATCGCTCTTCTTACAGCTCTCCGCGATAGAGAAGACAGGCGCAGCTCAGCCAATCTTTCCAAAAAACTAAGCAGCCTTTCCAGATTGCCACTTCGTGAATGAATTTAGCAAGGAAAACCGATCGTTCGCCAGAAGTTCGTCTGCCGAAGGCTGCAGCTGCCTAAACTTCTGACAGTGCGCAAGCCATTCGTACATCTCGTCTTCAGAAATAGCACACGACAGCGAAGGGTCGTCCATGAGAGTGTTGGCCACCCTAGTCGCCAACTTCCTAAGTTCTGAAGCCCCTAACATCCTAGCTTCCTCACTTTGGAAGTCCTGAACTTGCTCCTCCTTCTTCTTCTTCCCACATGCAGTGTTACCATCATCATCTTCTGGGCAGATCCCAAAAGCTGCTGATAGAGACGTCCGCCTGGCATAGGTGATCGCAGCAGTATAGGCCTGAGCATCAGCTGGGATCACTGC
>Ga0187887_10003950_pt1 | contig 11277 bp, 7 predicted proteins | sample June2016WEW_7_10_FD_132977 | JGI IMG/M metagenome (GOLD analysis project Ga0187887, IMG submission 132977) | Peatland microbial communities from SPRUCE experiment site at the Marcell Experimental Forest, Minnesota, USA - June2016WEW_7_10 | ecosystem: Environmental > Terrestrial > Soil > Wetlands... | reverse complement strand
TTCACGGCGGTAAGCCGGCAGCGCCTTTAGATTGTTACTTTGCAGACCGACGGCGGGTTGGTGCAGATCGACGATTTCGATGCCCGGCACGGCGCGCAAAATCTCCTCGGCCGCCTCGACCACGCCGTGGATGCCGGGATGCCGGTGCAGCGCGATCCGCAGCCGCACGGGCTCGCGCAACAGCGGCCGCAGCCGGTCAAGCCGCTTATGGATGAACAGCGTGAACGGCGTCATCTCGAACGGCTTTGCGCCGCGCGTTTTTTCGATCGTCGGCAGCGTCGTCTCGGTGAACTGCACCTGGCATGACGGGCACCACGACACCACCTGGCCGGTTTTGCTTTGCGATAATTTATCGATGGTATTTTCCGCCACGCGGCCCGATGTTGCGACGTCGCCGAGCCGCATCGGCACGATGCCGCAGCAATGGGTCGGGCCGCCCATGACGTCATAGCGAATGCCGAGCGCGTCCATGATGTCGAGCGCAAGGAGCGCGATGTGCGGCGTCTTGAGCACGTTACAGCCGGTATAGAACACAAAATCCGCCGGCTCGGCCTTGGCTGCTTTGCTCGGCGCGTGGTTGACGCCCTGCCCTAATCTTTCAAGCGAAGCGTCGTCGAGCTGCAGCCGCGCGATGTGGTTGGAATCGCGCGCCACCTGCCGGAACGCCTCGACGCCGCTACGGCGCATCGTTGCCGCGTCGTGCTTGGCGTGCGCCATTTCGATCCGCGCCATGTAGAGGAGAAAGCGCGGATTGACCCCGTAGTCGCAAGCCTTGATGCATTCGCCGGAAAGCAGGCATCCACTGGCCCATTTGCGCGCCGCCTCATTGCCGTCGCCGTGGTGCAGAATCTCGATGACACCCTCGATGACTTCGACGGGGTGTTCGCGCTCTGTGGCCGTGAGGCCCGCGGCCGCGGTCGCCGGGCAAACTTCGACGCATTTGCCGCAACGCGTGCAGGCGTCAGCCATGGCATCGGCGCGGGCCTGCAAAGCGGATTCGAATGTTTCGGGGGTGGCGTCCACAGGATTGGCGTCCATTGGGGGTCCCATCACGGCATGGCGCTATCGCAACGTAGCGCCGATCAGGGCCCGATTGAAGGGCCTCCCGGCAGCATGTAAGAACTCAATGCTCCTGCATTGCCCGGCCGACCCGCCGGGCAATGTCTTGATGGCGTGCCTATGAGAGCGCGCCTTTGAACAGTAGGTAGGACTGCAATGGGTGAATTTGCCATCGGCCAGCCGGTTCCGCGTTTCGAGGACCCGCGCCTCGTCAAAGGCGGCGGCCGCTATATCGCCGACATGACGTTTCCCGGCACGGCCCATGGCTTTGTGCTGCGCTCGCCGCATGCGCATGCCCGCATCCGCTCGATCGATACCGCGAAAGCCAAGGCCGCGCCGGGCGTGCTCGCGGTGCTCAGCGGGGCCGACTACAAGGCCGCGGGCTTCGGCGACCTGCCGGTGCCGGGCGGGCTCAAGCGTCGCGACGGCGCGGCGGGCTACCGGCCGCGTTATCCGGCTCTGGTCGAGGATCGGGTGCGCATGATCGGCGACTATGTCGCCTTCGTCGTGGCCGAGACTTACTATCAGGCGGCCGACGCCGCCGAGTTGATCGAGGTGGATTACGAGCCGCTGCCGGCCATCGTTGTGACCGGCGACGCCGTCAATTCCGACGTCCCATTGGTCTGGGACGATTGCCCCAACAATATCGGCTTCACCCAGGTTGAGGGCGACAGGGCGGCGACCGATGCGGCCTTCGCGCGCGCCGCTCATGTGGTCAAGCAGCATTTCGTCATCAACCGCGTCACGGCCGCGGCCATGGAGCCGCGCGGCTGCATCGGCATCTTCGAGCCGATCGAGGGCCGCTACACGATCTATACGACGCTCCAGCGCACCAACGTGTTTCAGACCGAATTGTCGCAATATGTGCTGAAAGTCCCCGACAGCAAGATTCGCGTGGTCTGCGGCGATATCGGCGGCAGCTTCGGCATGAAGTCGGCGGTCTATAACGAAGTGGCGCTGGTGCTGTTGGCGGCAAAGCTGATCGGCCGGCCGGTCAAATGGGTGGCGACGCGCTCGGAATCCTTCCTCTGCGACGCGCAGGCGCGCGACAATGTCACCGATGCCGAATTGGCGCTCGATGGGGACGGCAATTTCTTAGGTTTCCGCGCCAAGATCATCGCCGCGATCGGCGCCTATCTGCAGGTCGGCATGCCGGCCTTTACCGGCAATCTCGGCACGCTGGCCGGCGTCTATCGCACGCCGGCGTCGCATGTCGACGTCACCGCGGTGTTCACCCACACCCAGCCCGTGCGCCCCTATCGCGGCAACGGCCGGCCGGAAGCCGGCTACATCATCGAACGCATGGTCGATCTCGCCGCCGACCAGCTCGGCATCGATCCCGCCGTGCTGCGCAAGCGCAACACCATTCCGTCAAGTGCGATGCCGTTCAAGACCAGCGTGACTTTCACCTATGACTGCGGCGAGTTCGAAAAGAACTTGGACCTTGCGCTCGAGGCAGCCGACAAAAAAGGCTTCGAGGCGCGCCGCGCCGCGGCGCGTAAGAACGGCAAGCTGCGCGGCTTTGGTTTTTCCAACACCATCGAGCGCTCGGCCGCCGCCGGGCTCGAAGGCGCGGAAATCCGTTTCGACCGCACCGGCTCGGCGTCGATTTTTTCCGGCAGCATCAATCAGGGCCAGGGTCACGAGACCGCGTTCAAGCAGGTGGTATGCGACCGGCTCGGGCTCGATCCCAACGAAGTGACCTATATCCAGGGCGACACCGACCAGGTGTTTTTCGCCGAAGGCACCGGCGGTTCGCGCTCGGCGGCATTCTCGGGCTCGGCCTTTACGCTGGCGGCTGAGAAAGTCGAGAGCAAGGGCAAAGCGATCGCGGCGAAGATGCTCAAAGTCGATGTCGCGGACGTCAATTTTCACGAGGGCCTGTTTTCCAGTCAAAAGACCAATCAGACATTGACCATCAAAGAAGTCGCCAAGGCCTCTCTCGATCCGAAAAATCTGCCGGACGGGATGGAGCCCGGCCTGATCGAAAAGGCGATCTATTCCGGCAAGGTCGCGGCTTATCCCAACGGCGTGCATGTCTGCGAACTTGAAATCGACCAAGAGACCGGCACCGTCGAGATCGTCAACTATAACGTCATCGACGACGTCGGCACCGTGATCAACCCGCTGTTGCTGCATGGTCAGATCGACGGCGGCATCGCCCAGGGCGTTGGCCAGATCCTGATGGAGGACATCAGATTCGACGCCGAGGGCCAGCTTCTGACCGGCTCCTTCATGGACTATGCCATGCCGCGCGCATCGGACCTAAGCGCATTCCACGTCGACTCAAATCCAGTGCCGACCAAGACCAACCCGCTCGGCGTCAAGGGCGCCGGCGAAGCCGGCTGCGTCGGCGCCATGCCGGCGGTCGCCAACGCGCTGGTCGACGCGCTGTCGGTGCTCGGCATCAGACACGTGGAAATGCCGGCGACACCGGAAGTGCTGTGGCGGGCGATCCACGAGGCTCGGGCGAAAGAGTAGCACTCAACTCAATTCCCGGCGCCAAGTAGCGGCGGCGGCTTGAGCCGCGCGACCGCCGGCGAATCTTTGAGTCCCCATGATTCTACTTGCCGGTGTTTTCTGCGCCGACTACATTTCCTGCGGGCGTATGAGAAAGTCTCTCCGCTGAGGGGGACGATGTGAGGCTCTTTCGTATCGCGATATTTGTTCTGGCCGCCTGCAGTGAACTGCAATCGGTGACAGGCGCTCAATCAGCATGTCCGTCCGGATATGTGGCCGCGTCGGCGCCTCCTGGGAACGCGTCGGGATGCATGCCAGCTGGATCGGTGGATTGCGGCGGTGTCAAAAGCTGTCCAAGAGGATTCTTCTGCGGACGGGAGGGGTGCGTGGACCGAGGGTCCATGGATTGCGGCAATTACTATTGTCCGCCGGGAACGTTATGCACGGGCGGCGGTCTCTGTGGCGGGGGGCTGGGCTGGAAGGGACCGGTGTGGGGCAATCCCACCGGCTCTGGTGTCAGGCTGAGGTGCGTGACAGGCTGGGCATGTGGTCCGGACGACAAGTGTTATAACCAAACGATGACTTTCTTTTGCGGGCGCGCAAAATGCATATTCGCTGCGCGCTACGACCGGACGTCAGAATGCGGCAAGTGCGCCGCCTCGATCGAGCCCCCCGGCGACTGCGAACCGAAACGATGCGACGAGCTAAAGGAGAAAGTTGATCGCGCCTGCAAGAATCCGGCTGGAAGCGCATGTAAAAGGGGCATGACATGCGAAGATCTAAAATCCAACCTGGATCAAAAAAAGGCATGTATCTATAATCGACAATTTATCATGCGGGAGTGCTTCCGGGGCGGTGACCAGCGTCACAAAGATGAAATAAAAAATATCCGCTCCACGCTGAAAACCTGCGAGGATCTTATCAAGACGCATGTTCCTCCTTGCCAATGAAAAGGCGAGGCGCGCGACGCTCTATGATGTCCCCGCGCGTTCTTCATTGCGAGCATCGGGCCTAGCGATGCTCGCCTGAGTTTGGCGCGACCGCGAACGATCCGCAACACGCGCACGACGTTACGCTCGCGACATTCTTCATTAACCTAAAACTCGCCGAGTCAGATTAAGATAGCCGAAATTGCTCTGTGTTATTGACTTGGCGAGAAAGCATTCCCGCGGGCTTAGCAATTAAAACACTTTGGTAATCATGGACCCCACAGCCGCACGCGACACACGCGCACCGGCCGCGTCGGAGACGATCGGCCGAATGATCGCCATCACCGGATCCGAGGCGACCGTGGAACTCAACGGCCGCCCAGCCAACGGCAATCTCGCGACCGTTGGAAAATTCATGGCGCTGGTGACAGCGCGAAGCCTCATCGTCGGACTGATCACCGAGATCGGCGAGCAGGCGGTGGCCTCGGCCGGCATCGGACAAAGCTTCCGCAAAGTCGCCCAGATCGACCTGATCGGCGAAATCCGCGTTCGCGCCGGCTCAGCCCAGTTCGATCGCGGCGTCTCGGAATACGCCAATATCGGCGATGCCGCGATGATGCTGACGGAGACCGAGTTGCGGCTGATCTATGGCGGCGCCAATGCCGACCGCGTCGATATTGGCGTGCTGCAGCAAAATCCGAACGTCCATGTGCACATCGACATCGACCTTTTGGTCAGCCGGCATTTCGCCATCGTTGGTACCACCGGCGTCGGCAAGTCGAGCGGCGTTGCCATCATCCTGCAGAAGATTCTCGATACCAGGCCGAACCTGCGCATCTTTCTGGTCGATCCGCATAACGAATATAGCCGCTGTTTCGGCGACAAAGCGCATGTGCTCACGCCGCGCAACATGCGCTTGCCGTTCTGGCTGTTCAATTTCGAGGAGATCATCGACGCCTTCTTCGGCGGCCGGCCGGGCGTCGACGAAGAGGTCGAAATCCTGTCCGAGGTCATTCCACTGGCGAAAGGCGCTTATCTGCAATACCGCGCCGGCCCCTCCGACCGGCTCGCCAAGAAGCGCGACCCGCGCGACTCCGGCTTTACCGCCGATACGCCGGTGCCCTATCGCATCGAGGACCTGATCGGCATCCTCGACGAGCAGATGGGGAAACTCGAAAACCGCTCGTCGCGCATGATCTACCACAAGCTGATTTCGCGGATTCAGACCATCCGCAATCATCCGCGCTACGCCTTCATGTTCGAGAACGCCAATATCGGCGGCGACACCATGGCCGAGATCCTCTGCCAATTGTTCCGGCTGCCGCCGCAAGGCAAGCCGATGACCATCATGCAACTCGCCGGCTTTCCGGCCGAGGTGGTGGATTCGGTGGTGTCGGTGCTGTGCCGCATGGCCTTCGACTTCGGCTTGTGGAGCGACGGCGTGGCGCCTTTGTTGTTCGTCTGCGAGGAGGCGCATCGCTACGCGCCCGCCGACAACAAGATCGGCTTCGGACCGACGCGGCGCGCGCTGTCGCGCATCGCCAAGGAAGGCCGCAAATATGGCGTGTTCCTCGGCCTCGTCACGCAGCGGCCGGCGGAGATCGATACCACCATCATCTCGCAGTGTTCGACGCTGTTCGTGATGCGGCTGTCGAACGACCGCGACCAGGCGCTGATCCGCTCGGCGGCGTCGGACGCCGCTGCCAACCTCTTGGCATTCATCCCCTCGCTCGGCACCCGCGAAACCTTCACCTTCGGTCCCGGCGTAGCGCTGCCGACCCGCATGAGCTTCTCCGAATTGCCGGCGGCGCTGCGGCCGAGCAGCGAGGCCACCGGCAATACCCGCTCCGACGCCGGCGCCAATCTCAGCCAGGATCTGATCCCGATGGTCATCGAACGCTGGCGCAGCGCCACCGCGCACCAGCGCTCGCGCGACTTGGACTCCGATGCCTCGCTCGATCCGGTGCCGATTCAACGGGTGCCGCCGCACTTGACGCCGCCGCCGGGCCCCCCCGTGCAAGCCCCGCCGCTGCAGCCGTCACGCGGCGAATTGCTCCGGGCGAGCCTATTGAAGAAGCCGCTCGATGTCGCCGCTTTGCGCGGGACACCGGGTGATCCGCCGAAGCTCCGATAAGCTCTCGTCCCTAGTTGCGGTTCGTCGCGAAATCGGCTCGATTGCACGCCGCGCCGGTCATTCTCTCTGGCGCAAGTGCGGCGAGGGATGGGAGCAACGCGGATGGTGGAGGCGGGTGGGAGCGCAAGCACGGCCGCCCCGCTCGACGGCGTTCGCGTCCTTGAATTCTGCCACACCATCATGGGTCCGACCGCGGGACTCATTCTCGCCGATCTCGGCGCCGATGTGATCAAGATCGAGCCAGCCAAGGGCGACTCGACCCGGCGCTTGGTTGGATTCGCCTCCGGATTCTTCGCCGCCTTCAATCGCAACAAGCGCAGCCTCGCCGTCGATCTCAAATCGAGCGAAGGCCGCGCGCTGCTGCACCGTCTGGCGGCAACCGCCGACGTCGTTTTGGAGAACTATGCGCCGGGCACCATGGACCGGCTCGATTGCGGCTATGGCGCGCTGTCGCTCATCAATCCGCGGCTGATTTATTGCGCGCTGAAGGGCTTCTTGAGCGGACCCTACGAACATCGCCCGGCGCTCGACGAAGTCGTGCAATTCATGACGGGCTTGGCTTACATGACCGGGCCGCCGGGGCAGCCGCTGCGCGCCGGCGCCTCCGTCGTCGATATCATGGGCGGCATGTTTGCCGTGATCGCGATTCAGGCGGCGTTGCGCGAGCGCGAGCGCACGGAGCGGGGGCAACTGGTCAAGGCGGCGTTATTCGAATCGACCGCGTTCCTGATGATGCAGCATATGGCAGGCCAAGCTGTGACCGGCCGCGCGCCGCCGCCGATGCCGGCGCGCGATGGCGCCTGGGCGATTTACGAGCCGTTCGTCACCGCCGACGGCGAGCAGATTTTCGTCGGCCTCACCAGCGACGGCCAGTGGCGGCGCTTCTGCGAGCATTTCGCGCGCGCCGACCTTCTGCAAAATCCCGCCCACAAGACCAACGAGGACCGCGTGCGCGAACGCGCCGCTTTGCGCCCGATCGTCGCCGAAATCGTCGCGCGGCATAAGCTTTCCGCCCTTGCCGAACTGTTCGACCGCATCGATATTCCGTTTGCGCCGGTGGCCAAGCCCGGCGACCTGTTCGACGATCCGCAGCTCAACTTCGGCGGCCGCATGCTCGACATCGCCTTCGCCAACGGCGCGCGGGCCAAGTTACCGCGGTTGCCGGTGGAAATCGGCGCGCACGATTTCGCGCTACGCCGCCAGGCGCCCGCGATTGGCGAGCACACGGCGGAAATTCTCGCCGAGATCGGCGTCGCGGCGGCCGAGATCGAGACCTTGATTAAGCGCGGCGTTATTGCCGCCGCAAAACCATCATGAGTACAACACGATGAGCGATCTGCCGGCCGCCGTGCACATCACCGAGGAAGGCCCGCGCGAGGGTTTCCAGATCGAGAAAGGCGCGATCCCGACCGCACGCAAGATCGCGCTGATCGACGCGCTGTCGCAAACCGGTCTCGACCGCATCCAGATCGTGTCCTTCGTCAATCCAAAGAACGTGCCCGGCATGGCGGACGCCGAAGACGTGGTGCGTGGGATCGCGCCGCGCCCCGGCGTCGACTACACGGCGCTGTGGCTCAATGAAAAAGGCTTCGAGCGCGCGCTCAAATTCTCCGACCGGCTAACCAATACCGGAACCATCCAGCTCGCCGCATCGGAGAAATTTTCGGTCCGCAACCAGAACCGAACCGCGGAACAACAGCTCGCCGGCCAGCACGCCATCGTCGAAATGTATAAAGCGGCGGGCGTCGCCGTCGAGCGCGGCAGCATCATGGCGGCGTTCGGCTGCAATTTTGCCGGCGATATCCCGATAGCGCACGTCATCATACTCGTGCAGCAAATCCTCGACCTGGCGCAAGCCCACGGCGTCACGCTTAATTACATCACGCTTGCCGACACCATGGCCTGGGCAACGCCGCTTGCGGTCAAACGCCTGGTCGGCGCCTTGCGCGAGCGCTGGCCCGCGCTTGATTTCGCGCTGCATCTGCACGACACCCGCGGCATGGCGATCGCCAATGCCTTTGCCGGCCTGGAAATGGGCGTGACGCGGTTCGATGCCGCGGTCGCGGGGCTGGGCGGCTGCCCGTTCGCCGGCCACCAGGGCGCCGCCGGCAATATCTGCACCGAAGATCTGGTGTTCATGTGCGACGAATTGGGCATCAGAACCGGCATCGATCTCGACGCGCTGATCGAATGCGGCAAACTCGCCGAAGACATCGTCGGCCATCCGCTGCCTGGTTCGGTAAAGACGGGTGGGACGCTGACGAAGTTTCGGGCGTAGCTCTACTTTCGGAGTCCGCTTTTCGCTGCTCTGCAGACATCCAGGGACGTCTCCAGAATGTTTGAGGTTTCTGCGAGAAGTTGTGGAAAACAGGTTGTAATCGTCCCGTCACACCTCTTACAATAGTATTATAGGGTTTTGCGGGTCGCGGCCGTGAAAGTCGCCTGCACTCTGATCCTGCTTGCGCGTACTAGCGCGGCGTAGCCTGGACGAGGGATCAGGAAGGCCACCCAATTATCGCCGAAATCGCGCAGCGAGCCGCACCGTTGGAACTGCTGAAACACGCCATAGAGGAGATGGAATTATGTCCATTGACCGCGCGTTCGGAGATCCAAATCTAACTCCTGATAACTTCAGCAGCTTTAGCAAGCAGGAAATTTCCGCCGACTCAGCCGCCAAAGGCCTTGAGCAACTAGAACCAATCCCGCCTGCCAGAAGCACCACTCCGATGGATTTGTCTTCAGTGATCGGTGCCAACCTCGCGCAAAAAATTCAGAACGCCGGCAAGATCACCTTTCATGCCGTCGGTGACACCGGCGGAATTCACAATCCGGAATTCCAGTTCGCCGTGGCGGACGCCATGGCCAGTGACCTCACCAGTGGAGCCGCCTTCTGGTATCATCTCGGCGACGTGGTCTATTATTTCGGCCAGGAGCAATACTACTTCGAACAGTTCTACGATCCGTACCGCAACTACAATGCGCCCATCTTCGCCATTCCGGGCAATCACGACGGCGCCGTCTACACGGGCGAAACCGGCAAGTCGCTCGACGCCTTTGTCGCCAACTTCTGCACCAGCCAGCCCACGCGAAGTCCGGATAGCCAGGGAGCGGTCCGAACCACCATGGATCAGCCCGGCGTGTATTTCACGCTCAACGCTCCATTCGTCAAATTTATTGGTCTCTATTCGAATACAAGCGAGGGCGGCACGGAAGGCGTGATCGCGAACTCCAAGGTCGGCAACGCCCAGCTGACTTTCTTGCAGCAGCAGCTGGCAGCCGCGAAAGCCGAACGGGACAAAGGCCAAGGGCGCGCGCTGATCATCGCGACTCATCACCCGCCATTTACCGGCAGCCCCTCGCATGTGCCGAGCCCGACCATGCTCAAGGAGATCGACCAAGCCTGCAGTGCAGCCGGTATTCAGCCGGACTTGCATCTCTCCGGCCATGCTCATCTCTACGAGCGATACACGCGAACGGTGGGTGGAAAGCAGATTGCCTATCTCGTCGCCGGAATGGGCGGTTACTACAATCTGCCGGGTTTGAAGCCGGCGAAAAATCGCGCGCCCGCACCTAAGACTCCACAGTCAGGGACTGACGCGAGCGGAAATCCTCTCAGGCTCGAAGTGTACAACGATAGCACCTTCGGGTTTTTGCGATTGACCGTTTCTCCCACTTCGGTCGCGGGTGTGTTTGTGACCGTGGACCCAACGTCCGGCAAGACCGGCGTCGGCGATAATTTTACGGTCGACCTGCACGCCAACACCGTTTCCAGCAGTGTGTCGGGTAAAACTTCTGGTGCAGCCTCTGGGAAGCCCGCTGCATCCCCCAAGGCCAAACAGGCGAGTAGGCGCCCCGCCAAGAGCGCATCGAAGGCCGGTGCTAAATCACCGAAATCGACGTCGACCGCCGCGAAAACTAAGCGCCGTTGACGCCAAGTACCGAGGCTCCCTGATCCGTGCGGCTCGCCGCACGGACGCATCGAGAAATTACGCCTCCCCCAAGATCTTCCATATCCCACTGCCCGACGCCACGATGCGGGCGCCGACTTTGATCTTCGACTCGATGAACAGCACCGAACGCGTCATGCGCACCACGTCGCAATGCGCCTCGACGAAATCGCCGAGCTCGACCGCGCCCATGAATTGCATATTGAGCTCGATGGTGGCGTGCGGTTTTTCGCCGGTGGCGCGCCGGCCGGTCATGCCCATGGCCTGATCAGCAAAGGTCATCAGCATGCCGCCATGCACGCGGCCGATATGATTGCGGTGCTTTTCGCCGGCGACGAAGCCGAACAGCGCGTCGCCGCGGCGCCAAATCGGTCCGACCAGTTCGCCGAAATTGTGGGCTTTTACGCGCTCCCAGCCGTTGGCGGCGGGATCGAAAGCGACCGCTCCTGCGGCCGACGGCTGGTCGTTCATGCGTGCACTCGAAACCTTACATTATCGCGAATTCGACGTTGCGGCGGTCGGTCACCAGCATAGCGCCCGGATAATGGGTGATGCAAAATTCCGGTCGCGCCGTGGCGATGACCGATTGCGGCGTCACCCCGCAGGCCCAGAATACCGGGATCTCGTCGTCATGAATCGGCACCGCGTCTCCCCAATCCGGCTTGGCGATGTCCGCAATGCCGATCGATTCCGGCTTGCCGAGATGCACCGGGGCGCCGTGCACGGATGGAAATCGTGTCGTGACTTG
>Ga0187887_10003940_pt1 | contig 11299 bp, 11 predicted proteins | sample June2016WEW_7_10_FD_132977 | JGI IMG/M metagenome (GOLD analysis project Ga0187887, IMG submission 132977) | Peatland microbial communities from SPRUCE experiment site at the Marcell Experimental Forest, Minnesota, USA - June2016WEW_7_10 | ecosystem: Environmental > Terrestrial > Soil >... | reverse complement strand
GGGCGAATAATCTGGCCGAGCTTCTTGCTCTGGCGCGGGCGAAACCCGGCACGCTGAATTATGGCTCTTCGGGACCGGGCTCGAACTACCACATGGCGGGCGAGCTTTTGAAAAATCTCACCGGGATCGACATTGTCCACGTGCCCTATAAAGGATCGACGGGCATGCGCGGCGATATCCTCAGCGGCCAAATCCAACTCCTGTTCGACTCCGTCCCGACCATGGCGCCGATGATCAAGGCCGGCATGGTGCGCGCGCTTGGCACCAGTGGCAAAACACGCTCCCCGATCCTGCCCGATGTGCCGACCATCGCCGAGGCGGGCGTTCCGGGTTTTCAGGCCTCACTCTGGGTCGGCCTGATGGCGCCCAAGGACACGCCGCAGCCGATCATCGATCTGCTGAACCGGACCATCACCGCCATCTTGCGGCGGCCGGACATCAAGCAAGCTTGGGAGGCGCAAGGCGCTACGCCGCTGGCGATGACACAGCCGGAATTTTCAGCCTTCATGGCGGCCGAGGTCGTGAAATGGGCTAAGGTCGTCAAAGACAACCATATTGCGCTCATCAATTAGGCGATGGTCGCGGTTTCACTCACGCATGGATGCAAGCGATGAACGACATGACTAAGAGCACGGCCGCCACGGTCAAGGGCGAAGAGCACTGGACCACGAAGTCAGGCGACGTGAAGCTCTTCCTGTTCGAGAAATGCGCCGGCGATCCGAGCGCTAGTACAGGCACGATCTTGTTCGTTCATGGCTCGTCGATGGCGGCGCAGCCGACTTTCGATCTCCAGGTGGAAGGCCGCCCCGATTCCTCGGTGATGGATTGGTTCGCCCGCCGCGGCTTCGATTGCTGGTGCGTCGACATGGAGGGCTACGGCCGCTCCGAAAAGAATCGCGACAACAATGCGCCGATAGCGCAGGGCGCCGACGACTGCTTCGCCGCCGCGAGCTATATCCACAAGCTCCGCGGCAAGCGTCCACTGCATGTGTACGGCATTTCGTCCGGTGCGCTGCGCGCAGCGATGTTTGCGCAACGCCATCCCAACCTCGTGGCGCGGCTTGCGCTTGACGCCATGGTCTGGACCGGCGAAGGCTCGCCGACCCTCGCCGAACGGAAGAAGCGATTGCCCGAATTCCGCATCAAAAACCGTCGCCCGATCGACAAGGCCTTCATCCATTCGATTTTCGACCGCGACCACCCGGGCACGGCGGAAAACAAGGTCATCGACGCCTTTGCCGACGCGGTCACCGCGCTCGACGATTCGGTGCCGACCGGAACCTACGTTGATATGTGCGCCAATCTGCCGGTGATCGACCCGGAAAAAATCACGGTGCCGACGCTGATCATGCGCGGGCAATGGGACGGCATTGCGAGCTTCGACGATCTCGTCGCCTTTTTCGCCCGGCTGCCCAACCCCGACAAGCATTTCGCCGTGATGCCAGGCATTTCGCACGCGAGCTTTCAGCAGAAGAATTACGCGCTGGTCTACCATATTCTGTGGAGCTTCTTCGCCCAGCCGGCGCCGATCTACCGCGGGTGAATTCGGGCTAGGGCCGGCAATGGCTGATCGCGTCAAATGCTTCGGCAAGGCGGCGCAGCACTAGCGCAGGATCGGTAGCGGTGAGCACCCGGCTACGATGCGTTTTGATGAGATCCGCCGACGCCGCCACGGTCGCTGCAGCGGCATCGAGCGCCCAGGCAAGATGCTTTCGCGCATGGCGGAGCCCAACATTGAGGCCGTAATAAGCGAGCATTTCGCCGTACAGGGCACTGACGAGCGCGAGCTGTTCGCCGAGCGGCGGCGGGCCTTCACGCTCGCCGGTCGCCAGATAATGCGCCAATTGGCCGGGAAACCATGGCCTGCCCTGGGCGCCGCGGCCGACCATCACCGCGTCGGCATGAGAGGCTTCAAGCGCCGCGTCAGCATCGTCGAAACTTTCGATGTCGCCATTGACGACCACGGGGATCGATACTGCCTTCTTGACGTCGCGCACCGCTTCCCAATCAGCGCGCCCTTTGTAGAACTGGCAGCGCGTGCGGCCATGCACCGTAACAAGGCGCACGCCGGCGCATTCGGCCCGCCGTGCAAGTGCAGGCGCGTTGCGCGTATCGTCATCCCATCCGAGCCGCATCTTTAAGGTCACCGGCACGCGCACGGCCTGCACCACTGCTTCGATCAGCGTCAACGCATGGTCGAGATCGCGCATCAGCGCCGAGCCCGACGTGCCATTGGTGACGTTCTTGGCCGGACAACCCATATTAATATCGATGATCGCCGCGCCCGCGTCCTCGGCGATGCGCGCGCCTATGGCCATCCAGCTGGGTTCGCAGCCCGCAAGCTGGACAACATGCAGTCCCGTCCCGTGGTTCTCGACACGCCGTCGGGCCAGATGGTTGCCCTCGGCGAGCGCAGCGCAAGCGGTCATTTCCGAAATGACGAGGCCCGCTCCCTGCCCCGCAACTTGGCGCCGGAACGGCGCATCGGTGACGCCCGACATCGGCGCCAAAAACACCCGATTCGGCGCCTCGATCGGACCGATAGAGATGCCCTGCATAGGATCTAAGATGCTGAAATCATTGGCGGGAGCGACCGGGCTCGAACCGGCGACCTTCGGCGTGACAGGCCGACGCTCTAACCAACTGAGCTACGCCCCCGCGGGCGCCACGGCACTTAAGGCCCACCCGATGCCGAGTCAAGGATCAGGGCTCGATCGGATTTTTCACCCGGCCTTACCCCCGCCACAGAGCCACCCCAGATAGCCTCGCGATGCCGAAAACATCGGTGGAATCGGCAAAACAAGCGTGGTCAGGGGGAGCCGAATCGTTTAACTGCTTCGCCGTGAGCGGCGCTTTTTTCACGCCACCGCATCATCGAGGAGGGACTAATGGCAAGCAAAACAACCGCTACAACTGTGACGTTGAAACATCTCGCCGCGAGCCTTGCAGAGGATAATGAGCTTTCGAAAAAGCAAGCGGAAGCCATCCTCGGTGGATTCGTCGGCAATATCGTCAAGCACCTCAAGAAGGGCGAACGCATCCGCATTGGCGGCCTCGGCATTCTCCAAGTGAGGAAGCGCGCCGCCCGCATGGGGCGCAATCCGGCCACCGGCCAGCCCATTCAAATCAAAGCCAGCAAGAAAGTCGCCTTCCGCGCCTCCAAAGAGCTGAAGGAAGCAGTCTAGTAGCCTCGTGTCGGTGGACCCGCACTGGCGGGTCCCGCGCCGTTCACCCGCCCGCCGCTCACCGCAAAATCGCGTGGCGGCGGGCAAGTTTTTATGTCGGCCTATCAAAATTGCGATCGGCCCGCTGAGCGGCTGCAATTGTCAAAAACCAGCCTACGCCCTCGACGGCCTTCGGAGGGCGACCTTCGCGCCGCTGCACTGGCGAAGGTTGGTGGGCGGTGACGGACTCGAACCGCCGACATTCTGCGTGTAAAGCAGACGCTCTACCAACTGAGCTAACCGCCCGCGCGCCGAGATGTATCGCTGCAGCCCGCACCCGCGCAAGGCCGCGCAAAAGCCTACGCCAGACCGAGACAAACCGGGCCGTCAATCTATCCCGAAAAATTTAATGTTTTGGGGAGTACCTCGCGCGGACTGCCGCGCGGCGAAAAAATGTGGAATAACATCTTGAACCATAACGTGGGCCGGGTGCCCGAAGAGGGGTAGCATGTTCCGCATATCGGCGTTGACGATCGCGTTTGCACTTGCCGCCGGGGTGAGCGCGCAGGCTCAGAGATTGCCACCGCAACCGCCGCCGGTCGCCTCGCCCATGTCGCAAGGAACCGACCAGGAGCGGGACGCCTGCCATCCGGACGTCTCCAAGTACTGCCAGACCCAGTTGCAGATTAATCCGAACGACGTACTCGGCATATTGGGTTGCCTGCAAGCGAACCGCCCCAAGATCAGCCGCGCCTGCCAAGAGGTGCTGGCGAGCCACGGGCAGTAAGGCTGGGCCGAGCGGCAACCGCAATGGGGCGTTGAGCAGGCTGGGACGGCGCAACGGCCTTTCAGGCCGCTTGATCGCCATCCGGCTCCGCTGCCAACCGCGCCGACGGCGCGGTCTCCGGCCGAACATTCGGTTGAACGCGAGCGACCTGTTCAGCCAGCCTGGCCCACGACAGCGCGAGCGTAAGCCAAGGTCCTTTGTCGTTAGAGTCTCGGGCCAGCCGAGCCATTGCGAGACATTCTCGCGCATATCTGCGCTGATCGACGATGGTCCCCATGGTACTCCCCGACACAACGCAACAAAGATCGCGAGTCCACTCCCGCAGGACGGCGAAGACGGGGTCCGGCGCCGGCAAGACTTTGGCGGACTAGGGAGCAATCGGGGCCTCTGGAACGGTTATTCCGAGGGTATTTCCAAGGCAACAGCTTACCGCCTACCATTGCGCCATTCGCATACCTTTGCTGAATTTCAAGGCACATACAGCATAACAATGCTCTACTTATCAAAAATATTACAAAATTCTTTCACTAGTTATGCGAAATTTTCGTAGCTGCACTGCACCAAAATAATTTTGCGACGCACCATCAGTGCCTATATTCACGTTTGATTCTGGCGGCAGTTCCGCCTGGGAAAGGAATACTACGATGTTGCTATCCATTGTCCGCTTCCTCCATGCCTGGAAGCGTTACGGGGTCGCTGTGGACGAGCTTTCGCACCTCAGCGACCGTGAACTGGCCGATATTGGCATCACCCGCGGCGATATCCAGCGGATTGCCTGGGAACAAGCACGCGGCTAAATCCGGCTGCGGCCTGTCTATCGACCAACACGCGCCCGGCCTCGGCCGGGCGCTGTTATTTTAAAGGTCAGGTGGCCGGTTCCATGCCCTTGGTTTTGATGATCGAAAGCGCATGCGGTCCGGCCAGGAATTTGACCAGTGCCCGCGCCGTTCCCTCATCCTTGGCTGCCGTGCCGACACCTGCCGCATAGACCGTGTAGTTTTGAATTTCCGCCGGCAACGGACCGACTAGCGTAACGCCCGGGACCGGTAAGATTTCGCTGATCTGGTGGACGCCGATTTCGGCCTCGCCATCGGCAATGTGATCGGCGACTGCCCCACCATGCACCAGCACGGCCTTGGCATTGACCTGATCGGCAATGCCGAGCCGTTGCAGCAGCCCTTCGACATAAATACCGCTTGAGCCGCCAGCCTTAGGATCAATATAGGCGACCGATTTCGCCGCGAGCAGCGTCCGCTTGAAGGCGTCCACCGTCGAAATGTCAGGTAGCGGCGTGCCGGCCTTGACCACGACGCCGACGCCGACTTTCGCCAGATCGGCTCGGGTGCCGGGCACGATCTTGCCCTCCTTGACGAGGCCGTCGATCGCGTCGGGCGTCAGAACCGCGACGTCAAACGCCTCCTTGCCGTCGCGGATCAGAGCGAGGTGCTGACCGACAGTCTGGTAGCTAATGTCGAGCGCGTTGCCGCTTTCTTTTTCGTACAGCGCGGCGAGTGCGGTCAGCACCTGTTTGAAGGCGCCACCACTGGCGAGTTTGAGCTCGGCAGCCTCAGCCTGTTGCGACATGACGCAGAGGAGCGCAACAGCGAGGATTGTCGCGGTGAATTTCATACGAACTCCAGTCCATACGCGTTGTTGGGTATGCCGCCGTCACCTTTTAAACAGGCCCATGATCGAAGCCTTCGCCAACGTATTAAAATGCAAATTGAAGCCGACGACCGCCGCCGAGGTATCGGCTTTGACGGCGAGATTGTCGGCCTTCACGGCGAAAACGGTGAACAGATAACGATGCGGATGGTCGCCCTCGGGCGGACAGGGGCCGCCATAGCCGGGCGCGCCGAAATCGGTGCGCGTTTGCAATGCGCCGGCCGGCAGCTTGCCGTCCTTCCCGCCCGCGCCCTCGGCAAGCTCGCTCACATTGGCCGGGATGTTAACGACCAGCCAGTGCCAGAAACCTGAGCCGGTCGGCGCGTCGGGGTCGTAACAAGTCACGGCGAAGCTGTTCGTGCCTTCCGGCGCACCGGACCACTTCAGATGCGGCGACGTGTTGCCGCCCGCACAGCCGAAGCCGAAATCGGCTGACAGAATGAAAAGGCTCGGCAAATAGTCGCCGTCCTTGAAGCTGTTGCTGATGACCGAAAAAGCCATGTTTCGTTTCCTCTAAGCGCACCGTGAGCTTTTGCAGCCCGTGGAAGTCATTTGCATGACGGACCCGCCGGTGTGAACATCAGATTGCGCGTAACATAATCGGCCGCAACCCTTCGGGAAAGGTCGCCTTTGCCGGACGAGCATGGTAACGGGTCGCCCTGCTCACGGAGAAGGCTTTGCCGGTTTTTGCACTCATGGACGCCGCCGCGCTGTTGCCAGAGCGGGGCGCGCTCATCGGACTCGATCTCGGCACCAAGACCATCGGCGTTGCCGTCAGCGATCCCGATCGGCGGGTCGCCGCTCCGGTCGAAACCATTACCCGGGTGCGCTTTCGCCTCGACGCCCAGCGCATTCTTGAACTCGGCGCCGAGCGGCGCGCCGCCGGCATCGTGCTCGGGCTGCCGATCAACATGGACGGATCGGAAGGAGCACGCGCCCAGTCGACGCGCGCCTTCGCCCGCAACTTCGCGCAGCTCACCGCGCTGCCGATCGCGCTTTGGGACGAGCGGCTGTCAACCGCGGCGGTCGAACGCGCACTCATCGCCGCCGACGCGAGCCGCGCCCAGCGCAAGGCGGTGATCGACGCGCACGCCGCCAGCTACATCCTGCAAGGCGCGCTCGACCGGCTGGCGCACCGCCTGCCCAAAGAGCAGGGCTAGCGGCCGGACGAGTTTCCGGTGCATCACTGCGCCGCGCGGCGATCGCGGGCTTTCCCCGGGCCCGAATTGGGCCTATAGGACCGCTTTAATGACGAAGACCCAGCCGCTCACGCGCCATATCATCTCGATCAACGACCTCACCAATAAGGAGATCGAAACGATCTTCGAGGTCGCGCAGGGGTTTTTGAAAGAGCTGGCCGACGACAACATCTCCTACCGGATCGGCCGCAGCACCGATCTCGCCTCCCGATCCATCCTGGCGACCTTGTTCTACGAGCCCTCGACGCGCACGCGGCTGTCGTTCGAAAGCGCGATGCTGCGCTTGGGCGGCGCCACCATCACCAGCGCCGACCCGACGGTCAGCTCCGCGGCCAAAGGCGAGAGCCTCGCCGACACTATCCGGGTGATCTCGAACTATGCCGACGTCGTCGTCATCCGCCATCCGCGCGATGGCGCGGCGCGACTCGCGGCCGAATATTCCCAGATTCCCGTCATCAACGGCGGCGACGGCAGTCACGAGCACCCGACGCAAACGCTGTGCGACCTGTTCACGCTGAAAACCAAGAAGAAAAACCTGAAGAATATGAAGGTCGCGATTTCCGGCGATCTCAAGGGCAGCCGCACCATTCACTCCTTTGTCTATGCGCTGGCGCGGTTCGGCGCGACCATCGATCCCCTGCCCGCTCCCGGCATGGAACTGCCGGATTATGTCGATCGCCGGCTGCGCGAGGAGTTCCATTGCCGCATGGTGTCGAAAGATCCCGGGCAGCCGCGTGGCGGTTCGATTGGCAGTTCGATTGGCGGTTCGATCGATGCCTTGTACGTCACCGCCGATCAGCCGCACCAATTGTCGCTCATTCCCGATCCCGAGATCGATTACGGGCTCTTGGTGGAAAAGAAAATCGACGCGGTCTATGTCACGCGCTTCCAAAAGGAGCGCTGGTCGGAGAAGGAACGGGCCTATCCGAAGGTCGACGCGAAATTTTTGGGCGAAGCGAAATTCTCCGAGGCGAGCGTCATGCATCCCTTGCCGCGGGTCAACGAACTCGACGCGTCGTTCGATACCGACCGGCGCGCGGTGTATTTTCAACAGGCCGCCTACGGCGTGCCGATCCGCATGGCGCTGATCCTGCTTCTGCTGCAGCTGCAAAAAACCCAGTCGCTCAACCGGTTTGGCGGCGGCTTCGCCAAGCCCGATCACCCGGTCTATGCCCAGCCGATCGGCACCGGCCTGCAATGCGACAATCCCAATTGCATCACCGGCGACCCCGCCGAGCGCCAATACGCCGCCAACAAATTCTATATCGTCGAAAGCGACGGTCCGCGGCAGCGCCGACTGCGCTGTGTCTATTGCGAAAAAGACATCGACGAGGCGGCCGCCGACCATTTCGTCGTTGCCGACACCGCGCGCAAGACCTTTTCGCCGGGACTGGAGCCGCTCGCGCATGCGGGCCACGACAGGCTCAAACACCTGGTCATTTATCGAAGCGACGCCGAAGCGGTGGCCGCGGGCTTTGCGCCGCGCGAGGCCGGCGGCAACAAGGCCCGGGCGAGTTAGAGGACAGTGGCTCGACCGATACCGGGCCGTCTTTCGCAAGTCACCGACGAGCATTATTGAGCCGCCATGTTGCCGCCGATCGATTGGTCGCTCCTGCCCGAATACGCCGCCGCTTTGGTCTTCGGCTATCTGTGCGGCTCGATCCCCTTTGGTTTTTTGCTGACCAAGCTTGCCGGCGCGCCCGACATTCGTACCGTCGGCTCCGGCAACATCGGCGCCACCAACGTGCTGCGCACCGGACGCAAAGGGCTTGCCGCAGCGACCCTTGCCGGCGATATGCTCAAAGGCGCGGTCGCGGTGGCGATCGCCAACTTGCTGTTCGGGCTCGATGCGGCAATCTCCGCCGCGCTCGGCGCCTTTCTCGGCCATCTGTTTCCGGTCTGGCTCCGCTTTAAGGGCGGCAAAGGCGTCGCGACCTATATCGGCCTCCTGCTCGGCTTTGGTTTGTGGATCGCATTGTTGGCGTTCTGCGCGATCTGGCTCCTGATCGCCGCCGTGACCCGCTATTCCTCGCTGGCGGCGTTGATCGCGAGCGCGGCGACGCCTGCGGTGGTGTGGTGGAACGGCGACTTGCGAACCGCAATGCTGTTTCTTCTCCTCACGGTGCTGTTATGGATCATGCACCGCGCCAATATCGCGCGGCTTATCGGCGGCACTGAAAGCAAAATCGGCCGCAACTCAGCCCGCTGAACGAGCGAGCCTCACTCCGCCGCCACCGCCGTGGGCGCGCGCGCCGGCGCGCCATGGGTGTGCGGGATTTTGTCGGCATAGACTTCGACGAAATGATCGGTTTCGCCGACGCCGGTGTGCGGGCTTAGCGCCTCGTCGAAATAGCTCTTGGCGGCGGGATCAGCCGCCACGCGCGCCATGATGCGGCGATAGCGCCACACCAGCCGCAGCCATTGCGAGGTCACCTTTAGAAAATCGACGGCGCGCCACGGGTAGAATAGGAGCGGATTGAACACCGGCATCCCGGAGCGGCGCTGCTTGCGCAATTTGCGGCGCAAAAATCCGAATTGCAGAGGATGCACGCCTTCGATCCGCGCGGCGCCAGAAAAGATGGTCAGCGAATCCAGCACCTTGGTGCGGTTGATGCCCGACGCAATGGCGCGGCGCATGATGGTCTCGACATGGGCGTCGGTATAATAGCGCGTCCACGCATCGGCATAGACCCGCGTCCAGCTCTCTTTCGACATCAAGGGATGGCCGGTGCAGGCGTGCTCGAGATCGTATTTGTTCATGTCGGGGTCCATCGGGACGCCCGCCATGTGCAGCTTCTTGTGATCTTCCGAGCCCGGCAGCGGCGTCAGATAGAAGAATTCGAGAATGTCGACCGGCAATTCCCGCTTGATGATCTCGATATCGCGCGCGATCGTGTCCGGCGTGTCGGTCGGAAAGCCGAGAATATAACCGGCATAGGTCATGACTTTCTGGGCGCGCCACGCCAGCAGCATTTCGCGATATTCCCAGATCTTGTTCTGGCGCTTCTTGGCGCCCATCAAAGATTCGGGATTGATGTTTTCGAGCCCGAGAAAGATCGCGGTGCAGCCGGCGCGCGCGCATTTCTCGATGAAGCCCGGAATGCGATGGCACAGCGTGTCGACTTGCAGCAAAAGCTTGATGTTGAATTTTTCACGCTCGCGCAACTCGATCAGCCGGTCGAGGATCGGCTCCCAATTGCGGTTGCGGGCGAAATTGTCGTCGGTGACGAAAAACCGCGTAATGCCCTGCGCCGCATTGGCCCGCACGATGGCTTCGACGTCGTCGGGCGTGCGGTAGCGCGATTTCCGGCCCTGCACATTGATGATGGTACAGAAACTGCACTGAAACGGACAGCCGCGGCCGGCATCGAAGCTCGAATAATGTCCCGCGACCCGCGTCACCACCGAACGCGGCAGGATCGGATAGACGGCGGCCGCCATTTCCGGCATGTCGTTGAGATAATTGTAGATCGGCTTGGCCTGCCCGGCGACAACGTCGCGCAGCACATCGGCCATGCGGCCCTCGGCTTCGCCGGCGAACAGATGAATGCCAAGATCCATCGCTTCCTGCAGCTCAGGCGGCAGAGCGGGCAGCATGGCAATGCAGCCGCTGACATGAAAGCCGCCCATCACCACCGTGAGCCCGCGGGCGCGGAATGCCCGGCCGAGATCGAGCGCGCGCGGATATTGGTTCGACTGCACGCCGATCAGCCCGACCATGCCGGCGCCCGCTGCGCGAATGCGCTTCACCACGCCTTCGACATCGACGATGGTATTGCACTCGTCGCAGGCTTCGACCTCGATATCGACGTCGGGTCCGAGCGCACGCTCGTCCGCGCACTCCTTGATCAGCCCATGGACGCTGGCCAGGCTGTTCGAGGGGATGAGCGAACGCCGCCACTGGATGACATAGCCATCCTGGTCGTAATGCGACGGCTTGATCAGGACCACCCTGAACGCGCGCTTGGGCAGGTTACCGTGCAACGCATAGCCTCCAATAAGGAACCCGGAAACCCGGTACCGTGGCTCGCAACGATCGGCCCCCAACGGTCCCGGCGCAGGGAGCAGCCAATTTGCGGCTTTGCCTGCTGCTTTGCAACAAATACCTTGGGTTCCATTCTTCGATGTCTGCAATTTTAAGGGATAGCCAACCCCGTCTTCGCGCCACGCTTTTCGCGTGCGAACTGAAAAATCGGTCACGTTCAGCGCGAAACCCGGGGTGGAAAGGGAAAACCGAGGGGTGGTGCCTCGTTATCGCTCTTCGCTTCGCCTCGTTTCGCCAATACCAAACCAATAAAAGAAGGAAGCGGAACGCCGACAGGCGCGCATTCCACTCCGCACCTGCGGGTGCGGCGCCCCCTTTGCGAAGGGGGCTCGCCTATCGGCGTTCCACCACGGCTCTCACCACAGAGAGTTTCTCATCCCCATGGCTCAGTCTCAGGCCAGGCTTCCTGGGACGTGGTCTGCGTGGGCGTTACCCAGCT
>Ga0187887_10003937_pt1 | contig 11306 bp, 10 predicted proteins | sample June2016WEW_7_10_FD_132977 | JGI IMG/M metagenome (GOLD analysis project Ga0187887, IMG submission 132977) | Peatland microbial communities from SPRUCE experiment site at the Marcell Experimental Forest, Minnesota, USA - June2016WEW_7_10 | ecosystem: Environmental > Terrestrial > Soil >... | reverse complement strand
GGATAACAGACGGTGCGTGCCGATCACCACGTCGATCGTGCCCTCCTTCAGTCCTTGCAGCGTCACCTTGGTCTCGGCGTCGTCAACGAATCGGCTGAGCAGTGCCACGCGCACCGGGAAACCCGCGTAGCGATCGGTGAAGGTGGCGAAGTGCTGGCTGGCGAGCAGGGTCGTCGGCACCAGGATGGCCGCTTGCTTGTTGTCCTGCACCGCCTTGAAGGCCGCTCGAATCGCGAGCTCGGTCTTGCCGAATCCCACGTCCGCGCACACCAACCGGTCCATGGGTCGCTCGAGTTCCATGTCCGCCTTGATGTCCTCCATGGCCTGGGCTTGGTCAGCGGTCAGCGTGAACGCGAAGAGTTCTTCCATCTCGTGTTGCCAGGCCGTGTCGGGGCTGAAGGCGTGGCCCCGGGCGACGCTTCGCTGTCGGTAGAGGTCGACCAATTCTTGGGCGACGAGGAACGCCGCCGCGCGCGCCTTGGCTCTCGTCTTTTGCCATTCCGCGCCCCCCATGCGCGACAGCGCGGGTGAGTCCCCGCCCGAGTAGGGGGTCAAGGCTTCGATCTGCTCGGTCGGCCAGTAGCTCCGACCGTCCTTGAACTCGAGGATCAGGTAGTCACGGGTCGTGCCGTTGATGGCCCGCGTCGTCGTGCCCGAGAACTTCGCCACCCCGTGTTGACGGTGCACCACGTAACTGCCCACGGCGAGGTCGTCGAAGAATCCGTCGACGTTGCGCGCCCTGGTGCGCGCGACACGGTGCACGACCCGACGTCCGGTCAGGTCGCTCTCACTCCAGACCACGAGTTCGGGCACGTCGATGGTGAATCCCGCCGGCAACGTGCTCTCGAGCACGCTCAGACGCACCTCGAGCACTTTGGCGGGATCCGTCGTCACCTCCAGGCCCTCCGCGCGGAGTTGTTCGGCCATGCGCTCGACAGCCGCCGCGTTCGAGGTGAGCACGACGCCGCGGCGTTCGTCACTCCAGGCGCGCACGTGTGCCGCAATGCGCGCGGGATCCGCCTGCACCACGGGTGGCGATCCCAGATTGAGGCCCGACACGCCCAGCGAGCCGACCGTCGGCTCGAGGGCGACGTCCACGCGACCATCGAGCACGTCGTGCCAATTCGCGTGCAGGAGCGGTACGGGCGAACTCGCCCGCCAGGTCGCCGCCACCGCGTCGGTGAGTTCTCGCTCCTCGTCGAGCAATTCGTTCCATCGCTGGCGCACGCGATCGGGTTCGACCACGAGCACGCGCACGTCGCTGATCTCATCTAACAGCGTGCGCGGTCGCTCGACGAAGAGCGACATCCATCCCTCCATACCGTCGAAGAGCTGGCCGGTGGCGATTCGGTCGAAGACCTCGCGGCCCCAAGGTTCGCGCACGACGAGTTCCTCGCTTCGGCGCCGCGACGCCTCGCCGGGCACCCACTCACGCGAGGACGCGATCACCGCCTCATCGAGGTCGCGAATCGAGCGCTGGTTCGCGATGTCGAACGAGGTGAGTCGCTCGACGTCGTCGCCGAAGAAGTCGAGACGGATCGGCTCGTGCGCCTGTGCGGCCCACACGTCGACGATGCCGCCGCGAACCGCGAACTCGGCGCGGTGTTCGACCAGGTTCTCGCGACGGTAGCCCATAGAGCCCAGCGCTTGGACGAATTGGTCGCGGTCCAGACCGGCGCCTCGACGAACCGCGATCGGGGCCACGAGGGCCTCGGGCGAGAGCAGTTGACAGAGCGAACGCACCGACGAAACGATGACGCGCGGTCCGGTCCCTTCAGCCAAGCGCCAGCGCAACAGCGAGCGACTAGCCATCACGGAACTGTCGGGACTCACGCGTTCGAGCGGGTGGGTGTCCCAGCCCGGCCACAGCGCCACTTCATCGCCCGCGCCCAACAGCGACTCGAGCGCGCTGGCCAAGTGCTCGGCCTCGGTGGACGTCGCGGTCAGGGCGAGCAGGAACGGGACCTCGAGCGCGTAGGCCGCGACCGTCAGTGGCGTGGCGTACGAACTGGGATTAAATACACCCGCGGCGTTCTGGGCGCGCAGCGAAGGAGCGACCAGTTCAAGGACGCGTCGTAGTCCGACCGGCTCAGTCACGCGAGCCGTTTACCTGCCGCTGGGCTTCGGCGAAGTCGTCGTCGAGCACTAGCTCGAGGGCGTCGGCCGCGGCCGCGACGTGCTCGAGGTGCGACTTCTGGCTCTTACCCACGAGCGGGTGCAGGACGTAGTCAGTGACCTGTTCCTTGCGCGCCGGTCGACCTATGCCGATGCGCAGCCGGGCGAAGTCGTTGGTGCCCACGACCTGGGCAACGGAGCGCAAGCCGTTGTGGCCCGCGAGGCCGCCGCCAACGCGAAGCTGAAGACGTCCCGGCTCGAGGTCCAACTCATCGTGCGCGATGACCAGGTGCGAAAGGTCCACCAGCGAGGTCCGCTTGAGCAACGGCGAGATCGCCGCACCGGACTCGTTCATGAACGTCGTCGGTACCGCGAGGGTGACGAGTCCTTGACGAGTGGTGATCGTGGCACTCAAGCAACGTTGTCGACTTTCGAGTTTGAGCGTCGCCGAACGTCGTTCGCACACCAGGCGCACGGCGTCGCCACCCACGTTGTGGCGAGATCCGGCGTACTCGGATCCAGGATTGGCGAGACCGACGATGACCAGCGCGCTCTCGGCACCTCGGCGGCCATCATTGCGTGAGCGCCGAAGCGCCACGGCGAACTACTCCGCGACTGGCTCGGTGCCGACCGCCGTCTTGGCGGCGACGGCAACACGACCGGCGCGAGTGGCCACCACGGTGAGCGAGGGATCGCCGGACGGCTCGACGCCCTGGGGCAAGACGACGTCTTGGATTCGAATCGAAGAGCCCACCTTCAGGTCCGAGATGTCCACGTCGATGTGGGTGGGGATCTGGTCAGGACGGGTCTTGATCTCCAGGCTGAACATCTGCTGGTCGACCTCCCAGTCGGCGTGGCGAACCTCGACGGCGTCGCCAACGAGGTGCAACGGCACTTCGGCGACGACGGGCTTGGTGGGGTCAATGACTTGGAAGTCAATGTGCGAGACGGTGCCGCGAACCGGGTGACGCTGGATCTCGCGCGCCATGACGAGGAACTTCTTACCGTCGGCGTCAAGGTCGATCAGTGAGTTGAGACCCTGCTCGCCCGACATCGCGGTGCGAAAAGCCTTCGCGTTGACCGAAATCGCCAGCGAACTGACGTCATGGCCGTAGACCACGGCGGGAATCGAGCCAGAAGTGCGCAGGCGGCGCGCGTTGCGCGAGCCGCGCTCGCGGCTCGTCGTCGCGCTCAACGTGACTGTAGACATATGACTCCTCCAACGAATGGCTGGCGCCAAACTGGGCCTCGCACAGGGTTCTCAGTCTAGCCCTTCGGGCCTTGAGGTCCCCGGGGCTAGAGCAGGTTCTCGCCGCCGAAGATCTCCGAGACCGAAGAATCCTCGAAAATCGCCGAAATTGCGTTCGCCACGAGCGAGGCGACCGAGAGGATCTCGAGCTTCTCGAATCGACGTTCCGGCCCCAGCGGCAAGGTATCGGTGACGATGACCCGACTGACCGGGGCGTTGAAGAGCCGGTCGACCGCGGGCGGCGAAAAGACCGCGTGGGTCGCCATCACCCAGATCTCCTCGGCTCCGTGCGCCTTCAGCAGGTCGCACGCCGCCACGATGGTTCCCGCGGTGTCGATCATGTCGTCAATCAGGACGCAGTGTCGTCCGCGTACGTCACCGACGATGTGGCGGGCCTCGGCGACGTTGGCCGTGCCACGTGGTCGAGTCTTGTGCACGAGCGCGAGGTCACAGCCCAGATGCTGGGCGTAACGCTCGGCGACCTTCACTCGGCCCGCGTCGGGCGCGACGACGACGAGTTCACGCGGATCGGCGTTCGCCTTGAGGTACTCCTCGAGCACGGGCGCCGCCACGAGATGGTCGACGGGGATGTCGAAGAAACCCTGAATCTGTCCCGAATGGAAATCGACCGACAGGACCCGGTTCGCACCCGCGGTCTGGAGCATGTCCGCGATGAGCTTCGCGGTGATGGGCTCACGGCCCGCCGACTTTCGATCCTGGCGGGCGTAGCCGTAATTGGGGATCACGGCGGTAATGCTCTTGGCGGACGCTCGCTTGGCGGCGTCGATCATGATGAGTTGTTCCATCACTGCGCTGTTGACGGGTGACGAGTGTGTTTGCACAATGAACACGTGCGCGCCACGAATGGATTCGTCGAATCGACAGTGAATCTCGCCGTTCGCGAATTCGCGGACGTTGGCCTCGGTGAGTTCGATGCCCAATTGCTTGGCGATATCTTGAGCGAGTTCGGGATGACAGGTCCCCGTCACGAGCACGAGACGGCGCTTTGCGAGGGACTCCACGGCGCCAGCGTACAAGGTCGAGGGACCTCGATACTTTAGAGGTGTTGAAATGGGGCCACGAACTCACCCGGTCCGACCTTGGCGCCGGGCGTGAGCACCACGTACGAACCCACCCGGGCACCTTCGCCCACGTGCGCCCCGAGGGCTTCGATGCTTCCCACGACGGCACCTTCGCCCACGTGTGAATCGGTCAAGAAGGCGTTCGGTCCGATCTGAGCGCCGCGTTCGATCACGCAGCGTCCCTTCAGCACCGTCCCGGGCAAGAGTGAGACATCCGGCTCGATCAGGACGTCCGCGTCGATGTAGGTGTGCGACGGGTCCCACATGGTGACCCCGCTCATCATCCACTGCTCGTTGATGCGTCCACGCAGCACCGCCTCGGCGTCAGCCAACTGCGCGCGGTCATTGACGCCGGCGGCCTCGGCGGAGTCCTCGCACACCAGGGCGTTCGTCTGGTGACCGGTGTCGTGCAACGCCGCCACGAGATCGGTCAGGTAGTACTCGTTCTGCGAGTTCTGGCGACCGATGCGGCGAAGGGCGGGACCCAGCAAGCTCTCGCGCACCACCATGATCGAGGTGTTGACCTCGTGGATCTCACGCTGATCGTCGGTGGCGTCGCGCTCTTCGACAATGGCGGCGATCGAACCGTCCTTGGCGCGCACGACGCGACCGTAGCCGTAGGGTTCGTCAAGTTCGGCGCTCAGCACGGTCAGCGACGCCCCGCTCGCGCGGTGCTGTGCGAGAAGGTGCCCCACGGTGGCGCGACGCAAGAGCGGCGTGTCACCGGGCACGATCAAAACGTCACCGTCGGTATCGCCTACTTCGTTGGCGACCGTCGACATCGCCACCGACACCGCGTGACCGGTTCCCAACTGCTCTTCCTGCTCGACGAACGTCAGGTGCGCGTCGTCGCGCGCACGCTGCTTCAATGAAGACTCGACCCAGGGTCCCGCGTGACCCACCACCACGACGGTCGCGACGATCTCGTCGTGCGCGAGGGCGTCGAGAACGTAGAGGACCATTGGTCGACCGCACAGGTGGTGCAGGGGCTTAGGTCTCGAAGAACGCATCCTCGTCCCTTCGCCGGCAGCAAGTACTACGGCGCAGGTTGGTCGGTTCACACTTCATCTCTACCATCTCGCCATCCCTTACGATTCGTGCGTGGCCGATTTCTCGTACGACGAGTTTTCACTTTTTCACGAGAACCTCGAGGAATGGAACCTCGACGTCCCCATCCCACCGGTGCGACGCTTCTTCGTGGTCGTCGACGGTCTTCGCCAACTGAGCGGTCTCGCCTGGGGTGTGGGCGAACCCCAAATGACCCTCGTGCACGGCGGTGCCCAGAACGCCCATACCTTTGACACCGTCGCGTTGGCATTGCAGCGGCCGTTGCTCGCACTCGACCTTCCGAGTCACGGGCACTCCGACGCCTCGCCCTTCGGATCGTCCGCGGTCGCCGGTCACGCTCGCGACGTCGCGAGCGCTCTGGACCAGTTGGCCCCGGGCCCCCACGCACTCGTAGGCATGTCCTTGGGTGGTCTGGTCGCGCTAGTGGTGGCGAGCGATCGTCCCGACCTCGTCAGTTCGCTCACGCTCATTGACATCACGCCGGGGGTAAACGCACAAAAGGCCCAACACATCACCGACTTCGTGAACGGTCCAAGTTCGTTCGACGACTTTGATTCATTGCTCGCGCGCACGGTTGAGCACAACCCCACTCGTTCGATCTCGTCGCTGCGTCGAGGCATCTTGCACAACGCCCTGCAGCGCAGCGACGGTACGTGGGTGTGGCGCCACCAACAGCACCCCAAGGCTGCGTTCGTCGCCCCTGACGTGGGCGACCTCTGGAATCGACTCGGTGCCCTGACGATGCCCGTGACTCTGGTGCGCGCCATGGCGGCTGGCTCGGTGGTGGACGACGACGACGAGGCGGAACTGCACCGCCGGCTACCGAACGCTCGAGTGGTTCGAGTCGAAAACGCCGGCCACTCAGTCCAGGGCGACCAGCCCCTCGAACTCGCGGCGATTCTGAGCCGCTTCGCAATTTAGTGATGCTGGCTGGCGTGTGCAGTAACGCAGGATAGAAGACAAGTCCAAAACGGGGACAAAGTGTCAAGGATCAGGCGTTACTCTGTCAACCATCAGGCGTTACTAAGTAACAGAACATCCGTTATCGTTCTGTCCCGGATCAACCGAGACAGAACATGATTCTGGCTGGCGGGGGAGGGCTCGAACCTCCAACCTACGGATTCAAAGTCCGGCGTTCTGCCAATTGAACTACCCGCCACTGCATGTACGGTAACAATCTTCACAGATTCTTAGCGAATGACTGGAGAAGGTTAATGACCACCAGCAACACTAGAGCCTGTACCGTCGTCCATAGAAAGCCCTACCGTGTCTAGCGCTCAATCACCCGCCTCCTACATCGCCATCGTCGACGACGATGGGGCCATCCGCACGGCCCTGGGTCGAGCCCTTCGCATGGAGAACTACGACGTCGAGCTTTTCGAGGACGGTACGAGTGCCCTGAAGTCGATCCAGTTGCGCGCGCCTGACGCCATCGTGCTGGACCTTCAACTGCCCGATATCGACGGCCTCGAGATCTGTCGGCGGATTCGTCGTGCAGGCGACGCCACGCCGATCCTCATGCTCACCGCGCGTGACGCGGTGAACGACCGCGTCGAAGGGCTCGACGTGGGGGCGGACGACTATCTGGTCAAGCCCTTCGACTTGGCCGAACTGCTCGCGCGACTGCGTGCGCTCCTGCGCCGCACAAGCATCGCCGACGGCGACGAGACCGTGCTGCGTTTCGAAGACCTCACGCTGAATCCCCAAACCCGCGAGGTCCAGCGCGGCGCACGAGCCATCGAACTCACCAAGATCGAGTTCGATCTCTTGGAGCTCTTCCTCCAACACCCCCGTCAGGTGCTCACCCGCGACCAGATCCTCGACCTCGTCTGGGGTTACAACTTCGACTCCGGTACGAATTCGCTCGCGGTCTACATTGGCTACCTACGTCGCAAACTGGAAGAGAAGAACGAAGCCCGTCTGATCCAGACCGTTCGTGGGGTTGGCTACGCGCTTCGCACGTCGTGACCTTTCGTAGCCGCGTCATCACCGCCACCGTCGCGGCCGCGGCGCTCGCGGTCGTCCTGGCGTGCTTCGCCTCGTTCTTGACGACGCGCAACGCGCTGTTCACCGCCGTCGACCAGTCACTGCTGCAGTCTTCCCAGGGGCCCAACACCCCGCACGCCGACGAGGCCCACGTCACGGGTTCCTACACCGAACTGGTCCTCGCCAACGGCCAGACCGTGCCTACGACGGGTGTACCCATCGACTCGGTCATCCGGTCCTACGCCAAGGGCAAGAGCGGACATCTACTGCGCACGATCCAGATCGGCAATCAGTCATACCGCGAATTGATCGTCGGATTGCCATCGGGCTCGGTCGTCAGTTGTACGAGTGCGACCGGACTGTGCCAGGTACCCTCCACCTCGGCGCAGCTGTTCGTCGTGAACGTGACGGGTCAAGAGAACGAACTGCGCAGCCTCGTGCGCACGTTGCTCGTCGTGGCGGCGAGCGGTCTTCTGCTCGCCCTCGCGATGGGTTGGCTCCTCGCGCGCGCCGCGTTGCGCCCCCTCGAGGAGGTCACCGACGAGATCGAGACGATCACTGAGACCAATGACATGCGTCATCGCCTCGAAGAGGGAGACGCCGACGAGCTCGGACGTCTGCGACGGGTCTTCAACCGCCTGCTGAGTTCCGTCGAGAGCAGTCAGACTTTGCAGCGCCAACTCGTACTCGACGCGAGTCACGAACTGCGCACGCCACTCACCTCACTGCGGACCAATGCGCAAGTCCTTTCGCGGGCCAACGAATTGAGTCCCGAAGACCTCACGCAGCTCACCAACGACATGGTGACCCAAGTCGACGAACTGGCCTCGCTCGTCACCGACCTCGGCGAACTCGCACGAGGCGAGCGCAGCGAGGGCGCTGTCGTGTCACTGCGTCTTGACGAGTGCGTCGACGTGTGTGTGGACACGGCCCGCACCTACGCGCGCATCAAGGACATCACGATTGACTCCGAGGTCGAACCCTCCTCCATTGAGGGACGTCGAGACCGTCTCGAGCGCGCCATCTCCAACCTGCTCACCAACGCGGTGAAGTTCACGCCGCAGGGCGGAAGGATCAAGGTCGCGTCATCGTCGGGCACGGTGAGCGTCAGTGACAGTGGTCCGGGCATCAATAACGCGGACATCCCGTTCATCTTTGACCGTTTCTGGCGCTCGGCTTCATCACGCGCGCTTCCTGGCTCGGGTCTCGGACTTTCGATCGTGGCCCAGGTCGTCGCCGAATTTCATGGAACCGTCAGCGTCGGACGTGACGCGGAACTCGGTGGTGCGCGTTTCACCATCACCATTCCTTCAGGTCACGACGAAATCGATGACGAATGACCGGACTCTTGCGAAGTTCTTAACCAAGCATTGTCGCCGCCTTAATTGTCTGTGGCAGGCTTGGATCGTAGGAAAATAATGGACCCCCACCAGCGAACCCCCCACCAACGCGACCGTCGATTCGCCCGAGTACGCCGCTTGACCCAGACCATCTTCATTGGTTCAGGCCTCGTGTCGGGACTCTTCGTCGCCTACGCCGCGAGCACCGCGAAGCCGGCCGCGACGGTCACGGTACCTTCGACCACCACGACCAACCCGACCACGACGACATCAGGTGGCACGACGAACAACACGACCACGACGACGGGCCACACCACGCCCACCAGCGTGCCGACCACCACGACGACGACGTGTTACAGCACCCCTTCAGGCCACACCACGTGCAACTAGACCGCTCATGAATTTCGAGGTCTGGGGACTCAGTGGCTCACTCGCCACCGAACACGCACAACACGAGGGCGTGGCTCGCGAACGGCTCTGGTACTGGCTCGACGCCGTCGACGCCGCGTGCAACCGCTTTCGCAGTGACAGCGAATTGACCCGTTTAAACGACGTCCACGACGGACCCGTGGTCGTGAGCGAGACGTTCGCCCGATGCCTCGAGGCCGCCCTCGAGAGCGCCGAACTGACCGGCGGACTCTGTGACCCGACGGTCCTTCAATCGCTGCTCGCCCTCGGCTACGACCGCGACTTCGATGAACTGAGCAGCGTCGTTGTTCCAGTCCGGGCGCACCGTCCGTCACCAGGCGTCTCGGCGATCACCTTCGAGCGCGAGGAACGCCGCCTCACGCTTCGCTCCGGCTGCACGCTCGACCTCGGCGCCAGTGCCAAGGCACTCGTCGCGGACTTGGTCGCCGACGACCTCGCTCGACTGGGCGGCGTCGTCGTCGAGATTGGTGGCGACGTGGCCCTGCGCGGCAACGGTCCGAGCGGACCCTGGGTCGTGGGCATCGCCGACCGCCTCGAGATACGCGGGAACGAACCACGCGTCAGCCAAAGCGACGGCGGTATCGCGACCTCATCGCTGACGGTACGCACGTGGAAGAGCCGGGGTGCCACGCTCAACCACATCATCGATCCGCGCACCGGATACTGCGCGAGCGGCCCCTACGCGACCGCGACCGTGAGCGCCGCGAGCTGCGTCGTGGCCAACGCCTTCGCCACCGCGGCCCTGCTCTGGGGAGAAGAAGCGAGCTATCGCATCGCCCAAGCGGGCTGGTCCGCGCGTCTCGTTCGTCACGACGGTCGAGTCGAATTCGTGGGCGGTTGGCCCGAAGAGAAGTTGAGCGCATGATCGCACTCGCCACTCCTTATCTTTGGTACACCACCCGGGCCACCGGCATCGTGGCGCTGATCTTGTTCACGCTGGTGGTCTCGCTCGGGACCCTGGTCGCCAATCGAATAGGCGGCACCATCGTCGGTCGCTTCGAGATCAACGAACTGCATCGTTCGCTTTCCATCGTCGCGATGATCTTCCTCGTGCTCCACATCCTCACCACGGTGCTCGACAGTTACGTCTCGACGGGCCTCATCTCAGCCTTCATACCCATGACTTCGGCGTACAAAAGGGTCGCCATCACCTTCGGCGCGGTGGCTTTCGACCTGATCCTGGCGGTGTGGATCTCGAGTCTGTTGAAACTGCGCGTCGCCAACTCGACCTGGCGCTTCATCCACTGGTTCAGCTGGATCGGCTTCGCCACCGCCCTGGTGCACGCGTACATGTCGGGCACCGACGCGCGGTCCGGTGTCGGACTTCTCCTCGTGGGCGCCTGCGGGGGTGTCGTGGTGCTCGCCGCCCTCTGGCGCTTCATTGGACGACCTACGAGGGCGGCGGGTCGAACCGCGCTCTCCCCGCTCGCTCGCGTCAAGGCACCGACCAACACGCGACCCGTTTCGCGACCCTTCGCCTCGAGTGCGCGTCCCACGAACAAGCGCGGGCGTTGAGCATGCGAGAGAACACCCTGCCACGTCTCATGTACGCCGCCGGACCGCGACCACTCTCCCTCGCCCAGCACGAGGAGGTCTTCGCCAGCTCGCGCACCGCTGGTTCGCTGCTGGAAGAACTCGAGGCGTCGGGTCTCACGGGCCGAGGGGGGGCCGCCTTCCCGACTACACGCAAGGCTCGCCTGATCAGAGAGCAACGTGGTCATCACAAGTTCGTCGTCGTCAACGCCATGGAAGGTGAACCGGCTTCGCACAAGGACCTCACGCTGCTCATCACGCACCCGCACCTCGTACTCGACGGTGCCGAATACCTCGCGTCGATCGTCGGCGCCCAGAACATCGCGGTGTGCGTGGCTCGCGACAACCCGACGGTCGTGAATCACGTCGAGCGCGCGCTGCACGAGCGCACCCGTCGCAGCCTGCGCGGACCAAAACTCGAAATGCATACCCCACCGTGGCGCTACGTCGCCGGCGAAGAGTCCGCCCTCGTGCACTGGCTCGACGACAACGAGTCGCTCCCGC
>Ga0187887_10003933_pt1 | contig 11328 bp, 7 predicted proteins | sample June2016WEW_7_10_FD_132977 | JGI IMG/M metagenome (GOLD analysis project Ga0187887, IMG submission 132977) | Peatland microbial communities from SPRUCE experiment site at the Marcell Experimental Forest, Minnesota, USA - June2016WEW_7_10 | ecosystem: Environmental > Terrestrial > Soil > Wetlands... | reverse complement strand
GGTTACCGGTTCGGTGGCGCCGGCGCGGGTCCGCCGCGCCCGCCACGTCCGGACATGGGAGCCTGTGGCGTCGGCTGCAGATCGGAAGCCACGGGAGTAGATAACGGTTCGAGCGGGCGGACACAAATGTTGCGGAACGCCACCGCCCCGTGATCGCCCTGGAGCATGATCGGGTTCATGGGGGCTTCCGGAATCTTCATCGCAGCGACCGTCGGGCCCAGCCGCTCCACGTTCTCGTGAATGATCTGGCCGTTGTGCAAAATGCGGATAAACCTGGCGTTGGCGAGTTTCTTGCCAGATGGGTCGAATCGCGGGGCCTGGAACCAGAAGTGGTACGACTGCCATTGTCCCGGCGGCCGGTCCGCGCGCGCCTTGGGCCCTATGCCGCCGTCCTGGCCGTCGATCGGGCCTCCGCCGTAGTGGTACATGGCGCCGCATTGATCCGTGAGCAGCCGGGGCACGAACCCCCAGCTATCCCAGATCTGCGTCTCATACAGTCCGTCCATGTAGACGCCGGAGTTGGAGTGCGCCGCGACCATGAACTCGGCGTACAGCTCGATGTCTCCGAACTTCTCGGTGGTGTAAATGTTCGAGGCGTCTCCCCTGGGGTCCACGCCGGTGTTCACGATGCGATCGCCCGGCTCGGGCAGGGCGGTCAACATGGCGGGGTTGGCGGTGCCGCCCCAGATCACGCCTTTGGTAACCACCCACTGGCCCTTCTTGGTCGAATCGACGAGCTGCCAGGCGTCCAAGTTCTTGCCATTCAGCAAGGGCTTCCACCCGCTCTCGATCAGAAACGGCGGATCGCCGTGGTCGCTCCCGTCGTTCAGCGGAGGGACGTCCGCGGCGGCCAGCAGATAAACGCAAGCGCCGGCCGTGACCAACGCCGCGCCAATCAGAGTACTCTTCACGCACGTCTCCTTGTAATTGCGATAAACTCAGTCCGAATCTCTTTATCAACTATAGCGCCGGTCGGCCGAATTCGATCCACCGGCCGTGCAGTTGCGGCTGCGTGACGTTAGTTAAGGAGTGTGTCCGCATGACGACGAAACAGCCCGAGCAATCGTCAAGAGAAGCCGTCTCGCGGCGAGCCGTGGTGGCCGCCGGCCTGGCTCCGCTGGTTCTTCCGCGTCATGTGTTGGGAGGCCGCGGCTACCAGGCTCCCAGCGACACGTTGGCCATCGCCGCGGTGGGAGTCGGCGGCATGGGCCGCAATTACCTGGAAGGGTGCAAGCAAGAGAAGATCGTTGCCCTGTGCGACCTCGACCACAATTACGCGGCCACGGCGTTCGACACTTATCCCGCCGCCCGCCGCTACCACGACTACCGCGAGATGTTCGACAAAGAGGCGCGCAATTTCGATGCCCTGATCATCGCCGTCCCCGACCACATGCACGCCATTCTGCTGATGGCGGCCATCGAAATGAACAAGCACATCTACTGCGCCAAACCGATCGCGCACTCGATTGGCGAGGTCCGGAAAGTGCGGCAGGCGCTGCTGGAGGCCAAGGGGATCGTCACCAAGGGCAGTATTCAGGATTCCCGCACCGATTATTCCCGGAGCACCACGGAGATTCTGATTAGCGGCGTCCTCGGCCCGATCCGCGAGATTCACATCTGGACGTTCCATCCCATCTATCCCTGCTCGCTCGTGCGCCCAACCGAAATCCAGACGCCGCCCGCCGGAGTGGATTGGGACCTGTGGATCGGCCCGGCGCCGTACCGGCCGTATCATCGCGCTTATCACCCAGCCAACTGGCGCGCCTGGTGGGATTTTGGCGAGGGCGACGTCGGCGACATGGGGTGCCACACGTTCCACACGTATTTCGAGGAACTGCGCCTGGCAGCGCCATCGGTCGTTTACGGATACTGCTCGACTCGCTATGACGATATCAGCAAGCCGGCTCCCACGCCGGAGACCGAAGGCTCCGCCAACGTGGTGTCGTGGGAGTATCCGCCGCGCGGCGGCATGCCGCCGCTGAAGATGTTTTACTATGACGGCGGCATCAAGCCGCCTCGGCCGGCCGAGCTCGACCACAGTACCGCCATGCCCCGGGAGGGCGTTTTGTTTGTGGGCGACCAGGGCAAGTTGATGAGCAGCTACTATGGCGGCAACCCCTTCGCGCCGTTCGGACGGCCCCCCAGCGGAGGCGGGCCGGCGCGCGGTCTGCCCGGCGGTCTGCTGCTGCCCGAGAGCAGGTTCAAGGATTTCGAGCAGCCTGCCAAGACGCTGCCGCGTTGCGAGCGGGCGGACCACTATACCGATTGGACCCGGTCCTGCAAAACCGGCACGCCTACGGCCCTGCCGATCGAGTTCGCCTGCCGACTCACCGAACTGGCCCTGCTCGGGACGCTGGCGCTGCGCACCGGCAAGACCATCGAGTGGGACGCGGACGCGATGCGCGTAACCAATGACGCCGACGCGAACCAGTACGTTGCGCCGCACTACCGTGCAGGGTGGAAGCTGTAGCGCAACCAGCCGCGCTAGCAGTACCGGGCTCAGAGTGCCCTGCCAGTTCTCTTCGGTCGTTGTTCGGGGGCCTGCCAGGCCTAGTTGGCGCGGAAAGGGCTGGATCGATCCTCAGGTAGCGGCGGGCATTTAGAACTGGCATGCTTGAGAACGAATACCGTTGTCGAGATGGCAGTGAGCGACGTATTAGCGGATGCGGAACCGGCTGGACCCGGGCGCCGCGGGCCATATGTCGCGTTCTGGGAGATCACACCGATTCGGGTTTCGCACGCGCTGATCCCGCGACGCCGGCGCCGGCCCTCCGTGGCAGCCGATATGGCGCGATATCGCTCTCGCGGACCTGGCACTGCCCGAGCCGCGATGGAGGCCATTCTTCGGTGTAGCGACCATTGTCCAGCGGCCGACGGCCGGTCGAGCATCGTCATTTTCATGGAACGCCGTTTCACGGGATGCAATCGCCGAGGAGTTGGAGAATCCAGTCCAGGCTACGAAACTCCGAAATTCGGTCCGCCGTGATTTGGGGGTTTCGTAGCCCGTCCCCGTCCTCGTAGGAGGATCTGGTGGACCGGATTCGATTCAAGTATCTTTTTCACGGCACGTCGTCGGTCTTCAGGTTGGAGATCGAGGGGAATGGTCTTTTGCCTGTCAACGGAGCCCTGCATTTGACAACAGATCCGGCCCTTGCACGGGAGGAGGCCAACTGGACGGTCAGAGGTGAAGATCCGCGTTACGGCTACAAACAAGCCGCTGGCGGCACACCGCTCATCGTGAAAGTCGATCGAGACGCTGTATCCGGCCTAATGGTAGACAGTCCTGGCTGGTATGACAGAAACTCAGGGAAAGTCCGCCGGCTTGTCGCGAAACGCGTGGCCTTCAGGACCGGGAAAGCGGTCAGACCTGCCAGCTTGACGTTCATCGACTCCGATTTCGACATCCAATTAAACCGGCTCTTCGACGAGATCCACGAAATGACGACATGGCGGTTGCCGTTCCAATACCACCCCAGTCGTGAAGCCGAGATTCTAGCGGAATTGAGGCGCCGACGGAGTTGCCAGTAGCACTCCATAAACTGCGCTACCACTCGCGGCCTTTGACGTCTCCTCCAAGGCTGTTTGGGGCCGTTCTCCGAGTGGCCGACGATCCACTCTCAACCGCGCATTTCGGCGGTTCGGGCACTGTGGCTGCGTGGTCGAGAGGCCTGGGGGTAGAATCGCTCTATGGAGGAAACTCTTCGCGAGGAGTTGCTCGCGAAAACAAAACAGGCGCTCGACGCCGATGACTGGGACGCCGTCGCGCGCCTCTGGCAGCCGTGGATCGAGCAGGGCGACGCCGAAGCGGAATACCAGCTCGCGTATCATTACCTCTGGTGCACGCCCTGCGAGGACGACGCCACGCGCGAAAGGATGGAGGCGCTCATAGGGGACGCCGCGGCGAAAGACTATCCGGATGCGATCTGGTTCCTGGCGACGCGTCAGACACGTTCGCGGGATGCCAACCCTGAACTCGACCGGCTCCTGCTGCGAGCGGGCCAACTCGGAAGTGTGAACGCACAACGCGAGCTTGGCGCCGCGTACGCGACCGGCGATTGGTCCGGGCCCAAGAACCTCGTGGAAGCCGCGCGCTGGTACCGTCTCGCGGCGGAAAAGGGCAATGCGCGATCTCAGTACGACTTGGGCTTCATGCTCCTTCTCGGTGAGGGCGAGTCCAAGAACACCGAGGAGGGGTTGATGTGGCTCCAGCGCGCTGGAGAGCTGGAAGACGACAGCGCCTACCGACTGCTCGCGGACTGCTACGAGAACGGGTACTATGACGTTCCTGTAGATTCCGCGAAGGCTGCGCTCTGGCGCAGCCGGCTGGAGGAGCATGAGCGCCTCAATCCGCCAAGCCCAAGCGTTCGTTACTCTCTCGAAGACGCGGTGAGCGAACCCACTCTTGAACGCCTTTTGGACATTGAGGGCGTGACTGGATTCGCCTATATGACGGGCGACAACGAGGTCAACGTCTGCTACGACCCCGCGCTCATGACGCCTGCCGAACTCGACGAGAGGATTCGGGCCGCCGGAATCGCCGCCATTCCCACGACTGAGCGCTGTGGGTAGCGACCGCAGACCGCCGCCGATCAACACGCAGCGTTTGGCTTCAGCTTCAGTCCCTCGCGGACTACCAGGGGGGCGATGGCATCAGAATGCGTTGGCTGGTCCTGGGATGCGCGCTTGGGACTGTGAGCGGATCACGCGCTTAACCCGGAGAAAGCCCTCCACCGAGCTGCCCGTGCCGGTTATCGCCGACCAACCACCTAGAACCAGCGCGGCACGTCAGCGGAGGTGCCTATGCTCATCCCTTCACCCCTTCTTCGTCTTCGCGATGACTCGACGCCAATGTTATTTTTGAGGAATGCCTGCCACTCCCGCCACGCGCGTAGCTTGGCTGAAGCTCTTGTTCTCCACCGAACCAGCTGATCGCCCACGCGCCGAATCCGGCGTCCGCGATCTCTATGCCGCTTCCGGCTTTCCGCCGCCGCCTTACGTCCTTTGGTTCGACTCTCCCTTCGACGCTGCCTGGGCCGTCGCTATGCTGGACGCCAACCACGACGACACTTGGGGCCGCATCATTGGCGAGGCGACTCGCTCCACTACGCAGCGCCAGAAAATGGAGAGCGTCCAGGCGGACATCTGCCGTCGCCTGGACGAAGCTGACTGGCCGGGTGCTACTGCCTCTATTGGTCTCCCCTTCAACTGCCTGAGTCCCGATCGTCCGCGGCAGTTCTTCGAACTTCGCCTCAACCTTTACCCAAGCGTTGCCGCGCTCTGGAAAGCTGGCGCTTTTACTGCCGACGACGACGACCTTTATCGCGCCGAACTCTACTTCCTCGGTATTCCCAGCGGCGTGCTGGGCAACCAGGAAATCGCCCGTCCTGTAGGCCTCAAGATCAACTCCTCCTTGCGAACCCTCTATCCGTATTCCGTAATCGCCGCCGACCAAGCGCAGTGCTACACTCCGCCGCCTCTGTTGGCCGCGCTTTGGGAGATTGCCTGCGGCTGTGGTCCCTGGTGGACGTTTGAGCACGCCGCCATCCTCACCGACCGCCCAGCCGAAATCCATGTGAACGACCGTTTTCTCCTCCACTGCGGCGATGGCCCTGCCGTGGTTTATCGCGATGGCGCGACAGCCTGGGCCTGGGATGGCCATGCATCCTCGGAGGAGTGGATATTGCATCCTGAGAGGATTCCGCCGGGTGTCCTGCGGAAGCTCGACCCGGCCTTTCGCCGCCAGGCGGAGCAGCGCGTGTCAGGCCAGCCAGCTCTCAAATCGACAAGGAGGCAAGATAACTTTCTTAGCCGCTACCTTGCGGGTGACCACGAACAGGTGTGGGCCGACCTAGTCGCGCTCGGTCCCGATGTGCGCAAGGCCCGCTACCAGTCCGAAGCATTGGAGGTAGCCCGCGAAACCATGCGCCGGGTCGAGGCCAATGTGTGTACTGTGGTCGCCCGTCTCCACATGTTGAACTATCGTTTCAAGACCAAAGGCATGTGGCTGGACGGATCCGCTGCCCGTTCCGAGTCCATCCTCGAACTGCCTGGTGCGGCCGATTCACCCTACGCCGAGCGGCTACGCGAATCAACCAAGCGCCAACGAGAGCAACGCCGCCCGGCAGACTACGAGATCCGTGCCCACATTCCTCCAGTCCCAGACACCGCCCGGCACCTGGAGGAGATCGGCAAGCTGGGCGGTCCCTTGCCGTTGTCACTCTGGGCTTTCTACGAAACCGTTGGTGAAGTAGACTTGATTGGCCATCACGAGACGATCTCCCCGGAAGCCGACCCGTTGGTGGTCTTTCCCTTGGAAGCAATGTTGCAGAGCTGTGGTGATGAGATTGCCGAGGAGGGCCGAATCCCCATAGCACCGGACCACTATCACAAAGCGGATATCAGCGGCGGTGCCCCGTATGAAATCGCGCTACCGGACCCGCGAGCCGACGCGGAACTACTTAACGAGCCCCATAACCTCTTGTTCGTGGACTACCTTCGCCTGGTGTTCCGTCACGGTGGTTTCCCCGGCTACGCAGGCATGGATCGCGATGTCCCGAAGGAAATTGCAATCCTGGCGCAAGACCTGCAACCGTTCTGAACTCCGCGAGGAGACGCAGATTTCGCTGCGCGTGGACGTAGCCCCGCCTATTTGCGACCGCGGTCGGATGAAGCGTTACTTCCATCTCGGAGAATGCCCGGCCCGAAGCCGACTTCCCGTTCCTAATCCGTCCAACTTCCGGTTTGCCGTATTCGGGAATGAAGCGTCCCGCAGTTCGCAGTCACCTGGATGTGTAGTCGATGGGCTGATTTGAACTCCAAATTGCCGTCGAAAGGCGGTGGGGCCCGAAGATTGGCGGCGCGGCCTGAGGTTCCCTCTGGCGGTGAGAGGGTCGTTACCGGCGCAGCATATCGCGGGTCTTACTTCCTCACTGGCTGGAATCGCCACAGGGCGGAGAGCAAGCGGTCACGGAGTCCGACGATCTGGCCGTCGGGCGTCCAACTCAGGTAGGAAGCGTTGCTCATCTGGTCTGAGGGAAGCCGAGTGACGCGGCCCGTGTCGGTATCAAGAATTCCGGGGACGAAGAACCAGGTATCGAGGGGAGACAGGGCCAGCAGCAAACGGCCATCCGCGCTTAGACCCTCAGAGAACAAGGCAGTGGGCGACAGCGGTACGGAACCGTCTGTTGTGATCTCGTGCTCAGTGCCCCCGTCCAACGGAACATGGAACAGCCTGATTTTGTCGCTCTCGATGGTGCTAATGACCAGGCTCCGGCCGCCAGGATCGGCGGTGACACTGTCCCCGGCGCGGATCAGGCCAGGCTCGCCTCCCGCGGATGGAACCGACCAAATCTTCCCACCCGAGGAAAAGTACAGTATCTTGCCGTTAGGAGAGGAAGCAATCGCCGAAATCTCTCCCTTGCCCGGCACTATCCGGCTGGTGATGCGGCCCGTAGCGGTTTCAGCCACACCGATGGTTGTGTGCGGCGGCGGTCCGATCATAAATGCGACCGCGCGCGGTCCGGCCGCGGTCATGGGCGGAGAGGTCTCCTCCGTTGTGACCACCAGCGGAACGGGATTCTTGCCGTTCGCCAGAGCCATCAGGCGGTTCCCGCCCAGGCTGGGTATCGAAATGATCGTGCGCTCGTCCGCAAGCGTGACGATCCCACCTGCTTGTTGCGGAAGACTAGCGACCACCGACGCTCGATTCGAGCCCGGAGAAAACCGGACCACCTCCTCGGTCATATCCGTCGCGCTCATGTAAACGTGGCCGTTCGAATCGGTGTCCAAATACCAGATCCCGCTCGTGGTGCTGAACAGGGCCCGGGGTGCGAACTTCCCCTTCGTGGGGATAGAGACCACGTGCGTGAGAGAATCTTCGAGCATGGCCACAACAATCGATTTCCCGTCCCGAGTCACTGCCGTGGCATTCCACGACAGCTTCACTCCAGGCGGCGTCAGCGGTCTCGCCGCGCCCGTGTTTACATCCACCGCGAGCAGCCGGTCCGGTTCCTGTTCCCGTCCCACAGGCGTTCCCACGACCACGGCTTCCGTGCCATCCGGAAACGCCTTGATGTGCACTGCGTCTGAAGCGAGCAATGCACGGCAGATTACGGGGAGTTCTCGTAAGCGTCCGATCTCCGGCCAATACCGGAACAATTGCAGATTCCCTCGGGCATTGAGCCTGTATATCAGCAGAGTGCCATCAGGTAGGACCTCGGCAGCCTGGGCGTTTTCCAGTACCAGTTTCTCGTCTCCTCCCAGAACTGGCACGCTGTAGATCCCCCGCGGAACGTCCGCGACCCGGTCGTAGTAGAGCGAAGTGCCGTCCCGGGACCAGGCGATTTCAGCAGGAGCGCCGAGTTCACGGCTGTGCGTGAGGATCGACCAATTCCCGGATTCGGGCGTCATAACGGCGATTTGTGCCTGGCCTCGCTCCATTACCTGAAACGCGAGCAGGTGTCCGTCCGGGGAGACGCGCGGGTCCAGGGCGATCTCGGGTCCGCCCAAAGCTGATCCCGACCAGGTCTCCGCTTCCGGGGCACGCGAAAACCACCGGTCTCCGGCCAAGGTTAGCGCGACCAGCAGAAGCGCAGCGCCGCTCGCCAGCAGCCACGCTCGTCCTCCGCGGTGGCGCAGAGCCACGCCATCAGAATCTTCCCCTCGTATCAGCTCCATCGCATCGCCGATGTCGCGCAGCCGCCGGACCGGGTCCTTCACCAGACACCGGCGCAACAATCTCCTCGCCTGAGCGGGGACACGATCCCAGTCCGGTTCCTGTTTCACCACCACCGCCAGCGTCTCGGCGAGCGTGGAGCCTCGGAACGGGCGCGTTCCCGTGAGCAGCTCGTAAAGCACCACCCCAAAGGCCCAGATGTCGGCACGCTTGTCGACGGAAAGCCCCTGCGCCTGTTCCGGAGACATGTAAGGCGCCGTGCCCAACACTTTTCCCGCCTGTGTCAGACTCAGGTTTTCCGTGGACAGAAGCGAACCGTCTTCAGCGACGGACGGCTCGGGCAACGCCTTAGCCAGCCCGAAGTCCAGCAGTTTCACGGCGCCGTCGGGCCGGATCATGATGTTGCCCGGCTTCAGGTCCCGATGAACAATTCCCTTGTCGTGCGCGGCCTGGAGCGCGTCCACAATCTGCCCGGCACATTTCACCACGGCTTCCAGCGGCAGGCGCCCCTTGAGATTCCGGCCCTCCACCAGTTCCGTGACCAGGAAGAGGATGCCTTTCTCCTCGCCCACGTCATAAATTGCCACGATGTTGGGATGATTCAACGCGGCAATCGCCCGGGCTTCCTGCTCGAAGCGCCGACGCCGCGCGGGATCTCGGGAAACCTCGGCTGGCAGAACCTTGAGGGCCACATCTCGTTTCAGCCGCGTGTCGCGCGCCCGGTAGACCTCGCCCATCCCGCCCGCGCCCAAAGGAGTGACGATCTCGTATGGGCCTAGTTTGGAGCCCGGAGCCAAACACATGCAGTTTGTACAATATTAATACAAACGGAGGCTCAAGGACCGTATGACGCGCTACTCGGAGAAAGTCGAGGCTGAGCTCCCAGAACGGGATTAGGAACGAGAAACGCTATGACCCAATCGGAAGTGCCCCGGCGGAGGAAGCCGACGCCGGGCGAGAGATTTGGGGCCGGGGCACTTTCGATTGGGGCGTTTGAACGAAGCCGCTGGCGCTTGCGGCGGACGCGGGACCTATGGGTGTTGAATGGGCTTTGGGGCTGCGAGGGCGGGCGGCTTGGCAGTTGTGCGGGAGCTGAGTAAGGCTTTCTGCGGCCGGCGCGGCTGTAGATGAAGGGCCGGGAGGGGTGGCGGGATGAGTTTTTGCTTGAGTGGAGGGCTTCCGGACCTGTCGGGACACACGTGGATCCGGCGTGCCGAAGCACGCTGCTGGTTCGAGGCTCGATCAAGACTACGGACTGGCAACGACGCTTTTCCGCTCAACCGGTCTCCGGTGGATCTGTTGTGCGGTGAGTTTCTCGATGAGCACCATGGTTCCGCCGCAGCAGGGGCAAAGCCAGCCGCAGGCTGGCTTTGCCTCGCTACTAGCGGGCGTCTCCGAGGTTGGTTGCGGACCGCCCCGCAGCAACTGGTTGCAGAGGGGCAGAAGTTGTTTCCTGCGCCGATTGGCGAGGAAGCCGGAAAAGCGAATGCGGACGAAGCCGCGCGGCAGCAGATGGAGCAGGAAGCGCCGCAGGAACTCCTCGGCGGTAACCGTCATCTTGCGTTGCTTGCCGCCGTGGGCGTAGTCCTTCCAGCGGAAGCTGACCTTGCCATCGGCGACAGACAGAAGCCGATGATTGGAGATAGCGACGCGGTGGGTGTAGCGGGCCAGGTAGTGAAGCACATACTCCGGGCCGCCAAACGGGCGCTTGGCGTATACGACCCAATCCTGACGAAAGAGCGGCCGCAGGAAGGCATGGAAAGCCTTCTCCCTTGCCAGCGGTTGTAGCCCGCCAGGAAAGACCAGTTCGCCTTGACGAAAGGCGCGCTTCAGACCGGAGACAAACTTGCCGCGAAAGACACGGCTGAGTACTTTCACCGGCAAGAAGAAAGGGTAGCGTGGACGGATCCAGCGATGGTGGTCAGGCGACAGGCCGCCGGCGGGGATCACGCAGTGAATGTGCGGGTGATGCTGGAGATTCTGGCCCCAGGTGTGCAGCACACTCAGAAAGCCGATCTCGGCTCCGAGATGTTTGGGATCGGCGGCGATCTCCAGCAGCGTAGCGGCGCTGGTGCGGAACAAGAGATCGTAGACGACCTCCTTGTTCTGCAAAGCCAGCAACGAAAGCTCATGGGGCAGCGTGAACACGACGTGGACGTAGCTGACCGGGAGCAGTTCTTTACTTCGTTCGGCCAGCCATCGATCGCGAGAGTTGGTCTGGCACTTTGGGCAATGGCGGTTCCGGCAGGAGTGGAATGAGATGACCTCGTGGCCGCATCGGGAACAACGGTCCAGGTGGCCACCGAGTGTTGCCGTGCGGCAAAACTCGATGGCGTAGAATACGCGCAGATGGAGCCACGTCAACCAGGACCGGTGTTTGGCGATGAAGCGATTGCCGTATTGTCGGACGATGTCGGCCACCTCGAAGGGTGGCTGGTTCATCGTTTTTGCAGCTTTCTGGAACGCTTGATGTCGTCGGTGTTGGAGACGCTGATCGTATCCAATGGATTGGTCACGGAGGTCAGATGCTTCGTGTCCTTTCGGTAAGCCTGCGTAGGCCAGAAACTGGCCCCTATTTCTCCGGGAAATAGGTCAGCCCAGGATACGGCGCACGGAGGTGCGGCCAATCTGCAGGCGGCGGGCGATGTCGGCTT